>Ga0058701_10000106_pt1 | contig 68316 bp, 49 predicted proteins | sample AgamicOrMae_FD_97039 | JGI IMG/M metagenome (GOLD analysis project Ga0058701, IMG submission 97039) | Agave microbial communities from Guanajuato, Mexico - Or.Ma.e | ecosystem: Host-associated > Plants > Phyllosphere > Phylloplane/Leaf | place: Guanajuato, Mexico | collected 2012-06-04
AGAAACCCTTGAAGACGCAACAGGTTCTTATAGAAAGTGGGGCTACAAAAAGAATTTCGTCGCCGATCGATAACAGGGAAAGAGGGCCCACTAGTAGTGTTCACACTGCAATCATAAAAGTCCCTGTAACTGAACCTGACAATAAGTCTCCTCTACCATTTGCTTTCGATAATTTCAGCACACTTGGAGTCCGCGGAAATATTGCATCAGTCGGGGCCACCGAGCCAGAGACGCCCTACCCACCCATTTACCCGGTCGTCAAGCGCACTCCCTCGCCACGAAGACGTTGAAAATTTCTCCGCTTTCAGAGTAATTAAACTTCATTGATAATCTATTAGCAACCAGAAAATTATCTAACAATACAATATTGATCTTTTAAGTTGGGTTTTTTCATCTCAACCACTTCGAGCAATTTCCGTGGATCTTTCTTCCTCATGTGGATAGTTATCAGGTACCTGCACTTGCGTTCTCAGGCTGTCAAGATACGAATGTACTCTCTTGTGGTCGGAGTGAAGTTTCAGGTTGTCCAACATAGATTGAATATTCCAATCACAACTTGTCAGGCTATCACAGATATCGAACATACCGAATTTCACGCGTCTTATGGACTCGGTGTAGGCTGAACTCCTCAAGGCTAAACCAATATCGTGTATTATGTGAGCGAGGAAATTTTCGTTCTCATTTGAGACCACTACTTCAATCCTGAATTCGGGTAAAGCTAAGTGGATACATCTAATTCGATAGATGAGAGGCCAACGAGCCATCTTCAGAGGTCTCGAGGGCCAAGATTTTGCCAGCTCATAGCCTTCTTGACTATCCAATGGTATTGAGGATGCCTCAAATAATCTGTCTCTCTGTCTTCCTTCTATCCTGGAGAGAATTCTGTCGATTTTTGGAAGCCTGATATGCTCGTAGCGATGCTTGTCAGTAATATTTCCATCGCTGAACATATTGTCGGTAGTATGACCAAATCGACCAGTTATATGATAGGAGCTCACTATAGATACTCGCATGAACTTTCTCAGATAATATCCGATCGATCGACCAAGTATTATCGGTGTTACACCACTCGACCTGAGACTAAGATACGGAGGTGGGGAAAATATTTTAATATCCCAGGGGTTATATCGAGGACCAGATACGAGAGGATGGTCCGCAAGATTTGGCGCTTGCACCAATGATTTATCCTCATTATGACCTCCCTCGATGAGCAATCTGGAGGAGAGTGGTCTGGGGTCATATTCATTCAACTCATCACTAATTTTCTCTTTTAGAGTATTCAACAGAGTTTTATGAAGCACTCCTGAGGGTTTGTGGACCAGGATGATTCCTTTCAAAGAGTTGAATATATCGGGCGCATATGTCGTGGTTCTGGCTGGAAGCATGCCGGATGGATAAATCGAGTTGGATCATCTATTAAAGAAGATTCTTCGCCGGATTCGAAGATATTTTATTGCAATCAATATAGACGAAAGTTCGATTGTTTGGGCTGAGACAGAGTGGGAGAAAGTTATCCGATGGGAGATGAAAAAAAGTGTGCTCGCCTCGTCAGGGGCTCGAACCCTGGACCCTTAGGTTAAAAGCCTAATGCTCTACCGACTGAGCTAACGAGGCCGCTACAATCATCACTGGCTCAATAAAGATTTTGTTACTTGGCTCGAACCACGCAGAGGCTGTGCGACAGAACTCGCACGACGTTGCTAGCTAGGGTATCTTGGCGGCCACGAACGGAACTCTGTGATGCGGCCCGCTATTGTGCAACTTCACGACCGATTCTCAGCTCGGTGCGAACATAGGCACCTTCGTCGAGAAGCACAATAACTTCGAAGCGGCGAAAGACGACTTCGGCAAACACACGGCTACGAGCACAGAATGAGTGAGTCATTCCGATTATTAGAGCCGAAACACTATGGATTGGCACCAAATGAAGGTGTTCTGACGGTGGCCATGCGAGAGATAGTGCGCTTTTAAGGCGAGCCACTCAAGGTCTCCAATGGTGGCTTATCTAGGTCAATTCGCTCAATAACTTATAAACGAATTGAGTTATTTCACTTCTCTAGTTCCTGCTTATTCATGCCGAGATACCTGAAACATCTTGTCAATGTTGCTGCACTACATGGCTGGATTTTTTATAACATCTACGGCATAGTATTAGAGAAAGTCCTCAACAATCACCATGCGGCCCCCAAGACAAACCAAGCAACCACCCTGAACTCGACAGCCTCACCAATATTCGCCCCAGCGATTGACAATGAGGATATCGACAATTATTACTGGTTGGTGTTCATTCATGTGGTAATATTCTTGGAATATCTGATAATCCTTCCGATGCCACAGATAATCTGCAATTTACTTGGTCTTACGTTCTTCAACACTTTTCCCGGTGATATAAGGTTCGATAAGGATTTAGTGCCCATCCAGGATCGGAAATTGTCAGGCTCCTCTAGAATCAACTTGCAAGTTGAAAAATCAGCCTCAAGCGTAGACCTCGCAGAGCAGGATTCAAATCTCAAAAATTCTGTGCTTTTGTCTAGAGAAGCCAATGATTTCTCTATACCCCACCTATGCTTCAGGATTGTAACTCGTGGATCGTATCCACATTTGGTGCAGGATAATGTGAGCAAGAACTATATGACTTGCGTCGAATCGGGATTGGTGAACTTCTCCATTGAAGTTGTAACTGATAATGCGATACACCTAGCTAAGGACCCAAAAGAGGATCGTATCCGAGAACTGGTCGTTCCGAGCAACTACAGATCCTCCACTGGGGCCATGTTTAAAGCTAGGGCCTTACAGTATGCCTTGGAACCGGGCGTGAGCCCCATTGGTTCCGGTGACTATATTGTGCATCTAGACGAAGAGACTATTATAACGGTCAACGTCGTAAAAGGGATAAGTAATTTTGCCTTAAAAGGAAAATATGCCTTTGGTCAGGGGCTCATAACATATGCTAACTTAGATGTAACAAATATCATAACCACTTTGGCTGATTCGTATCGCGTTGCTGACGACATGGGAAAGCTAAGATTTCAGCTTGGCGCGCTTCACAACCCTATCTTTGGATGGAAGGGATCATTTGTCGTTTCTAAGTATGAGGCAGAGCTGGATGTTAGTTACGATCATGGTCCAGACGCTTCCATCGCCGAAGACTGCCACTTTTCAATGGTAGCGATGACAAAAGGTTATAAGTTCGACTTCATTCAGGGAGAGATGTTTGAGAAGTCACCTTTCACACTTCTTGACTTCATCAAACAGAGACGACGTTGGGTTCAAGGTATATGGCTGGTTGTTCATAATCGAAAGATCCCTTTGAAAACCAAATTATTTCTCACTATGTCGCATTATACTAGTCTAACATTGCCAATTACCACCATCGCTGTCTTCATGAACACGATCTTTAGTCTGGAGACTCCCTTTCTCGTCAAATTGATGACCAAATTTTGCCTATCAATGACAACTTATATGTACGTCTTTGGCCTTGTGAAGTCTAACGATATCAAGCCCAAATCATTCCCAATATTGACCCTGTACCTAATTATACAAGTCATCGCCATTACATTCTATGCTCTGGTAGAGAATATTGCCGTCATTTGGGGACTATTCAGCTCAAAACACAACTTCTATGTTGTTAAAAAAGATTTGGGTGAGAAAAAGATCCCCGATAGCTAGCTCAGCAGCACCCTGAAATTGACATCCAAATAAACTCCCATGTTTTAAATCCTACTCATTGTGGTGCTACATCTTCAGAACTATTTATTAGATCAATCAATGATCGACCACTTCTCCACTGATAACGATCACTGGGCATCACCTTTGATTGAAAGCGCCCCTATTCCTAGCCCGTAACTCTTCGTAGCTCGTAGAGGGCTTGGATCCGATATCATCACCCTTGCCGCCCTCGTAGCCAGAAAAGTCAGGCTGATTAGTGTATGGGGGCAGTTGAGCTGGGTTGTTGAAGTCGCTCCTTACAACACCAGGCGTTTGATTGGGAGCAACGTATGGTGACCTCGTGAAAGATTCCTGTGAGGTCGCCCAACCAGAAGATGCATCAGACATGCTCGAGCCATATTGAAATTCACTGGCTGCAGGAGGAACCCCGTAAGCCTTGCGCATCGCCTGCATAAAGGGTGTGTTGAGCTGGCTGTTTCTAAGTCGATTGTTCATCTCACTTCGAGACATGAACATAGCAGTCGTGTAACAGGCAGCAGTTACGAGCAGATATCGAGAGACTTTATGGGGCAAACCCTTGGTACGATTGTAGTAATAGTAGGCGCCATTACCTATGGCAGTGATTGGCAAAACTGTTGAGAGCGGAACTTGTCTGTTAGTGCTAAGACAACTCATTGCCTCAAAGTGAAAGGAATTTTCTGTAGTATATACTCACTCTTGTAGAAGGCTAAGTCCTGTCTGAATGATTTCATGAAGATGATATCTTCTTGAGTCATCGATTGGGTGGCGTTGATCAATTCGGCAGCGACGCTCATTGACTCGGGTCTCCGAGGAGGTGTATTGACTGTTTGTTGTCCGACGGGAGGGTATCCATATGGCGAACCTTGAGGGGTACCCCCTGGGGGTTGGTAGTTGCTCTGCATGGGTGGGGGTGGGGGTGGCGCCTGAAAGGATTGGTGTTGTGGTGTGAAATCTTCTTTGATGAAGTCTTGGTCGCCATAAGGCGTCTTAGGTGGAGGCCCGTATGACATGTTTGCGAACCTCCGATGAATATTCCCTGTTACGAAAGAGCCAAAAGGTATTCCACTGGAGACTGGACGATGAAAGTCATCAAACGATTCCTGTAATCAACATCAGATAGTCTCAGTCTTTCTGTTATTTTTTCATGAAAATTTACTGTACACTGCTATTTGTAAACACACGCGTAGAACTCCAATCCGCGCTTGTTAGGGCTTCGAAAAGAACAGGAAAAAACAACAACAACAACGAAGAAATTGGTCAACACCGAGGCTTTCCGATCGGGCTGTGAAGGAGCTGAACCTACTTCTTTTTCTGAGGCACTTTCATTGAACGGGCAGTTCTCTAGGTCCCCTCTTGATAATCCAGGTGCTCGCGTCGATTTCATATTGACTAGGCTCATGACGGGCATGGACAACCGTCATTGGCGCCTTGTCCCCACACACTTCATTGCAGTCACGTTGAGGATTACGATGGCAGAGCTTGGGGGATATGTGCCACAGGAAACCAGCTCCCACAGTCGAGGGCGCTCAAGACTGTTGGTAGACACTGCTCCAGATCGCTCAAATCCGAAAAGCTATCGGATCAATCCCAACGACGAAAAAAAGAGGTGCCGAGCACACCCGCAACAGAACTTTCCATCGATGCACCTAGCTACCATCGAGAAGCGGGTTTCGACAATATTCAAACCTCCGATATGTGGTGCGCTAATCGAAACTGTGGTTGGTGTCACGACAATGTATTATGCCAATGCGATCGATTGAAAATACTTTCGACGGTCTCTCGATCACGGTTCCTGGTTTGTGGAAACCAATCGTCCAGTCCTTGACTCGTTTTCAATGGTATCGTTAGTTAGGGATGAGCAACAGAGTTTTTGATAAGCCCAAGCCTTTTCATCATGACAAATTCGAATCTTGTGATTTTTCGAGTGGTGCGAGATGCCACAGTCCTACAGGATAGGGCTAGGACTGGAATCCTGCCCTATCCGTCAGCGACCAGTGAGATGTCTAAGACCGCCCTTGAATTAAACTTGATGAGAGTCTCTGAATCCTCCCGACGAATTTCGTTACATGCTGTAGAAGCTGATCAAATCACGAGATACAACATCGTTCTGGGTTGTTTGGATCAGGTCTCCAAAATTAGGCTGGTTCTTGAGATAGTGTTCGAACGCCTCGAGATATGGCTCGTCCTCTCTTGTGACAGTTCCGGTAGATCCGGTCAGCAATGAAGATTTGACCCCCTCTACCTCAAAACTTGAGGCCTGTAGATGATCTTTGGTAACAATCATACGCAAATGTCACCCAGATCGGCATGCAACACAGGAGATAACAGCTCATCTCGACACGATGCAGAAGAGAGATTCTCATTTGTCTTTCTACGATTATCAGTGACAGAAGGGATAATCAGCTAAGGTGATTATGAATTCAAGATTCTATTGCGAGATTTACGACAGAGAAATTGATACCAGCATTTAGGACTTGCGCAGCAAACAAGTGCATACGGGTCTCACAGACCGTGAACAGTGGACCGAGAAAGCTATTCTAATCTCCACATCACTTGAAGCTGGACCTGGAGCGTTCGGAGGACCTAAACGTAGACATCTGTCTATCTCGATCAAAGCATCTTGTGTGACTAGCGTCGACCGTACTGAGGTGTTTTCTAGAACAGCATTTCTATCAACGGAAGATCGGCTAGTTGGCCTGTCAATCAGTGATGACCTAATTGGCTGTTGATTAAAGAACGGCCAATTGATGAGTCAGTCTATTTGAACTTGGCGCTTTGTTTGAGCAGTTGTGCACGAGCGCTCAATAAAACGTGATCAAACAGCGTTCATCTGAAACGCGTGTAGCAACAATTGGACGAAAAGCCCCACATGCTTCGATGTAAACAACTCCTCACCTGTGAAGCATGGGAAGATAGATCGATACCATAACCCATCTCAAATCGAGATTAATCCTTTCACTGCAAGCACCACTTCAACAGTCATCAGAGTGGAGAATCATATGCTGAGAGAAAAGTTCCCATCATGGCTGCTAATCCAGGCTATGATGTATCTAATGACACAATATTCGTTCAAGGTCTGCCAGAAGATACTACAGAGCAGCAATTAGAAGAATACTTCGGACAAATAGGCATAATTAAATTAGACAAGAAGAATAACTGTAAAAAGATATGGATTTATAAAGACAAGGCGACAGGGAAAGGAAAAGGCGAAGCGACAATTACATATGATGATCCACCAACGGCGACATCAGCAATCAACTGGTTCAATGGTAAGTACTTTCCCCTCGTTATGCAACGATGCAGATTGAGGTAGGCTTTTCTATAATATCATACTGACAAATATCTGTGCTTTAAAATTTCAACAGGCAAAGAGTTCAGAGGATCAGCTCTCAAAATAGAATTGGCTCAACGAAAGTCAAACCCACAGTTCCAACGAGGGGCCCCAGGTGCAGCAGGCGGCTTCAGAGGTGGATTTCGTGGCGGCGGCGGTGGTGGAGGTGGTGGTGGCCAGTTCAGGGGAGGCGAAAGAGGTGATAGAGGTGGTGGCCGTCCTGGAAGCGGGCGGCCGGGTGATTGGATGTGCCCTTCTTGTAGCAATAACAACTTTGCTTACAGAAATGAGTGCAACCGATGTCGAACTCCGAAGCCGCCTGGTAGTGGCGGTGGTGGTAGCGGCGGAACCGGCGAGGAAGGAGGTCGGGGATCGAGCTACAATAGTGGCGGATCAAGATACAACAACGACTCAAGATCTAACCACGGTGGGCCACGAAATGGCAGCGGATCGAGTTATAGGGATGGTGATTCACGTGGTGAGCACCATCATCAACGTGATGCCAACAGAGACAGAAATAGGGACGGCCAGAGAGACTATAATAATAGAGGAAATGGTAACTTCAGGGATCGTGAAGATAGGAGCAGAAATCATGGCAGTAGCGGCAGTGGGCCATCTAGGAGCAGTCACCGGGGTAGTGATAGGCGGCAAAGACCTTATTGATACATGAAGCTTGTATTTCTTCCTCCCTCTTAAGGAACAAATATTTGTGATCTGGCCCTAAAAGAGTGGATGCATTCCCACACGGTTGCCCGCGCGCGCGAAGCGCCACTAGGCGCCTCACTGAGTTTTGCGCCTACTTGTCCACTAGCTACTTTTAGCTCGCCCTGCCTCCTCGTGCAAAGCAAATCAAGCCTAACATTGCTGACGCACGCTCCCTCCTAAGAGCTAGTGGTAGTCGCCACCACGAGCTGTAATGGCCCACCCTGTTCGAGAGATAAAACTTCTACTTGAGCGCCCATTGCGTAATGAACTTAGGAAGTCAAGTCCTGCTCGAGGCCTGTGGACTTTGTTGGTTCTATTGTTATTATTGTTGTGACTAGTTCGGCTGCCCATAGTGCTCGCCACTATTGCTTCCACGCCTTTACTACCGCTGATTTTCCTCAATTTTAGGTTCAGATTCGATGAGTGCAAAGCTTGGCACCACTCGCACCACTCTTCCGACCCTTGAGCATAGCACCGGACACACCCATCCCTAAGAATTTATTGTAGTGACAAGTGTCCTACAATACCCATCCAGACAAAGTTCAATGATTCAGTTTAGTCATCACTTGGATTCTACCCTTCCGATATCCTTTTTTGGGCTTAGCCAGAGTCGGAGATTTGCTTTCATGGATGAAATCTGGAAGTAACTCTGGGTATCGTTAGTGGGGGCGCCATGGATTCGACGAGCGGGACCTCGTTGAAGATTCAATTCCAAATCACAAACGACGAAGAGAGTCAGAACATTTATTTTAAGGTGAGTCATCCGAACAGTTCCACACAACCGTTAAATGATAAGCCCTAATGGAGTGATGACTGCGATCCAATAATTAACACGCCGAATGTCAATCATCCGCCCCTTATAATTGTTATAACTTGGCCCCTCCATCCTGCAAATCACCTAAATGTAGCGCGACGGTTCACGTTTTGGTCAAGAGTATACGCTCAAATTAAAGAGCGAGACTAAGTACCGCTGTACCGTCACTATCAAACCATCAATTCCATTGCAGTAAGTACCTGTGAAAGTGATCATACTCTATTCATAAGACTTTTCTGTATTCAGAACTGCTGAGATCTCTAACCAAATCAATTCTTCTGAATACAAAAAATTTCCCAACTCTATACTTGTAGATCAGTTTCCGCTCAAGATACTTTAGTTAACTTGATTGATTTGACCAAACAAAATGGCTCGTCAACCTACGAGTTCGAGTGGCCAACGACTTTTCCACCCAACAAGAACAAAAAGAGAACCGATATTCCAATTGTCCTTAGGTTTCAGGACGGCTTGTCCCTAACGATACCTCTTCAGATCAAATTCTATGATTCCGAAAATCAGCAGCACTTACAATGGGGCCAACAATTGCATTTCATCGACTACGATTGTCGCATAAAGACTGAAAGGAGCAGCATCGTTGTCGAAAAATCTCAGTATTACTGAACCAGTTGAGAAATTTGTTTTTCCTTGGGAGCTATATCATTTAAATTAATCAAGATTCAATCCCAAATTTCTAAGCACCAAGATTGATATCAATTTTTATTGTTGATCAGAAGATTTTATCTTGATCTATCTAAATGTATTTACATTTATATTTATACCAGCAAGAAATCACCGACAGTAGATAATTTATATTGATATCAATTTGTATGCAACGAATGTAAAATTGTTCAAGAGAGGCTAGCGACAGATTAAGTTCAATCGTACATTTTGTCACGTAACTTCTGGACAAAGATCAAATGCAAGAAATGCTTTATTACGACCGTCTCAAGTTATTTAAGTATTCACACACAACTGATCTCAATCATCATAATCAGAATTGCTACACTATCACATGAAGAAAGGTGTAACAACGGACGGCATTTCCAACGGAATCTCGACAAAGAAACCCGGAAATGGGAAAAATCTGAATAAATCCTAAAGCTCAAATTTCATATTTTCATACCCGCATGATTCCCCAGAGCATTTTTTCGTTTTTGAATAAGAATCAGATACTATTTTCGTTCTATTCGCAATAGCTTCATTTTGTTGCAGACTGTATTTCCATCCCAATTGAGATGTCGTCCCATCCACTTTGTTGCTCATCGGAAATTCATTAGTCAATATGCAGCGTCTGTCTGATTTTATCAACGGTTCCTATGAATTCCTGGTTACTCTTTGAGAATCGTGATAGAGTTGCCTCTATCATTGCAACAGCGGGATCGCCTCGATCAACTTTTGGTTCGATATGTGCCTTCTTCGGCTTCGGGGCAGAATTAAACTCTGCTCGATTGATATCAGGGCGTTTGGTAGCTCTGAAGCCATTTGCACTGAGTGGGTTTGAATTCTCATTTTTATCAGTGTTATTATTCAACTTCGAGCTTACTTCGAGACATTTGTTGTAACGACACAACTTGCAACAAGTGCGACCATCTCGAGCAATTAAACAACTTCCATTGCCCAGACATTTGAGGGCACTCGCTCCTCTGAATGATACTTCATGGAAGAACAACTGGCACGATTTGCAAGTATTTCCATTGATAAAACCACAAACTAAACACTCCATTAGCATTGAATCGGAATATTACTTCATTAAGCCGGCGAGAAGTTAATTTTCACTCATGCACGTGTTAGGGTGCCATACCGGCTGAGAGATCGCGTGTGATTGGTGTTTGACCAGAGGGCAAATCACTTTCGCACCATTAATTACACACTAATCGTGCAGGGCGACAGTGATTTTCCGAAGAGCAGTTCCGTGAGCGAGAAATACATTAGGCCAGGCAGAGGTGTAGAATCCTACGCTAGCTATCTTACTCAATTCGACCCGCTCTTTCATAGTCTCTTTCGAACAAATCATCTTGAACCGCTCATGAGACTTGGTGAATGATGACAACCACCGGCGGACTTGAGTCTTGCTTAATGGGCCAGGAAATCCGCCACTCGGAGACCGATTTCGACAGATTGGCCCGCCCTTCATGAGGTCGTGAGAGGCAAATGTGAGTTCTTTGAACGCACCTTAACACGATCCCGCGTTAAGTGACAGGAATCGTATAGGCTTTCTTCACCTCACCAAGTACAGTCGAAGTAGACGCTTTTCTCGCATCCTCAGCTTGGATAGAGGAGACGTTGTCTTTGCTCACATCTCTTGTTAGTGCGAATTCACTGGCAAGATCAAGAGATCGGAAGACCTGTTCTGCGGAATGAACAGTTAACGCACGAGTCGATCAAGCAAAAAGTAAAATGGCAATTACAATCGAGATGTAAATGTGCGCACCTGGAATTCAGTCAATCATAACTAGTATGACGTGAGAAGTTGACAGATAAGTCGGCAGTGAGTGAAAGAAAGTTTCACCGGCTCGCAGGATATAAAGATGCGCGAAATCCTCAAACGCTAGATTAATTTCTGATTTGTGTGCATAGAAGAGCGCAATCTATCTGAAGAGCTAAGTAAAGAGACAATATAACAAGTGAGAAGCGCCATGGCTGCAGCGACAGCGACAACAAACAGAACCGCCTTAGTTACGGGCTCAAGCAATGGAATTGGCGAGGCAGTGGTGAAGAAGCTGGCCCAGCAAGACTACAAGCTAGTTGTGACGGGCAGAAACAGAGATGACATAGCTCGAGTGGCCGCAGAGTGCGCCCGTTTATCGCCCTCGAAACAGAAGGTAGGTTTGATAACAATTAGACCCTCAGGTGGCGAGTAAATCTCGAGTTCTAGCTCGAAAATTCTGTTTTCACTTTCAGATCTACGACTGAGATATTTGATCCCCCAAATGATGTGTGCAAAAGCCGCTCGAGATCGTTGCCGATCTGGGACTCGAGGAGGACGTGGACCGGCTGTTTCGCGAGACAATCACCCATTTCGACGGCCGGCTGGATTTGTTGGTGAACAATGCCGGAATTAGCTGGCCTGTGAGCCACGAGGACGCCGACAAATGTTACGAGGCCTTCAAGGCCATCATCCAAGTGAACCTGAACTCGTCCGTCAGGCTAACCCTTCTGGCGGCGCCCGCACTAAGGAGCACTGCCCAGCTAAGTGGCGGCGGATCGAGAACGAGCATCGTTTTCGTCGGAAGTATTGGAAGCCAACGTCCCACCGAGGCGCTGGCAGCCTACTCCAGCTCCAAGGCGGCCTTGCTGATGTATGCGCGCTCCATGGCCAGCGAGTTGGGCCCACACGTTCGGGTGAACACCATTGTGCCTGGGCCAGTGGCCACCAAGATCGTCGAGCGGGCTGGCTCCTCGCTGGAGCAGTTCGAGGCTGCCTGCGGCAGCAAGACCATTCTGGGACGCATCGGCTGGCCGGAAGAGATCGCCGAGGCCATTCTGTTCCTCGCTGACAGCAAGAAGGCCGGATTCATCACTGGGACCGAGCTGGTCATTGACGGCGGCTGCTTGACGGCGCCAATTTGCTGGTCGAAGTAGACCGAGACGCCCGGGAACAGTGTGGGGCCCACTTTGGAAACATTTAATAAACATGAACATAAACATGTGAGCATCCAGTTCGGCTTCACACTTCGAACTAGAAACCAAAATAGCGTATATAATAACGTGTGTGGAGCATCAACAAACTTGTGGGACAAACTCATCGGCCACTTGAGGGCTCGGTGGAGGAAGTTTCGGGGCGTTGTGTGCCCGCCTCGAGAGTGTAGATGCACTGTGATCCAACCAATCGGAAGTAGAGCGCCTTGATAACATTGGACAGTTTGGAATTAACCTGCTTCAGACAATCATTGAAGTCTAAATCGCAGTCGCAATGCGAACGGGTGGACATGGACCAGTTGATGAGACCGTAATCGGCGGCGAAGGGTTTCAGCCTGATGGGACAATGATCGTGGGCCCTGCAGCAGGAGTCCACCATGTACTCGGAGCCCAGTTGCGAGTAATTGCTTGCCCGGTCGCCGAGGCCGCACCACAGGGTGTTTGGCACAATTCCGCTGATCATGGACATTCCCATGGTCAAATATGAGCCCCTCCGAGTCTCTTCGTCCTCTTCCTCGGGAGCTGGCTGGCTCGCCGGCGAGCCAATCACTCGGCCCGTGTCAACAATGCGCGCAATCACAGGCGGCGTCTGCCTCGCCTCTGACGGTGTCAGACCATCCGAATTTCCCTTGCTAGTCTGGCTAGTCGTACTCTCTACTGAAGGCATGCTTGCGGAGGCAAAAGCACTCAGAAATCTCGCTATCGGATCCTCCTCGGACTCTGCAACAGATGGCCGGCTTGCTGCGACCGACTTAGACCCTCGAGGCTCGACGGGCCTGATTTTTTCCCTCAAAGGATCCTCAGCCGGCTGGCCAGCTCCCGATGAGCTAACAGGTGCCGGCTGGCTCTCAGATTTAGCTAGTCCCCTCTGGACAGACCTCGAGAGTTCCTGTCCACTCGTGGAGGAGTCGCCAGTCTGCTTCAGAGGTGTGGCCAGCCTGTCTGGCTTGACGTCAAGCGGCGTACTAAGGGAGCTTTGCGGCCGGCTTTGTGCTGCTTGTATGTCGGCCGGTTCGGGGCCCAGAGCTTTCCAGGTCAGCTGGCGACAGGACTGGATGGCGGAGAGCATCTTGCTGAGAGAGACCTGCCTTGTGCTTGCAAGTTTGCGGTTTTCTCGCTCGATGGCGATCTTTTGGTCGAGGCGCTTCTCTATGTCGACCATGAAACAGTCGACGAGAGTGCTGTTCGACGATTGTGCATCTGTCAATGAGAATTTGAGCTCACTCGAGGCCAATTGCATTGGATCCTGCGGATCAAATGCCTGGTCTTCTCGAGGGCTGCTAGCCAAACCACTTTCGCTTGACTCCTCTTGGTCCATGTCCCTCTTTGCAAGACCATCGACGCTCCTGCTCTCCTTGGGTAAAGCTCCTCTCTGACTCGACTCACCCTGAACTGGAACACTTTCAAGCTGGCCCACTCGACCTGCAGATTGCCTATGGTCGGCCTCGTCGACAAAGTCGCTCGTGCTCGTCAGGAAGAAGCGCCCGTCGTCGTGGTCGATCCCGCCTGTCGATCGCTGGGCCTCCTCGTCGGCTCTCGACTCGCTAGAAGTGGAGCCTGAAACAGCGATACCTTGCGAGTCCTTGCGATTGATTTTCGACTGTCCATTTGTGGCTGAGGTTGAAGACGGCGAGACTGAAGGTGATTTCAGACTGAGGACAGGCATTTGTGTGGGGGCGGCCAAGCTTCTTGCGAAACGATTGCGTTGCTCGTAGATGGGAGTCGATTTTGGCACTCGGATTTGGAGCCGCCAGCGCGTGTAGGCAAAGGTTTTATCACATTCAATCAGGTCCACCAATTCCAATTGGCGCAACTCCAGTTCATCACGCTCCTGGTCCGATTTGAGCTGCTCACTCGAAGCTTTGGACAATAATACATCTTGTTCCGTCTGGCCAACACTGCGACTAATCACCAAAGTTGTCAATAAACAGGCAATCATCAATAAGCTCAACAGGATGAGGAACAACAAATATCGTTGCTTGATCATTTTGTCTAGATTCTCCGGCCCTTTGTCTTTTGATGGGAACCAATTCTGCCTGAACTTATGGGCAACATGCTTGATGTAGTTGGACAACTTGGAAGAGCTGCCTGAGAGATCTCCTCTTTGGCGCTGGTGATGTTGTCTGTCTTGTTGATCTTTCTCAACTGTTAAACCCCTTCTCCAGTTGCAAGTGCCTCTGCCATCCAAGGTTGACGTTTGCTGTTGCTCGATGTTAACTGTTGCATGGGACTTTTTTGTATGCGAACAATATGCTTGGCAAGCTTTTCCAGTAATGCCAAGAGAACTTATGTCGTCTTGTTGATCTTGGGCACCTGCTGGATGATGATGAACAGGCGAAAAGTATTGCTCGCTGAAGGGATTTTTTTCCTCCTTCTCTCTCTTCTCCCATGTACCAGATGGATTACAGCCGGCAGAGAATTGATTGAAATCTCTCAATTGGGAGCCGCCCGTTTGATTTGCATCCAACTGGTCGCGATTGTTTGCCAGTTGCGTTTGCGCTCCTAACAACTGATCACATGAGAGCAAAAGGTTTGCCTGGGCTTGCGCTGGCAAGCTAGCAGGCAGCTCGGGCTGCTTTCCCTCACCTTCGGCACCACCGGCTGTTGAACCCATTTTAGATTGTTGTCTGCTATAAGTGGACCGGAATGAGCAATATTGATTCAATGTTTGTTTAGCTTTGCCCGGATAGCTTAGGCCCGCCTATGCTATACCGCCCTAGCTTAGCGGCAGGCTATTGTTTATGCTTTGACAAAGATAATTTGTCTGGGATATAATAGCGCTGATTGTTGAGCCCTAGCCCAGCAAGGCTGATAGAATGTGTGCTCGCTTCGCTGATGCGTGAAAAGTTCCAATCGGAACTATTCTCCTTGAAATAAATATAACCGATCCCAATGGAAGCCAAACTTGGAGCTTCAATCTTCGCACTAGATCAGAGATATTGGTGATGATTCGGTCAGGTTGCTTTCATAATGTTACAATGAATCAATCAAATTCCATCTTCAGCTGTAGTTCAGATCGGTCTAGAGATCGTCTTGAACAGTGTGTAATTCTAACGTTAAAAATACGACAAATACTATATATTACTACAATTAACGCTGCCGGACTTCCGCTACAACACTTGAGTGGGCATTTCCTTCCTCGTTGAATGTCGGCCCAAAAATGCTTTCACTTGCCGCTCTCACTTTTTTCTACCCTTGTTCACTGGATGTGTTTGAAACCTGCTATTGTTTTCCCCTCTTAGATAACCAAAAGGAACAAATTGTTGTCTGTGAGAAAACAATTATCCCCTACCTACGTAGAAGAAACAAAAGCAACAAAAATGTCGAGTAAATATTTTCCCACATTCGTGTTTCGCACAACTGGTTACTAGCCAATTAGAACTTCGTCAATTCCACGAGGAGGCTTTTAGCTGTTCGCCAAGCCAACATATGACAGGGGTAGTTTGTTGCGGTTCTCTTTCTATTTGAGGCCTATGGATATAAATCAAAAACGACAAGTCCGACAATGGATCTCGATCTGGAACCCGCTCTAGAGAATATAGACGTGATGTCAAATGGTGTTTGTACTAGTCTTTCCAAGCTCATGGTGGTGCCATCATGAATCTCCATGATGTCTAGACATCAGCATGCACTGAGGCAATGAAACATGACCAACAGGTGTGAACCAGTGGCACGATCGTCGAGCTAGATCAGTTTCGTATTGCCGGAGTTATCTAGATCTACGTGTGTCTCTACTAGCAGTAGGCAGCGATGATGCGAGGGAGACTGCGCCAAAGTGCACCACTCTCCATCAAGAGCTATCTCCCATGTCAAGATGTCTTGTGGGTGTGCTGCCTCCGCTTCAAACATCTCTGCCGTTGCGTATATTTGAGACAGTGCGTGTCATAAGGGCCGAGATCGATCCAGTATCAAGCTGAGATCTTTGCTAGTTTGTCGGTCTTCATGACAAAACACTACGTACGCTTCTGACAGTATTTCGGAAGCGTCTACCTCGAAATTCTTTGGGATTACTATGATGTTGGCCCAGGCACTTAGCCTCCTTGGTTGAGAGAACCCGAATTTCACGGACGAGCAGTTAGATCAACTGCTCGTCTCTGTGATCTGTAAGCTGTAGAGATTGTACTCCGCCCCAGGTTGCCCACCCCCTACCAGAGATTTCTCTGGTCTCGATGTCCATTATCATCATGTTTTTTAGGATAGATTTGCGGCCCCACAGACGCGTCCCATGAAGAGAGAGACGCCTCAGTGTCTAGCACCCTGCAGGTTTTGAGGGGGCCGAGGCCTATAGCAATGTGGAGTTCGTAACCAAACTGTCCAAACTGATAGATTGGGAGCCATCGACGCAATGATGGTTGCGTTATGGCCCTCAACTTGCTCTTCGTCAGCACAATATCATAGGTTTCAGAACTGCTAGTTGTTAATTTGGATCGTTGACAATTATTGCAAGAGACAGCAATAGTGGGGCACTTGTTTCACATCTAACGCTCGTGCAGCGCGCGTGCGAGGTTCATTGGAAAACCACGCGAGAGAGGGTAAAGCAGACTTGGCGGAGACGTTCTAGCGCGTGCCAGTAAGTTTCAGCGCTATCTTTCTAACGAAGCTGCCACAATACCACTACAAATATCACTCAAGGTCGATTTTCTCATTGTTTCTATCTATTTTCTGTTGGACATTAAGTCGATTTGTTCGGTTTCACACATTTTAAAGACCCATTCAGTTAACAATCAATCATGCCGGCGGACGACAATTCCTCTGGATCTCGTCCTGATGGGAAAGATGGAAACAAACTAGTCAAGAGTACCGATTTGCCATTGGCTGGCAATCCCTATCCACCGAAAGATGTCATACAAGATGAGGCTCCGGGATTTTTAGAGAAAGCCATAGCCTCGACCCGTATGGCGGTTCAACCGTTCTTGACACCAGTAACTGCCGCCTATGACAAAACAAGCGATATTGTTTCCATTGGAGTTGCACACACTCAGAGCGCAATCCAAGACTTATCTGACAACCAGAATGCAGTCACTAGTGGGCTCATCATATCAGGATCCACTCTGCTGGGTTTAATCTTATCAAGAAGAAAGGGGCTGTTCAAGAAAACACTTTATGCCACTACTTTTTTTACCGCCTCCGCCGCGCTTTGTTATCGAGAGGAAGCCAAGAGAAATTTCGAAATAATGTGGGTCATGGCCAAGAAGAGATTCCCCGAGCTCTCAAGTCCGTACGACAAGCTCTCTGCTCAGCTACCTTTCTCTCGGAAGGTCGAGTCCGATGAGGCCAAACAACCGGCGGAGACGAAAAGTGACAAGACAGAGTGAAAAGTTTAACTAGGATTCTCGTTGGAGATCAACTTTTCCCTTGCTTCTGATTACAAGATATCGGTCAATCTAACTAGCAGCATGCAGAATAAATTTGTTGTATCTTAGATGTAATCCAACCGGCACGAATGTCCGAATCGTTTAAAACTTGGTAATGAGAATTTATTTACAGAACTCGATGTGCTTAAGGAGGCATCGATCGGGGATATGGTGGTGCCTCTCGCTGCGGTGGTGGTGCAGCGGAACGATTATAAAAATATGGGCTACTATAGACAAACGATCAGTAGAGCATTTGCTCGAGGTTCAATCGTGTCCATAGTTCACCCTAAATCATTCATCTCCACCAGTCTCACCCCTAACTTCATCTCCGTCTCCGTCGTCTTCAAATTTCCTTTTCTTTCCCCGCTTCTCATTTGAGTTTTCTGCTTCAACTTCATTGTTAACAGTTGTGTCCAATTTGCAGGTGGATAAGTCAGCGTTCTCATCTTCTTCAACGTCGTCCTCTGGGTCAATCTCATGGTCTCTTTCGTCCGGCTCTTGCGTCGGCTCAAAATCTTCGTCATCACTATCATCGACAATACTGTCTTTCTGTAACTCTTTGAGATCTGCTCCGTCATCATCGTCCTCTTCTTCCTCATCGTCAACATCTTCGTCCAATATCTCTTGTACATCATCGTCCTCACCGTCATCACCGGCATCCGCTACACCTGCCATTTCCGTGCTTGAATTCTGACCTGTCTCTTCCTCCTCGTCAGCTCCGTCGTCATATTCTTCGTCAAAGTCTTCCTCTTCCTCGTCATAGTCATCCACGTCTGAGCCTTCCTCGTCCTCAACTCTATCTTCATCACTTTCATCAACTCCATCAGCAGTCGTGTCTCCATTTGCCCCATTGCGAGCTATATGATTCTCAATGTCAGATTCTTCCTCGTCTTCATCTTCGTCATCGTCGTTTTCGTCATCGGAGTTCACTTCAACCTGGTTCTTATCGAATCCATCAAGCGCTTGGAGGTTGGGTATTAGTTCGAAAACTTTCTTGCGATAGTCGTCAACTTTGGTCACCTCACAGTTGTACAGGTCCAAACTAACCAAACTACGGAATTCTTTTAGAGGTTCGAGCGCCTCAAGATCTTTGATACGATTTCCACTGATATTTAGGTGCTGCAAGTTTGGACTGCCGTGCAATAGATTCAGACCACCAGATAGACGATTATCACTAAGTTCTAGTTTCTTCAGTTTTGGTAATTTTGGAAAACCTTTCAAGGTCGTAAGGCCAACATTGATCAAGCTCAATGTTTCTAGGTTAACAAAATCATCTGTCAATCCGCTTATTTGAGATGCACGACAGTTGTCCAATATCAGCTCGGTGACTTGATCATCACGCTTGTTCTGCTTTTCTAGTCCAATCCGATATTCCATAGTATTATTATGATCCATTTTTGGGAAACTTTCTGCTTGATTTGGTGATTGTAACAAAGTATAATTGGTATTGATTATAAAGTGGGTGAGTTAAAGGCGATCGCCCACTGTCCAGATTATGCAACGAAGAGTTCAACACAGTAGAGCGTGTGAGCGCGCTTCTTCAGATTCGATAAGCACGTTCTAGTGAAGTTCTGTATGTGCAGCAGAATTGTAGGTTTTACCGAGACGATAACCACCGGTAGTTCAATGACGAACCAATCTAACAGATTGAGTTGGCTTATGTTCAGAATTGTCTGATGTCTAATTGTCTCGTTGAGTGCGTAGTATGGGAGGATATAATATGAGTGATTGATGTTTAATGAGGGATTGGATTGAATGGTATAACGCTGACAAGCTTCCTACTTTGAAATAACGCAGAGATCTATGAATGATATTGTTTAGATGGTCAATTGTTGGCGCTTGAATTCTACATGGATGAAAATTGGCGACTAACGAACACACAGAGTCTAATGCATGATCGCCGCAGCAGCAGCGTGCGAGATTTTATTCATGACAAACAAAACTTTAGAGAGACCGAGAGAGCGCGAGGTCGACTGGAATCAGAAACACCAATGCTAGCGGCAACCATGGCATAAGTAGCCAACATACATCAGGGAGGGGGGAGGGAAAACGTTCGAGACTTGCCCAACCGGAGCGCACAGACCCGAGCCTGCTGCAGTCGACGGCGTGCACGCACTCGCCACCACTGGATCACACGACGAACTGCGTGTAAGGCCGATAGCACGTTCCCGCTGCTTGTGCGATAGTGAGCCCTCTCGGCGACCGCCGTTGGCTGATGCATTCTACTGGGGGAAAGCAAAATTTGAGGTTCGCGCGCTTGCTTCTCAACTGGTTAACCCAAAGAGGTTCCAGAAGTCTTCACATGGAACAAAAAGAATCCCTAATCAGCTCTTTAATCGATGGGCCACTTATTTAGGAGGCAAACATGTATAGAGATTATTCCACAACCATGCCACAGCATGTCGGCCAGACGACAGCCGGGGCCTCAGACCCGTTGGCTCCTCTCAGGTGTTCTACTCCCAAACAACAGCAACCGAAAACCTCCAGATCCCAAATTGAGGAGTTAAAGAAGGATTTGAGCAAGATGGCACTCGAGCTTGAAGAGGCCAGGTACGAGGCAGACAAATTGTTCCAGGAAAATGAGCAGTTGCGTCAGGAGAACGACCAATTGAGGATAAGTTTAAGGGAAAAAGAGACTATTCAATCACAGATGCGTGAGCAACTAGAACTAGTTACCCAAACTGCCTACACAATATACGACAGATTTAGGTCTTTCAAAGCACGTTACTACGAGAATCAAGGCATCAACGCTTGGACTAATGGTTCCACGGGGAAGCCTGCCAACACAATGGTTGGAGATGACAGGGGATAGTATCCCTCTGATGCCAGTGTCAAATTTCCAAAACAATTAACTTTTCTATCTATAAATGTTGCACATTAAGTCTTCTACTTCCGATGCAGACTCTCTCTCGATCTCAATCGAACTTGTCCCGCACGCTGCGCATCTGATCATTCATGCACTTTCGCATGCGGAGCGATGCACATGTTTATTTTCCACTCTTGGATAACGTCGATTCCAATTTCTCGTTCAAAATCTAGCCTTTTCGGTAGGAACTAGCCAATCCTCTACCTCTTTGCCAAAGTACCATTGAACCGCACTATACGATAGTTGAAATATTTCCAATATTGCTCTACAAACATGCCGCCCAAAAAACCCGCTGGTCAGAAAGAGAGCAAGAAAACGATCGAGAAGAAGAAGGAAAAGATAGTCGAGGACAAGACTTTCGGACTTAAGAATAAAAAGGGAGCAAAGACACAAAAGTTTATCCAACAGGTCCAGAAACAAGTGAAAGGCAATCTCCAAACCAAGAATGAGGCGCCAAAAGTGAGTAAGAAAGAGGAGAAGAAGAAGGAATTGGAGGAGCTCAATGCCATATTCAGGCCCGTTACGACACAAAAGGTCGCTAAAGGTGTAGATCCCAAGTCAGTGCTTTGTGCATTCTTCAAACAAGGACAATGCACCAAAGGAGATAAGTGTAAATTTTCGCACGACCTAAAGGTGGAGAAGAAATCTGAAAAGAAGAGCGCTTATGTCGATATGCGCGATGATAAAGAGGGAGGTATGGAAAATTGGGACGAGCAACAACTTCGTGATGCCGTAGAAAAGAAACATGGTGCCGCCAACAAATCTAAGCCCCCCACGGACATCATCTGCAAGTACTTCCTGGAGGCTCTCGAGAACAACAAATATGGTTGGTTTTGGCAATGTCCCAACGGGGGTGATCAGTGTCACTATCGACACGCTCTCCCACCGGGCTTTGTATTGAAGAAGGACAAGAAGAAGGGTGAGAGCAAGCCAGTGATAGCTATGGAAGAGCTAGTTGAGGTCGAGCGGAGCAAACTATCACATGATCTTCCAAAACTAACGCTTGAGACATTTCTGCAGTGGAAGAAACGAAAGATAGAAGAGAAGAAAGCCCAACATGCCAAAGAAGAGGCCGAGAAGAAAGCGGAGTTCAAGGCTGGTCGAAATATTGGTCTGAGTGGACGAGACATGTTCACATTCAACCCAGAGCTAGCCCAAGATAGTGCCTATGATGACGGCGAGGCTGCGTTCGAGCTCTACGAGCGGGAAGAAGATGAAAACGGAGAGCTAGGCGAAGTGAGAGAAATTAAACTGGACGACTTAGCACTCCTGGCTCAGGACAACGTTGCTGGTGGTGGCACCCAGGTAGACAAAAGGGTGTTCCAAACCACTATTCAATCTGGGTCTGAAGAACCACCTCACGAGAATGACACCGGTGATAATAGTGAAGCAGTCAACTCAATGAAGGATGATGTAGATCTCCCGGAATTGAGTGAGGAGAAGATGAACAAATTGCTGGAAAATCTCGATCTAGACGAGCTCGTGGACTCCTGATTCTCTTCTAATAAACATCGTCGTTCGATCGCGGCGACAAGAGAACGCACTTCCCTGATTTTTCGATCGGTGATAGGTCATTAATTGATTCTGTTGCTAGTTTTGGTGGACGCACACGTTCACTCGGCCTGGTCCATAGCGTCTTTAAATCGCTCATTCAACAGGGAAATTTCACCCTCCAGATCTTTGATCGCCGTCATGAGTGCGTCGATAGGTGTATAGTCAGGTTGTGTCTGAATCCTAATGGTAAATTTGTGCTCTAGTGGATGGGCAACTTTGTACCCGGCAAACAATACTTTGGGATCTTTTAACAGTTGCATTCTTATCATATTGCCTAGTGTGTGATCTTCTTTGGTGACATGGAATAGAGCGGCATTACGGACTTTTGTGTCTTTCTCCATGATAACTTTGCTCTCTCCCTCCATAAGGAGGAAGGTGTCAAATGCGCTCGGAGCATTCATCTTGGGTGGTTTTCTGACACACCTCTAAGTGTAGATGAGGTAGGAGTTAATTAGAATCGAAGTTATGATTGACAACCATAAACTAATTTTCTCACGTGCTTCTACAATGTTTTTCCTGCAAAATCTTACACATTGGGGGCAAAACCTCGTGTTGTAAGATGTGTGAACTGCAGCCAAACAGTTCGATCGCACATCGGGACATTTGAATCTTGTGGAGAGCTATCCATTCGTTCGCAGGATACGGAAAAGGCGCGAAAAGTTGCGAACGGCGGTGCAAGTCGCGCCATTCTCTCAATCCTGCACCTTCAAAATGGTGCAAGCTTAGGCCTGCAGCCTGCAGGATGGCCAACTGCAAAACATACATCTGGAGCGACGTGGAACATGACAGTCGGCAGCTTCACTTCCCCTCAGTCTCAGAACGCTGACACTGCATAGTGGACTTGTAACCATTTCTAATGAACACCACTGGCAAGATAAATACACCTGACAGGAAGCACATAACATTCCTATTGACAGACACAATATTGCCGCAATAAGTTCAAATAAGATCCACATACTGTCGCAATTGCAAATCCAAGACTGACATTCATCCCATCTCGTAAATTAACTATTCCAAATCGCATCATCATATCTAAACAAACTCCAAGCTGAGATACTCTCACGAAAGCGAATAATACAAAATCTACAAAATGGTCCAACCAATCGATTTCGGTCAATTTTACAACCCCCTCTACTTGTTTATCTCACTGTTCGGTGTCCTATGCATCGTAGGTTTGATATACTTTTTTGGCCTGAACACCGTTTTCGCCAAGAAAGACAAGCAAAAGAAGAATAAGAAATTAGCTGCCACCAAGAAAAGTGGAAGTGCAAAGAAAAAGTAGGAAAATCAAAGGATCTATTTATATTAGCAGAATTCTTAATGATTTACGCCAAATCTGGAACGAGAGGATCAATTGATATTTACACACATAGATTCATGTAAATCTACATATGATGAAGCTCAAATAATATTATCCAGCCGTGCTTAGATAGAAATAAAACGACTTAACTAGGAATGATAACTTTATCAGACCGCTAGATCGTCACAATCTTGACATTCTCTAGATATCCATTGGCTACTAGTGTGTGAGGTTCCCATGTCAAGCTCAGCGTCACCAGGAGCAAGTACAGAGCCACCTCAGCGATATGATTCCTCTTTTCTTTCTTGTCCGCTTCTTCACGTGACACCTGCTTGGATTCATCTAATCCTTCACGACTCAATCAGGCTTGAACATTTCCGGGTTGAGCATGACTCTCATTTCGCCACGAACCCCTTTCATGAGCTGTAATGCATCAATTAAGATCCTTGCTTCGGTCCTCCCATTTCCGTTGATGAGAGCTCAATGATGACCTCTCTCATCCTCACGATGCGACAAACTGGAGAAATCTCGTTCTCGGCAATTCTATTCTGTTGTCATGGGTCTTGAAAATGTCCCCATTGGAGCAACCCACCAAGTGATTTCCATCTCTTTCCAAGTTATGCCTGGTCGCTACACTGAAAGCCACTGGTGCAGGCACCACTGGCTGGCATTTGGTCACGAAAGATATCTTCTCGGCAGTTCTGAACCATGAATCTCTTCAGCTCACTCCGGATCGTATAGCCAATTCAATTCGTGGTTCGGCGAGTTAGATCTGGACGCGTACTCTTCGAAGATTTCTCTTCTAGCTTTTACTATTCCAAGAAACCAAAAGAAAAACTCTGCAGCGGTCGTCATTGATGGGCATTGGCTCATGCAAATCGTTTTGAGCCTTCAAAGTTTAGAAGTTTTGTTCCAGACCGATTCGTATCATGTGCGAGCCTCTTTGAATTAAATCAGCGGAGGGTAGTGCTAGCGATCAACTCTCAATGAATTGTGCAATATGGGCCCGCCAATTTGGCGAGCCGGATTTCGGAATGCTTGCCGAAACCCGAGCAAGGAATCTCGGCGCCCCGCCGGTGCAGAACTGGCGTAGATGCGACATTGACCTAGTATCAGGCCAAATAGTTAGGATAACTTCAAGCCGGAGATGAAGCAAGATTATCGATCATCTTCCGGTTATAAGGTGCAAAATCTTGACAAATTGAGACAGAGAAGATTTGAAGATTGGGTCCACGCTTTAGGCGAAAAGAGAAATCTGGCTATTGTATTAGAAGAGTGGTAGTCAAGGTAGCTGATATACTCTAATCTATGGTAATCTGAGTGGTGTTCACCAATCAGTTGGCATGGGCCATCTTGGTTAGAATTGGTACGATTTGATCAAACGAAGGCCGCTTACTGGGCTCTTCATTCATACAAATCCTCAGCAGTCTACCTAAATGATGTGGTATTTGCGGAGTTACATTGACTCTGAGGTCTTCGAGGGCAACTTTCATTCCGATCTCTATGGCAGAAAGACCGGCGAAGGGTACTTGACGCGTCGCTAGCTCCCATAAGAGGACGGCGAAAGACCACATATTTGCCGCCCGGACATTGATTTCTGATTCTTTCTTTTGCAAAGCCTCCGGTGCCATCCAGGCTGGTTGGTAGATTTTGTTTCTCTCCTGGAAGGAAAATTTTGCGTCAGCCATGTTTATTCTGGCCGTGAGATCATCGTCGATCAAAATGTGAAAGCTATTCAGGTATAATCGCGAGACCAGAGGATCGAGCGAGTGCAGAAAGGCCATACCGCGCGCTATGTCCAGCGCAAATTTGATCACTTGTTGTGAGTCTATAACAAATTGCTTGCGCTCGTGGAGAAGGTTGTATAGTGAACCTAGGGGAAGGTATTGATTAACAACGACCAAGCTTGGTGGCTCATTCACACATCCAATAACTGGCAAAACATTTGGATGGCTAAAGATGCGCATTTTGGGATATTCCTCTAAGAAATCGCGAACTATTCGCGGCGTGCACTCGGTACCATAGTTGATGAATTTGGCGTTGATTTCGATATTATCATTCCAGGTACCACGCCAAGTTTCTCCACTAGTTGTGATAGCTGTCTTGGTGTGCAAATTCAAATCCTTCAAACTGATCTCTGGATTTCTCGATAGCTTTGCATCCCTTGTGCGTTGTTCCAATTGGCGTTTCATGTAATTTGCGTCCCTATATGAGACTTTCTTCGACAAATCTTGATTTGATGCAGAGGCCAACTCAACAATTCTAGACAACATCTGCCTGTGACACTTGTCCAGAGGCGTCTCGCCATTAACATTGGCCACATTAGCTTGGGCTCCATAGGCTATCAGCTCTTCGGCCACTTGTTGATAGCCCCAGAAGCAGGCATAGTGCAGGGCCGTATTTCCGTGCTCGTTCAAGGCATTAACATCGGCCTTGTTCCTAAGCAAGAGACTAACGCATTCTGAATGGCCGTGCGAGACAGCCAAATGGAGGGCGGTGTCGTCGCCCATATTTGTTGCATTGATCCTTGCTCCTCGATTCAGGAGCATATCGACGATTGATGTCCGGCCCGCAAACGCTGCCCAATGTAATGGACTGAAACCATGGTCGTCCCCTTGGTTGATGTCGTTCTTCGGGTCATCCAGCCATATTCTTACCTGTAAAGTCTCACCTTCGCGACACCAATTGAATATGTCTTCCATTGCGGATGGTAAGATTCAATAACAAAAATTCTGGCAAAACTTACAATTGACGCTTGCTAACAGGATTTCCGAGGTATCTATTCGCATCTAGATTGGATCTTTTCTCCTGGTGGAATCATAAGAACGATAGAAATAGAAAATAATTGGATCGAACAAATGCAAAAGAATTTGCATGCGTCGATCCAGAATTAGCTAGCTACCGCAGCATCACTACAAAGTTTCCCGAGCACACATTTAGCCTTATTCCCCCTCACTTGAGAGCAGATTGTAGTGCTCGGGCCCGATTGTGAGGCGCCAATTGCTAGTTGTGTATATGGCCAACAATCTAAACCATACAAACTTCTACACATCTGGCAAGCGAGAGGGACCTTAGCCAGTGTGTAGGAAACTAGAGAGGAAGGCGAGAAACTTAAATGGGCGCCTAGACCTTAGTATTGTAGTATGGTCTTGAACTAGTGTGGGCGTGTAGCTGTGGTTGTGAAGTCTACATCGTAGACAGCGCTCTTATAAACAGCTAGTCCTCTATGATTTGTGAGCCTCTGTGTCGGACGTAAAGACAGAGCGAAGGAGAGAGACAGTGAGTCAAAGGAAATCTCCTGCTCAGCCAACATGCGCGGGGCTCTGTAGCGCATCCCATTTAAGGGCCTTCGAGAGTTTTGTAACCACGAGACTTGAAAGTTACAACAAGTCGATGGATAGGCCGAAATGCATATAACATTTCTTTGAATAAATGTTTGCGTCTCAAAAAATCGATGAGATGGAAAAGTATCTTCGAAGAATCCGCAATGATATACATTTTCTTCCGAGAACGTCTCTGATACCAAAGGCGAAATTATACCCAGTTTAATCTTCGTGAATCTATCGGTTCGCGAACTAATGTCACTTCTAGGCTCTTGATTATTGGACATATCGCAGTATTGACCCTTTTCACGGGTCAATACTGAGTTCTGACCCATATCACATCAAACAGCCAACTATAAAGTTCGATCGGATTGAGTAACACCTCATCCTCTATGAGTCGATTAGCATAGTCCTGAGAGAAAGTGTTCAAGTTGAGGAGGTCCTACCGATGCAGGCGAAAAAACACTACCACTCTCTACGCGAAGCTCTGGTGGGGGCTCGTGATTTCACCTCTTTCCGGTTTTGCTCCGCTAATCTGGTCGACCGGATTGGTCAGCTGGCTCTAGTGTGGAGATCGTGCACAACAAATGGGTTCGAAAAATGCGCTTGCATCGAGTGGACCACATGCTGCTTCAAGTCGCGTGTATTCTCACAGATAAATTCATGCGATCAATCTCGTGATAGATTCCAGTCCCATACAGTGATATAGTCGCATCCTGCCGCTACGACCCGTTTTATTTCACCAACTAAGAAATTCTTAACTCATTGACTGTTAGTCACACACTTCTAATCTTTTACTCAGTCGCAGCCGATGGTGCATCATGAAAAATATGTAAAAGTCAACATTGGTGGAAAAATCGAAATATGAGGCAGATGACCCGCAAAGGAGCCGACTAGATCTACCCTTGAGACTTACATGATCGTAGGAAGCGGATTTCCTCTACATCTATAAGATGAGTAATCCCACCGCTCCAGTAACTATTAGGGACCATGAAAATAGCAAGATGTCACGAAAAAGTGATCCGACCAAGCCAATTGAACCCTCAGCAGATAGAACAATTGCAGATAAAGATAAATCTCCTAAAGAACCACGAACTAAGAGAAAGAGAAAGAAGAAGAAAAAGAAACCGAAGAAGAAGCTGAACCTGAAGACTTGCCTACTAGATCCACTCTCGATCATTGACACAATTAAATCAGCGACATCCTTACACCTGGACTTGGTAGAAAGAGCTACCCAGAGGTTGGAGGATGATGATGTTCAAGAATATCTAAAGTCTTCATCTTATAAAAAGGCATGTAATGAAAGAATCAACATGATACCAATCAGCTCAATCAGAGTTCTCCCTTACAAATATAGACACATGAAGTCTACTGTCAGTCCAATGGCCATAACACAACTAAACTGTATCAACGAAGCGCCCCCAAAGCGACCCAAAAACAGAGGACGCCGAGGTGACACAAATAGGCAAAGGAGAGCTCTAGACAAACAGGCCCGAAAGTCGAAAGCAGCTCATAAACAACAGCTTCGTATGAGTACGAGCAGGCAAGCTCAGGATAATCGACGGTTGAGAAGCTGATATCCCAAGACCAGACTGCCCAGGATGTGATCTCCTATCCGCAATTCATAAAGGATGCCACCGGGACGAGGGAAGAATTTCTACCGATCTGAAAGACGATCTCTCATGCAACTAAACTAGTCCATGTGATACTAATCAGAGACATCCTTACGTTGTTCGTAACGAATCCATTTCCCCCGGAAGATGAAGAACTCGATTGATCTTCAGACCCATGATCTTTCGAGGATAACCTCTTCCAAAATTAAGTTTCTCATTTGGATTGTCGTTGTCATTCGATGCCTGCCAGTTCACCTTTCGGGGCCGCTGCTAGCGTTTCTAATGACAGCGGTTTATATCCCTATGAGTTGCGGTCTTTAAGAACAACTAGCCTCTGCTGAGCTCATCTCTGAAGCTAGCTACACTTGGACCCACAATCTTCAGAGCTATCAAAACCTTTGGTGCCACACCTCGCCGGTCGTCTGTGATGTTTGCGGAGCAGCGATTAATCCTACTCTATCGAGGTGCTTATTCCCGCCATCTTGTTCTGCTTTGATTGGATTCTTTGCCTCCTCCTCAACTAAGCTGTTCGGAATCCGGCAATTCACAACCTCGAGAGCTTCTTATCTAGGCGGTTCGCTCTGTGTTCGATATTCACAATGTCCCAGAAATGGCACTATGTCCGACTCAGTTCCCCTAAGCTTCCGGGATATCAGCTCGGCTCTGAGGCTCAACTCGTGGCAGAAGGCTGCACCCAACTCCTACTGTGCGGGGTGCAATCGCTCTCTGTCCCAAAAAATTAGTCGTCTTCGATCGGTCTTATCGATGCTAGACGTTTCTGGGCTTCACCCAAGATTGCTGAGCACCTGTAACCATAAATAGCCAATCAGTGGTTTTCAGTCGTCGCGGCAGCCATAAGGCGCCTCCAGGATAACGCTCCCCGCAAGCTCGCGGGAAATATCTCCAACAAAAATCAGTCTTGCACCACCGCTCGTCAGACGCTGCCCTTCAGCGGAAGTTTCACGGTTTTCCCTAATCCTTGGATATGGTTAGAGCCTGGTCGGCCGAGAGAGCTGTCTTGTCGAGTATATCTGTGGATCGTTGAGGGGACAACAAATCTGTGCGTTCTAGTCTACAATTGAATCTCTGGTGATAACCTTCTCCTGTGGAAGCATATCAGCAACACTAGTCAATTCAAACAACTTTGTATAACTACCAAATGCAACCAGAATGGTCGATATTATATCAGTCTCGATCAATGGACTGTCTATGATTTAGCGAATAGATCCAACACTTTAGCAGGGACTAGGCAACAATCCTTTATTCATAATCTGCCTCTGCACGTGACGATGAGTTCCAGAAACGTGTAAAACTTGTGTCGCTCTGATAAGATCGTCGAGCATATAGCACTGGGCGAGCTTAAGCACGCAGTTGAGGTGCGCTCGTTTATTGAGCAAGTTTGTAAGCAAAAGAGACTCATTAGCCAATGAGCTAGAAAACGCTAACCCAATTGTACAGCTTATTCCATCAATTCGACTCCTTTTATGGGTCCAACGGATACAAAGCGTTCGACAATTCCATCTACATTCGCCGAGATCTCTATGACTCATCTATTACCACATTGTGGTTCATTTTAGCCACATGTAGATTGGACCGAATGTGATATCACTTACCATGTGAGTCACACCGGATTAAATGCATCCCATATGTTCATACTCAAGCTAAGAACAAGTTACGAACTCTTTCATTATACCCATATCGAAGCAATATCCAGTTGGTGATAATAATTAGCCTCAACACAACCACTGATAGAGAGGTGGTTGACCACTTATTGAAAGAGTAAAATTTACACTATAAATGCTCTAATTTCTAATAGATCTTTTTTAATGAACAATCGAATTCCGAGGGGAAGAAAAAAGAAAGTCATGAGTCTAAGCGAGCAGGAATACCAACAGGCCTTCTATCATTGTAAAAGATACCTTCCTGGTGCCTGGACGAAAGTTACGAGAGATCAGGTTGTTATAAGTCCTGTTGCTGGTGGCATGACCAATTTATTATACCGCTGTCAGCTGACTGAACAGGTCGAATTGTATGCGTCTGAACCAAGAGAGGTATTATTACGGATATATGGACCCGCTAAGGGCGACATTGAAGTAGAGATCGAGATTTTCAATCGATTAGCCTCAGCTGGACTGGGCCCGAAACTGCTCAGTAGTTTCGAGGGTGGTCGTTTCGAGCAATACTTGCCTTCAAACCCTCTAAAGCATGAAGAAATGATTGATGATAGTGTTGCAAGTGTTGTAGCTCACAAGATCGCATCGATACATAAGCTAAATATTGAACGTCTCGATACAAAGTCTCGCTGGCTTGTTGATAGATACCGAAGCTATCAAGTGTTCATTGATGATGCAAGGGTGTTGCCCTTACAATTCAACAATTTCATTCCCCAATCTAGTCGAGATAAGGCAAAATATTTACTCGAAATTGATTTTGAAACTGAAATAACATTCCTAGAAGACCTATTTAAGAGAACGCAAATAGAACCACTTGTTTTCTCGCACAACGATTTGCACCAAAACAACGTTATCCTGTTGCTTGACAAAGATCTGAATCTAGAAGATCGTATCGTTTTGATAGATTTCGAATACTCTAGTTACAATTATAGGACATTTGATCTAGCAAACCATCTGAGTGAATGGTGCTTTGATTATAACAATGACGACTACCCTTATTTTCACTTTTCGTTAAACCGTTTTCCGTCCAATGATAAACAAAGACAATTCATCGCCCACTATATCGATGGGTTGAGAAGCCAGAGCAACGAATCAAGAAAACCCGAAGTCAATGGGTCTAATAGTCTTTCAAAAGAAGAAATGGTTGAGGAACTCCTCGAGGAGATGCAAAGCTGTTTAATGGCTTGCAATCTTCTGTGGACAATGTGGGCAATAAGAAGTGCTTTAACATCGACAATAGTCTTTGGTTACTGGGAGATGGCAGAATCTAAATGGGACTGTTACCTCTTGACGAAGAAGCAATTTGAGCAGCGATCGTCGCAGCGTCGAAGCGCAAATCGACGCAACTCGACCGACTAACTATCAATCAGATAGCACTAATAAATTTTTAACTTGAGTCTTTATGACTTGTGAGAACTTCATTTGCTATCTTATGGGGTCAGACCCACTCTTTTGGTTCCCTAAGAACTTGCGTAAGCTTTGCATAGTTTGATTGCGGTTCGGGTTCGTGGCAGTACAACCATTTAGCATATAGAGGTAAAGACATCAATATGCTTTCATATCTGGCACCAGGGGTCACGAGTCCGAACTTGGTACCACGATCATAGACAAGATTGAACTCAGTGTATCTACCTCGACGTAGTAATTGCCATTCTCGGTCTTGTTCGCTGTAAGACTTGTTCATGTTTTTCTTGACTATCGGCAGGTAAGAGGGTAAAATATGATGTGCACAGCTTCTTATGAAACTGAATGCTTTCTCCTGACTGGGGTAATCTACATCATCGAAGAACAATCCACCAACTCCACGTCTTTCTTTTCTATGAACTATATAGAAATAGTCGTCGCACCACTTCTTGAATTTCCCATAGTAGGTTGAGTCGTGTTTATCACAGGCTTTTTTAAGTTCGCTGTGGAATAATTTGCAATCGCCCTCATCGAGTAGGTATGGGGTCAAATCTGTTCCCCCACCGAACCACCACATCCTATCGCCCCCATCATTGCCGCTGGACATACCAGTTTGATCGACTTCGAAATATCTATAGTTGAAGTGGATGGTGGGCACGTTTGGATTCTTCGGATGTATGACCGAGCTGACACCTGCTGCAAAGAATGGAACCTCCTTGGAGGAACCGGAAAATTGCTTGCCTCTGCTTCTCATCTGCTGGACGGCAGCCGGTGGTAGTATGCCATAGACTACACTTATATTGACACCCGCCTTTTCGAAAACTCTCCCATTCTGGATGATGCACGTTATACCGCCTCCACCCTCTTTCCTAGTCCAACGATCGATAGAAACCATCTCATTGACTGAATTCGGAATTTTCGTTTCACCCTGTAAGCCCTCGACGGGAACCTGCGTCGAATTGGTGCCTTCATCCAGCTTTTGTTGCTCTAGCCGTTTGAGGCTTTCGAAAACATTCTTCTGAACATTCATGATGAATAGTTCCATCCGGCGCCTCATCAAGTGCTTTTCCTCACGAAGAATATCCCTGTCTGTTATCGGTTCGGCCATAAATGCATCAGGACGGTCAAGCTTGGAGAAGTCTTCGACCTCAAGAGAGTCTCCATAATCAGGATTGTAAGCTTGCGAGAAGAAAGATAAGCCAAACAAGGAGAGTCCGTATCTTCTATTCTTGAGGTCTCGCCGAATCAAAAGACAAGCTTTTGACCTATGACTATAACCAACGCTAATAAGTATTCTTGGCACGCAACCCAACATTTTGCAAATTAGTTATCAGACAATGATCAACAAGTTGGCAAATTTAAATACGTTATCCAGCGGCCCACACCGCCGCGACGGACATGGAATTGAGGGGACGACCAGGCATGCATAGATCTACGCGGCGAGGAGAGGAGAGAAATGTAACAGTTTGGACCAACTTCGCCTCAATTGAAGGATATGTATTCATAATCGGAGAGTGCGCCTAAGTGGATCACCTCGACCCCTTCCTTTCCTATTTCGTAACCGTCCGGAACTTGCATAAAGGCTAACACGATGCCTGATAGTCAGATTGATTTCTATCAATCCCCTTAAGTTGAGCTTGATTGGCCTGAACAGTGATCAACGGACAAACCCTTTCAAAGGCAGGCTCGAGCATCAGAGATGAACTAGCCTTGAACATGTGTGCGATGCAGCTAAACTCGGAAGTTCGGGAGCCTCGCATCCCAATCGGTTGCGACAAGAATTGGTTAGACCATTTTTGAAATGCAGTGTCTTTGGTTACATGAAATATATTACCATCGGGATTAGCTGTCTAGCATGACGGAGCTGCAAGGTCGCACGAGTCCCTGCATTGGAAAACGACCCTTCTCGGGCTTGAGAACATCATTTGGGCTCCTCCTCGCCCATCATATGACCATCGTGCTCTACCTAGGTTCAACAGGCGCATCCACACGATGGTCGGCAAATGTGGTGTTCGATGACAATCGGCTCTACGAGTATCACACTACGCCAGAAAACACTTTTGCAGGTCCGGAAATTCTCATCGAAAGTTCACCGGCCAGACTCTCCCAAGTCTCCAAGCTGGAAACAAGATTTTCCCATACAGTGTATGATACGGAGAAAGACATGCACCATGTCAAACGTATCACATGCGTTGAAGTGCATATTGTTGATACTTAAATCTTACAGGCCCCTTGAACTACCCCAATAGTTCTAGCCTCAAGGGCAGAAAAACAAATTAAGAATTCTTCCTCATGGATCCTTGTAACTTCTTCGAAGAGCTTTCCGATCAACACTGTGAGATGAATGCGAGGTCAGTGGATTCTTCCCCATATCGATGGAGCTATGGTTACTTCAGACCTTTCAGTGTATGGCACATTTCGTGATTTCTCTAGAGCGGTGCAATAGTGGCTCTGCTAGATGCGCGCGCGCTCAAACTGCACGTTTTTTTTTCATCCCGATTGCTAAAAACAACTCATTTAATATGAAACATCCAACCATAGACATCTTATCACACTTACTATTCGCAAATGACCGTCTCAATAATGTCAAATGATCCATTGCACAGAAAAACTCTTGACAGAATCTATCGAGAAGTGATTGAGCACCTCAAGAGCTCTGGCGCATTTGACGATATGAGGGTGAACCTCATGGACCCGATCTGGTCCGATCCAGAGTTTAAGTATGTCATAGAGACATTCCAATCAGAGTGTAAAGAATTCTGCCACAATATCGATCTAAACAGACCAAGGAAAGATCTTAGATTAAGTTTAGACCGGCATTTTGAGAATATGACCGCATCAACTAGGAAGCTTAAAGACTGTATCTCAACAATACTCAAAGATAGGGAACTAGAGTTGAAGGAAAAATTTATGAACTTAGTCAAAGATTATCTACACAAGCGCTTTACTTCTCCACAGGTTGAGACGGATAAAGAGATGGATATAGATATGGATATTGACTTAGGTGAATCGCCCACAGCCCCTGAATTCTCTCCCATCAGTGTAGACGGCGCTGATACTCGACAGAGTGATCCAAAGACACCAAACGAAATTCCGGTCCCTCCTGAGCCCTCTCCCAAAGAGCAGGAACCCACGCTCGAAGATATACCTATCCCACCCGAGGATCCAGAAGAGGATCGTAAAGTTGAGTTATCTACCCCGCTGCAAGATGAAATTCCGTCACAACCTCTCAGCGACGAATTAGAGAGGCTTACTTTCTCAAGTGTAAGCTCAGTCCACACAGCCGATCTGAGCGACTTTGAGGACTCGATAAAACTTTCCGATGATGAGGCAAATATTGTCGGCCAACCTAAGAATTCACGTATCAAGATTGAAGAGTTGCAAGGAACAATAAATGGACTTCGGAGCACAAGCCAGCCAGTTTCTACGCCTATCTACTGTAAACAAGAATGCACAGCCACGACACAAACGACTGTGGAAAATGCAAAGCACGAGTCGGTAGACCAGCAATCACAAGAGCCTTCGGAAACAGGCGAGTCGGATGCTTGTAGTGAGAGCACAACAAACAGCAGTAGACGAGCAGCGAGAAAGAGAAAATCGAACCCTCGTTATAGCAACGAACACTTCACGTCGTGATTCTTATTGAAACGTAGATGTCTAACCAATTGATTTAGCACTAATAAATCAGCTATCCATTTTGCTCACTGTTTGCTTCATCAAAGCACCCCTTGTGACGAGTGGCTTCTTTAACAAGGCTTTAAGTTGTTTATCCATTTGGTTGAGCTGTCTCCGGGATTGGGCATTCTCTTCCTGGTTCTGTTGTATCGATTTCCCCTTACCACTCAATTGCCGTATATCCTCTTCGTCAAGCTCGATCTCACACTCCTTGGCAGCTTTGGCGAACCAGTTTTGGTTGGATTTAGATTCTCTAAGTCTATGGTCTAGTTTATCACAAGCCTGAGCAAGCTGCACTCTCCCCTTCATTAGGTCTTTCAAATTAACATCAATGTCGTAGGTCTCCAGATCTTTACCACCATTGATGTTATTGCACAGCCTACGATAGTAAGGTATTTCTTTCGGCTCGCATAGAGTCAAACTGATTCCTTTATCAAATAAGCGGGCAGTCCTTCCGCTTCTATGAATGTAAGATTCGCAGGTCCTTGGTACTTGGTAATGAACTACACAATCCAGCTCCTTGATATCAAGTCCTCTGGCTGCGATGTCAGTTGCTATCAATACAGAATTCTTTTTGGCCCTGAACCTCTCAAGATTTGAAAGTCTCTTCTTTTGGTCCATCTCTGAGTGCAGCTTGAGGGCTTCGAATCCCAAATATTTCAACACATTACCCAACCTCCTCAAACAGTCTTTGCTGTTGCAGAAAATCAAACACCTAGAATCTGGATGGTCTAATAGAAAGTAATACAAATATAAATCCTTCTCTTGTGGTAAGCAGTTGATTCTGAATTCACTCAGTTGATTAGCCGATGGTCTACCATGGGAAGTTTCATCATTGAGATCTATCAGCTTCGTGTCAGACCTCTCGATGCCAAACAAAGATAACAGACGGCGCAGTTTGTTTTTCTTGTTGTGGCTCTTGGGATCAATGGGCGCTTTCTGCTTGGACTTCTTCGTTTTATCCGATAGTGAAAACAACTTGAGTCTGTCAGGTAACTCATGAAGGAAGGTGAGAGTTGCTGAAAATAGGTAAACTCTATACTGACAGTCATCATCCCGGTAACCTTTGGACTCTTTCATAATATCAACTATTTTGATGGTCTCTTCGAAATGCCCCTTTTCGACCATCCTATCGGCCTCATCGATGACGAGATTGTTCAAGCTAGCTATACTCTGTTTGTTTATATAATCAACGGCGTCAGAATTTATCATGTCGAAGAGTCTACCTGGTGTTGCTATGATGATCTGAGGTCTAAACTTTCTAAGTATCTTCTCTTGCTTATCCTGATTGATACCTCCTATTATACAACAGCATTTGATGTCGGTATGGTTTAGTAATTTGTCGAATTCATCTTTAACTTGCATCGCAAGCTCCCTCGTAGGAACCAGCACAACTGCATCTGGACAGATCCTATCGCTGGGATTTTGAATCGTCTCATGGATGGCTGGATCCAAGTCTTCTACGTCTTCATCATCCTCTCCACTATCCGAATTGTCTAACCTATCAACGACCATGTCCTCGATTGAACACTCTTTACCATCAACCAAATCAAAATCTTCGTTCTCCTTCAAGTCGGAGCGTATCTTGCGTTTGAGGTCTGACGAATAGTGTTTCTTGAGCAAGATGCGATTGACTATAGGTATAGCATATGCGAGGGTTTTGCCTGAGCCTGTTCTCGCTTCGCCCAAGACATTCTTATTATCCAGGAGTGTAGCCTTGAAGGCCCTCACTTGTATCGGTAAAGGCTGCTTGAGTTTCTGCTCCTTTAGTGATTTCAGAAGGAGCTTATGTATGGGAAAATCTGTCCAGTTCAGGAGATCAGTTTTATTGGAAGCCATATTGGCAGAGGAATTAGGAGTGGACCCTGGGAGTATAATAGTCTTAGAAATGGAAATGCGAAAAGGTGAGGACATAAATTTGCAAGTGCGCTTGATTTGCGGCCCATGTGACTAACCCAAATCAGCGTGACTGAGCTGAGCTGGGTCGAAGTCAGTCTCAGCTCTGGTAACTTGGCAGTCTCGTCCGAGCGAGCGAGCCACCAGAGAACGGATGCAAATTCATCCCATCCCAGATAAATAAATTCTACTATGGTAGCCTAACCCTATTGCACAGATTACGTAACCCCTTACATTGTCCAGTATTATATATGCAGTATCAAGGGAAAGCGCTCGTCTTGCCCTCATCCAAAGTATTGTACTCAACTTAGGTTTCTTATCGAGCAATCGCCATGTCAGAATCAGAGCTTAGCATCGAGCATTTTCGGGGCATACTCAGTGATGCCCATGCATATTTAAATGGATTATGCGAAAAATGGTCTCAGATAATTGAGGATCAATCCATCAGCGGAGACATGGACGATGAACTACAAGGATCTATCAGAACCGCTATCGGCCAAGCCAAATTACTCATGGCCCAGAGATTCAAGCAGTTCTCTAAACTGATCGACGACTGCCAACACCAGAGCGGGGAGCGCGTAACTAGGTTGGCAGATCTGTCTGGATTTTGGGATATGATATCATTCCAGATCGATGATGTCAAGAAAAAATTTCAAAAAATAGAGGAGACTTGTAATGCCTGATCCTCGAAAGGATTCGCAACATTTTTCGTTTGATTTTTCGGATATTAACTACTTTTTATTCTTAGCTGTGCTCTGATTTTCATCGTTTTCTCCGCCCTTTGATCACCCCGCCTTGGTAAGGATAAAATTTTTATTCATCGTCTTTGATATCGAGCGCTTTAACTGCCTCGTTAGCGAAGTATCGAACATCATTATCGGCGTCTTTCTGCAGAGTTCTCAAGATCGGCTTTATGCAAGTATCGATCTCCGATTTAGACAGCTTCTTACCGATTAACTCCAGCGTCTTCGCGGTGTTAAATCGTACATTTGCCACATTGTCGTGGGCTAATGTCGATACAATCGGTAAGAAGGTGTTGATGAGAACATTAGAATCACATGTATCTGTTAAAACTCTAACGATAAATAAACTCGTCATTCGGTGCAGATAGTTGCCTTCATCGGCAAGACTTTTCAACCTCGGTATTACTCTCGCATTTGTCCACTCCCAACCGAACTTTTCAGTTAACTGCTTCAATATCTGCACTGCGGCCTCTCTGATTGCGAATACATGATCCACAAGCCACGCTAAACATAACTTGTTCATGTTCCTATTGAAGAATGTTTCACCTAGTTGTCCAGCTAGTAATGGCATATATTGTATAATGGCCAATCTGACGCGCCATTTTGGATCCTCAGCTAATTCAACGATGGCAGGTAGCAGAGATTGACTCAGTTGCTGTATGCCAATAACCTCATTAACGCAGTCCAGATTAGATATAATATTTAGTCTAACCTCTGGACAGTCGTCCTTCAACTGCGTAAGGAACAACGGTAGTAAATGCTTAACAGTTAATTCTTTGCCAAGGATAGGCGCTAAACCCATAATAACCGACGCGAGAGCGGACTTTACATGCTGATTCGCATCCGAGACCAGATCCTTGACATGTGCCAAGATATCACGCATTATAGTTTGCTCTTGACTCTCTTTGGGTAAGTTTTGACAGAAGTCGCGAACTTTAGCCGCCGCAGCCGCACGAACTTCTGCCTCTGGATCTTTAAGTAAAGCTTGAAAAGATGGAACCAAAAACGAGAGGGTAATATGGGGGCCGACGGCATTTTGTAGATCGGTGAATTTATCGGCCACCATGTAGCGAACACGCCAGGATTTATCCTCGGCGGCAGATCGTAGTAGTGGTACTACAAATTTCTCTATGTCCTCTTGTGAAAGCAGATTCGCAACGGTGCAACAAGCTTCTACAGCAAGTAACCTAACTGAATCTTGTTCGTCCCAAGCCAACTGTGTCCATAAACGAACAATATCTTCTTTCACAAATTCTTTCTCTAGTACTTTGGCAAATTCACCCAATTTAGAAGCAGCTGACCGCCGAACCATTGGCGTGTCATCCTCGCATAATCTTTTGAATGCCTGACGTAGATCTTCCTTCGCTTGATTTGATACACGTGGATAGGCGACACTGAATAGACCGCATGCTGATGTCTTTGATGTGAACCAATCGCCGTTCGCCAATCTCAACACTAATGGTACAAAATATTCTTGGAGATGTGCAGGTGTATGTTGTTGTGCTATATTTCTCAAAGATTCAACGGCTTTGTCCCTAACAACCGTTTCCTCTAATGTTGCCAAAGATTCTAGTGGATCTATTAGACAATTGGCATATTCTGGTCCGCCAACTAGTGGTGTAAAGTGGCCTAGTTGCTCAGCTAGCGCTAGGAGTACCTCATCCTCGTCGTAGACAGTATCAGTTAAGAATGGTATCAGCTCTGTTCTGGTCCTTTCTGTCCCCAAAGCTAAGGCGATAGTCGACAATTTTTTAATACTGTTTAACCTCAATTGTATGTCTTCGTTCCTTAATTCATCGATGAGCACTGCAATGGGGTAGAGGGAGTCATTGTCACCACTACCACCGCTACTGGTACTGGTACCAGCGGCAGCTGAAGCAGCTAGACTTGGTTGTTGTTGTTGCTGCTGAGTCGTCGACAGCATTTTCGTGTCTTCGCTCATATGTGGATCCTTTTTCTTTCAAAGCTAACTTCGAAGGGCAATATGTTTTTTTGAACTGGAAATTTTTAAGAGTAAATAAGGAGGATTGATGAATTCTGCGAACGATGTGGTATTTTTTCGCAATGAATTGGCGCGTAAGTTTAAAAAATAATCGTGCAACGCTTCAGGTCGCAGGCAAAGTAATGCATTTGCTCGCAAGCTGCGGCCCAGCTCCCAAGAGTCGATTTTGTCCGATCACTTTCCATCAAGACTGGCTGCCCACCCTTTCAGATCTCTTCTAGGCCTGGCTCGAGCTTGGCCTGAGAGTTTTGTGCAGCCGAGCTAGTGGATCGAAGGGCTAAAAGTTGGTAGCTCGAAGTGAAGACTCTCGAACGGCATAATGCAGCTCGCATAAAATGGGGGCCTCAATTTCCACTAGTCGGCGCGATCAGAACTACTCGGCTCTGAATCCGATTCCGAAATAAGATTTTTCAAGCTTTCGTCCTCTTCTCCAGTCTATATCTCCTAGGATTTCCATGAATTGATCAATTGATTATTGAGTGGCCGATTTTTATCCGCCTAAGCGACAGTTGTCGCTATGCGTAGATTGAGAAGTCGGACGCTCACCTGAGGGCTCCCATTTCGGTCTCCAAGACAAGTTCCACGCCAAGCTAAGTACGAAGCAGCCGCAAAATCCTCAGAGCGATGTATGAGCTATATCTAAGTGGGCGCTCGGGCGTTGATATCGCCCTTGGGCTTGAGGGTGGATCCTCTGTCGTTAACTTATACAATACGATGACTTCCCACCAGCATGTTATGCACCCATAAATCTCTGTGGCATGGCAGAGCAATCCGATTGCAGATTAACTCCAAATGGTGGCTCAATGATTGTTGACGGTCTAGGCAGAGGATTTGGTGCACACGAGATGCATCACATTCTCTCGTGACGACGACGAGAGATCCCATCTAGACCGACGGGTTTCCCTCCGGGATGATAGCTCCCTGACGAGTTGATGGGTGACCAATCTGCCGATTCGAAATAGTGATCCAGTCAACCTATCGGCCAGATGCTGAACAAATCTCCTCGCTTCAGAACCCTAACGAGCATAGAAAAACTCCTAAGAGCCGAGTCAGAGGCTTACATCGTGTAAGACTCAGCTCGTGTGTTACCATACCGCATCCTCCCATCCCTAACTGCGTTGATCTCCAATTTCGAGCAAGTTGAGTATTTCCAGCTTAATCATTGATGTGCTGGCCGCAGACTGTCATTAACTGCCCGCTCCAACAGCTGGCTATAGGTGAGATCAGCCTCTCTATTTTCCCCTGAGCCAGAGTTCTGGCGAGAAGAACCTCAGTCATGTCTAGAGCTATACATGTGAGGCATGATTCAGGTCATGTTGTCTATTCCAAGATTTGTGTGAAGATATGATTTCCTTCGAGGAATCTGAAGCAATCGGAGCAGGAGTTGCATGAAACAAAAATTTGGGCGTGTAGAGGAAGTTGGCAAAGCCAATGAGTAGTGATGGATAAGCTTCGGAAAATTATCTGATACTGTTTTTTTCCCTCGAAATGACCGCATCCGGAAATCGGGTCCTGACTCAATCATCATTGTGCCGAGTTATGGACACTTATGTGCATGAGGTTCAGCTGATTGCTTGAATTTCGTTCTGAAGTTGAGGACAGCAACAATGAGGCTGCATGGGGCTAAACAGCGGCAAAGGATTTTCAGGAAGGACCTGGATACCTGGGAGTATGGCCGGAGCATCGATTTCTGGGAGCTATCCTTTATCCTTTCGACCATTTGTGGCTTGTGCACTGCAGCTGCATTTTTTATCGTCAGACAAATGCAAGCGAGTCGAGACGTAGCGTTATGACGAAGAGGGAGGGGGCGAAAGAAGAAGGGGCTAAAGGTGGCAAAAATGGAATAGGTAGGAAAAGTGCTGCCGCATGAAAATGCTGATAGAGTAGAAGAGTGAAGGAAAAGCTAATGATAAGGTGCAAAGGGAGAGAAGGTCCTCCATTAAACTGCATCAGCATAAAAGCTTCAACATCATGGGCAGTCGCCTGGTAGAGCCGAGGCGAGAGAGCTCTAACCATAGACATTAGCATGTCGGAAGCGCGGCCACACTACTCTTGGTTAAGCAACTACATTGTTCGACACAGCAACATCGCCGAATAGGCACTTCCATCAATGGTGACGAGCAGGAGGAGAAGTCTGATGGTATCAGGAACAATTTTGGCACCTCGTTTATTGACGATCGTTGGGGTTAGGGCGAGGGAGAGATAACGATTCACAGGTTGTGGGAACACTTGACACAAGACTATGGAGGAATTTTGATCGGTCCTAGAAAGCACCGATTGAATTGAGTGGAGATAGTGGCTTATTGTTTTCCTAGATGATTCATGGTGGCCAATGAGTTGAGAGTGGATGTCTTGTAGACATGCGCCGGACCGGCAACAAAGGGTAAGGTGTCGTTAGTTCCGCAGAGGCGCATTGCACACTGCGTTGGGGGTCCCTCCTTGCAGTGTTCAAGACGGTGTGTCCTCCTCTCGGAATAAATATGTCGTCCAGTAGACCAGGTTGAAGAGGGCAAACTTGAGGGGGAAGAATATCCTTGAAATAACATCGATCCTCTTGGACCTTGTTGGAAATTTGGCCAGCCAAAGTTTGCACCAATTCTTCTTCTTTGTCTGGCATCCATTGGAATCGGTGCCATTGGTTGCCGAGTGCAAGTCTCTGGGAGATCTCTGTGATTGAGGTTGAGTTATGGGCGCTCGAAGCTGTTAGTGATAACGAGGCTCGCTTGTGCCAGGTGGCGCTCTGGTGGCGCAACTTCCTTTCGCCTAAGTGACACCGAGGCACATCCCTCTCGGAACAAGCTCGCCAGAACATGTTGGCAGCACATCGGTGTGCTCAAAATCAATTGCTTGTGACGCAAATTCGATCGGCCCGGCTGCTAGTTGCTGCCAATATTGAAGCTCCAGAGCTTGGGTGGCCCAAGAGAGGCAAAGGGTGGGCGAGAGGAGGCTGGGCTCTGGTGGGCTGAAAGCGGGCGGCTCGGTGGCCGAGTGATGTTGAGCAACGGTAAACAAGAGCAAAAGTGCTCCCAGCGCCCCAGAGCAGAGCAGAGCAGAGCAGAGCAGAGCAGAGCAGAGCAGAGCAGAGCAGAGCAGAGCAGATCCCTCTGGTTGTGGGGCCATAGAAGCGAGCAGCAGGCCAGAGGGCAGGCTTGTTTGGGGCTCAAATGTTTAGTTGGGCCGAGCTGTTGGCATTGGAGGGGCTGCAGCAGGCGGGCGGGCGGGCGAGAGGCGAGGGTCGAGGGTCGAGGGTCGTGAGTTGAGGGGCGAACAAACTGGCGAGCTGGCCTGCTGCCAGCAAATCGGGTAAGATTGTGTGTGTGTGTGTGTGCCCGGGAGTTGCACAAGGAGCCGATCGGGTGGGGGATTGTGAGCCCGACAGGCGCGCTAGGTAAACAGGCCGGCACCGCTGCGATCGGCGGCGAGACGAGATTAGATATAGAAGAAGTGGAATCGGACAGCCAGCGTTCGAGGATTGGGCGACGTGGCGAGCTAGCTAGCGGGCGAGCTAGCGAGCGGCCAGAGGGGGGCACAGGTATGGGCCAGAGGGGCCAGGCTGCTTTATTATCAATAATGTAGCCTCATGCGTGCGCTCCTTCATGCCTGCGGAGGCGCAGTTTGATGACGCCAGTCCGATGTGAGTATGGCCGTAGGGGAGGGTGGGGCAGGGGGCTGGCGCTGAGGCGGTAGCTGGCCGGCAAGCTTGAACCAGGCACCACTTCAAGCCGGAGCGAGTGTGTTCGGGGCGAGGAGGGGCTTTGGGACTGGCTGGGGGGCCCACCGGCAAGGCTTAGAGGCCAGAGAGTTTTGTCAGCAAATTTCTCTGTTCGTGTGTGACACCTGGCGTGTGCGTGCACCACGACATTCGGACTGGGCGCTCCCCCGGCCAGCTCCACCCCACGGGCGGCCCCCGATGATCAATGCGGCCGAGGGGCCGCCTGCAGGGCGCCGTGATCGATCAATAGGATGCGACTCAATGGGCCCCCTTTTGGGTGGGCCCGCAGTGGCGAGCAGACGTCTCCACTTACACCGAGAGAGGACTGGCAGGCGAGCTGTCGCCTGCCAGGCTCAGCAGCAGCAGAAGTGCTGCTGCCGCTGCTACTGCTGCCCCCAGCTAAGGTTGGCTACCTCGCCAGAAGCGCCAACTGGATCCCGTGCGGATCTTATTTACTCCCTTCGTTATGGTTTGGCGCGCGTGCCAGACGCCCATCGCATCGGGCCTGCAGCCACTTGGCATGGGCGCCCACTGGGCCCAGACGAGGAGCGAGCTCGGGCCCAGTTGGGCAATCAGTTCTGAGATGTTTGTCCCGCTCTCAATCATGGTCAATTTAGTTCCGCGACCCGATCGCTTCCATCAACAATCAGAGAGGGCCCATCGAGCATCCGGGCGCGCCTCGGGTCTGTTTGTGGCCCATTTGTCGGCGTGCGGCCCTCAGGGCCGGGGGCGACACGAGAGAGTGGTGCAAGCAGCTCGCTCGCTGCCGTCTGGCTGGGCCCACGCACTCCTCTGCTCGCCGGCAGGCCACCAGCTGGGCCGATGTGTGTGTGACGGACGGCTGCTGTTCCGGCGACGAGCAACTGGGAGCGGACGAGCTACTGGGAGCGGACGAGCAGCGGCCGGCTGCATATGAGTGGGCGGCCGGATCGATCGATCGGCGGCGAGACGAGAGGCCATGGGGGCCCAGTTTGGGGCGCGCTCGGATCGATCAAGGAAAAATCCTCTGAATCTCATTAGCGCACATCGGCCGCTGGCACCGCTCGAGCAACCACTTGAGACGACAGCACGAGATAAGGGTCGGCCAGCGAGCGAGCGCGAGGGGCTCGCTGGCAGATGAGTGGCGCCCAAAGTGGGCTGGGCGGGGGCGCCGTCTGGCGTGCGGCGCCTGTCGCCCCGCGTCTCATCGTCGCTCGCTCGCTGGTGAGGGAGGGGGCGCAAGTGCTCGAGATGGTGGCCAGTCGGCCGGCCGCTGAAACTGGACAGCGGCTCTAATGGTGGTGTTTGCATTTGAAACTAGAGCAGGCTGGCGTTGGGCCTCCCCCCTGAAACACTTGCAAGAAAGAGAGCAACACAAACAGAGGGACGAAAGCGCACACATTGGGCTGGCCACTTGGCTCACCATTGTACTACTCACCAAATACTGAAGGGCCACGTTGATTTGAGGCGCGATCCTGTTGTTTGTCGGGCAGTTGTTATTATTTCGGGAACACTCTTGTGCGGCCTGGCTGATGGCCCGCGCGTGGCCATCAGCCAGCAAGCCGGAGTTGTTGTTATTATTGTTATTGTTGTTATTACTATTATTCCCCCCCTTGGCCTTTCCCCTGGGATGGTGATGATGGATCTCATTTAATTGTTTCCCCTGCTGGAGCTGCTGGTGGAGACAGTGCGACGATTGCAGTTCGACAACGCCGCCATTGTTGTTGTACTGCTGTTGGACTGGCCCATTCATTTGGGGGCCCGCTTGTGAGCTAGCGGTCAGCGGGGGCGCCACTGTGAGCGGGGCCGGAAAGAAGGCAGCCACAGGTTGGCCGCTGATGGGCAGCTTGCGCATCAGCATCGAGGGCGAGTTCTCGTCCGGGGGCGGCGAGGTGGGTGGCGCCACCCCAGCCGCGGCGGCCGCCGCAGTTGCCTGGCGCCAGCGCATCTGTTGGCTGTGGGTGAGGGCCGAGTTGAGCATCTCGCGCTTGTGCTGATCACTTCGGGAGGCATAATTCACCAGGGCAAACTCTAGCAGGGCCCCAAACACAAAGGTCAAACAAACCCCAGTCCATACATCGATTGCCTTTGTGTAGGACACTGGCGGTAGGGAGGCATTGATTCCGGAAATTTGGGTGGCCATTGTAAGCAGTGTTGTTACGCCCAATGAAACGCGAGCCGGAATTGCATTTGGGTCAAGCCAGAAGGAGACCCAGGAGACGATCACTAGCATGCAGCAGGGGATGTAAATTTGGATCAAATAATAGGAGAACTCTCGCTTGAACATTAGGTCTATCCTTAGGCAACTGTAAGCTCCAGTGGTTGTTCTACTGGTGCAATAGGCCGTGTCGTAAGTTTCCAATGTAAAACGGGGCAAATTCAACGGTTTTGCAATCTGAACTGGATTGATCTCCTTCCAAAGGAACTTTAAATCCTCATCCAAATATCCATACGATGCCATCTCAATCGTGCAATTCTGCTTGTCCAATGGATAGTATTTCAAATCCATCGGGCAGGCCAAAACGAGAGAAATCCTAATCGAATATAGGACCTGGCCCTCGCCTTTGATTCGAAGCAATACGTTTGGCATTATTATCTTATGGAAGTGGCCCTCTTTTTCGTTTCTGAAAAACAAATCCGGCTTCCAAATGCGCTCCTGTTCCGTCAATGTAATTGAATTCAGCCCATAGCTCTTGTATTGGTCCATTTTGCCAAAAGCAAGCCGATCGTCAGTCCACTCTTGTCTGAGCGATAATTGGACCGAGTATTCCTGCAGAAAGGAAGTTTGGTCGTTGCGCGCCACCAATTTGCAATCACAGCCAGACAGAGAGAGAGAGAGAGTTGTTTTTTATTCATCATAAGATGACGATGAAGACGAACAAAATTGGCCAGAATTGCCAGCCGTTGGATTGGGTTATTTGCGAGTGAAAGTTTATGTTAATTTTCTCATTGGCCAGCCCAGTTTGTGAATGCAAATTTTGCTCTCCCTCTTCCACTCGGAAAAGGGCGCCACAGTTTCTGGCCAGCTCGAGAGGGCGGACGTGATTCGAATCCGCCTGCCGACTGCAAAGGCCCGCCAGCCGGTGAGAGCCACAGCCACACTCGAGCCGGCCTCTCTCTCTCTCTCTCACTCAATCTGGGCGGGAGGAGGGAGGCTAGTTGGCGCCCCGAGGTGATGCATTCATAGGTCCCTAGGTCGGTTGTGGATGCGAGGAGCTGGCGGTGAGCAAGTCGGCAATTTGCTTGCCATCGGCACACTCACGAGCCAGCCAGGGCCGCCACGACGCCTCGGCCTCCAATGCAAGAGATTGCGTTTGTGCGTGTCCCTTTTACGAGCCAAACTGCATACACTGAAAGCCACAGAGTGCAAACTAGGAGGCGACTCTAAGCTAAAAGGGGGCCCACTTGCGAGGCTGGCCCCCAGCCTGGCGCCTTTCCAGAGGCCCCCCGCTCTCAATCATTTTAACTTCCCCCGCCCGGCGGCCCAAGTTCACCGCTCTGTGCAAGGCTAAGTTGCCAACCATCAGTTGTTGGCCCTGGCCGCCGGTGCCAAGGGGAAGCCCAGTGAAAAATTGTCCGCCTTTGTGGCCGTATTGAAAGAGAGGGAGACCCAGATTTGCGCTCGCCTGGCCAGTGGCCACAGACTAGCTGCGTAGTAGGTGGAAGTGCCAGCCGCCCGCATGCACGGACGGATGAAGTGAAAATGGCCCCAATGGGCGCCCAACTGGCCGCAATGTTCCCAGGGCACGTATCTTTTCGCTGCTCTGAGTGCAAATTTACCCCCGACAACCAGGCCATGCCCACCGATGTCACGTTTAGATATCCACCTCCCGGAACAGGGCCAGGCCGAGCATTTCCCGCATCAATGTTTAAGCAACCAAGGCTCTGTGACTATGGACACGACGTGACGATTTGGCTCGCAGCTGCACGATTGGGCACCAAAATGCTGGCTCGTGACGATAAACGAGTGATCATAGTTTGACCATGGCCACCAAGCAACAACCGACGTCTTGAGCCAAGCCCAAGCAATCAAGCAACTCACCATTGTGACATCGTCGATTTTAGATATACTCCGCACGAGTGTGTTCACTTTTACTATTGTTGGTCCATCACTTCCTGCAATTTTTGTACGGGGGTGGCACGTAGTTCTGGTTAGCTTGTGGTCTTGGTAAGCTTTCAATCTGATTCTAGATCATCCTTAATGGTTCGCCGGAAGTTCTACTCCTTCCCCTCGCTTTCGGCGCGCTTTCATCTGCACAAGCAGAGGGTGGCCGGGAGGTTGAGTCTCGCTCCCTCCTTCTTTTGTTCAAACCTTTGGGCAACTCTCTTCGTAGCTTGGAAGTGTCGTACAATGCCGCAGCATGTCTCTGAGAGAGGCACAACAGCCTCAAGCTGGCCGGAAAAGGAAGGCCCTCCAGCGGTCGAGGTTTCGAGAGCCTAGTACTCGTTCAGTTTTCCCGATAGTTTAATCAATTTGGCGGCAAACAACGGTCGATAAGCCAGCGAAAAGCAAGCCCTAAGGGGCGATCCTACTCATTCGCATGCCATTCATCATGAAACAGAGGCTCAAACGGCGCCAGCTAAATTTGGGAGCACTTCTCTTCGGGTAACTACCGCAAATGGAGCGCCGTCTGTTCCCTGCGCCTCTCAGTGCTAGATGCTGGCTCCAATTAGGATGCACTCTGAACAGCTATCCGCTGATATCTCTATTGTGCCACTAGACTAGGTTAGATTAGCCCAGTGGAGTGGGCTGATCTGACCTTTCCATCACTAAACTTGGGGGAAAAATGACGAAAAAAGCATCAGCCTTCCATGCACTCTGGCCGGATCTAATACCGCATTAGTCCAGCAAAAAAGACAAACTCTTATTTGACTCAAACAGAGAAAGAAGGTTCTACCACTCGCCAAAAGGGTCAAGGTGGCTCTTCCTGCTGACTGGCTTGCCGAAAGGGAGCCAGTTTCGCCCAACAATCGTTGATGGAGTTGTGCTCACCCAAACTGATGGATTCTGGTTCGTGGCCGAGCGAGCTCGCTGGGGATTTGGATTGTCTGAAGATTGAGGATTCGAAAAGGGGCCCAATCTGTCCGCTGGCTTAGCAGAGGTTTTGAGCCCAAGATTGGTCGTAGGTTCACAAAGGGTCATATGAGCCCATTTTGCGCGTGGTCTGATCTCTTTGTCAGATTCTGCCAAGTGAACAAGAGGCCACGGGGACGAAATTCGAGCTCTTTCGAGCTTTTTACTTGGCCGAAAAAGCAGAAGAAGAGATGCTGGCAACGGTGGCCCACAGTGAGAAAGGGAGCTCTCTTGGCTACAGTCACATGAAGCATCAGCGACAGGGATTGATTTCGGGCAAGATTACTCCTAGACAGTTAGCACGTCGAGATGGCAGAGCTCGGGACAGACACCTCTTTGCAGATTATGAGCATTGGAGGCAGTCAGAATTGTCAAAAAGAGTGAAGCAGGAAGATTGAGTTGCATACTGTCCCTTTTTGTGAGCTCGCCACTCGGACGGGAGTGATCTTTGGGGCCAATAATGTGCCTCTACACGCCGGATATAATCTGAAGGCTGAAGCTAGCCAAGCTTAGCGCTGTGGCTTGCCCGTGAGAGATCTCTCGCATCGGTGGAGCTGGCGGTCAAGTGAGCAACATTTTGCTCGCTCACCTATGAGCCAGTTGCAATGCAAGCGCCGAGATGTCCCTCCGTGGAGCATACGGATTTGGAGGTGGCCATTTATCAGACTTGTCAGATCGCATCTCGGAACCATTTCGACATTTGGCCGCGCGGGCTCACTCAATCCGAAATTGTGCCCGATGCTCAAATGGCGTTATATCCGCCCATCAGCCTTCGCTTGATTTATCACTCGGGTCCCCTTTTTGTGCCTATATTTTCATCCGAGGCCCATAAATCGCTTGACTATCAGATGGAAAAGTTACTGGCCGAAACAATGATCGAAAGATAAACCAGTGCCGCCAAATATGGCGCCCCTTTGCTGCAAAGGCTCACACAGCCTTTCCAGCACACAGTCGAGCGCCAGATGGTGGCACTGGCCGTGAATAACAGGCTCTCGTGCTCATTAGAGTGGTCCTCTTGGTGAGGGAAGTAAAGTTTTTGGAGCACCAATTTAGCTGGACATTAGAGAGTCCAGGCAAAATTCTGCTGCCACTGTTCAAAACAGTATAACTCCAACAGGGGGCGACATTTGCAACTAACATGCAAAAACTGGCCCACGGGATTTGTGGCGCCTTTATTTCTCCCCCGCTCATTACCACCACTTATTGGGTTGCAATCTAATGAGGCAACGAGCAGCTGAGGCTCAAAAGAGTCCACGACGACTTATTGATCACTTAACATAATCACTGCTCAGCCGTCGTGCGGCCGCCAATCAGGAGAGACCATGCGGCAGCTAATGGTTTGGATTAAAAGAGGAATGCTCAGTTCAGGCAAGTTGGAACTAGTTGAGAGTGGCCAGCTTCGAGGGGACTGCTATTGCCAACTTCTAAAACTATCAACAAACGATCAATCGATTGGCCCCAGCCGGCCCAGCAGGTCCCCAACAAAAGGCACCAGTGTTGCGGTGCGCCCGTCGGAGAACCAGTACGCTGATGTCTAGTGGACCTTATGGCGTTGGACTATCGTGGAGCAGATGATCCAAAAAGCGAGTGGCCCCATTGAATGATTCTTGCAACTCAGTTGGTGCCAACCAACCAACTCTCTCTTCCTCTAGGGCCACTGGATGGGTGGAAGCTGGACGCTGGAGAGGCGAAAATTCCCGAGGCTCAAAGGGGGATGAATAAGAAAGTAGGTCGGAGAGGCAGGAAGGCTTGGGCCCAGTGGCCCCAAGCAGTGGAATGGCAATTTGATTGGAGCCGACTTCATGGATGATTGTAGCGGTCGCCTTTGTGCCTTTGATGGAAAAATTGAAACGACTTTCAGGCAGATTACATTTGGCGGTGGGCGTTAGAGGCCTGGAGGAAGATATTTTCCCTTGCCTCGCCTTGCCTTGGCCATGGAGGAGTATCTGAAAGGGGTTTCTGTGAGTATGTGCGTTCTGTAAGGGGCTATGGCGACCAACGAAATGAGGCTACTGGCCTGGCCCACCACACTGCTGCTTGTTCCGCCCCACTGATTGTGCCCACTCGCCTCCACTTTGGGCCCTCCTAGCCCCCAAACAATCGGGCCCAAAAGAACACTCCCACTCTCTTGTGCAGAATGGGCGGGCAATTGGCGAGGGAGGCGCAAAAATTGGCGCCCAAAAAAACAGGAAACCAAGCTCCCTTTTTGTGGGCCGCCACCTCGGCGCTGGCTCACTGGCGTGGCTCGCCAAGTGAGCGCCGGATTGGGATCTATGTCAAGTTTGGCGCTGGCGCTCTCAAGTGGCCCTTTCGAGTGCATTCTGGCCGCCATTGCTTCCTTTCCTTTTCCCTCTTTCAGTCTGCTCGTCGGGGCGTCCTCGTCTGGTTCGCAAATGATTTGACTGAGCTGATGTCGGAACGACGACGAGAACGAATGAGCCACAAACAGCAATGAGAGTGCAGCAATCTCGAGTGGAAACCAGTACACAGACACAGCCTAGCTTGGTCTAGCGAGACGACAAAGAAGAGGAGCCAAGAAGCAAAGGCAGGAAGGACATTGTCTGGCTGAGGACTGGCGCCGGTTCTCGGTGGCGCGCCCACTGGAGAATTAAAACGAGAGCGTTGGAGTAGAAAATTGGATAGCTGCTTGAAGCAGCGGTCTCAAGCCGCCTCTTCTTCGGCAAATTTTCCCCTCCTCCTACTCCTTCTCGTCCACTTGTCTTGTGTGGCGCTTTTGCAAGGCAAGTGTTTAAGGGCGCCAAGCGGGCAGCTCCTAGCCCTCCACAAGCGCAAAACTAAATCTGACGAACTCAAATGGATGGGAAACGTGGGCCTAGCGCTGCTGCTCCATTGGACGCGAGCGAGGCGCTATGTGGTCAGCATAACGAGCTAGATGAGCGAAAAGAGTTATGGGATTGCAATTGAATTGGGCCATAAAACGCTGGCCGGGCCAAAAAGCAACCAGAGAGCAGTAACTGGACCTGAGCTGACCAATGTGGAAAGCGAGGCGGCCCCAATTCTCAGCGACTAACGTTCTCTTTGGCTAGATGATCGACAGACGACCACTCGATAATCATCTTCCATGCCAAGATACTCACCCGATTTTGTTGTATTTGATACACCCGAACCCGCTGGACGAATCCTCTTGTCATAACCTTCGCCTAAAATTCTGTCCACTATCTGTTTCTCAATCTCGCGACTTGATACTTGAACAGGCGGCGCGGGCCACTCTGTGGGCAGCACCTGTTTCACTCGCATGGTTGCTGTGTTTTGCACTGGCTGACCATTGATTTGGTGCTGGACCAGCTTGGCGTCATGCTGCTGCTGGATCGATACAGGTGATATCTCTGTGGGAACTATGAGGAATACCAGCAGCACGGTGGTTAATATCTGATAGCAACCCGCACTCATCAAAGGGAGCCACATTGTCTCCGCCGCCTCCTCGTGCTTAGGGGCTCTTCTTTCTTGAAATCTTCTTCCTTTCATCATGGAACTCTTCGATCTTCTTATCAAGGAGGCTCTCTCTATCAATGGGTGCCAGCTCTCAGCCGACAGCTTCAGTCGAGCACAACACTCGCACGAGATCTCGCCACCAACTCGAACATGATGGTTAAAAAACACTACGACTTCCAAATTGGGCTCTCCAAGTGTCTGTTTGGATGCACAATCTCGGGAAGATGTCGGACGAATGACAAGTGGCGCCAGCCTCCCATCGGTGCCACAGCCAGAGTGGTGGACAAGGTTGAGCTAATGCGCCTGCGCCTTTTATGGGCTCGAGGAGGCCCCAAAAAGTTGGGCGATGCCAGAGCCAACTTGCGGCAGGGGTTCGAATCAGGGACTGGGAGAGAAGCCTTACTAAGATCCAGGTAGAGGCTCAGGCAGTTTCAATGGAGAAAAGTCTCCAAACTAATGATGAATCGAGAGAACGGGTGACGAAAGTGTTTCCTAACAAGAAACCCGCCAAGATCCACCGGTCTGCCGAGAACTTAGATCGGTGGTAATGCTCAAATTTCCCAAAAGAACATGATTCTAGGCGGAAATTTACCGACAGACATGTAATGAGGTGGGTTTCTGTTGATCATTTCGACTGCTTCCCACAGCCTCGGGCTAAACTGAGACAAACGAGACAAGGCGACACAAATAGGATCAGCCTACACAGTATCGCCGATGATCCTGATGGGCCGAGTTGCCAAGTGGCGGATCCTTTCTGCCAAATAAATACTGAGGTAAACATAAACAAGATATCCTCTACTTCATGTCCGGAGAACATGATGGGGGGCCTCTTTCTTGTGGATGACAAGTAGCAACGATAGTTAACTACATTGCTCCCTCTCATAACCGGAGCCTCCTTTCATTGTACTACATCTGAGAGAGACAGAGATAAAAAATCAATCAGAGTTTAAAGATGGCTCCCCGACACAATAGATGGGTGTCAAATAACAATCGGGCACTCTTCAAGAGGAACCTTGCAGATGCTAGTGGAATGTCTCTATCTGTTAGTCCAATGACCGCGAGGTCAATCTTTTCCCCCTCTCGTTGAATGGTTGCTGTAAATTTTTCCGGACACTGAATTGCGGATCCCCGTGCTCTAGTGAGAAAATTAGACCATCATGTGCTGGACATGTTCCACGATACCTGCACTTTCCACCCCTGTTTGCTTTCCTTCTATGCGATGCAGCGCCATAGGGCGGCTATTGGTTAGCGCGTGAGAGTGATAGCCATGCAAAAAAAAAATAATCACACATGACGCTCAAGCGCAATGCCTTCTGAGAAAAATAGAACTAACCTTCATCCTATTGTCATCTGAGATCGTTTTTGTCAGATCGTGGGCAAACCCACGGGCAGCCTTCTAGTATTTGGGAGATATTTATCAGCTATGCTAAAATGGCTACCGACACCATAACGATGCAAAAGATTGAAAAACAACATGACAATGGGGGTCAATCAAAGAGGACTAAATATGATGATGAAACAAGTAGAACCCCTGATGGTGGGTTTAAAATCAAAGTATATCGCCCAACATGGGAAGAAATGAAAGATTTTAGCGCTTACATGAGACACATCCATGAAACTGGCGGGCACCGAGCTGGTTTAGCGAAAATTATACCACCTGTCGGCTACAAGCCCCGCAAAGCTGGCTATGACGATGAGAGTCTTTACGAAATGGAGATCACCAGTCCGATCAAGCAAGAGGTCACTGGAGAGGGCGGACTATACCAGCAGCTTAACTTAGTTGAGAAAAAAAGAATGACCGTAAGAAATTTCAAGAGGCTCTCCGAAGAACGGCACCCCACGCCAGTGCATAATGATCCAGAAAAAGATTTAGATAGACTATTCTGGAAGAATATATTCACTAATCCCTCAATTTATGGTGCTGATGTATCTGGTACACTATACGATCCTGATGTGGAGGAGTTTAATTTGACGAAACTCAATACTATACTAGATAACATACAAGACGATTACGGTGTCACTATCCAAGGTGTCAATACAACGTACTTATACTTCGGCATGTGGAAGAGTTCGTTTTGTTGGCATACAGAAGATATGGACTTATATAGTATCAACTATTTGCACACTGGAGCGCCAAAATCATGGTATTGTATAGCACCTGAGTATGGAAAACGGTTCGAAAGGCTAGCATCGAGCTTTTTTCCTCACAGCTTTAGAACTTGTAAAGCCTTTCTTAGACACAAAACGACTATGATCTCACCGGCCATCTTAAAAAAATATTCAATACCTTTCTCAAGATGTACGCAATATCCAGGTGAATTCATGGTAACCTTCCCCTTTTCATATCATTCGGGCTATAATCATGGATTTAATATTGCCGAGGCCACCAACTTTGCCCTGGAGTATTGGATCGACTTTGGTAAATGGGCTACAAGATGTGAGTGCTCCTCAGAGTCGGTGAAGATATCAATGCAAACTTTCGTTAAACGGTACCAGGCAGAACGTTATGAAAATTGGATACGAGGCAAAGATGTTTGTAAAGATCCCAGGGATCCTAAGCATGTCGCTCCAGCCCCTAAACCCACCGAGTACGATCTCTATCTCATGGGAGTTCACGAGCGACAATTGGAGGAAGAACGAGAACGCGAGGAAGAAAGCAAGAGGAAGATCGCTCTTCAGCAAAACCAATCAAGCAATGTTAGAACTAAGTCAAAGGCATCAAAGAAAGCATTTGAAACAAGTCTCAAACATTATGAGGAATATTTGATGTCACATGAAATCAAAACTGAGCTGCCTGAAAGCCAAACGGAACTGCCACATTACTCACCTATACCAACTGAAATGGAACTAACATCGCAGCACTCACTCTTGGCACCGAAAGAAATAATCCCCAAGATTGAAAACAAGGTAGACTATGACCAAGCCGTGCGTAAGCAAGCTAGGGAGTTGAAAGCTAAGTTGAAGGATGAAAAAGTGAGGCTAAAGAAAGAGAAGAGAGCTAGAGATCGCATATTATCATCTCGACTCCTCCTTCAATATCTGCCGCTCACTTTCACTCATGAAAAGCGATTCAACCGATGCATAGCTGCACTTCCCCCTCATTGTGCTATTTGTCAGCTATTCATCCCTCATCCTAAAGATGATGAAAGTATCTGGGGACCGAGTTTGACTTTAAACGGAGCAACTCAGCAAAATGAACTACCGCAAAGTGATACAAGCCAAGAAATATCACCACTAGATCTCTCTACTGCCTCTACACCTCAACCAACCACTGCTGGGCCACAAGTAGAAGCCTTTCAGCTACCTCAAAGGAGTCAAGTGCTTCTACCTCGCGTCATGCTCATGTCCTCAGCTTATCATCGAAGTATTGCTGCTGATGAGGCGGCAGGGTCTGGATTGAATGATAGCAAGACACAAAGTGCAGAAGAACCTTCTCCAAGTAGAGATACCGCCGTTTGTCTCCACCAGCTAAAGGAGGGCGACAGTGGCTATGAGGAGAAACTGGAATTTTTGAACGTGGATCTCGATTCATCTGAGCTTATTCAGTGTTCCATTTGCATGCTATCTGTTCATACAATATGCTACGGATTGGGGAAAACTCCGGAGACCAAAGAAGATTGGGTTTGCGATAGATGTGTCGAATCTAGCAGGAGCACCATCAATTGCAGCTTGTGTCCATGTCGAGGAGGTGCACTGAAATCTATCGGCGGAACATGGGCACATGTCACATGTGCTTTTTGTGTGCCCAATGTAAAATTACCTGATCTCAAAACGGCCAATGAAAGTTTACTTAACCCCTCCGAGCACACGGAGAGGTCAACGTGCATCTACTGCTCGAAGGCATCGGTACCTAAGTTCGTCCAAGGAAAATTGATTGAATGTGTGGGACATTGGGATAAGGCTGGTAGGCAAAAAATTTGCCAGAAATCCTTTCATCCAACCTGCGGTCACAGGAATGGAGCTAGGTTCGACTATATCGACCACCATATAGACTCCGAGCTCTCACGTCCAATACAGGCTACCTGCGACGAATGCTCAAGTATCCAGTACATCCTAGACCCAGACGCCCATGATGCAAAGATAGACGCCGAATTACATCAAAAAGTGCCACTTTCAGCGGGTTCGAAAGTTGTCGCACTTTCGCAAGACGGATACTATTACGATGGAACGATTGAGACATGCTCCAACGTTTCCTACTACGAGGTGTATTATCCCACAGCAAGTGAGATCGAGTCTTATATTCCCACAAATAGGATTGCCAACTATAACCCTGATCAGGAATTCAAACTGGGCGATACTGTCAAAGTCAAACAGCCTAAAGACGAACTTAGAGAGGGCAGGTTCAAGTCAAAGACCGAGGTCGTTGAATACAGAGTGAAGTTTGATCGGGGAGGCAGAATCGAAAAAGTTGCGCGCAAAAATATTTACCTCAATATTGATCAGTTGCCTGAAAGTCAACTGAAGTACTACCCCTTGAAAGACGAGCCCATAAATATGAAGCTGGAGTGTTGATTCGCGCTCATTAAAAAGAGGTGGACAAATAAATAGGTAATTTAAATGTGTTAGCCGGAAGTTGTCCCTGTCATTGACAAAAATGGTTCTGTGCTCTGATAGTATTCATTCGTCACCATCTCTCACAACAAAACTTTGATTTATTGTTATATATTATAGTAAGCATGCTCAGGGTATTGGTCGAGCTTGATATAGTCATTATCACTCAACAAAAGCTTTTCCAACTCACTGGCAACATCCCTGAAGGTGGGCCTCAGAACCGGGTCGTGCAGCCAACAGCTCGCCATCAGGTTGTAAAATTCGTCACTGCAATGTGCCGGCCGCTCCAATCTACCTCCCGTTGTTACCTTCTTGTAAACGCCTTCAGACGAGAGCTCCTCGTAAGGTGTGCCACCTAGAGTCGCAATCTCCCACAAGAGTATACCAAGAGAGAAGACATCTGATTTCGGGGTGAACTTGTTCTCGACTAGTGCCTCTGGCGCCATCCATTTGACCGGGACTGGATTGGCTGTCGTTCTCTCGTACGCGCAATCTTCATTGACGCGCCTTGCAAAACCAAAATCGGCAACCTTGCAAACCATTTCTTTGGAGAGCAAGATGTTTCTTGACGCCAAGTCGCGATGAACGATACCTTGAGCAGCTACATATTCCATTCCCTTGGCGATGTGATAGGAGAATTTGAGAAGTTCTTTAGAAGTGATGGTAGGATATAAACTCTTGTCACTGATTTGCCCGTACTGTCGGTTTGATGATCGACACTTTCTCAAATATGTTTGCAGTTTCCCATGCTCTGCGTATTCCATGATTAGCAGAATTGGCTCGAATTCGTCGATACAATAATTTAATAACTTGATAACGTTGGGATGATTATTAACAGACTTCATTATCTCAATTTCAGCAATTAATTCAAGGCGCTCACGATCGCCAGAGCCGAGTCTTTGCTTGAGTTGCTTGACGGCCACTATCTCCCCATTGCCATCCTTCTGCCTGGCAATGTAGCGCCAAACTTCTCCGAACTGACCTTCCCCAATCTTGTTGAGGCGGTCGAGATTTCTTCTTGGGAATGCCCACTCAGTCAAATCGTTCTCTGGTCTCAAGAAGCCATAGGTAGGATTACTGACGCAAGAATTCTGAACGGAATCCTTGAGATGCCTTATAGTTGCGCTGAAAGGAGGACGGTCGTAAAGAGGGACCGTGGTGGCTGTTGTTTCAGAGGTATGTTGATAGAGAGTACGACAGTTTTCGCCATGAGAACAGGATGATTTACCCCAAGAAGAGGAGGTTTCGTCTATATGCTGGGAGTTGCATGATGATATCGATGGGTTTTTCTCGTCAAGAAGATTACTACATATAGATTGAGCCATTAGATGGCAGGAGGTCTGCTGCAAATGTCCTGTGATAAAGCTTTCCGATGGTTTACTGATGTTATAGATGTTTGGACAACCAAGATTGGGCAAGTGTTGGCGAAGATTTGTTTCTTTTTGTGAAGTGCTGTTGACGCAGGCAGTGGGTGAAAGGGGACTGTTTTGGGATTGATGCTGCTTCTTATCGAGCAATATGGATCGCTTCATTAAGTAAGTGAAGGCAGCGATCAATATGGCTATGAAAAGGAAGCATGACATACCAATGAAAAACCACAGTTGTTCAGACCTACTCAACTCCTCAACTTGAAGAGCCGTCACTCTTTGATCTTCGTGAATTGATTCAATCAGCTCAAGGCTACCTAGCCTTATATCCATACCACGTCCATTCGTTATGGCGCAGCCATAATAGCCAGTTTGGGTTTCGGTTGCGTTGATCACATCAAGAGTATCCGCGTCATGATATAGGATAAATGGGCTAAGGTATTGAAGATTGCTTTGTTCCACAGTTTTGTTGTATGCTTTGATGAAATTGTTGTTGCATGTTTCGTTACCCATCGGACAACTCTTGAACCAATGGGTGGTTTGATGTGACGATGTATCAGGCCTGTTACAAGTAAATGTAACATTCTCGCCTCGTCTGACTCTGAAAGTTCCGGGAGGATGAGATATAATGGGCTGCAAATCAGGTAATGGCTTCATTATGTTCAAATAAAAGGACGCGCCACGATAAAACTTGAAATAGCGCGTGAAGTTACGAGTTACGCTCACATAGTCTAGTAGACAGGTATACCTGCCAGCATCAGCCTCACCAACTTGATATAGAGCATAGGTGAAATTGTCCAACTTAGTCATGTGATTTCCGTTGCCTCTAGTTAGCCATGGTTGAGAGTTTTTGAGCCAAGTTGGTTGAGCTCCTTGTGCCGCCAGCTTTCGTTCCCTGTTTAGAACTTCATTGGTGACATTAAGCGGTAGGTCTTCTCTTTCTTCTATAATTCTATCTATGGGACAACTCAATGAGTACAACGGATCGCCTTGATCTGCATACACGGTGTCAATTTCTACCTGAGATTCTATTATATCTCTATCGAGGAGTGGAACTTGATCTAGTGGTATAGAGGGGGTGGAGCGTCTTAATTGTGATTGACTCTTGGATGATGGCGGCCTTGAGTTTGGAGGTAACTGTTGCTGTAGCTTATTGCTTGACAAGCCTGAGTATGCTTTGTTCTGGAAGCAGCAGCTTCTTGTGATCATCATAAATATAAATATGATTGCAAAATTTTGATACAAAACCCTTATCGAGTACATTTTGATCGCTTGTTTGATTTCTTATAGCGCTAAAGGTTGAATTTTCGCTAATTTGAATGTATGGTTCAATCATGCTCTCTGCCCTCACTCTATCTCTCCTTGATGGGGTATCGGCGACGAGAAGGGTACTCCTTCGTTGTTGGAAGCTCCTCAAGACAATGGCAAAGTCGGCATGGAGTCGTAAAGAAGACTACCGGGGGAACACGCGAGTTGAAAAGAGGAAGAAGAGAGAGAAGTAGGCTCAAAACATTCGCTTTGGGCGAATGTTTTAGGCTTCAGAGAATATGCGCTGAAGTGAAAAGCGGGCAGAAACTGGCGGATTTAAGTGCTGCGGGGCCGCCGGCTGGCGCAGCAGTGCTAGCAGCTAGCAGCTAGCTCCACGCACTAACGAAATTCGCTGCTGCATCCTCGCTGCGCCAGATGATCAACGAGAGCTGCTTCCCAGTTGTGTGGGACAGTGAGTAGCTGCCTGTGGGCGTGTGTGTGTGTGTGTGTTTGTGTGTTCAAGTTCGTGTGGCGGCGATATAGAAGCGCGAGCAGCGACGAGTGCGAGGAGCAAATTGCGCACGCGGCCCGGCGCACTGCTTCGTCCCGGCGCGCCAGCACTAGAGTCGCTCTAGGGGGGAGTTTGCAGGCCCAGGCGAATGTTGTCGACTGAAACCAAGAAAACAAGTCTGGCACACTGGAGGACGGCGGGCAACACAATGCAACGCCGAGATGATGTCGGGCATCAAGAGTGGCGCCAGTCGGGCGCCGGCGCCGCCGCCAAAGCGCCAGATTCTATGGCTGAGGCGGCGGTGCCCCACTGGTCTGGTGCTGCTGGCACCGAGTCGGCCCTGTTGATTGAATGACAGCGGGCGCGTGCTCAAGATGAAACTAACACAATTTATCTTGGCCCCATCGCTGGTCCCCCAAGAGAGAGAGAGAGAGCTGCCGGCATCTGAAGCCCATATGCGTGATTTTATTTTTATTGTCATCCAGCTACTGTGGTGCCTCGATGTTCCTTGTCGCCTTTCGCCTCCATCCAAGCTCTTAGGTGCACCAACATCAGGCAGACAAAGCGGCAGAACTGCTTTCGGAGCCAGTTGGGGGCGGAAGAAAGCCTCCAAATGCGAGCTAGGAGGACGGTAAATAAACCTCCAGATATATCACACATAATCATGGACGACACGCGACAGTGAAGCAAGTGCACGCTTCGAGGCTCTTTGTTGATACTGGCCTTTGGTCTGCCACTTGCGACAACGGAAACCGCAATCCAAATGGTCAGCCGCGCGACAGATGCTCAATGACCGCGACATTTACTCGCTTTTTTCTCCACCAGAAGGATCAACATGGTGCTGGTGTTTTTTCCCCTCCAGTCTTTTTCCTCCTCCTCAAAACAACGACCAAGACGCTGCCCCCCACACCCTACCTCTGTCCAGCCCATGTCCAGGGAGGTGCTACATGGGGCCGCCTGAGCACTCTGGCAACGGTCCGATGGCAGCGCTTTCACATCTGGTGCTCACATGCGCTCTTTAAGGGCTGCACTGACATATGTTCATCATCTGGGGGCCCTTCGGCGCGGGGCCAAAATGACCAACGGCAGAGCAGGCGGCTGGTGCACATGCACTGCCCGCTATGCTCCAAACTGGTCCTCCATACGATGACCATAAGTAACGACGCTTCACTTCTAGTTGCCTGTCCGATTCTAGTGGCTCTTAAAGCTAAGATGTCATGACTTCTTGAAGCTTTTTCTCTATCTTCTTGATGGCCTCTTTAGTTGGAATATTCTGCTGGTCGCTCTCATTCATTTGTTGCATACAATCGTAGGCCCTCTTAAAATATTCATATGCCCCTTGGTCGTCAGCGAAGACCATCTTCTTCAGGTAATCTTTCAGATTGAGATCGCATATCTGGGCAGCGTGGTAAACAGCTGCTAGGGCTATTTGGGATGGTGCAAACAGGAAGCAGGCATCAGTATACATGGATTTTTCGAGAAATTCTTCTATCTCCTTTAAGAGCAGGTCTGTTTTGTCACGAGCTGGGGGGTATCTTGCCCGTAGATCAATGAGAAATCCCTCCACAGGTCTGAAGGGGAGGTGCACTATAAATTGAAAGTTGAGCTTTTTCATCAGCATCAACTCGTTGGACAGGATTGTTTTCTGAGCCTTCTTGCGGTCACCCTGAATATTCTTTATGAATTGATCTATTGTAACATTGAATTCGTCTATTTTACAGGCTAAATATGCACATGTCACACCGATATCACGTGGATGGTGCTCCATACAAGATTCATGCAAATAGAATCTTTTCATGAATATAAAAGCAGTCGCTATCACAGATTTGCCCATTGGAGGCTGGAACTTCCGACAAAACTCTCTCAGATTGAAGAGATAACTCCTAACCAGAGACAACTCTTCATTTGGGGTTAATACCGTTTCTTTCATTGAGGGGCTCTTGACATTGGAGATCTTCTCATTGGCTGCAATCCTCAATTGGTCTAGTTCGGTCTGATTCCCTTTCATCCAATTTCTCCGCTGAGTGGATGTTGTGAACATGTTGCTATCACTTGAGTCACGATAGCATGAGTTGAGATTTACCGAGCTATCTGAAGAGTCGATACCAGGTATCTATGAGATCCGATGAGCTTGAAAGAAATCTGACGATCAGCGCATGGTGCACATGGACTGCCAAACAAGCGTATGCAGGAGAAATTTTGTGAGCAGCAGCATCGCCTCCAAAAAACTGAGGAACTGTTCGGCTTCACAAAAATGAAACGTGTGTTACCTAGGTTTGCTTTAGTCATCAGTGTCAGCAAATTCTAGATGTTATATTAATCTTCCACCAAACGAGAACTAGCCTTAATTATTTAAGCCATGGTTGCGGCCAATGGATATCAGAGGAGACTGTTACTGGCAATACTAACAACAGGAATATTGTTCAGTTTATTTCTTTCAACGAACGGACTCAAACCTGAGATACAACATAAATTCAGGGAACCGGAAAAAAGGCCACCATTTTTGGTCACAACATTCTTTACATTACTAGCTGCTTCGCCAGGCTTATTACTATTTATATTCTGGTCTAGAACAGTCTCACTAAAATTCGAAGCGTTAACTTTGAGACGGATCATATTCCATTCATTATTCTTGATGGTACTTTTATCCTACACTAAATTTTGGCTAGGAACTAATATGTTCGATACAATGAGATATACGGCGCCACTTACACTTGGACTATTTTACGTATTCAAATAAAACGTCCTAACCGACATCGAAGAAGATCGTCAAGTCCATAATGATTTTATGGTATATTGATTTATCCATCCTAACTCATAGAATCTTTCCTTGACTAAGTATGGATACGACAAGCTCGTATGTTGACATTGTTATGGCAGTAAATGGTATAGCTCTCAGGAGTTGTATTGACAAGCCTCTATAGAGTCCAATTGTGCCCTCTTCACGCCAGACTAGATAAATTGTTTGCATGAATGATCTATATACTGCACCTTCTTCCCTCAATCTAGTTCTCGCAACCTCATGAGGATAAGCAATAGCACATGCGCAACTTTTGCTCGCTGCACTGGCAATCATGTATTGGAAGAATATCGACCTATCGAAACTGTCATCGTAGAGTGGATCTGAAAGGCGTCTCTGTTTTATCTGAGCCTTGAAGAATTCGTAAATGACAAAATGTACAATTGTCTCACTGATACCGACGTAACTCGCCGTAATTCCTTTGTAGAACCCTTGGAAGCCTGAGGTTGCCCAGATATTTTTCATACATTGTCTGACAGTCATCGACTCTTTACTCAATTGCAATCTGGTTTTGACGAGCCAAATTGGATTTGTTGCCGTGCATGATACGAAGCCAGCACTTGCAGCACTAGTCATATGAATGACGGGATGCTCTGGCGAATTGACAAAGGACTGATTCAGAAGGCTCTTGACTGACGAGTATGTTGAAAAGTATATTGCTCTCGAGGGGGCTATGCCGACTAAGTTCGGGCCGAGACCTTTAAATAAAGCTCTCCAGCCTTCGTACCTGACGATATTGGTGAAGCATTTTATCATACTTGAGTTACCCACATTGAGTTTTGCTTTATCAGATGATTGCAATCTTGTTTTGACCACTTCTAGTGGACATGTTACTATGGCACCAATTGTTCCGGCCGTCCCTCCAGCTAATAGATGGATGAAGGTATCGTGCGTAACCGGCGAACTGGGCATATGATTGTACTGTTTAGATGTATTGATGTATAGTTAACGATAGGTGGCTAATAGATACTTGTTCTTGTTCATGAAGAGTCCGATACGAGGTCATAATAGATTCAAAGTATAGGGGTTTAGGCAACAGTGTGCATCGACATGTGCTAGCGTGGATCCAGTCTCCCTTGAGACCAACACTAGGATATTTCTCGCGCGCTTCTTACAATGTTTGCTTGTCGCTCGTCGTACACACCAGCACATGCAAACTAGTTGGGCTGCATAGCAATCTCTGCGCGTGCAACATATCCATCGATCTAGCGTCGAATAGCACACAGCAGCCCTAGTCACCGGTCGTATAATTCAGCTGAACTTACCTTTGCACTGTCGACTTCCTTCAATTTCAGTCTTCATCTCCTTGGGATATAAATCCTTCCCATTCTTGTCATTAAGCATCGAACTGAATTCAGATACGGATTTATTCGCCTGATGAGGGTGCTAGGCTAGAAGATTAGTAGCAGCAAGCCGAGTCGATGATTACCAACTCTCGATTTGATCGCAAGATAAGGAAGCGAGCACATGATCCGAATCTTCATCCTCATATCAAGGTATCGGCATACTTATGTTGACGTCGAATCTCATCCAGTGCCATCTATCGGTCATGAGAAGGAAAAGGGGCACATATTTGACAAGAGACTCCTTTCTGAGGGGGAAAACAATGAAATGAAGGCATAATCGTTCACGTCTCGACCCCAATCCTGTTCCCACAACTGTATTGCACGTCGAGTCAGAACCGGGAGATGACGAGATCTTGCATCTCAGAAGCAGACAACAATCTACGGAAGTTCTGGATGTTCATCTCTCAGTATGAAAAATCCAACCTCCAACTGTCGAATCGGTTGGGAGAAGTCTCCCAGAGCCCCCGTCAACTCTACCCACCACACCTAAGAAGGGACTCGCATTCTCGGGGCGTGAACACAACTTGCTTTGTCTACCGTTTGCTCACCGTGAGTCATAGGAGTTGCATGGACAGAAGGAAGCAGCCTTTATGTTGGATCAGGCCTAACGTAAGGCCCGAGTTGGGCTACCCCACCGTGCGAGGGGCTCTCCGAACGCGGGTGTTGCTCATTCGGTGTCCGGCGCATTTCGACGGCAGGCCATTCTTTAACGAGCCTCGCACGGCAATCCGCGGCCCGACATTGGGGGGCCGCCGTCCCCTCCCCTTTGCTTAAGAATGGTCTAACGCGAGTCCAGATACGGTTGACATAAACCATCTGAATCTTTATTGTCGCTCCTTTGTTCCACGATGAAGTTTTTTGCGCCCATCAATCCTCCTAGACTCCTATGCTGATCTAGGGCAACCATACACTCCAATTGAAGTAATAAGATCACCTCATTGATGTGGGAAGATCGTATTGCAACTGACTCACATTAGAATCGATGTAACAAGTTTAAAAGCATCAAAGAAACGTTAAAGTATTTAGGCTAACTTGGTATCTCAAATGAACTCATTCATGATCTCCTAAGAATTTCCAAGATGATCTTATCTAGTACAAGGAATTCTAGCGTTATTTTGTATTTGACCATACTAATAGTTGCATGTTTTTATTCTCTCAAGTCCAGACAAAATGAAGTTGAAGCCGCCCCTCCATCCGAGCCCCAGGCCCTTGGTCTTGTCAAGCAATCAAATGGACCTAGAATAGAGATCAAACCTTCTATGCCACTCGTCATGTTTGAAGCTCAAGCGGTTTCGAACAAAGTGCTCACTTGCAAAGCGCTCGGCGATAAGCCCGGTATGTTTAGTCAACTTAGATGGAGCGGTCCAGATAGAACTGACAATTGGGATGAACTAGCCAAGCGCCACAAAGTCAAAGAGTCAACCCGTAATGGACTCTCAGTTGAGCTAGAGTTCAAGAATCCAACTAGTGACGACTCGGGCGAGTATTATTGTCATGGTGTCTACCAATCTTCAGACGTCTATAATGCATCCATAAAAGTCCGTGTTTATAATCCCATAAAGCTGGAAAACTGTCCCGAAAGACAATACGTTATCGAGGATGCCGGCGGTCAGAAAATCACCTGTAGGATCACAGGTGACTCACCGAGTGTAGTCTTCTTGAAAGACGGTACCCCAATTGACCAGTTTGGTTCTCGATATAAGGGCGATAATGATGACGGATTAGAAATCAATGGACCTGTTAACAAAGACGATGCTGGAACTTACACAGTTGAGATTACAGCCGATATCACTGGTGATAGAAAAGTATTCAACATATATGTCGAAGTTCGATCAAAGCCAGAAATAGTTCCTTATGATCCATCCACTGCGGCCAAAAACTCTATGATTTCCAGTGAGTATTTCGGTATTGAAGGAGAACAGAAGGAGCTGAAATGCGAGGTGAAGGGTAATCCAAGACCTCTTGTGCTGTGGTACGACCCGAGGAGGCGAAATCTCACCCACATCGGTGGGTACCACGTTAATCCAGAGAGTGGGACTCTCTTGATCAGCAAAGTGAGTATGGAGTTCGATAACGGAGACTTTGAATGTTTTGCCTATAATTCGGTTGGTGAGGCAAAGCGCACTGTATCAATGGCGGTTTTGCAACGTCCGGCCATAACAACTTTCGAGAACAAATCCGTTGAGGAGGGTCAAGAAGCGATTCTAGAGTGTCGTGCAACAGGTTCTCCGAGGCCGTCTTTCTCGATCCGCAAGCATGGTCTTAACGTTATGCCTTACAAGGTGGGCGATGATCATGTACGTGAAATATTAGAACTGGAAGAAGGAGGTGGGGTGCGATCGTACATATACCGAGTGAGATTCCTGGCAAGCAGGTCTCATTATGGCCTTCATTATTGTAATGCGACCAACATGGCCGGAAGCGCCGAGCGTGTCGGTCAGTTGTTAGTCAAGCACAAGCCTGATTTGAGCCAGACCCCACCGGAACAGTATGTGAGGCAAGGAAAGAATATCACAGTCACGTGTCATATAAGGGCAAATCCGGCACCCAAGGTCTCATGGTTCGCCGGGAACAATCAGATATTGAACATAGAAAGTTCAAATTTCAAATCCTCTCCAGATGGTCAGACCCACATCGTTACGATGATGCCGCCACCCGGCTACCAAGGTTCAAATGTAAACTTCAGATGTCATGCCATGAACGAGCTAGGCGAGGCGGAGCAGATCATAGTTCCTAGATACACTAGCCATCCAGGCATGGTCAATGTTGTTGTGCAAGAGAGCACTCCCACGACAGCCAAATTATTACTGTCCGTCTCTAACGATGGCGGTGATCGTGTGAGAGGTTACAGATACCGAGCCTATGGATCAACATTAGATCCTTTCAACCCATTCGGCCGCTTCGTGCCTGATAATCAGAACGAGACTTATATTGATGCCGCGCCAGCTGTATCTACATATACAATTCGTAATCTCTATCCGTACTATCGTTACAGGATTTCAATCAGAGCATTCAACGATGTAGGAGAAGGTGATATAACCGAATTCCAAGTCGAAACCCGTAAACCTACGCGCCCCGATCCCCCCATCATCATCAAGCCCGCGATTAGCTACTCAACTCAATCAGTTCCTGGAATTGTCAGTGATTACCAAAACGCCTATCTTCTGAAATGGACCCCTCCTGAATTGGACAATGGCGGACCAATCCAGCGCTATATTATCAGGATCAATAGAGTGAATCGTGACACACCAGACCTGGTCATCGATGAAGGAGAAGAGCGCATCATCGAGCATTCGAATGAGCGTCCGTTAAACGCGAGGCTCGGACCCCTAGAAGTGAATCAGCATTACAGGATACAACTGAGAGCCAAGAACGATTATGGTGAATCCGAGCCCGCTCAGGTTGTGGTGTATACATCGCGAGACAGACCTTCAATGTCTGAATTTGGATCCAATGTTATGGCTTGGCTTGCGGAGCCTCCTACTTCCGTTTTAGTTGTATTGATTGTCTGTGCTTCATTGTTTCTCGTCCTAGTGGATGCTGTATTTTGCTTCTACTGTCAAATCGGAGTTATGTACTACCTCAAGAATTGTTGTTGCCCAGGGAAACCAAATAGTGTCATCAGCGAGAAGACTTACGCTTGAACACTTAAGAATGTCCAAAGTGATCGCATGTTTACGAACGCTCCTTTCCACTACACCACTATAATCCACTACAGTCGCCTCACCTACAAACCGGAATCCCCAAATTACATGAATCTGACATCACATTGACCAGACTAGGTTGTTCTCTGATCTCACTGAAATTTATTTAAATCACTGATCTGACAATAAAAAATAAAGCAACCTCCATCCGTGAGTTTTAGATTCAATAACCACTAGCTGCCCTGAAAGCCCGTAATTAGTTAATGGAGTAGGCGACTACGTGTGATCATTACCATCTTCTCTAGAACTGATGGGAACCAGTTCGGAATCTCTGACGAATAGCTTTGGCACTGCTTCAACAAGAGTCTCCTCATCCAGAAGATCCCGAAATTTATCCCTCGCTCCGTGGTAACAACTTAGATCTAATACTGTTTCGTTAAATACATGAACGGATGCAGCCTCAGAATAGGTGATACCCACAACTCGATTAGGATCGCATTCATAACCGAACAAAGGTTGACAAGCAGACCAGCTGAGGGCTCTGTTGATGTCGGAACAGGATAGGATTGTTCGATTGGAATGTCTCATAAATCCGACTGCCCTCGATATGATGAGTTTCAATTTATACGCTATGTCCTCACTGAGATAATTTGCAACCTCCTCACTAGTTTCAGGCAAATTTGCTGCCTGAGACATCAATCTAATAGATTCCAGTGTCAAACAGGAGAACTTCGTCTCCATCGTATTTGATCCTGAGTGTGACAATATTTTGCCCCAAAGGTTACCAGCCCGATCGAAAACTACCCGAAACGCGTCTGAGGCCACAACGGCGGATCTGGTTCTCCAGTTGGAACTGTCGGTTGCTGCAATTTCTAATAGTCGGGGGTGGTCAGCCTAACAGTTCAGCTATTACGCCGCGAATACGCTGTAGAGAATGACGATCGTCAGATCCAGTCTTCGGACAACACGCGGACGAGTCCGCCAGTCGAGGGGGGCGTGGTCAGCATGACCTGCCCGCAGTTGTATAAATAGAGCTGACCAACAATAAA
>Ga0058701_10000107_pt1 | contig 68026 bp, 66 predicted proteins | sample AgamicOrMae_FD_97039 | JGI IMG/M metagenome (GOLD analysis project Ga0058701, IMG submission 97039) | Agave microbial communities from Guanajuato, Mexico - Or.Ma.e | ecosystem: Host-associated > Plants > Phyllosphere > Phylloplane/Leaf | place: Guanajuato, Mexico | collected 2012-06-04
CGAGCCAGGCGCTGGAGGGCGGCGGCCACCTGTTGGCGAGCGAGCGGCGACAGGTGGCCGGCGGGCAGCTGGGCGAGGCGGGCGAGGCGGCGCTCGTCGAAGTAAGGCACCCGCATGAAGGCGTCCGTCGCATCGGGCTGAGTGGCGTCCGTTTGGGGAGCTTGGCCGGTTGAGGAGGAGGAGGCGCCGAAGAGGAAGTTGCCTGGGGCGGCGGCGGAAGTGGCGCCGGCGGACGAAGAGTGTTCCTGTTCGGCGAGACGAGCGAGCAGTTGCTGCAGCAGTTGGGGCTCGCTGGTGGCCAGCAGCTGACCGGTGAACAGTTGCTGGCGGCCTCTAATCCTCAGCTCGCCGCCGCCGCCGCCAGAGAATAGCTCCGGCGGCTCAGCCCTAGCCGGAAGTGCAGGCAACCCGTGGCCAGACGACTCGGGGGCGCGCTGCCAGCCGAGCTCGAGGTGGCGCTGTCCTTGGATTGAGCCGTTCGAGTGTCGTTCGGCCAGCAAGATCACAAAGTTGAGCCGCGGCGAGGCGCCCTCCACGGCCAGCAGCTCGAAGTTGGCCGCCTGAGACTGCTGCGCGTTCAGTGCGCCCACTTGGCACTTGGAGGGCGCACTTCCGGTTGGCGTGGGCCCCTCTGGAGCGTGCGGCTTGGGCGCGGACGGCTTGGGAGTGGGCGCGAGGGCGAGCAGGCCGCGCGCCGAGACGGGCAGGGCGAGCACGAGTGGCTCGCTGGAGACTGGGGCAGCCAAACGAGGCCCGCCAGCTGTCGCCGAAGTGTTTCCGTTGGCCGTTTAGGAGGTGCCAGAGGGTGTCCAAAAGGCGTCCAAAGGGTGCCAGTGGAGGCCAGTTAGGGGTGAGGGTCGGCCGAAATTCGGAATTCGCAGCCAATTGCGCGCATTCCGCAGACCAGGTGCGCAGACAGTCAGCGGCCAGTTTGGGTCCAGGTCAGTTTGGGGCCAGTTTGAGGGCCAGTTTTCGTGTCCAGTTTCAGTGTTTGGGCCAGATGATGGGTTTGTGTGTTGGAGGAATTAATGACGCTTGTGTTAGGAAGCAATTGTGGTCCAGAAGTGCAAGGTGGAAAGCAACACAAAGCGCCGCAGACAGTCGCCCGGCAGAGGAGCTTCCGGCTGGGCTGCATTGCGAGTGTCTATTTGTTACATTGTTGTTGTGCGTCTGTGCGTCTGTGTGTCTGTGTGTGTGTCCCAGAGGTGCAAGAGAGACAGAGAACGGGGGACTGTTGTGGGCTCGTTTCCAAGATTTGGCCGACAGATCGGCGAGAAAACAACGCCAATCCTCTGGGGCGGGAAATCCAATTGGCGTGAAGAGGCACAAAGAAGAGCCAGCAAAGAGGCAGCAAAGAGAGCCAGAAAGAGACGCCCAAAGAGACGCAGAAGCTTGGGAAGGGCCGCAGCTAAGGGCCGGCCGCGCGTTCGATCATTTCGCGCCCCGAGCAGTGGGCGCAATTTGTTTCGCATTTTCTCTCTCTCTCTCTCGGCCACTGTCCAGCGCAGACTGTGCGCCAGCTCTTGGCTGGCCCAACCAGACAAGAGCTGCACTCGCGGGCACAGGTGAGCCGTTTGGGGCCCATTTGGGGACAAAAATGGCTCCTCTTGGGGCGCCCGTTCGAGCTTGGCGGCGGCCGGAAGAAGAGGCGCCCAGAGGGGGTCCAAATGGCGTCCAAAAGGAGCTGGAGGAGGCGCGTCCAAAGCGGCAGAGAAGGCGCAAAACGAGCCAAAAGGCCGGCGAGAGATTATTTCATTAGGCCCAAGGAGCTTTGCCGGCAGCAATACGAGCCGAGATGTCCACTCGCTGTGATGGATATCCGCTTAGGGCTGGCGAGCTTGAGGTTGGCGAGCTTGGGCTTCGTGAGCTTGGGGTCTGCTCGCTTGGAGTCTGCTCAGTGCGGAAGCTAAGGGCTGGCCGGCGTGTGACAAGTGACGCGCACTTGAATGGGCTTGAGAGGCCAGCAGTGCAGCAGTGCAGCAGTCCAGCAGGCGTGTGAGCTTTCCATTGGCGCCATTTGGAGCTGCCACAAGTAGACACAGTGGCCCCTTTTGGAGCTTGCCAGAATCGTTTGGGCCGCGCCGAATCCAATCAGCCGCCGGGGCTTAGCTGCGGGCCACTGCTGCTCGCGACTGGCCGCCACTCGAGACGCGCACAACAGTTTCACCTCGCTGGCAGCAAATTGAGTGAAACTTTCCGCTTTTTTCTCCCCTTTTTTCCTCTTCACTCCCACTCGAAAGGCCAACCCAAGTCGATAAATCAATTTGCAGCCCTCCAATGGGGCCTCTTCTTTTATTTCGGGAGTTCTATTTCTCCCAAAGAGTCGCCCTCCCAAAGCAGCCTGATTCAATAATTTTTTAAGTGCTCGCCCCAAGTGGCTTGTCTCCGGCCGGCCATTGCAGTTCCTTCTCGAGCTTCGGCCGCCCCCCAAAGGTGCCCCAATTCCCACAGACAGACAGCCGGACACTTGGACACTTGGGGCCGAGCTTGGCCCCCAAGCAGTCTGGCCGAGTTGGAAAGAGCTCGCCTTTTCGAGCCTCTGCTGGAGGGCGACCTGCTGGAGGGCGGCCTGCTCGGGGGGGCGGGCGACAAATCGAGGCGAATCAATTCCGGCTTGATGGACGAGCGCGGCGTGTGGCCGGCGGGAGGTCGCCCGCTGGCAGCTCTCCGGCTTGCTGGCCTCTTTGCGGCCTGCTGGCGGCCAATCGAGAAGGAAGGGCAATGCGGGCGACCCTTAGGGCTGGCGGTTGGTGCTGAGCGAGCTGAATTTGGCCCCGTTTGGCGGGGGCGCCATTTGGGCAAATTTGGCGGCGGCAAATTTGGCCGCTCACTGTGTGCGAGTGGCTCCAACTTTCAGCCTGCAACTGTGCGCGAGATTGTACAGAAGTGTGCAAAAGTGTGCAAGTGTGTGCAAAAGTGTGCGCTGGTCCACGAGCGAGAAAGTGTGCAGAGCGCAGTGTTTACTCAAAGCTAAGGCTCCAGTTTGGCCACCAAGCCGCTCGGACAAACAATGAGCCAAAAGGCCGCCGAACACATGTTGTTGACGGGCCAAAAACAGGCCCGTTTGTGCCGCTTGCGCCCCTTTCCATTGGCGCTTTGTGCGCCGGCCGCGCGCAACATTAGGCCTCTCGCCTTGCCGCCCGCCAAGCTCAGTTGCGCCACCGGAAGGGCGACCAGGAGCAAGCGCCCCAAAGGCAGTTGGCGCCGCCCCTGGGCCGCTCCTGGGCCCTTCTGGGTCCTTCTTGGCCAAACCGCAACGGACAACTAGCTCCACTAACGAGCCCAATCTAATCGCCGGCCGTCTTGGGGGCGCGCAAATGGCCGCCGCCCCTAGTCTCTGGCAGACTAGAAGCTCACCAAGGAGGCCTCGTGGGCGGCCCACAAGTGGCCAGCGAGGAATCAATTAGACGGCTAATTGTTGCCGGCCAAGTTGGGGCCAATTGGCGTGCTTTTCTCTGTGTTTGGAGAGTGGACCAAGTGGCGCGCGCGCGACAAAAGGCCAACAATTTGCAGTTTGCCTCTCCAATTTGGCTCCCAATTTGGCCCCAATTTGCCCCAAAGAGTCGCCAAACTTTGTCCAACTTTGCCAAACTTTGCCAAACTTTGCCCACTTTTACCCAACGCCATTCAAATGGTTGGCAAGATTATTCAACTGTGCTGGCCAGCAATCAGTAGCCAGAAGAGCCCAGCAAATCAATTGGCGAGCTGCGCTCACTTGGAGGGCGCAAATGAGTGTTATCGTTGTCGAATCATTTATCAGTTGCAATGGGCGGCTCGTGAAATGGGAGAGTGTGATTGGGATTTGCTCCAAGCGCAGTTTGTGTTTGCGAGTGCGAGCTCCACTTTGGCCAACTTTTCGCCCCACTTTGGCCAACTTTATGGCCAACTTGTGCCCGCTTGGCTACTACTAAATGAATGCCGCACGTGTTTGTGCTTGATTGAGCTTCAAGAGAGCAAGAAACGGTGGCGCCAGCCAAGCGAGGGGCGCGACTTTTTGCAATCTAGCAATTTCCATCCCAGTTTCTTGGGCCAGTCTGTGTGTTGTAGGCAGTGAGCGGCGAGCAGAGAGCAGCGAGCGGCAACAACAATTGTCGAATTCTGTTGCAAAATGTTGATCGCCAAGCAGCAGAGCCAGAGAGTGGGACTGCTTCTGGCTGCTTTTGGCTGCTTTGGGCGCCCATTTGCGCCCAGAAACAAGTGGCCGGCTGGAACGCGCGCCTGAGCGCAACATTATCTGGGCCCAGCAGAGGCAGTGTGCAGTGAACATTGCATACTACACACTGTATGCACTGTACAAAGTGCCTAGTGCAGACTGTACGTAGTGCACACTGCACAGTGTATAGTGCATAGTCTAAACAGAATGGGGCAGGCTGCAGACGCGCCTCCGTTCAGGCAGGCCCGCAGCTAAGGGCGCCCACCAAATGGAGCTCGGCCAAATGGTGGCGCTCGCTTCTGCTGGCGCGCGGCCCAGCATCTGCTGGCGACAGGCGGCAAGCGACTGGCGACTGGCCCGTTGCACAAGCAGCCGACTGGCCCAACTGGCGAGCCTCGGCTGCTTGTTGTGCGGCGCTGATGGGCCGCATCATCATCGTTTCTTCAACTTTCACATTTCCGCCTCCCCCACGCGCCACCTCGAGCACGCGCCAGGTTGCCGCCCGCCTCCTGCTGCCTTCTAGCCCTACTCTCTAGCCTCCCACTCTCCAGCCTCTAGCTTCTTGCTGCCACCTTCTGATCGTATCGGCGGCCAAGCTAAGGGCCGCCCGCCAGACTTGCTCCCGCGCGAGCCAGAAACAAGCTCCCGAGGCACAAATTGAATTGTCGCCCTCCTCTGGCCGCTTATTTTCCACTTTGGCCACGCTCCAGCCACGCCCACCAAAAGTTGGCCCCAACTTTTCCAAGACTCTCGCAAAGACTTTGCGGGCCAGAAGCAGCTCGCCCCAAATGGGCTCCAAAATGGGCCTGGAAATGGCTTGGGACTTGCGCTGGACCTTTGGGCTTTGGACCAGCTTCGGAGCGACTTTAGACTAGCTTCGGACAGTGTCCAGTCGCGACAACAATGGTCAGAAGGAGGCCGCACACAGACAGAGAAAGAGACTGGGAATCGGAAACTTTTTCATCATCATCATTCAAATCAAGTGGCCGCCCTCTCGGCCGGAGCTTCTGGCAAGCCAAGAGCTGGCAAGCTAAGAGCTGGCAAGCCAAGAGCTGGAGCCCCAAGCTAAGGGCGAGCTTTGGCGCGAGTTCTCAACCGGAAGGAGCGGCCACTTGTTTGTCGCGCGCGCGCCGGAAGTCGCCCCAGGCCCGCAGGTCCAAGCGAGTGTGTGGTCTGCCCAAGGGCGAGCATCCAGGCCGCCCACACGCAAGCTAGTGGCCCGCAGGCAGCAGACCACACGCGAGCTAGTGGCCCGCCAAGCCGGCCGGAAGTCAAACAAGTGCGCCCACTGGAGACAGGCGAACTGCGCGCGCTCAGTGGAGCGCAAACGGCCGGCCAGCCAGCCAGGCTGACACAAGAGACTGTAGCTGGCCGGCCACAGTCTCCAGTCAGAGAAGCCACTTGGCTCCTCGCTCGCTTGGCCCTCCTTTTGCGCCCTTTTGGACCGCCGCCACTTCCGGTTTGGAGTGGTCGCCAGAGACAGTGGTTGGCAGTAGTTGTCGAGCTCGCGTTTGGTGCCGCCTCTTAGAGCTAAGGAGCGGCGCTGGACACGAGTCGCTAATCCAATTGGGATTCATTTTTTGGGGCGCCCTTTTTGCTGGCCAGCGAAAAAGGGGCAGCAAAAAGGGGCAACCATTCACCGGAACGCATTATATTCCAGCTCGCAGAGACAGTGTGCGGGAGTGACACTCAGGCCGCCCGATTGGCCAGCGGGCCGGAAGTGGGCGCAAAAGTGGCCGCACTGAGCAGAGTTGAGGCTGAGTTGAGGCTGAGCTGAGGGCGAGCTGAGGGCGAGCACGAGCGAGAGAGTGTCTGCGGGAGAGTGTCTGGGGCAGTTGAGGACTAGGAACAGACGAGGAGCACTCGCAAAGGCAAGCAGACGAGCAGCAGAAAGAGAGAGACGAGGAGTAGCAACAGACGAGGCCAATATTGCAACACGCGGCCGGTTTCCATTTCGCGCTCGCAGCCCCAGACTTGCACTTCGATATGGAATTCAATTTGCCATTCGGCGGCCAAACTGAAGCTGAGGCCAAACTGAAGCCAAGCGTCCAGAAGGCCGCTGACAAATTGCAATCAATTGATTTATTTGTTCGCGTCGAGCGCGCTTCTTGGCTCCAAAGCGGCCCAGTGGCTGCTGCTCGAAAGCGCAACTCTAATGCAATCAGAACAAAGTAGACCAGTGGGGGAAAAGCGCCGCTCCTTAGCCTTAGGTTTGGGATGCGCCGCTTGGAGCACACACAACACAAGCCGCTTGGAGTACACACACTCTCTGGGCGGCCCATTAAACAAGTGGCTGTTTGCCGCCTGTCCAGTGGCGTCGCTGGCCAAAAGAGAGAGACAGTCTGTCTGTGGACTGTCTTTGGACTGTGTTTGGGCCGCCCGCAGACAGTGTGCAGTGGGAGAGGGCGCATCCCAGTTTGTATCGAGCGGAAACATGCCCGCAAACTGCATTGGGCTGCTGCTCGTCCGCGTTCGGCCGATTGCAGTTTGCAGTTTGCGTGCAAATAAGCGAGCCGCAAACTGCAATCAATTGGCACGAGAGCCTCTTGTGCAAAATGACCACTTCTGCTCGAGCGGCGCCACTGCTTAGGGCAGCAGAAGGGCCACACAGACAGTCTCTGCTGAGTGCGAGCGGCCAGCTCCAAAGGCGAGCTCAAAGGCGAGCTCCTTTGCGTGCGCCAGAGAAAAGCGAAAAGACAAAAAGCCAACTCGCTAACTATCTAATTAAATGGGCGCCGTTTGGGCCGCGCGGCCAGAGACTAGCTGTGGGCGCCCGCAGCTAGTCTCTGGCCTCTGCAGTCCCGCAGACTGACTTCAAGCTCGCTGGCAAGCTCGACTGGCGAGACACAGTGAAGGGGCGCTTGTTGGCGGCTTGCTCCAGCGGATTAGCGGCCATAAAAGCGCGACGGAAGTGTTTGGGGCGCAGATTTGGCCCCAAACACGGCCGCCCGAAGACAGTCTGTGGGCGCCACTTCTGTGCAGGACTGCTGGCCGCTGCTTTCGAGCTACTTCTTGCAAGGCGCGCGACTTCAACTTGCGAGCACACCTTGCAGATCGCGGCCAATAAATTGGCGCCGACTTTGCACCTTGTCCGCGCGAGCTTGTCGCCCGGCCGGCCAGCTCGAAGATGGGCGCCAATGGGCCGCTCGAGTGGCCCACTGGAGCGGAGGAGCCGCAGAGTGTGTCTGATGGTTCGGGCGGCGGCGGACGGGCGATCATTACGCTGCGGCGAAGGCAACTTGTCGCCCGCGCGCCGTGTGGCCTGTGGCTCCAAGCTAGCTCCAAGCTAGCTCCAAGCTGGCCCAGTTTGAGGCAGCTCGTCTCTACGGCCAGCTAATGATCGAGCCACAACAAAGGCCCAGCGAGCGGCCCCAAATGGGGCGCAAAATGAATCAGGGAATCGTATATCAGCGAATTGTGCTCCCAGCAACTCGGCGAGTGCGGCCTCCACTAGGCCGCCAGCTACACCCACTCCTCGCTGAATGGGCGCCGCCAGCCAGCCAGAGAAGACTAGCACAAGACCAGCAGAAGACCAGCGTCGAGGGCCACTTCCGGCTGAGGCAGAATCCGCGCTGGCCGAGCGCGCATGCAGAGTGGGCGGCCGGCGGGGCGCCGCTCGAACCGTGTGGCTCGCGGGCGGAACTGCGGCAGAAATGGGGGCGCAATTTGACACCTAATAACGAAATGATGATAGATAATATACGCCAAGCTGGCCCCAGGAAGGCGGCCCGCGACACGCCCTAGTCGTGCGCGCGCCCCGCCCACTTTCCCGCAGTGTTCGGCGCGCGTGCACCACTAGGGCGCATCACTAGGACGTGCGACTAGCGCGCACAGCTCTAGCACGCGCACACTGCAGTGTTCGGTGAACCTCTGCGCGTGGGCGTGGCCAACCCGAACGCCCCTTGGGACGAGCCAAGCAAGTGGGCGTAGCCGCCCACCTGTTAGCCCGCCTTCGAGGAAGTTCAGTTTGGCGGCGCCAGACTGTCTTGGGCGGAGATTTCGGGTCGATTCTTAGGGGCTGGTCTGCTTGGGGCCATTTGGCGAGTGTCAGGTGGGCGCGATGCATTATATTTGGCCCAGTGTATTGGGCGAAGAAGCGCGAGAAGGTCTATTTGAAGCGGGAAAATGTGTCCTAGTGGAAGCCGAACGAGAGGCCGCTCATGGATGGCAGCCGATGGGGCGGCTGTCTGCGCGACTGTCCAAGCGGCGACAGACTGACAGAGAGAGAGAGAGAGAGAGAGAGTCTGAGACGAGGGCGCCACTTGGCGAGCTTGGCGGCCGGCCAGTGGAGGTTTGGTTCTACCAAGGAGAGCGCGCGAGACGAGCAGCGGCGAGATTAAAAGGACAAAAGTATATTGCGACTGTGACAAGTGAACTGCAGTTGTTGCATTGGGCGCTGCCAGAGAGTGGGGCTGGCGTTTTATATTAGCAATATAAAAGTGTTCGCCCCTTCTGTTTGCCCTCCTCTGCAACTGTTCCTGCCTGCTGGCCTGCCGCTTGGCAAGGCGGCCCAGTGGCAGTTGCTGGCAAGGCTCGCACCTCGACGACTGTTTGGCCGCCCAGAAGTTCCGGAAGGCTAGAGAGCGGCCTTCTCAGTGTGTGTTTGCTGCGGGCCGGAAGTTGCTTAGCAAACGACCAGCAGCTGGCTCAGCGGAATGAGGAAGGAGGAAAGAAGTGTGTCTGGGCTGGCAAGCTAAGGCGGCCCAGTTTCGCCTTAGCTCTAGCTTTTGGGCTCCTTTTGGGCTCCTTTTGGGCCCACTTTTGGGCCTTCTGGTGGCCCCTTTTGGCCTCTCGAGCGGCCAGATTTGGCCAGCTGACCGAGCGGGCCAGTCAATTTCCTGTCGCTTTGTTTGTCGCTTTTTGTTCGGCCGCCACTTTGGGCGCGCCGGAAGTTGGGGGGTCGCCCAGTGGGAAAGAGTTTGAGGCGAGCGAGAGAGAGAGAGAGAGAAGTGGGGCCAACGACTAGGGCTGGATGCAGATGGGCGAGCGAGGAAATTAGATTAGCAAATTTTAAATTGAACTGGGCCAACTGGGCGCACTTGTGGCCGAGTGGCAGTTGTGGGGCCGAGTTCATGTTTTTCCCAGCCGGATGCTCTTCGTCGGTCTTGCTCTCGAGTCTGTCTGCTGGAGACTGTGTTTGGGAGACTGTGTTTGGGGCGCAGTTTGGTTGAGCAGAGCACTGCATTGGGCGGCAGACTGACTGCAGTGAGTGACTGCAGTGTGCGAGTGCACTGTGAGTGCACTAAGAGTGCGCGCCATTGCATTGTTTTGCCGCAGTGCAAGCGCACAGAAAAGCGCACAGAGAAGTGCACAGACTTAGAGACTAGGAGCGGCCGTTGGTGCGCACTCGCGCTCGCTCCTCAGCGACAAGTGAGCCTAAGACAATGAGACAGTTGTCATCGTGGAGCCTAAGCTGCGGCATTGCTCTGCTTCTGTGCGCGCAAGTCGATTGATTTTGGCAAAAGTGTACGAAAGTGTTTCGTTTTTCGTTTTTGGCCTCTGAAAAGGGCTGAAAAGTGGGCCTCTCGCAGACTAGGACCATCGCAGACTAGCTCAGACTCGCATAGACTAGCTCAGACTCGCATAGACTAGCACTCGAACCGGAAAGCGAGCCAGAGAGCGCAAACAATCCTAATGGATATAAATGCCGCGCACATTTGCTCATTTGTTTGCCCAGCCTCAGCGCGGGCCCAGAAACTCATTGTTTCCGCATTCAAATGAGAATTGATTGACTCGCGCTTGACACGGACAGGCAGCCAGAGACGGACGTTGGACAGCTGGCAGTCAGTGCAGGAAGCGCGTGACAGGAGGCGTAAGGCCTAAGGGCAGAGAGTGGAGGGAGTGGAAAGTGGAGAGTGGAGAGTGGAGAGTGGAGAGTGGAGAGAAGAAGGAGGAGGAAAAGAGTGCAAACTTTGGAATGCAAAGTGCCAGCGAGAAGAGCTCGCCCAAAGCCGCTCTTCATTAGGGGCCAAATCTGAAAAAGCGCCCGCAACTAATGGCGCCCAACATGATCTCCAGGCGGCCTGTTAATGAGCCTGTGCAATGGCGGCTGAGCAGAGGAGCCGCGCCGGAAGTGGCGTCCTCCAAGCTGGGCGAGTCCTTTCTGCTGGGCTGCTCGTTAGCGCGCGCGCGCAAAGTGGGTGAAAAATGGCCGCCCAGGCTACTTAGCGGCCGCATGAAGCGGCTGGATAAAGCGAGACGGCCGCCCAAAGGACAGTCTTGGGCGGCCTCCGAGTGGCCAGCTGAGCGCCCCACTTGCACCCACTAGTGTCTGCTCGGCGACACACACACAATATGACACTTGACACTGCTTAATAGCACTTGGCTTTTTCTTCTCTCGCTGGCCGGAAGTGGCGGCGTGCATTATTTTGGCACCTCGATCGAATGAATGGGGCGCGCGCACAATGCAAGTTGCGGCCAGAGACTGTGTGCGGCCAGGGGGCAATATAAATTCATCGCGCGGCGCAATATTTGCGCCCCTTTGCGGGTGGGCCACTTGGAGGCGCATTTGCATTTGCATGGGCGAGCTGCAGTCAGTGTGCGGCAGGCAGTCTGTAGCAGCTAGTCTCTGGCCGCAGTCAGTCTCTGGCCGCAGTGAGTCTGCGGCCCAGCAGAGCAGAGTGTGTGCGATCGTGCGATAAGCTGCCGGTGGCAATTTGGCGCGCGGGCCAATCTTGCACGGCTGCGAATGTGCAGTGTGCACACTACACACAGTCCACACTGCACACTGCACACTGCACACAGTGTGCAAATGCGCGCCCGCCAGATAATTGACAACGCCGACCTCTTCCTCTTCCTCTTCCTCTTGGCTCCTCGCCGGCGCCAAATGGAGCGGCCAGAGCAACGGCTCGAGTTTCAATTTGCGCCTCGCCAGTATTAATCGCCCGCCGCCTGTTTGTCCGTCCGCCTCGCGGGCCGCCATCCAGGCCGCCACTCTGCCCCCTTGGCGAGCTCGCCGCCAATGCAGCCGGGCCACCAATGCGCCGCTCGGGCCCCATGCAAGGGTCGCCGGGCGCAAATTAACACACACACACACACTGGTGGACACAATTGGCTCATTGTTTCGAGTGCCGCCCCGCCGACTGTCCTCCGAGCGGCGCCCCAAGCGCCCACCGAGTGCGCCCCACTAGAGGCCAGGAATGCGGCCCTCAGCTCGCCCGCGGCCGTCGGGCAAACAAAAATTAAGCCGCAAAGAAGGGGGACAAATTAAAAAGGGCCTCCTGTTTGATTTGCGGCACCTGCTCGGCGGCCCTCCAGCTTGCGCGGACAGTCTGCGGCCTCGTCCGGCCGCTTCCTGCTGCCTCGTGGGCGCACGTGCCGCTGGCAGCCCGCCGCAGACTGTGTGCGCCGCCCATTCAGCAAGTGGGCGACTACTTGCTCCTAGTTCAGCCCACTGGACGCCCACTTGCCGCCTGGACAGCGGCAAGTGGGCAGAAAGTGGGCCCCGCTCGCCAATGGGCGCCCCTCGTCGCCTATCGATCAGCGGGCGCCGCTTGATCGATGGCGGCGGCTCGTCCCTGGCCAATTAGCCGGCCGAATTATTCATCCGGCTCGGGCGGGCGGCGTGGGCGCGCGACCGCAGCGCAAAGTGTCTCCAATCAATCAAGCGGCCGCCGAGTATCAAGTGCCCAATGGGGCGCCCAGTGGACAGTCTGCGGCCTGCAAGCTGCCGCGCACAGTCCGCCGCACACAGTCTGCGGCGCACAGAAAGGCCCATTGCACATTGCACTGCACTGTGTCTCATGGGCCAACAGGCTGCTCGCGCTGCTCTGCGGCCCAAAAGAGAGCGCGTCTGGAGCGCGTCCAGTGCCCTGCAGGCGCACGCTGCACAGTTCGCGCACAACAAGCAGCATTTGTATGGCGCGCGCGTTGTTGCGCACCGGTCTGTCTGCAGACGAGCGGCGAAACAAACGGCCCTCCGCAACAACAACAACTCGCCTCTAGCTCCACGAGCAGAGAGGCCCAAACGGCGCTCCAAACGGCAGCCTGGGGCCCAAAAAAGGGCCAAGGGCCCAGTTCTTATCTTCAATTAAACACACAAATGCTCGCCCAGCGCCCCGCCGGCTCCCGATGGAGCGGGGCTGATAAGCGCAGCCTTATGGCCTCACGGCTGGCCGGCCCTAAGCTCTGTGCTCGTGCGAGCTCGCCAACCGTGAGCTCGCCAACCAGTGGCCCATTTTATGGCACTGGACTCCAAGCTTGAGTCCAAGCAGTCTAAGCAGCCCGAGCAGTCCAAGCAGTCCAAGCAGTGGCCGCAAAATGGGCCCTCGCTTGGCCGAGTGATGAGTGAGAAGAGCTGGCGGCCACTTGTTCGCCTGTCGAGCGAGCCGGCGCCACGCACTCTGGCCGGCCTCTGTCAGCGGAGGAGCCGCAACACAACACAACAACTACAATAAAAGCAACAACACAACCATAGAGCCGCCCCCATAAAGCCCCACCGGGCCCATCAATCATTGCGAGCTGCCACTTGCTGCTCTCTGGCCGGCCAGTCGCTGGACATTGTACACTGTGTGTAGGGGATTCAATTTGGTCATTTTTGCCGCCGCTCAACTTGTTCGCCTGAACCAGTTGTCGTTAATGCCACTTGGCTTCCGGCTCCTCTTCGGCCCGAGACTGTGTCCGATTCTGCTGGCCGAGAGGCGCCCTTTGCCGTGATGCAGACTGCAGGCAAGGTTAGGCCAGTGGAGCGGCGTGAAGGGGCGCCTTTGGGGCCGCTTTTCAATTGGCGCCCCTCCGACTTTGGACTCTGGACTTGGGAGGGCGACAACTGGCAGTGTTTGGGGCGCGCGTCCAGCCGGCTCAGATTTCCGCCCGTCTGGGTGTCAGATATCACTTGTCAGGGGCGGCGTTTGGGCGCATTTGGGCGCGCGTGTGACAGGCCGCGCGAGACAGTGCATGGGAGCAGGGCGATTAGACTACCTGGGCGCTGATGTGTTTCTCGCGTTCAGCAGACTGCAGACTGTGTGCGGCCAGCGTGTGCAGACTGTGTGCGTGGGCCGCCCACTCGGCCAGTGCTTAGGGCGCGCACAGTGCACCCTAAGCACTGCAGAGTGGGGCTGCAGATCGCCGGCGGAAAAAACGCCCTCGCCCAACGCCAAAGGGGCGCAATTAGAGCTCCTCTCTGGCGGCCTCTCAGCCCAGCCGGCGCCTCCACGCGGCGGCCTCAGTGTGCGCCTCGCCATCATCATCAATCGCGACCGACTTATGAGCTAATGAGCAGTTTTGCGAGTCCGCCATTGATTGCGCCCCACTCTGCCCCACACACACTCTGCCTCAGACACTCTCTGCCCTAGACACTCTCGCCCCCGCCAACCGACAACAGCTGGCGACCGCCGGACACCTCGCCAGCAGTGGATCCTGCAGCGAGCAGTGAGCAGCTAGTAGCTAGCAGCCAGCAGCCAGCGGAAGGCAGTTGGAGGGCGGCCAGAGACAGGCAGCCAGAGAGAAGCTAGAGACAAGCAGCCGAGCGGCCAAGCTCCGCCAGCTCGGCCAGGTGTCGCCCGGAAGCGCCGCTCTGGCTCGACCTGCGCCAGACACTTGCGCTCGAGCTGGGCCCAGCGGAGCATGCCGGCGGGCGAGCAGCTCTGAGCGTCTTGGCGCGGCCGCCCGCGCACTTCCGCCGCCGCGAGCTCGCCGAGTCTGGAGGCTGAAGGCTGCAGGCTGCAGGCTGCAGGCTGAGGGCTGGAGGGCGCTTAGCTGCTATGCCTTAGCTGCCGCGCCTCAGCCGCCGCTCCTTAGCTCGCCCGCTTTGGTTGCCGCACCTTAGCCGGCGCACAGACGCCCAAAGGCTGGCCACCAGCTGCCCAGCGATGCAAATAATAACGCGCCCATAATGGCAAAGAGGCCCCACTCGGACTCGCTCCACTTCCGGCCAAATTGATTGATTTCCGGCGCCACTTTGCACCAGACTGTGTGCGGGCGAGGAGTGTGTGCGGGCCCAGAGTGTGCTGTGTGCGGCCTTAGACTGTGTGCAGCTAGACACGCGCGCGCTTTGTGCTCGCCGGCCGCCCAGAGAGTGTCTTGGGGCGAGCTGCGTGTGATCTCGCGCCACAATGGGTGGAAATTTTGCAGCAATCAAATTGAATATGTCAATTGCAGCCAGAGACTGGGGCCGGCCAGCTCGAAGCCTTAGCAGCGGCGCACTGGCCGCAGCTAAGGGCGCCCCAAGCTCCATTTGTGGGGCCGATCTTGCTCTGGCGGCTCTCTCTTGCTGGGCCCTCTGGCGCCTCTTCCTCCTTGCCTTTGGGGCCCACTTTCCAGCTGGCCAATTGTGCAACATTTGGGCAATTTTTTCTCCCCCAAAACAGTCGGCCTTCTGCATGAATGGAAGGCGCGCGTGAATCTTCTGCTGGCTGGCCGGCCTCTTCCGTTCGCGAGAGAAGCTCCGACGAGAAAGAGAGACTGCCTTCGGTGGCCAGACACACTTAGGCGCACATTTGGCCGGCTTGTTGGGGCCCAATTGGAGAATTGAAGCCGCCCGATTGGACGGCCAAAGTGGAAGTGGAAGCGGAAGCGGAATTGAAGGAAGAATATGCCTTTGGAGAGGTTTTGTTGCGCGCGACAAGCTGCGGAAATTTTGTCAATATTTTGCGAGCTTCCACTGGCACTGCCAAATGCACTGGTGAGCTTGCAGTTAGCTTGCTGGGCGCTTGCAAGACGCTTGCAGTTAGCTTGCAGTTAGCTTGCAGAGCTCGTCGCTTGGGCCAGAAGTGCACTTTCCACTCTTGCAACTTTCCACTTTTCCATCTCTCAACTTGGCCACTTTCCATCTTCCTTCCTCGCGACTTCTTTCTCCCCAAGCTCAACAGAAGCAGCTCCAAACTCGCGCCAACAGTCGGCGGCCAAACTGTCGCCCAAAAGTCCAGCAAGAAGCCCGAGCCAAGCAGCTGGCGCCAGTTCTAACTGCTGACGATCTGCCTGGGCCCAAGCTCGTCTCCATTTGCCGCTCTCTCTCTCTCTCTCTTTCTCCATTTTCCCATTCCAATTGGCCGCATTTGCTCCTCACATTTGCCAACTTTGGGCCCGTAAATTTCGCACACGCTGGCCCTACTCTAAGGCGCTCCTCAGGCGTCCTTAGCTTGAGGCTGAAGGCGGCCAGAAAGCAGCCTGAAAGAGCCCAAAGGAGAGCCCAAAAAGCTGGCCGGAAAGGCGAGCAAATAAAAAAATAAATTCCCGCTTGGAGGAAGCTTCCCAACAATTGTCATCGAATCGGATCGAATATTTCCACCAACAACAAGCGACAACTCTTCCTTCTGGTCGTCTCCTCGTCGAGCAGATGGAGAGCTAGTCTCTGGCCGAAAAGCTTGCTTGTTGGCGTCTTATGAAATGCTCGCAGAATGCTCGACAAAAAGTCAGATGGGCCCCGTTTTTTGCAAACTGTGAGGGCCCGAAAATTGGCCAAATATTCACCATTGCCAATTGGGCGCAACTGCGAGGGCGTGGCCAACGTCTGGCGCTGATGGAGAGCTCTTTTCCGTTTTGGGGCTGACATGATGAGGGCGCAGAGTGAGACTGGTGGGGGCACTGTTTGAGGTGGCGCTCAAGAAGAAGAAGGAACTGAAGAAGCGGCCAGAGACAGACTGCGGCCAGAGACAGACTGCGGCGGATGCTCAAGAAGCAGTTCTGGCAGCAGTTCTCACACAGTGCTCGACCAAAAGAGCAGCTTCCAGTGGCGCCCAGTTGGCTGAAAAGTGGAATAATGAGCGAGGGGCCAAGTCTCTCTCTCTCTTTCTGGGCGGCCAACTTAATTTCCTCTCAAGCCAGATTGAGAAATCTCAATCTCGTCCCCCTGGAGCTGAACTGTGCGAGCACCACCGCACACAGTCTTGCGCGGGCCCTCAACTGGGGGGCTCTCAACAGTCGCCTCGTGGGCCACGTCTTGGGGCGACATTTTTATGGGCCAACCAGCGAGAGCAATAATCGTAAATAGTCGCCCTTTTTCTCCGCCTGCTTCTTGTTACACCAGAACTGAGCAGTGGACTCCTTGGGACTCCTCCCACTCCTAAGGAGCCGGCCGCAAAGCCGCAAGGAGGAAGACCAGTGGGCAAGTGTGCGCGGCCAGCCATTGAGTGTCGTAAATAATCAGCCACTGGCTCCTCCTCTCCAATGGCGACCTCTTGGGGCGCGATGATGGCCCATGACAAGCGGCCAGAGCTCAAACAACCAGCGCAACCGAAGCTCAAAGCAGAGCGCCGCCACACAAGCACTTGACTGCGGCCAACAAGCTCGCCCAGTTTGCCAAGCTTGCCAGGCTTTTCTGCCTGCAAATTTGCCCTTTGTTGTGGGGCTCATATTTCTTGCTTTGTACAACCCAATCCAGCTGGACCTTCTCGCTCGGCTCCATTGGGCAGCTCGCCGCCCGATGACACTCGTGCATGACTGGCGAGCCTCATTGGGGGCCGTTAATTCTCGGCGGTTGCTCGCCGAGACTCACTTCTGGCCAGACACGAGCCTTACTTCTGGCAAGACGCACTTTTGGCAAGACCGGGGCCACACACAGTGGCTGAGAACAGAGAAACTCAAAGGGGAAAGACTTCTCGGGACTTCTCAAGACTCGAGAAGAGGCAAAGAGAAGACACTTACCGGATTGTTCTGAGAGCGGCTTTTGCGAGTCGCCGCTCTTCAGCTGTCCTGCTGCGAACTGTTTGGCCTCCAGCCTTTCCGAAGACTGTCTCTCGGCCGCACTGGCGCCCACCAGACAGGCGGCGAGCAGGAAAAGACCAATCAGACTGACACTCTGCATTTGTGGGGCCACTTGTTGGCGTTGCTTGAGTTTGGGCCGCATCTTGCTGCTGCTGGCCACTCTTCTCGCCCACTCGGCCAGGTTCTTTTCGCTGGCCTTTTTATTATTTCGATTAGTCTTCAGTGTTTGGTCTTTACTCTTTCTTCTTGTGTTGCGTTGACAATATTTGGTCTTGTCTCTTGGAATTTTGCGCCTTTTTAGTTGGCTGTTTTTTGGCGTATTTTTCAGCTTATTTTTAGCTTATTATGTTCAAATTTGGCAATATTTTGGCAAATTTTTGGCAACTTTTTCCACTCGTCTCAATGGGCGGCCCTTAGCTCGAGCAGGTGGCCACTGGCGACTGTCAACTGGGGACTGAAAAAGGGCAGTCTGGCTGCTCGGCGGGCCCTCATTCTCTTTCTCGTTTTGCTGCTCGCTGGCTGGCCACTGGCTGGCCACTTGTTGTCGGCTTTTGGGCGCAAGTGGAGCCTCAAGGTGCAACTCGGTGGGCGGGCGACAACAATCTGGACAACCAGCTGGAGAAGAGTCGAGCTGGACGCAAGACAGAGGAGCTCACGAAGCGCCAAACAGGCGGCCCACAATCAGAGGCGGAAGGTGAGGACGCTGAGCGGATGTGCGTGGGGCGACTGCGCCCCGAGACTCGTGCGCAGACTGCTTGCGCAGCCGGCTTGGCGCCGTCTTGGCGCGGCTCGAGCGGCGAGCTTGGGCCAGTTGGGCCAGTCGAGCGGCTTGGGGCGACTTGGGGCGGCCGCCCAGCGCCATCTATGCGGCGAGCTAGTGGAGCTAAGGAGCGCGACCTTAGGAGGCGTCGAGTGGGCTGGCTCGACGAAGCTGGCTCGACGTAGCTGGCTCGTTGAAAAGTGAATGAAAATTGGGCCGGCCAAAGAAATGGGCGGCCGACAAATAGCATCAGTGGCGTGCGTTCTCTCTCTCTCTCTCATGCGCCAACTCTTGACCGCCGGCGCCTAATGAGCGTGATCACACTTTTATGAGCATGATTATTATCCTCCCATTTGAGGCCGCCATTTCGGCCCTCGCTCTTTCCAGCATCCCACCCGAGCTCTGCTTGTTTCTTTATCCTCCTCTTCCGCTGGCAGTCTCTCGCTCGCCAGCCAGCCGGCCGGCCAAGCTCGCCCGCTGGAAAGCTAAAAGGTGAGCAATTTGTGCCCAGTTGTGGCTGGCCAAATGTTTGTCTTTGGCCCCGCACACAAACTCGCCTCACTCAACGCTGGACACCTGTGCCTCGAGAGGTTCCCCTCGGCGCCATCACGAACGCGCTGGGCACAACTGGCCCAAAGAAGCCCCGCAAAGGCAGCCCCACAAGGCCCCTCGAGCCGCATCCTCGCGCCTCTGCTGGCCGGACGTGCCCGCCGACAGGAAGCGGCCGAGCGCCACCCATGCAGCCAGGCGACGACGGCCCGAAGCTCGCCGCCAACAGGCCCAAACTCCAAACGCCGCTGGCCACCCACACGGAGGCTGGAGGCTCTGGGCTGGAGACTGTGTGCCCAACTGGGGCCCAACTGGCGCCATCTTCTCGCACACAGTCTCTGGCCCAGAGACACGCATAGCAGCAACAGCATGGGGCCCCTTCGGGACGATTTTTCACGAACCATTAAACACAACAATAACAAGCGCTCGAAAATCTAATCTGGCCCATTGCCATTACCTTGCCTTTGGACTGGGCTGACTTGTGAGCGCCACAGTCTCGAGTCCAGAGCAGTGGATACATTTGGGCCGCCGCTGCTTTGCTGCCCAAGCCAAGCCCAAGCTCAAGCCCGAGCACAAGCCCAGCCCGAAGACTGTCTCTGGCAGCCGGCCGAGTCTGGCCGGCCTCCTACTCAGTCTGCGCTGGGCCGGCCAGACTCTTGTCGCCACCCATTTGTTCGACATCTATTTAGCATAGTTTTCCGCCGCCCACAGTTCAGCGCCCATGCTAAGAGGCTGCTCTTAGAGCCACGCAAGAGGGCACAAAGTAGCGCTTAGCTGAGCGAGCGAGCTGGCTGGGCGAGCTGAGCGAGCTGAGCGAGCTGGCCCCACGCGGATTCAGGCAACCAGAAAGGGCCGCTGGTGGAAAAAATCAATTTACCGCAAAAAGCCAAAGGTTGGCCCCTCCCGCTCGCCCATCCTTAGGGCCGGCCAGTTGTGGGGGCCAACACTTGGAGAACATTGAATAATGGTGCTGGCTAGCTAGCTGGCTGGCTGGCTGGCTGGCTTGCTGGCTGGCTGGTGAGGCGGCAACCTGCTTGTTTCCCGTTGGAGAAACAAGGGCCGAGCTGAGCACACACTTAGGACGCTCACCAACGACGTCCAACTAGCACACGCTCAGAGGGGCCAAAAAAGCTCCTTTGGGCTCGCTGCTCAATTTCTCCCTCTTGCTCTTCCGGAGTGGCCTCCTTGTGCAACATGGGAACTCAAGTGAGCCGAGTGGCCCACAGACACACACAAACGGGCAGCCAAACGGTGCATTCTGCTGCGGAATGGCCCGCAAATAGCTACACAAACAACCATTCCTCCTCCTCCTCCTCCTCTCCTGAAGCCACTCTGGAGCTCTCCTCGCTCCTCGCTCGTCTGTTCGTCTGTTCTCGCCCATCACTTGGCCAAAACAAGCGGAAACAAGCGCCCACGGTTTCACATAAATGATGATGCACCTGGGCTATTAAAGAGACTCGCTTCATAGCTCGCTGATCTGGCCCAGTCGTCGGGAAAGTGGAGCTAAGGGCACCCCCACGAGCAGCCCTTAGCGTCCGCCCTGCTCGGACCATTGGTCAGTGTGCTGGCCACTGGGGGAGCCAGTGGGCGTCTCGGCTGGCACGTGTCAAATGCCAGCAAACAGGGGCCCCCAACAGGAAGATGAATTGATCCAAAAGCTTGGACTTTCCTCATTCTGGCCCAATTGGTTGCCACTCTGCCCCAAAGGGCAGCCTTCTTATGACATGATCACGCAGATAACATCCAACTCTTCTCTTTCTCTCTCTCTCTCTCTCTCTACCCTATGCTTCCGCCTAAAGAGCAGCCTCTTTCTCGCCGGCGACATGCGCCACCACCATTCACGCCGCTGCTCGTCCTCCTCCATTGCCACCTTTCATCGTGGCCCTCTTTATTCGACATGCTTTCCCACTGTCCATTGGTGTTGGAGGAAAAATGTCCGCAAATCCTCCGGCAAAGTGCTGATTAGTTCCACAAGCTTCAATCTGAATTGGTCCAAATTTTCACAGTTAAATTGATACTCGTGCGAACGCGAAACTGCCTGCGCCAAACGTCTCTTCAAAAATATTATCATGTCCACCACCTCAACCTCGTCCTTGCTTTTGATCACTTGAGGCAAATCTATGTCCAGGAATGAATCCAGATGCAGCGACCATAATTTTCTATCAATTTCGCCCTTCCTTTCGCTGTACCAGCTGTAAAAGTTGGCGCAACCAAAGAACCTCTTGTACAAACCAAGCCAATCGCCGCGAATCTTCGACGTTAGCTGGGGACCACTAGTGTCCAGGGTGGCCAGAAATGCATCTATCTCAAAGCTAGGCAACTCTGGTGGAGCCTTGAAAGGAGATATCTTACTGTGCAATGGCATTAGCTGGGTTAGATATCTCTCGAGGGGCATGAAAAAGCTCTGTGTAAGTTCTATCAGCCATCTTCTTATTAAGGCCGTTTGAACACTGTTCGGCCTATTCTGACCATGAGCCTTGTTACTTCTGAGAATTTTGGTCAGGAAATTTCTATCCTTTTGCAGAAATGGCTTGAACTTTGTATTTAGCCCAGGCTTGTGAACCTCATTCGATGATGTTGTAAGTCGCAGACGATCCACAAACGGTATCTTGAGCTGTTGATGATGATTGCTATTGGGCTGCTGCTGGTTAGCGCTCATCAAACCAAACGAGCTGACCAGCGAACATATTTGATCCGATGATTTACTACTGGTCATACTGCACAGCTGTATTACGTTCGGCCAGTGCTCCAGAGACTTGGCAAAAAATGGATTTGTAACACCTAATATTACATTTGGCCGAGAGTTCTTCAAGCCCAAATATTCACGAAACTCTGGATCGTGTATCGTGAAGAATGGCCTGTAGTCAGAATTGTACTTGAATGGATAGATGAGGCTTGTCAAAGCTTGAACAAAATTTGCACAAACGTCCGGCGTATGTGCAATAACAATAAATGGCTCGCAGGTTAATATCATCTCCCACAAAGATTGTAGATCGGAAATCAACATATTGAAACAGCCATATAAATCTAAATCGAACGCTGTCAGGACCATCTGGTAGGTGCTGTTTGGCCTGGCTAATGTCAACGGTGTACCATGGGCACTGGCTGTTAGATAACCAAATTCAGGGCCACATTGATTCAGGTCGATTGAGCATTCCTTCGTCGTGGGGTTCTTGTGAGTCGAGGATGATTTGCAATCGCTGATATTGTTGCCATTGGTCTGTTTGTTTCTCAGCATCCTCATCCTATTGGCAAACGATGTTGAACTTGGGGATAGATTGGCATGCAGACTATTTAGTTTATCATCTTTGTTTGGAATATATAAGGCTATCTTAGACCCAATGATTGTCAAACTCAGTGGTTCTCCCGTTTTTATGGCTGGCCAAGTTCTTATTTGATTGTAAATATCTTCTAATCTTGATGAGCTTTCATTATCAAAATAGCTTTCTCCAATCACACTGACTATATGATGATAAAATTCAACAAAAGGTAACAAGGATAGGATAACTAAGGATTTCTGAAAATAGCCACGTTTCAAGGTGTGATCTTTCTTTTGTAAAAAGTGCACATAACCATAGATGAACTGTGGATCAACGCTTAAAGCTTGAGTTGTTTGGGTATTATAATAATCGTAAAATTGTTTCATATTATTATCCAATCTTGAGAATCGGGTGCGAAAATGGAACTGCGTCGAACCGAGGATAGACGAGTTCGAATCTGGAAATGATGAGTAGCATATATTGTTCGTCTCTTGCTCTGTCAAGGCTAATTCCTTACATTTTGGGTACTGACTCTCAATGGCCTGCCCGAATTCAATGTCGAATGTAACAACATAGATCGAGTGTATCCATGAGGACAAATGATCCGGTATTTCTGGTACCTTAAAGAGTGATTTCTTATCCAATGGTTCCTCCATCGTTAGTTTTTCGATTCGGCACCAGAACAAGGATAACTACCATAAGTCCTTATGTTGCTCAATACGCTTTAGTAACACTGCTTGTCAGAAAGCGATGCTCGAGAGTCTTGTTACTCCAAGGGTATATGGCCCGGAAAGTGGGTGTATGGTGATTGACCTAATTCATGCAATTGTTGAAAGTTCATTCCTAGAGTCGTCATGTTGTGGTCTGGTCATCTAGTTTCTTGGAAACTAAAGAGACAACCGATGAAACTGGCCATCGTTAGGGTGGAGTTATCCATTTGAACCTATTTGTCAATGGTAATAACAACAAGTACTCGATCACATAACGGTTTACTGGCGCCCATAGTACCACAGCTGATCTGAGGGAACGCAACGACGAACATGTACCAGTGTTTTCCCTCGCAGAACTGAGGTATTATTTTGCGGCGCAAAATGGAAAGGGAGTCAATCCAAGTCTCACGAAGCAATGCATTCTCCTCGCACACAAGCGCCTTTAAATGGGGAGTTTCGAGGTTAGCCATGAGAATGATACTTCAACAGCTTGCTGTATGCCTTTGATTCGTTCCTTGCTCGCTGGTCGGCGCTCCAACGAGATGCATGATTACCACGTGAGTTTTGTCGTCGGTCACTCTGGGGACCAGGCTATCAAACCAACAAAGATATTGTTTTCAAAGGAGACTCAAAAATGGTTGCTCCTTTGAGATTTAGAGGAAGCAATTGCCTTCGCCAGCGAATTATTCTCTCTCTCCTAACTGGGAGAAGTGTTATTATCGAAGATATCAGAGTTGGTGAAGAAGAGACGCTACTCGAATATGAATTGAATTTCATAGAACTGATCAAGACTATTACAAGCGGAACTAAGGTGCAACTCTCCACAGGACGTGTCCACTTCACACCGGGAACAATACTCGGCGGGCAGATAACGCATGATTGCAATAAGAGCAGAGGCATCTCATATTATCTAGAAGCACTCCTTTACCTTGCTCCATTTTGTAAGACACCCTTCAACGCGACCCTAACTGGAGTGACAAATGAACAGATTGACCCAAGTGTCGACTCTCTCAAAGCCTCTGCGTTACCATTGATTAAAAGGTTCCTGGGTGACGTGGAGGGAACGAAGCTGGAGATTAAGGTCACAGCCAGAGGCTTCAAACCCGGTGGTGGTGGAAAGGTCGAATTCACCTGTCCTGTCGTGAGACAACTTAACCCAGTTCAAATCACAGAATCAGGGAAAGTCAAACGGGTCAGAGGCGTTGCTGTGGCCGCCAGAGTTTCACCGCAGATGGCAAATAGACTGATAGACACATCCAAAGGACAATTGTTAAAATTCCTACCAGATGTCTACATTTACTCAGACCATACCAAAGGCAAGTCCAGCGGTCAATCGCCAGGGTTCTCAATATCTTTATCAGCCGAAACTATCGAGGGATGCAGCTACACTGCAAGCGCTGTTTCAAATCACAAAGGATCCGGCTTGGGTCCAACCGTTCCAGAAGATCTCGCCAAAGAGGCGACAATGCTCTTGTATGAAGAGATCAGGCGCGGTGGTTGCGTTGATTCCATCTGTCAAGGGCTTGCATTGGTTCTCATGGCTTTCAATCAGAAAGACGTCTCGACAATCAAGTTTGGGGCCCTCACAACTTACACAATATTGCTCCTTAGGCACCTGAAAGAATTCTGCGGTATAACATTCAAATTAGAGACGGGCCAGGAAAATGAGGTTACAGCCAGTTGTGCGGGAATAGGTTACAAGAATCTCAGCAAACCCTCGTATTAAATTGGACCATCAGATTCTCGAGTCAGTGAGACGAAGAACTGTCTAACCCCCTACCGGATCTATTTGCCTATCTTTCTTATTCCAGAAAGAGCGTTCCTTCCATAAGTTATTATTATAACTCATTAGGCTGTGATGCTTTTATCTGTTAGTCTCTTATATCGGAAGGTACATCGTTGAAGTAAGAATGATTCAATGCGTCATCGGCCGATATGCGCTTTGGTGGATAGCAAACTAGAAGTTTTTGCAGCAAGTCCCTGCCCTTAGCGTTCAACTTGGGGACCACCTGAGAAAAGTTGGTGGTTGCTTGATAATACGGAAATGTTTTGTATTCGGGTAATCTAGTTAGACCAGGCCAAGTCTCTTCGGTGGGTGTTCCCAGTAGCTTAAATATGCGTTTAAGTTGATCTTCCACATTGGAGCCCGGAAATAGGGGGCGTCCCGCGTTAGCCATTTCGGCAAATATGCACCCTGCTGACCAAATGTCAACATCTGTCGAGTAAAACTTGGCCCCAAACAAAACGTCAGGCGGCCTATACCATAGGGTGACGACCTCGGCGGAATAAAATCTGACTGGAACACCGAACGCCCTAGCTAGACCAAAGTCGGCCAATTTTAATACACCGTTCTTGTTTATCAACAGATTTTGAGGTTTTAGATCCCTGTGGAGAATATTGTGGCCATGGCAGAAGGACAACCCTTTAAGCAGTTGATAAAAGAATGACTTGACGACATTTGGGTCAATTTCGCCATTTAAACTGTCGAAGTACTTTTTGAGATCTTGGTCGCAATGCTCGAATATCAAAGTTAGTTTCTTTTCGTTATGTAGGACGTCTTGAAGTCTGACTATATTCTTATGTTTTAATTCCTTTAAAAGACATATCTCACGTAAGGCACTGCTTGGAACGCCTTCGTCATCATTGTCCAATCTAACTCTTTTGAGAGCTACTATTTCGTTGGTCTCTCTATTTTTCCCCTTAAAAACAGTTCCGTAAGCTCCAGTTCCAAGCTGTGATCCTTTTTCGTACTTATGCATCGCCAATGGTGATGTGCAATATTGCTCGATTCTACTTGGTCAACTTTGTCAAGTCATCTTGCTCATGCCCAGCTGACTAGAGTAAAAAAATAAAAGCCTTGTATCTACTGAAGCTGCATGAAAATGGCAGAGTATCAGTTATGAGTAGTACAGCCAATGGAGGCTCTAGCCTACACCAGGCAAGCGAATAGCGGAATGCGCCTCCAGACAACTTGGCTAAAGCTGCGGGACATAGCTTCAGGATTGTTGCGAAATGACATAGACTCACGGTGCTATGTTCTGCTAACTTTGCGGACGATCAGTAGGCCCGCGGGCACTCACCTCCAAGTCTGGCGCGGGACTTTTAGCCATTCTGGCCGCAGCGAATACCGCGGGTTAGTGGACCAACCCCCTCGTGCTGTTCGGACAGAAACGTTGAGCGTCCATATATCGATTGGCTATTTTGGCCCTCGGCTCAGTCCGAAGATGCTGCGACAAATCGCGCTGTCGGACTCAGATCCTGGCAACTGGCAGTTCGCGCAGAGGGCTGGCTCCTCGTTCCCATTTCGGTTGCAAATCGCGATTCGGGCCGGCAACGCACGTTACGCCGAGAACGCGTTATAGAATTCCAATGCTGAAGAAGCCCGCGAGTTCGACTCTGCAACGTTGCAACAAACGAACTTCTACAGTCAGTTGGCTCACTGGCGCGCGCAAAGTGATGTCCATCGTTTATTCTTGCCGAATTTTATCAACCGCCATTTTTAATAATCATCGGACTTTCTCTTCATTGAATAATTGTTTCAAGATGGCGACCGCAAATACTTCAATCATGTCGAATGCATCCATAGACAAATATTATCAGAAGATGACCCATAGGGAGCAAATCCTTATGAGGCCATCTATGTACATAGGCTCCACCGAAGAGGCTAGATCCCAAATCTGGGGATTCAATCCCGAGACCAAGACCATGGAATTCCGAGAGTATGCGTACGTTCCTGGCTTATTGAAGATCTTCGATGAGATCATTGTTAACGCAGCTGACAACAAACAACGCGATCCAAAGATGAACTCCATCAAGGTCAACATCAGCAAGGAAGACAATATGATATCCATTTACAATAATGGAAACGGTATCCCCGTTAAAATGCATTCAAAAGAGAAGATGTACATTCCTACTATGATCTTTGGTCACCTTCTAACTTCGTCAAACTATAACGACGCTGAGAAACGTACAGTAGGTGGTCTCAACGGTTATGGTGCCAAGCTCTGCAACGTCTTTAGCACCAAGTTCATGGTAGAGACGTGCCGCGATGGCAAGAAATTCAAACAAACTTGGAAAGACAATATGTCAACTGCTGGGGAACCAAGCATAACTTCCTCCGGTACTGCAGACTTCACAAGGGTCACTTTCTATCCCGATCTCGCTAGATTTGGCATGACAGAGCTTACTGATGATACCATAGCTATTATGATGAGAAGAGCCTATGACATATGTGGTACTCTGAGCGGAGTTAGCACCTATCTAAACGACGAGCGTCTACCCTACAAAGGTTTCAAAGACTACGTGAAACAATATTTAGGAGAAGCTGAGTTCGCTTATGAAGAGTCTGAGAACGGACGTTGGCAGGTCGCTCTAGCTGCAGGCGATGGGGATGCCTTCAAGCAGGTGTCCTTTGTCAACAACATAGCCACGACACGAGGAGGCAAGCACGTAGATTATGTTTGTGATCTTGTGCTGGATCCAATACTCGAGGCAGTAAAGAAGAAAAATAAGGAAAAAACCAATGTAAAGAAGGCAGCCGCGAAGAAACACATATTCATATTCATAAACTGTCTCATAGAAAACCCCGACTTCGATTCTCAATGTAAGGAATTTTTAAACACAACCCAGAAGAAATTCGGTAGCGAATGTGTATTGACCGACAAATTCCACAAGAAGGCACTGAAAATAGGAGTCATCGAGAGTATCATCAGTGCTGCTCAAGTCCAAGCCAGATCCCAACTTGAGTCGAAAAGCGGTCGCAAGACAGGAAGTATTAACGTGCCAAAGCTTCTAGATGCAGCGTATGCGGGCAAGCAACAATCGAGGCAATGTACCCTTATCCTCACGGAGGGAGACTCGGCCAAAGGTTTGGCGGTTTCTGGTACCTCCGTCATAGGTCAGCATTATTACGGAGTCTTCCCCCTTAGGGGTAAGCTTCTGAACGTTCGCGAAGCTAAATCCAAGCAGATGTCAGAGAATGCCGAAATTAATGCTCTCATCAAAATTCTCGGCCTAAGTTACAAAAAGACTTACAACAATCCGGAAGATCTTAAAGATTTACGATACGGAAAGATCATGATCATGACTGATCAAGATCCTGATGGCTCCCACATTAAGGGTCTGATAATAAATTTCATTCACTCCCAATGGCCAAATCTTATAAGACATCATGCATTCATACAACAATTCATCACCCCCATTGTGAAGGCGAAAAAAGGAAATCAAGTACTCAACTTTTACAGTATCCCCGAGTTTAATGAATGGAAAGAGAATACAAGGAACTACAATACCTACCACATCAAATACTACAAAGGTTTGGGTACTTCGACCGCATCGGAGGCTAAGGAATATTTCAGTAGTTTAGACAGACACAGGATAGAGTTCAAATATGGCGGAGAAGAAGACGACAAGTCAATTGTCCTCGCGTTTAGCAAAGAAATGATCGAAGCTAGAAAACAATGGCTGATGGACAATATGGAACAGAGGAAGAGACGAAGAGAGTTAGGTTTACCCGATTTATATCTATATGAGAAGAATACCAAAGAAGTAACATACAGAGATTTTGTTAACAAAGAATTAGTCTTATTCAGTAACTTGGACAACGAAAGGTCTATACCTTCCGTCATGGATGGCTTGAAACCTGGTCAACGAAAAGTTATCTTCACCTGCTTCGTCAGGAATGATAAACGCGAGGTAAAAGTTGCACAGTTGGCGGGTTCTGTCGCCGAACGATCTGCCTACCATCACGGTGAGGCGTCACTCCAAGCGACAATCGTCAACTTGGCCCAAGATTTCGTCGGTTCGAACAATATAAATCTTCTCCAACCCATTGGTCAGTTCGGTACACGTCTGAGAGGTGGCAAGGATGCTGCAAGCGCCCGTTACATCAACACCATGTTGAACCCCATAACGCGCAAGATTTTCAGACCGGAAGATGACCCTGTTCTTAATTATCTTGAGGATGATAATTTGCGTGTTGAACCAGAATTTTACGCCCCAATCATACCCATGGTTTTAGTTAACGGAGCCGAAGGTATTGGTACTGGATGGTCAACTAAGGTGCCGATGTACAATCCCTTGGATGTTATAGCTAATGTTAGAAGATTGATCAAAGGTGAAGTGCCAGAGCCTATGACCCCCTGGTATAGAGATTTTAGGGGACATAGAGAGCAAATAGGGAACACTGTAGTGATAAGTGGAGTGATTAGAAAAAACATCTACGAGCCAGACCACCTTGAAATAACTGAGCTACCCATTGGTGTGTGGACCGAGAATTACACGGAGACTGTACTGCGCCCTCCCACTGATTCGTCCATCAAACCTAACCCCTCTGCTCCATACAATTTCATTGAGGATCTCGTTAACTATCCCGATGACACCTACGTTAAGATGTCTTTCAGAATAGCAGAAAACAAGCTGGCCAGCCTCGAAAGTTCAGCCGGAGGTCTGTACAAAACGTTCAAATTACAGACAACAATGTCGCTGAATTCAATGGTCTTATTCGATCCTAAGGGTTGTCTAAAGAGATATCAATCAGCTACTGAAATTCTGAGAGATTTCTATGACGAAAGGCGAAAGGTCTATGCAAACAGGCGAGAATATATCATCGGCATGCTAACCGCCGAGTCTCAAAAGCTAGAGAATTTAGCCAGATATATCGATGACAAATCCATATTTGAATACCTCTCCACCAGGCCCCAACTGAAAGCCTTAATCCAGCGGCTCATTGACCGAGGCTATGCACCTGATCCAGTGCGTCGTTGGAAGAAGAGCCTCAGCAAGGATGCCGTAGCTGAGGAGGATGACGGTAAGGAGACCGACGGTGTATCATCCGAGGACATAGCCGATTACTCATATTTGATTGACATACCAATGAGGCAGTTCACAGCCGGGGACAGCTCCCGACTCTACAAGCGACGTGACGAGAAGAGAACAGCAGTCGAGAAGATAACCCGATCAACAATTGAGGACTTGTGGCTCGAAGATCTTGACGAACTTGAGAGTGCTTATGAGGACTGGCTACAGACGCTGCAAAAACTTAGACGTGAGGCGCGTGAGGCCCGATCGAAGGCGCAGAAGTCAGATGTCAAGTCTAGAGGCAAAAAGGCATTAGTCAAGACTGCTGGACCTGAACCATCGGAAGACTTCCAGGACATTGAGCCACCCCTCAGAGAATTCAAAGAGGCCGGCCCGAAGACGAACGGTCGTGCCCGAGCCGCTGCCAAAGAGAAGGAAACTGTCAACCTTGATGATGGTGACTCTGACACCGACGATCTCGATTTCGGGGAAAAACCGACGAAGAAAGCGCCCGCTGGAAAGAAAGCGCCAACCAAGGCTGCGGCCTCCAAGAAACCCACGAAAGCGGCTAGCAAGGCAACTGCTCCTGGAAAGGCACCCTCAAAGTCCAAGAAGAGATATGATTGGGAAACCGATTCGGATGAGGAGGAGACCACTCTCCTACTCGACGACTCCTCTGAGGACGAGATCCTCCCGACATCCAAGCGTACAGCTGCCTCATCGCAAGATGCCGAAAAGAGGCCGAGACTCGACACCTCCAACGAGACAGAAACTGATATTGAAACTATCGATTAGGTTTCATAATAAAAAAAATCGTATCGCTCTTTTTTCCATCTCACCGAAGCCAAAGACATTCCTCCTGATTCTATTATCTTTCCTCGTATCTAGTCCTTTATATGTTCCTCTTCACCCCAAGGCGACCCCTCAATGTGTGGATGCGACTATCAAGGCGAGTTTCCAGCCAAAGTCAAAAGAGATCCACCAGCAGGCCAAGCTCCATTTCCAAGGGTTCCCCCAGATGGCCCAACAAGCACCACAACAATGGTAGTCTTAGGCGCGCGGAGAGTGCCCAAATCAGTGTCAAAAAGCAACAACCACTACAGAGTCACAACAACTCCAAGATCTCAGCCTGCAGAATGAAAAGACACGAGGACGAAGCGAAAAGCCGTCCTGGAAAACGTTACTTTGATTGCCTTGCGTTACTTATCTTAAAGAGCAAACCAACCTTTATTATTATGATTGCAGTGCCTGTGCTGAGAGAGGCCCAAATCGGCCGGTGCATCTCATGTGTGTTTCCTGGAAATTCTAAACCTGTTGAATTTGCTGAGCTTGCTCAATGATGCGTCTCGGAAGGTCTTATGTTTCACAGCATTATTCCATAATGTTGGCCGCAATAAAAGGCGCCAGAGTGGGCTGAGTGATGCAGCGACATTACGCTCTTTGTGTTATGAGTATCGGCACTCTAGCTAAGAGCAGTCAGAGCTGCTGAAGAGAAGAGTTCCGGCTATTAACATTTTCTCCACCGCTCAATATCTGCCCATTTGCTTGTGGATTTGATAATGAAAGAATGCATTCGTTTGATTTATCATCGCGAATATCTGCCCGCATCCTTTTGCAAGCATGCAATAGATTGAGAGGCACAAAAAGAGTGTGAGGGGGCATCTCTGGTTTCACAATTTCAGACAAACTGCTCGATGCCAATGAGAATACGAATCCGAATGCGAATACCGGCGGCTCAAACAGGAGAAGACAGTGCCATTGGAGAGGGCATCAGTCAGAAGGAGTGTGTGTCCATTTTCTGGTAGCAGACGAGCGGTATTAAGCCAAGTCCTTTCTTATTTATCATAACTGCTCGGATGGCAAACTCCATTTGGATGTCTGTGTGTCTGGTGATGAAAATGTGAATTAGCAGCCAGAGAAAAGTTGGGCCGAAAAGGTTCTCTCTGTCTGTGTCTGTCTGTTCTTCTGAGGAAGAGATGAGATGGGCATTGTAGTGAGAATGAAGGTGAAGGAGGAGGAGGAATTTTGGAAGCTGATTGGAGGCAGCTGCTTGGAGTCGTTTTGCAAACGACCTTTTGTGAGTCTACTTCCAGCCGAACAGCGTGAGCATAAATGTAGTCCTGGAGCTTCCTCGGGCAGCCCTTGCAGCAACCCAGTTTCTTGCCACGATCTCATGATGCTGATCGTGGGCCAGCATCATCCTGCTGTTGCCCTTCTGGCTCCTTCCTTGCATTCGTCTCGGGCCCTCAACTGCTGCTGGGAAACAACAATTGTGCATTAGAGGCAAACAATCCGGCCGCTCGCCTCTCCTAAGGGCTAAAAACAAAACGAAAACCGGCCAACAGGTGTGTGCCGGCGCTAATTCCAACTGGTTGACACACCGGAAAGACGCAACACGATCTCGGCGCATCTCTTTCGCTTCGTGGGCCGCCTTGGTGTCTGTGCTAAGCCGGAGGGTGAGATCTAGTCTTAGAGATGAACTGGCCGCCCGAAACAGTTGTGGGCAAACTGTGTTGCGATTGTTGCACGCCTTTCCTTACATTAAACTGCTCGCTTGGGAGGGAATGTAACTTGCGCCGTTGGAGAACAGAGGAAGCGGCTCCCTTCAGGGCGGCTGAGCCACTCAGCCTGCTGCTCGGCGGCCAACCTTGAGGCAAACCGCTAAACAAGTGAGCCAATGGCCGGCGGGAAACAAATCCGCCGCCCTCCGTCGCGTTGGCGCCGCTTCATCTAGTTAGTCTGTCCAGTTGTTCTGCTGTTGCCGCAAGTCTCTCGTCGTATCACAGACTGCAGCAAGCCGCCTTGAAAGCGGCCCAACCAACTCCTCTGCTCTGTCTGTTAGGCAGCAAATTAATGCAACTTACGCAACTTAACTCGCTTCGTTTATTAATGTTTTTGCCTCCTCTCCTTCTCCTTCTTCTTCTCTTGCATTTCCCATTCCATTTCCCATTCCATTTTCCAATTCCAGAGCCCAGTTATCGCTCTCTCCTTCGCACTCCCTCGGCCAGTCTCGCCTCCTCACGGCGGTCATTCTCCCTTCGCAGCCTTGGCCGCGAACTAGCTCGGCCGCGAGCTAATCTCGCCGCCGCCGCCACCGCCAACACTGCCTCAGCTCAACAGGGAGGAAGCTCGATTTGGCGCCAATGAGAAGCGAGAACCAAGCGAAAGAGGCAGAAGCACTTGTTGCACTTGTGGACGCGCCAGTCTAATGCGCATCTTCGATTCTGCTTCTGCTGCCCTCCAAGTGGTTGGATCAAATAGATACACACGCCAAGCCTAAGCTCTCCAATGTTGCCTTCTCGGTCGCCTTTCGCCCTCTCGTCTTGCTCCATTCCAGAGCACTCCACTCGAGCAGCCAGTCGCCCACTCAAACGAACCTGAAACCGATCCTCATCAAGAGCCCGAGTGAGTCTGTGGGCTTGAATTATTATTATATATTTTCTGTATATTTCTCAGTATATCTACAGAGAGGTATACAGAAAAGATAGAGAAATCGCGCGCCTTACAGTCGCTACTGCTCACAAGAAGAGAAGAAGTTACGAAACAAGTTGCAAGAAGTTAAAAATATTAACCCTCATTTTGCAAGCCAGAAGCGGCAAGATAATCGATGACACTCGGCGTCTGGCGAAAGCCTCGCCGAATGGTCCATGAATGATCTTGCACCCCGTCGATTAGGTTTAGCTCCTGCAGGTTGTTGTTTTTCTTCACGGGCCACTTTTGGTCTTCGCACATCCACCAGCAAGCAATCGAAAGCACGAGACTGGCGCCTTAGGGATGCTTAGATGATGTGCTAGAACGGTTGGAAAAATGAATTACGTGGCCGGGAAGGCTGAGCAAAGTGGTGGAAAATAGTCTCAAAGGTCTAAAAGGGGCACGAATGCCTTCAGCGAGGGGCGAGGAGGAATCATTTTGTTTGGAGAGAGAGAAAGAGAGATTTTCACTTGTGATTACTCACTGGCAGCTCTTGGGGGAGTGTGCCTGCAATTAGCATTGTGTGTTGCCCGCCTGAGTGTGTCTGTTTTTCTTTTAAACTAATGAATCGAGGTTAGAGAAGCTCGATGGAAAGACGAGATAGTGGTTAAGAGAGAGAGAGAGAGAGAAAAAGAGGAGGGGAAAGAAGATACCAAATTATAGTTGTGTGCAGTTTGAGTTACCTCTCTCGGCGCAGGTTGGCGCAGAATTTCTTAACGGAGGGAAAGTGTGGCAAAGTTAGCTTAGTTAGCCGCCAGGTCTGGAAAGTAGAAAATTTCTAACCTCACTAGACAGACAGTGAGACAGTGGGCAAGCCAGAAGAGAGAGAGAGAGAGACACATATGTAATACTAGTGAGAGGCGGACGAGCAGGCGCGAGAAGGAGCCATGAGCATCGGCGCAACTTGTTGGCTTCGGTCGCGCAGCTAGTCTCTCTCTCTCTCTCTGTGCTGAGTCCATTGGGCACGTAGCGCGCCCGCCGCTTAGGACACTGAATCGGAGGCGCAGCCAGAGGATAGAGCTACAAAACGCGCCCCACACTCTGAACCACCTCCACCTCCACCAGGCAGCTAGCTAGCTAGTGCAAGTGGTCTTTTTCCTCAGCCCTGTTGGTCTGCCCGTGCGTGTGTGTGTGTGTCGCTGGTGCGCCAACAGCATCCCAAAGAGAAACAAGTGTAGCGTCGCCCGCTGATTGCGGCCCAAGATACTCGCCGGCAGGCTATCATTTGGCCTGCCAATTCAACCGCAACCTACACACACACACAACAGGGCAGATTAACTGGAATCGAGCTCGCGCCGCCCAGAGGCTCTCTCTCGCTCTCGCTCTCTTATAATGCCCGAACTTGATAGAGCCAAGCAGGGGCAACTTCTCAAGGCGCCAATCGAAACGGAGCCGCACCCGCAGCACACTCGAGAGCGACAACTGCAACTACAACAGCAGCAGCAGCAACAGCAGCAGCAACAACAGCAACAACAGCGGCAACTGGCAACAGGAGACTCCAATAGGAGCAGAACATCGACCAGAGTTATCGAATCGTTTGCTTTAATTGATGCCAACGTGGAAGCCGCGTCGGTGACACGAAGTGTGGGCCAGGCAAAGGAATCGGACGCCAGTCGGCGAGCAGGATCGCCGGCCAACCTGAACGACCAGTTTCCGGACGAGACCACAGGCTCTTGGAGTGGAATTGGGAGCTTGGCTCGAGCTGATGAGCCGCCTCTGTCAACGAGCGGCTCGTGCTTGACATTGATAGACTGTGAGGCGGCGGCGGCGGCAAAGCGTGATCCTTCTGGCGCAATTGGCCTGCAACTGTGTGGCAAAAGAGGCGCACTGAGCGAGTGGAACAACAACGACCACAGTCAGCAGAATCGCAATCAAACGACGCCCCAAGCCCAAGCTCAAGCTCATGACCACCAAGCAGAAGCGGCCCGAGCGAGCACAAGGACGGACCACAGTCGCAAATTAGGTCCAGCCGGGTTGGCCAGCAAGAGCAAGAGCATAAGCAGCGAGCCGGTGCAGCAAGCCAGTAGTAGACAAGCTCCGCTTGGGCCCAACAACATGGACCAGACGCGAAGCACAGTTCGCACCCACACCATCCAGCAACAAACGAGCCAGGTGAACAATGGAACAAAACAGACACTGACCAACCAGAGGAGCTCCCTGTCGCCCTCCAGCCAACAGTACCCTAGCCAGACGAGCTCAATTCCGAGCTACAACTCGATCTTCAACCAACAGGGCAGCCTGAACGTGCAACAATCCTCGCCAAAGGCCACCGACTTGGACGAGGAGCTCCTCTCAAGTGGGGGCCAAATTAAGAAAGGCTGGTCGCCACTCTTGGCCGGCACCAATTCCACACGCTCGCCCCTCAGGAAACAGAGCGAAGTGACCACTCACCTGAGCACCAGCAACACCAAGCGATTGCTTGTCTTCAATTACGAGTCGCCGGCCAGGCAGGCCAATCTGCAGGCGCGAGAAAGCGTCGAACAGAAGAAAGAGAGACCCCCATCGTCGCCGGAAGAGCAGGACGACGACGAGGAGGAAGACAATCGGGGCCACTCGTCCGGCAGCGAGTCCAACGGAAGCGCCGAGGACGAGGACCAGGAGTCGCTAGTTCAAGAGCTTGCCACCGAGAAGCTGCCATTTGATAGCATGCAAAAAAGGTCCAACGTTCCTGGCCAGAGTCACAAGATGTCAGCCAGCAAGCAGCAAGCTGGCTCCATTTCCAAGGGTTCCCCCAGATGGCCCAGCAAACACCACAACAATGGTAGTCTTAGGCGCGCGGAGAGCGCCCAAATCAGTGTCAAAAAGCAACAACCACTACAAAGTCACAACAACTCCAAGATCTCATCATGCAGCAGAAAACACGAGGACAAATCCAAAAGCCATTGCGGCAAACGTTACTTTGATCTTGAGGAGCAGGCCAGTTATTTTGATTGTGATTGCAGCGCCTGTGCCAAGAGGCTCAAACTGAGCGGCTTCGTCCAGGGACATGGATCGGCTCCAACACTTGCCTCGCCCCCATACTACAACCACCAGCCGCATCATCATCATTTGCATAGCAGTGGCGAGCTAAGCAAGACGGCACTACTAGTTGAAAAAGGTTATCCCAAAACGCGTGTTATGCATCTGATATTGAAATCAATCATATTGATTCTGTGTACACTTTTACTGTTGTTGTTGCTCATTGGTACCGCAATGCTAACAATCACCTTGCCCCAGGCTGTGGACAAGATAACAAACGTGTCACGCACCTTCAATGTTACCATAGCTGGCCGATAGGAAAGGTGGTGGCTGCGAGAATCATTAGAGAAATTTTAACTCTAGCCTGTTTCTTCATGTTTTCCTCATTTACAAGATTCAACACATATAGATTCTAGCGCATTTTGCAAACAAACCCGTTAAGTTGGCGAAACAACCTGACCATTAGGCAGGTGAAAGTGAGCTAGAAGAAAACGCTTGAATCAAACTACAAATTAGCCAACTGAACTGTTCCTCAAAATTCATTCATTAACTAGCTGGAGTCGGGCAACAACGATTGTTGAGAGAGTGGGCTTGTCTGATGGACAAAGTTAAGTTTGTGGATCACGCCCAAGACTAGATGTCAGATTTTACACTAATACAAGCAAGGACAAATTGATGATCAATCTCAAAAAATTTACTTGATCTCCCGCTTCCATCTGGCAGGCCGATCCAAGCGTTACCTGAACTACTTTTGAGTCGACTCGATGGCCTTCTTTTTCTTTGCTAATCTCGTATTCTTCGCTGGAGAGTCGTTGAACGATTTCTTTCTAAACAGTTGCACATTCCTATTCCTAGGGGTGGCCATTCCTACACTCTCGCGGCTTATGTTTTGTTGTCCAAATGATGTGTTCAGAGGGTGTGATGCTGAGGGTGTTGTTGTAGATTGTCGATGACCATGGTGTGAGCGTGATTGGCTCATAGAAATATTCACTGGTGACTGGACATCCGTGATAAGCTCATTCAAGGCGCTTTCTTCTTCTATTGAGAGATGTAGTCGATTTAAGGCTTTTGTGAGGTCAAATTTTGAACACATTTCGATGAAAGTTCGCAGTATATCCTGGTGGTTCTCCTGATCACCAAACATCCTCTCATACTTCAAGGCCTCGGACAGATTCCTAGAATGGATCAGCAAACGGCAGTATAGCTCATCATATTCATCACCCCAACCGTCATAGCGATGTGTCCTATGCATGTGCAAGGCGAGACGTTGATTGTCAGTGCTGTAGAGGGTAGCTACAATCAGATGGGTCAAATCTCTCGGTGATTCGAAGTGGTTGGAAAAATCGATGAACGGATCACTGAGGCATGAGAGCATAAGGGCAGCCTGATCATTGTCGAGGGCCCAAAAACCGGTACTCATCTTTACAATCGAAGTTTTGAAGTCTAACGTTTGTGGGATCGAGGACAACTTGTCCAGTGTTGTGTTTAAATACTCGAGCTCATGCTTATCCTTAGTTCTTGTTTGTCGCCCTGTTGTGCTCTCTCGCTCTCTGATAGATAGGTATGATGCCAGATCGTGTTTGAGGTAGATGACCAACAGCTGTTTGAACACCTGGCTGTATCCTGAGCTAAGTTTGTGGTAGTATTCATGCCACAGATTCAATGTTTCAGGAGGGTAATGAGCCTCTGGACCGATGGATGTTTTCAAAACATAGTCTATTATTGGGATGAGCTCTTGTTTCAGCTCGTGCCGTTTTCCATGCTCCAAGAGAGTGGCCCGACGACGATTGTAATGATCCTTAAGATACTTGTCAAAAAACCATTGCAAATTCTCGCTCACATATTGAGCGACAAACTTGTCCAACATCCTATTGGATAGAGTTTATCTAGGATGAACCGTGGTTAAGATTGTGGAATAAGAATAGGAATAAGAGTCGCTGAAAGTGAGAGGAATGCTATCAATTCATAAGGTAGTCAACAATCACAATGCTTGAATTTATTTCACGTTCTGATACACGTGCAAAGCGTCTGCGCGCGCCGGCAACGGTCACCTCAGGAATCAATAAGGCAATTATTAGACCTAACTCCAGCCTTCCTATAGGATTTTTTACTCCGCCTCCTTCATGACAGTCGGTCATCAATCTATGTCGATCTACAGGGAAGCCAATTCTTCTCCCGAAACTTGAATATGGAGTTTAGACAGAACATATCGTTTATGATTTTCGAGCTCTTCGTGTGGGTTTCGGCACAGTAAATAAAGGCTCAGCCTTTGCTACTAGCCGAAAACCTTGGCGCGTTCTCATCCGATTATAGGGTTTGGTGCAAGATTGAGCCCCAGATTGGGCCAAGTGAAGCCGCTCATTTGATCCTTAATATTATGTAACAATCCGAGTGGATTGTGTGTGATTTTTTCCAATTTCTCTCCAGATTGCGAAAGTCCGTGGATGATGTTTGGCAATAGCTGGCTCCTAACCTCGACTCGTCTGGATGAGGAGGGCATGCGAACCAGAACGGGTCGATATCTGAGCGGTGTCACGGTGGCGTCTCTAAGTATGTTTCCGTTTGGAGTGATGGCCTTGAGAATGTCGAGCATTGATCTAACTAGAGGAATGTTAACCTCAAATAGGGCTGGTTTATGAACAAAAAAGTCAACATGATTGTACTGGGGCAGATCGATATCCAAAAAGGGCCTAACTCCCAGCTGATGCATGAGGATCTGTTGGTCCTCGGGAGTTGAGAGGAAATCGGTTCCCCCGCGGACCAAGATGATGGTGGGCAGTTTGATGTTGGCCAAATTGTAGAATGGCGGCACAATTTGACCGTATTGTTTGAGATTTCCAGCCGGCCCATAGTCGTACATTCCAAACCTCCTCTGAGTGTGCAACTGGTAGAAGTGTTTCAGTGATTTGATGGAGGTGCTCTTGAATGCGGTCTGAAACATTCCACTCGGATTGATCGACTGCGTTCCTTGGCCCGACATGGATTTCATGCCCACATTGCAAAGGGTGTTGGCGAGCAACTGTTGCGAGCACAAAGCCCGCACTGTGGCCCCCAGAGTGTCGCTTAGTGGTTGTGGCATGTAGTTGCCATTGATCTGGTCCGGAGTTAGAGAGGCGCCCACCAGCAGTGGCATTAGGCTGCCTCTTAGGTGGGTCAGATAGGCCACCGGGGCGATGGCGACAAAGCTGGCCAACTTGGCCTGGTACTCGAGCTGGCTGGAGAGCAGAGCAAACATGAAGAGGGTTGACTCGCTGTAGCCAACGTAGTGGACTTTTTCCGTTTGAGTTTGCTCCAGAACGAAATCTATGGCTGTGGGCAGGTCAAATTGGGCCTGTTCGTCCAGAGAATAGTTCCAGAAACGGTTCGCCTCCATGAGGTCGATGTCTGAGCTGATCTTGTGATTGTTCAGATTGGTTCCTCGGCCATCGATCAAGTAGACGTCGAAATTGTTGTTGAGCAACATGAATGGCAGGGACAAGTCGCCCTCGTCGTAGGTGACCTGGCCAATGATTGGCCGGCGCGGTTTCGACAAGTCCGAATTGCTCAACAACTGAGACGCGTCCCCACTTAGACCATGAAACACAAGCACTGGATACCTGTTCAGAGTGCACTGGTTGGCCAATGGATTGATGGCATGGTAGAGAGATATTGGAGCCCCATCGCGGGACATTACCCGGTACTCTTCGCATATGAAACCGCGCGCAGTGATTATGTCCATCGCGTTTGGGGTCGAGTCGTGCCCCTCAGAGGCCACTTGCGGCTCCATCCTTCTCACCATCCTCGACCCCGGCATCTGGGGCCCCACGGGCGGGCTAAAGCCGGGCCCTAACCATTGTGCCGTTGCTAGATGCGCAACCAAGCTTGCACAGGAGATTAGCAGGAGGGGAACACTGAAACTTGCGATGGTGGAGAATCTCATTTTGCTGATTTCTGTTCTTTCTTTCTCTCTTTCTCTCTCTCTCTCTATCAATCTCACTCTGCACCTGTTGCACTCGATGGTTGCCACTGGAGCAAGAATCGCGCTCGACTGACGGCGAGGTCAGAGACGTTTGGCTGGGGCGCTCCCCAATCAGTCGTCTGAAACCTGATAGCCCTCCGGTCCGGTGCCCAAAGTGCACGTCACGGGGGCCAATCGGCGAGGACTAGCATCGGGAGCACACCGATAGAGTCCATGAATGGAGCGAGCAACAGTTCTCATTTAGCTGCACAAAATTCAATTCAAAACCCATTGCCTGCGTCTGGCAAGCGAGTGCAAGTCGCCCGCATGATCGGCCGATCTACTCGAGAGCTCGCCGGAGGGGCGCATATAATGCCATCTAATCAGGCGGCAGTGAGCGCTCGATGCGGATCACTCTAGTCCTTGAATTGAAAACTGCCTGTGTTCAACTCGTGCTCTGCCCTTAGCTCACTCCTCACGAGCCTCACGAGCTTCGTCCTGCTCGGCTCGTAATCGGGCCCTCAGATCTCGCAGCAGCATCATCCGGAAGGCGTTCAATGTCACCGTCGCCGTTAGCTTGTTGCCGCGCTCGCACAAGCGAGCTTGACAACTCAACACTTGCGTCAGTAAGCTTGGCGGCATTCTGTGCACTCTGTGGCTCCATTGCCACGGGAGTTCGTGTGTGATTGCCACGGCATCTCGCAGCGTTTAGTCTGCCCTTTGTGCTGAGACTTCATTGTTGACTGCTCTCATCTGAGAGATCCTGTGCAAACGCTCCTGCTCAATCCAGTTCCAGCGAGCAGACAGTAAACAAACAGTTGACATAGAGCTGCCTGCTCAAAGATGGCTTACTGCACGAGCGACAATCCCATGCCACCGGTGACCAATCTCAGGCATCAGACGAGACCACTGCTCGTCTAGGGAGCTCGCCAGGGAAGTAACTCTCATTTCAGACACCGACACTTATTGGGCGCCAATTTTTTAGCTTTAAACCTTTTTCGGCGAAAGTCGGTGACAGTCAGCAACCCATTAGCTTAGACAAGAATTTTAACATTTTAAGAGAGAGTTTTACCCTTTTTACGTTTGTATCATTTTATCTCTCATCACTAGAGCTTTTTAGAGAGATTTCACTCAAAGATCCAGAAAAATAAAGAGCTCTGAGGTGGCGAATCATGACTCAGCTAGAAATCAACAAACCGGATCCCGGTGAACATCTGGGCACACCTCATGAACAACAAGACCAGGAGCCATGCTCGAAACTCAAGAAGGAAGCGGAAAAGATCTCCCAAGACGAACAGGGCCTGTTGCCCGAGGAACTGGTTGAGGTGCCCACATTTTTGAACACTGCCTGCTGTGATGCCGAGCTCATCGAAGAGGCTCGCTCTCTTCTAAGGGAACGATATGCCAAGAATCCCGACTGCTTTTACAAGTCGGACGTGGATCTAATCCTGAGCGACGATTGGACAATGTCGAGGTTCTTGCTGAGGTGCCGCCAAGATCCAAGGCGCAGCGTCGACTTGGTCGAGTCGGCGGCCAAGTTCCGCAAACAATTCAAGATGGGCGAGGCCAAGCCTTGCGATTTTCCGGCTGAAATCTATCAAGTGGGCGGAATATTCCAATACGAGCCAGATCGAGTGGGCAACGTAACCATGTGGATGCGCGCCAAATTCCATAGGCGCTGCAACGAGCTCAGCCACCTGATGAAACAGTTCATCCTCTGCACTATGGAGCAGTGCGACAAAATGTGCGGTGGCCGCGGGGTTTCAGTGGTGTTTGATCTCACAGATTGTGGCCTCAAGAATGCCGACCCAAATCTCCTCTTCTGGCTTCTCAATTCATTCAGAAACTACTGCCCCAAGGGTCTGAGTTATATAATTGTCTACAATTTGCCCTGGGTCCTCAATGCCACCTGCTCGCTCGCACTCAGCTGGCTAAGTAGCACCAACAGGAAGAGGTTGCGCTTCATTCAGGGCGATCAAATAACCAAATTTATAGCGCCCGAAAATTTGCCCGACTTTGTCCAGGGCGGCCTTTGTAAGTCAGATTATCGCAGAGTACCCGAGAACTGCCAGCCAGCAAGTGTGAGACCCCACCAGAGCTTGGTCCCAATAAGTGAGAGCATGGTCAAGAGGCTACAGGAGCTTCATGAAAGATTTACTAGCCAAGAGTCTAGCTAGACCACCGTTGCGGCTCCAAGTGCGAGCCTTTTATCATAGTTGAAATGTTGCTTTTTCACGTTGAACACATTATTTAGGCAAATCTTAATGATGAGCGATGTGGGTCAGATATCGACCGAGGGCTCGCTTCTTTTCAGTCCCAAACAGGAAAAGCCAACCTTTGAAATGATCTCCTCAATTAAACAAACCCATAAATGCTCGTCTACTCATTCGAAACTTGTTCACTTGCTTTCTGTTCAGTTGTGGACGCTCGAGCCTCGATAGGCCATATGGGCGAGCTGATGTGTGACGCCTTTACTCGAGCTTAGCACAGTGGCGCCTAGACAATGTGGGCCACAGGAGGGCGTCTGCGTGAAGGATGCTCGACGCCCATTCAGGTGGCTGTTCGCAGATTGCGTGTAGATGGAGGCCCCCTCGTTTGTTTACCATCTGATGTGGCCAGTTTTAACTCGAATTGACTGTTCTCTTCCTCCCGGCCAATTTTCATTTTCTATTTCTCTCAATTGTGCCTCCTCATTTCGGTGGTCAAGTCTCAAGCTGATTCGATCCACTGTTGAGCCCACCACAGATGTCCAATAATATGACCGATCGGCGCCTTTATCACAACGGAAATGGTGTCGGTATATCTGGTCGTACATTTGACGCATTTGTTAGCAGCCAAAGAAACTCCACCTTGGACAACGATTGGGCGGCAAAATTGCAGGAGAAATACTGGCAGGCCAAGCAGAAGTTTTTGGCCAAAGTAGAACGGAAAGAAGACAGTTGTGTTGTTTTAAGTGATTCTAAGCTAGATGCTAAATTGCAGGTAAGTTGATTGAGGTAGATTATCGCTCGTATTTACTCTCCCACAACTAGAAATATCTCATTTAACGTAATTGCTAACTGTTCACTCGACAAAAACTCAGATCTTCCGCTCGATTGACAGGAGTTGTGCCAGTCTAACCAACATCCTGGAAAACTATCAGCACTCCTTGTTTGTGTTCGCAAATGAGGAGAACTCCCTGGCAACCTTGTTGAAAGAATGCGCTAAACATGATAAAACAAAGGCCGGCACCATCATGCTAATGACTGGCAAGAGTCTCAGTCAATCTTCACACCAGAGGATCAAGCTATATATGCCCTTGATGAGACTCTACCAAGAGATGGAAACTTTCCACTCGAGAGCTGTGGAGGATGCCTCAGTGACAGTGGATAAGTTAGAGGCCAAGCGAGCCCAATATCGAGCGTCATTGCTCTGGATGAAGGATTTGAGTGAAAAGTTGGATCCAGATGTCTACAGGCAGCTGGACAAATTTCGAAAAGTCCAAAACAAAGTTCGAGATGACAAAAAAGTTTTCGACTCTCTCCAAATGGACGTAGTCCAGAAGATTGACCTCCTCATGGCCTCTCGATGCAATCTGATGAATCAAATCCTCGCCCCATATCAGTCGGTCCTACTTGATACATTTGAGAAAAATTACAAGATTTTCAACTCCCTGGAAGAATCCATCAGAAGAGAGGACATATATGAATATGAGTTCAAGGAGCTAAAGCAACTGAATGCTTTGCGTCTCGATTCAGATGAAGCTACAGATACAGATGAGGGAGCTCCTAGCGGCGAGAGTGGACAGCCCAAAGAAGAGATTGATCTATTGCTAGACGAATCGATGCTTGCGCCTAAAAATGACCAAAACAACAATGAATCGAACCCACCCAGGATATCTGAAAAAGTTAGAAAAGTTAATGAGGCACTGGTTGACCTCTCTCTAGATGACGAATCGGTAGTTAATGTGGATGAAGAAGGTGAGATCGAGAAGGGCCAGGACACTCTGGTCTTGTTGGAGGCACTCTTCTCCGACAAGGAGCCTCCCAAGAGGCAGACAAATATTGAGCCCTTTGAATCATCCACGACTTCGCAACCCGCTCCCGATCTCATTGATAACAAGCCTCAGCTTACGATTGATGATCTATTGTCTAACGAGCTCGAAGACATTGATAATAGTTCCTATTTCAAGTCACTGCAGGATTTAAAAATCTGAATGAAACAAATAAGGTCGAGGTTTCGAATGATCCCCAAAGGATTGATAAAAGAAATGCATCATAATAATGCATCCGTCATACTGATTGACTCTGTTTTCATTGATGTGCACCAAAGGTAAAGTTGGATTGGCTTGTGCTACATGGACACGAGAATAGTAGGGCATGATTTAGTCTACATCCATCGGCGCTATAGCGCTCGAGGCGATATTCCTCTCTCTGAGTATATCTAACATTTCCCTCTGGTCAGATGGCAGTCTCGATATTGGAGCTTTGTTCTTATCTAGAAAGCCAATGATCTCACTAGGTTCCTTCAGCTTGGAGAGCTCGAGAAACATCGGGGTCGATGCCTCAAGTAACTCTATCTGCTTCTTGATTGCATCAGCCCTCTTATCAGATTTGACAATCTCTAATTTTGTAGATCCTATGTCCCTTTTGATCAGCTCCATAGAGCGCTCTATCTTCTCAATGTCGAGCAAAACATGCTGCTTAGCAAGACTGGCATCTATGTGGGTAACCTGTTTCGGGTGGACGGTTGATTTCGAGGTCTGGTTGGTTGCAGATGGTTGTTGATGTTGGTGCTGTCCACTGTGTTGAGGTCTTGCCCTGGACCGTGTGCCTCTGAGCATTTGCTCTCGTTCCCATTCCGCCGTCTCACTGTCATCGCTGCTGGACATCACTTTGACATTTTCAGGATGAGTTCCTGTTCGGTCAGTCTGCACTCGGGTTGAAGTGGTGTTTAATAATCCAAAGCATCTGTCCAAATCAGGCTGAATGAAGATTGACCCGTCTTAATTTATTGAGTTCCAATCTGTCTTACAAATTCTGGTAATCGTACATTATTTGCAGCATGGATTCCGCATGCCCGCGCTGAGCTCGTGCACAAGGCGGCGGGAAGAGTGCACGAGAACGTGCACTCTTGGGCCATGAGTCGTGCAAACTGAGGCTATACAATGCGCGCTGAAAACCAGCATGCAAGCAAAAATTATGTTTACCCGACCTCTTTTTCAAGACGGTTGTCTTCTGATGGTGCTCAAGTAACCATCATCAAATGACAACAAGTCGCATGACACCCACCCTTTATAAATTATTTGAACTACAAGACGCGCAAAACACACTTTAATCAAGCCCAACCAAAGAGATCATTCATCAACCACCCCTCGTTCAACATGTTCGACGTCCACGATATCCTCGATGCTAACAGGCCTAGCATCGAGGAGACCCCTCAAGCTCCTATCACAAATAAAAGAGGCCCCAAGCCTAAGCCACCAAAGCCGGCCCCCATCATAAGGAGGAAACCCGAGGGCATGCACAGGGAGCTGTTTGCTCTGCTGAACACCTCTGATTCCGATGCACCACTTATATCAACAGATTACGCCATAACTTCACAGAATTCATATAAACAAAATAGGGCTAATCTAAGCATCAAGAAGCCCCGCCGTTGGGACATTGTGGAGTTCACTAATTCAGCTAGGAAGGATGACCTCATATTGAAGCACTGGCAACGGGCTGACGTGACTCCAGCAGATTACTCTTTTGCAAAATTCAATCATAAAATCGATGGGCACATTCCAAAATATGATGACACTCAATATAACACCTTACTAATCTGTGATCAATGGACCCGTGAAGAGACAGATCATCTGATGCACTTGTGCACTCGGTTTGACTTAAGATTCATAGTTATCCATGACCGTTGGGATAGGATCCGTTTTAAAACAGAACGCTCTGTTGAAGACCTGAAAGAGCGTTATTATTTCGTTTATAATCAATTAGCTAAGAATCAAAGTTTCAGATCCCTCGATCCACCTAAAGAGAAGATTTTTGATATTCAGAATGAGAGGAAACGCAAAGAGCAACTGATAAAACTATATAACAGAACTCGCGAACAAATAGAGGAGGAACAGAACCTATTGCAAGAGTTGAGAAAATTCGAGCAGAAACGAAAAGATCGTGAGAAGAAGACACAAGATCTACAGCGTACCCTGAGTGACCAGAATCGTTCTGGCCATGAAGGGCATCATAGGAGGTCCGATTCTGGTGCTCCTGCTAGCGTGGGGCGCCCGAGCGGTTCGGGTATGCGCGGAATGCCCGGTCGTCGTCCTGGACGGGGAGTTGGTCGACCAAGTCGTGAATCACTCTCCCATGCAGCACTCAACACGTCGACCTCTTCGACCAGTTCACATATATTTGGAACAGCCGCGAGCCTATTGGAGGCCAACACCCTGACTATAAAGTTTCCTGATTTCAAAACAAGCGGTGCCTCGTTGCGCAGTCAACGTTTGAAATTGCCAACATCCTTGGGTAATAAGAAGATGAAAGGTCTTGAGGGTATGCTTTCGGAGTTAAAAATCGATCTATACCCAATGCCTACTGAGAGCATATGCCAAGCTTTCAATGAATTAAGAGGCGATTTGTTATTGCTTTATGAGCTGAAGATGAGTTTTGAGAGTACGAAATTCGAGATAAATTCTATAAAGGATCAGATCAAAACATTGAAACCAGATTTTTCAGCAGAAACACTAGAGCAAAGCATAACGAGTCAAGACTCCAGCACAAGGGATATATCAGATGTAATTGATACTAATGCAGCCAACACACCAGGCCGAAAGCGCAAGGCGGCCTTAGAGCAGAGTAATGTGTTGAGAAAATTGAAGCGAACTCTGTAAGCGGACAGTTGAATGCAATCATTGCATAGACACATATAGATATCTGTATATGTATCTGCGTGTGTATGTGTGTATGTATATGCACGGCCATCAGGCGTCACTAAACGACCATAAAGTAAAATACGCCTTAAGGGTTGTCCATGTGCCCATGTGAAGGGTGTGTGGGCGTTGCTGGAAAATTGTTCTATCAATTATCTGGACGATGTTTATCATTGTCTCTGAATGATGTTAGATGTGTTGTGAATTGTGTGTAGCCGCTGTCTATTAATCTAGATTAGTGGCAGAGTATAGAGTGGTGGTGGTAGTAAGTGGTGGAAGGAGGAGAAGGGGAGAGGTGGTAAAGCCAGATGGATATAATGGCATGTTCTCTCTCGTTATGACACACACACACACACACACACATAAGAGGGTGGGGAAGCGGCAGAGGAGGAGGCTAGAGACAGAGAGCGGGCTAGTTGCTAGCACTGTGGTGCTGTTTCAACGGTAATTGAATTTGACAAGTCTGCCAAACTGGTTGGCCGGCCGAGCGAGTGTTCTAATAGTGATAGTATGTATCTTTTGCAAGTGGGTGTGTGGCGGTTTGGGTTTAGTTGTTCAATTTGTTATGAGAGTGTTCTTGTAAATTGTTACGCTTGCTCCCATTCCATTGGGATCGCTTAAATCTAATTCGATTGGTTGCCAGAGAGCAAGAGCGAGAGCGAAGAGCAAACAAGAGTTGCACCATGAGACAAGCAGCAGAAGAAGAAGAAGAAGGAGGAGGCAACACTTAAAGTAAATTGGCACAACAAACTTCCGCTTGTGTTTTGAGTGTGTTTAGAGCACTAACACTAGCGACTCGTTCACTTGAACGACGGCATAATTCAAACAAGTTTCGCCCCCTCGATCTCTCTCCTCCACTTTTGTTGCTATTGCGACTGTTACTTGCGACGTTGGGCGACTCTGATGATGATGTAATCATGATGATGATGGTGGCCGTCATAATGCAGTCGTTTGCTCCTCTCGTGCCGCTCGCATTGCACAGCCATTGCAAGGTCCTCTGCAGTTGGGCCTGATAATGCTAATAATAATGATAATAATAATAATAATAACTTTGGCGCCTCTCTGTGGGGCTGAATGGTGGAAGTGGGCGAGCGCAAGGGGGCCGAGCTATGCATTCAGGAGAGTGAGTGGTGGTTCGAATTGATGGAATTGGCCGGCAAGTCGATCAATTGGGCGAAATTGGGAGGAGGCTAAGGAGAGATTGATAGAGAGCGAGCTTAGGCCTAGAAGAGCTAGTTACTACTCGTTCGAGTGGCCCTTCTCGACTTGTTTGGCCCTGTTGTTGTTGGGCATGTTTGTTGCGGCCGCTAGCACTTAAGCGGCCTGCTAGTCTCTGTCCAAAGTTGTTAGTGTCTGGCCGAGAGCTAGAGGCAAGCGAGCGTTTCCATCTGAGGGCAGCAGGAACAACAAATAGGCCCGCTCGGTCGGTGTATTTCATATAGTCAACCTGCTTGTTGTGTAAGCCAGCTTGTTTGGCTTAATTTTCGCCAAATTTAATGATCTGCCAGGCCTGTTCCATCTGGAGCCATGTTGCCAACTGCTAATGTTGTTTCCCTAATGCTGCCGCATGGGCGCCCTGCACTCGAGATCCACTCAATTGCTATCTGGCCACCACTTGAGCGTTGCCATTTCAGCCAAGCGATCGGCGTCGCCCACTTGGCGCCACCTGTGTGCCTCCGCTCGGGGTTAGAAAGCCCTTCTGCTCGAGAGGGGGAGGCCGATTGGCGGGATTGGTTGTTGCTGTTGTTGTTGTTGTTGTTGGGCGAGAAGCTTTTGGAATGGAGGAGCTCTGGCCGGTGGGACAATTACCCAATATAGATATATGGATAGAGAGCCGTGGGCGCAAGCAGAGCGCAGTTTCGGCCGCGCTGTGTCGCTGCTGGGCCGTGCGGGCGAGCGGCAACTGCGCGCAACTGCAGCGCAACTGGACCGCAGCTAAGGGGCGGCCAATTCAAATAGTGGCTCGAAAATGGTCAGCCTCTTGGGGCTTTGTTGCGCTGCTCTCGAGACTCGAGTGCAAATTGGCTGCACAAGAATGGATTGCCGAGGCAGAAAAGCAGGAGAGCAGGAGAGCAAAATATCAGCAAAGCAGAACATCGGAAAAGCAGAAAAGGGCCCTCGAAATTGGCTGTGGCCACTCTGGCAGGGCCAAGGCCATTGGAGTGGCGCGCAATGGATTCTTTTGGTTTGCAAAATTATTGGAAAACCACTGAGAGCGCGCGTGTGACACAACCTCAAGCTCAAGCTCAAGCGGCAGAGTGCAGCCCAACTGGCCAGAGACTGTCTCTGGCCAGTTGGGCTGCTTTGTGGCGCGCACATCATGGGCGAGCAATCATATCAAACGATGGCGCCGCCGCAGCCGCAAACCGGCGCCTAATCACAGGTTGCGGCGCCCTAACTCGGGCGACACACACAGTTTGCGGGTGGAAAAGGGCGAGCAGTGAGCAAAAGGGCGGCCGCAAAGTGGCCTCTGCTGCCCCTGCGCTCAATGGCCAATGGCCAGTGGGCAATCTGTGGCCGCCTGAGAGTGGCCAGCGAGCAGCAGCACTAGTCTGTGGCACTTGCCGCTTGCCAGTGCCACTTGTCAGCGCTCCTTTGGAGGCGCCGCCCCAGCAGGCCGCTTGTGTGTGTTGAGTGTTGGCCAATGTTTGGCACTGTTGTCTTTTTGGGCTCGTTGTGTTGCGCCAGAGCAGCTTAAGTAAATGCTCGTCAAATTCGCCTAATTCCCGCTCGCTGTCCCTCTCAATTTCTCCAATTTCTCGCCGGCTCTCTGTCGCCAGTGTCCAGTGGTCGCAGTTCTGCTTCGTGGCCGCCCATTTGATTTCTTTCTCTCGCCAGAATGGACAAACGGCCGATCGGGCTCGTTTGTCGGCCCTTAGGAGCGCTTGTGGGCCGCGCGCAAGTGGCTGCGATATTCAGCCCTAATATTGAGCTCTGATACTGAGCTCTGATACTCGGCCGATCGGTTGGGCTCTTTGCTGCAAGTGGCCGGCCACTTGGAGATCCGATTCGGCGGGCGCCAATTGCCGGCTGGCGCCCAGTTGGCGGCGAGAATTGGCGGCGAATTGCGCAGCTTTGGCCTGAGCTTTGGAGCTTTGGAGCAGACTCTTTTGAGCGAGTGACAAGCAACTCCAGCCACAAGCCATAAGTAACAACTCAATCTCGAGCGAAGAGCACAAGCGAGAAGCCAGATGGAGCTGAGTGCGCGCGCGCCTCAACCTAAGCTCAGCCAGTTCGCTGCTGTTGGCGCGCACAAATGACACGCTGCGCACAAGTGTTGCAAAAGTGTGCCCGCCCGATTTGCCAGCTTTTGCGGCCCACTGGAATGCGCCGCAGACTGTCTGCAGCTCAGCTTCAGTTTGGGCCGCGCGGCGCCACATCTCTGCTCTCGACCTTTGCAGCTTGTGTCTCTAGTCTCTAGTCTCTGTCTCTGGCTGCAAATCATGCAAAGCGAATTATGGACTCTCGCCGATGGCTAAGCTCCGACTTGCCGCGACCGACAAAAAGGACTCCTCAAGGCGCCACTCGCAGTCCTCAGAGCTCTTCTGCGGACACAAAGCTGCCAGAGAGAAACAAACAAAACACACACAACTTCATCCAAGAACTCGCCACGCCTAATGATAGACGAGCTCTCCAGTGTTGTGCCAGTGTTGTGTCCAGTGTTTGACCAGCTCAAAGTGGCCCTGAAGTCTGAGCTTTGAGCTTTGAGGCTTGAGGTTGGCAGTTTGCAATTTGCAACAATCGGCCATCGATCGACGTTATTGTTGCCCAAATAAGCCACAATTGGCAACAATCACCACTGCTCGCCCTCAACTTCCGGCTCCAGTTGGTCTCTCTTTGCTTTCTTGTTCCCTTTTGGTCATTAGGTTCCGCAGTTGGTCTGCATTTGGTCTACATTTGGTCTGCAGTTTTGCAGTTTTGCAGTCAAGAATTTGGTCTGCAGACAGTCTCGAGTGGTGAAAAAGCTCGCCAATTTGTTTGGCTAAAAATTGGGCAAACTGCACCTAAGCTGCCGCGCTGTCAAGTGGCCTGTTATCGCGCGCACTCATCTCGCCCCTCGAGGCCCCCGCGAGCAATTGTTTTCCGCCCACTTCCTTCCGCCCACTTCCTTCCGGCGCAGACACTCCGCTTGAGCTGTGGACGAGCTTCCGGCGAGCAAAGGGCCGCCGCAAAGCAGAAAAGGTGGACGCCTTTTCTCGTCGGCCGCAGACAGACACTAATGACACTTGTCTGTTTTCCTGCTCTGCTCCAAGTGGCTGGACGTGCGGCCAGTTGGCACGCGCTCGTTGGCCGCACACAGTCTCTGGCGCTTGACTGGCTGCCTGAAAGAAGACATTAGCCAAACGAGCGGACGACAAGCAGCCACTTCAGGCGGCTTGTCGTCGAGCAGCCAGAGACAAGGGCCGCAAAGGAGCAAAGCAGAATGAGCAAACGAGCGAGAAGAGAGAGAAATTCCAGCGCGAATGTTACTTTTTATTTTTATTGCCCCATAACTCACCTGGCGAGTTGCTGCCCGTCCACTGCTCCTTAGCGTCGGCCACTGCTTAGCGTCGGGCCGCAGCTTAGCTGAGGCTTGAGTGGCGCAACAGCAGCCCAGAAACTGGAGCTTCAGTTGACTCAAACTCAAAGGCTGAGGCTTGAAATGAAGCAAGAAATGAAGGCAAATGAAGGCAAAAGTAAGCTCAGGTTAGTCTAAGGCTAAGGGCAATTCGTCGACAACTAGGCTCCACTGTGTCCAGTTGGCGGCGCGCCAATCGTTTAGTTATGATTTCACCTGTTTGCGCGCCGCCAACTCGGCCAACTCTAAGGAACGGCTGCAAATTATAGAACCAGTTTCCGGCATTTTTCCGACATTTTTCCAACATTTTTCCAACATTTCGGCCGCACTTTCGAGCCTCGGCCGAAGACTAGGGCCGGAAAAGCGGCCAAAAGCAGTCAAAGGCAGTCAGAAATGGCTGAAAGTGACTAAAAATGGCCAAAAACGGTGAAAAATGCCGAAAACTGGCCAGAAATGGTCGAAAATGGAGAGCTAGTTGCAAGCCCATCACTCAAAGTGCAGCACACTGAGAGCGCCGCCAAAGCCAGAGACTAGGAGGCGTGCGTGCGTGTAACTTGCTCGCTTTTGCATTTGCATTTGGGCGAAAAGCGGCCGATGCAAAATGGCAAATCATTGGCATGAGATCCATCGATTTGCCATCGATTTGCCTCTATAAAAGTCCATTTGTTCTCCTAATGTTTGTTTGGCGCCAGATTTCCCATTTCTCATACTCGCCCATGCCTTTCGGGCAGCCCCAGGCTCAAGCTCAAGCTCAGTTGAGCTCGCTGCTCGCCGACAATCAGGCACAATCGTTTGCAATGGCGGCCAGTCAGCAGTGCGCGAAATGCAGACTAGCTGCAATACAGACTAGCTGCAATACAGACTAGCTCAAACACAAACTGACTGCAATTGAGACTATCTCATCTCGAACACAGACTGGGACTGGATGCCAGTCTGTGATACTCCATACTTCATATAGTGCGCCTAATGGATTGAGTCGAGTGGGCGCCACTCCCGCAGACTGGCTGGCGTGCGGCTGGCTTGATCGTGGAGCAAGGCAGATGGTTGGCCGCAGTTTTGCTCGCCAGTTGTGACTGCGTGCGGCCCGCAGACTGCCTTTCGCTCCAAACTGGCACCATTTGGCCCTCACTTTGCCCCTCGAGAGTGTCTCTCTCTCTCTCTCTCTGGCCCACCTGAGTTCTGGTTGTCTCTGCTTGAGGAGAACGCAACTGGAACTTGAAGCAAAGCCGAAAGATGAAAGATGAAAGCTGAAACGCAAAGGCAAACTTGGGCCCAAATGATGGAACGCGGCTGGAAACGCGTCGGCAGCAATCAAGCAGAGAAACGAGCACGAAATCAATCTTTCCCAATGCGCCAAAGCATCGGGAAAGCAAGGCAGTAAGTGGTGGAAGTGGCTTAGCCTTAGGGAGGGGAAACAAAACAGAAAAGGGGCAGATAATTGCATATCAAGCGATCTAATGAAGTTTGCCTGCACGACATTGGAAAAGCGCCAAAAGAGACTAGGACTAACAAGAAGAACAAGCCAAAGCACTTGGCTCGCTCGGCCAAAGCTCTGCCTGTAACTGGGCCTTGTTACTGGCAAAGTGCGCGCCCACCACACACAGTCTGTGGGAAAGGACCACTGCGCGCGGCCACTCTGAGGCGGCTGATTATAGGCAGCTAGGCAGCGCGAAATGCATCATGGGCCAGCATCGGCGAGCAGTGCGCGCAACTGTCTCTGGGCTAAGGGCAGACAGTCGGCGGGCAAAATATGCAAATTGCCAGCCAGACCAAATTGATAATCCGCTCGAGCTGCTCCACTCGAGTGCTCCTTTTTCTCTCCTTTTTCCTTTATTCCCAATTGGCCATCGAAACATCGCAACATTGCCACATTGGCTCCAAGTTGTGTGCTCGTTACTCGCTGCTCCTTAGATGTAACTTGGATCTTCCTAAATTCGTGCAATTTGCCCCAAACATTCTCGCCGCCATTTTGCAAACATTTGCCAAACATTTGGCCATTTTTTTCCTCTTTTGCCCACCTTCTTTTGCATCACTTTTGCACACAACTAGCTCCCATTGGCGCAAACTCCAATTCGGCGCCAATTTCGCCCTCAACTTCCAATCGTTTGCCTTGCGCAACAGAGCAGCTGAGCTACAAGCTATAAGCTAAGCTACAAGATGGGCTGCAAGCTAAGCTGAGCTATGAACTAAGCTAAGCTCCACTTGACTGATTGCCTTGCTCGCGCACACAAACAACCACTAATTAGCGCACGAGATGCTCCCACTTGCGCACTCTCAAGGCCGGCCGATAATTCTCTTGCAGCCAATTGGCAGCAGAAGGAGCTCCTCATTCTCTTTTGGGCAATTCCATTTCTTCTCTGCAATCACCAATTCCATTCGGCGATTCTTTTCCAGAGACAAGCTTTGCTAAGAGAGACTGTTGCCCGAAGAAGAAATGCGAGAAGGCGCCAGAAAGTGGCCAGAAGAGAGGAAAAGGGCAACTAGGCAGCACAATTGGGCATGAGTAATGAGCATTTGAGTGGCCTTTTCCACTTCTTCCACTTCTTCTTCAGCTAGTCTCAAGTTGCCCAATTGGAAAAGTGGAAAAGCGCAACTTGTTCTCTTTTGCGGTCAATTCGGCCACGTTTGCGATATAGAAACGGCGCTCAATTATGGCCACTCTGTAGGGCAGCTCGTGTTCTTTTGCGGCGCCTTGGGGCCACTTTGGGGCAGCTCTAATCTGGCGCAGACAATCTGCGGCCAAAGAGGAAAACTTCTTCTTTTGCGCAAATTGAGAGAAAAAAAAGAAGAAATTCGAGATCAAATGGAAACACAAACAGAACAACAGGTGGCTGCTTCTCTTTTCTGCTCCTTAGGACTGGCGCCAATTGCAGTGCGTTGCGTGATGTGCGCTGCAAAGGAGGCCCAAGAGTGCGCTGCTCGTTGCCAATTAATGGCAAAGAACTCGCTCGATCATGAGCCAAAATATGCCAGCCAGTCTGCGGAGAGTTTTCAGAGAGGCGAGAAAAGGAGATGAAGAAATAGGAGAGAAAAATAGGAGAACAAGAACTACTTTTTCTCGTTTTGGCCAGTCGCAAATTTGGCACTGGGCCCAAAAAAGGCAATTCTCAGTGTCCTCGTCCTATGCCTGCCAGTGTCTTTCTATCACAATCTTCCACTGCTGGCAAGTGGCCAGCGACGAGCCGCACAACTGGGGCGCCCAAAAGGCCCACGCCTAATGATACATAATTACAACTTGCGCCTCCTCCACGTGGGCCAGTCTGCGGGCCCCAAGCTTCGGCCCGCAGCCAGTCTGTGGGGCGCACTTAATTTGCCAGCCTCAAATGCTCATCATGATGATCATCAGCCGCGCTCATCTGAGCTGCTCTCTGGCTTCTCTCGAGCTCTCGCTCCTCGTCTCCTCTTCTCCTCCAGAATGGCCGCCCCTTGACCAGGATGGGCGCCAATTGGGCGCCTCTTCAGCAGCAGCGCAACAACAACAACAACAACTCTCTTGTGCGATCGCTGGCAAGCTGCTTATAGCCAACAAGTTTCAATTATTTCCCTCACGTCATGGGGCCTGATGGGGCGCCAACTGAGCCCGCAAATTGGTCCCCATCCCAGTCGACCATACATGACTGTGTATAGCTTTTCGGATAGTTATCCGCAAACTTTTACGCGCATCACCACCTCGAGCGGCCGAGCTCGCTCTCACTTGGTCTCACTTGGCCGCTTGGCAAACTCACCTGAGCTCTCGCGGGTCAAAGGCTGGCCCCTCAAGGCCCCCCAAGGCAACCATATGCGCGCCTATATGGCTCAGGAGGGCCCGCAGCACGCGGCCCGCAGACTGTCTGTGGCGCAAGTTCCGCGCGGCGCGCCCACCTCGCTTCGGGTGGGCGTGCGCGCAGGGCCGCGCGAACTGGGCCCGCGCTGCGCACAGCGAACTCGAGCGCGCGCGGGCCCGCCTCGCACGCACTGCCACGCCTCCCAGCTCCCAGCGCCACGCCCACCCGCCGCACATTAAGCAGCTTAAAGACGGCAGCCACGCCCCCTTGCAGCTAACACTCACAAAATGGCAGCTCGCAAGCCGCTTGATGAAGGCTAGCCCAAAAGCTCGCCCGAAAGTTGAGCCACACGTCTCGCGATGATGGCCGCACGCAAATGAGGCCGCTGATGAACCGCCTTCAGAGGCACCAATTTGTGTCGGCCTTCAAGTGGCCCTTTTGGTCACTTGGACTCGAAAGATAGACACTGTCTTTTGGTGCGGGCGGCGCCTCCTCGCTGCTTTCTGCTTGCTGCTTGCTGCCTTCTGCTCGCCCGCCCCAGTTGCTCCCAGCTGGCCGGCCCCTCCAGCTCGTGAACGAAACGGCCCCACCATTAGAGGCCCGCCAACACAATTGGATTGGCTTTTAGTCCAGTGGGCGTGGCCCAGCGAGTTGAGTATTTGGGTTCAGGAGTTCCTGTTTGCGAGTTGGGCCTATTCGTCTTTGCTGTTCAAGCTGGTCTGCGGCCACTTTTGCTCCCTTTTTGCTCCCCATTTTCCGCCTTTTTCCACACACGAGCACGAGCGCCACAAAAGCGCAGCAAATGGGACGCAAAAGACAGACCGTCTTCAACTGCAACTGATGACCACCAGCAGCAAAGCAGCAGCATCATCATCATCACAATCATAATCACCAGGCGCTCACTGTCCTTGGCGGCGGCGCCGACAAAACGCCATTTGTGTGACCGTCCACTGTCTGCCTCGAACTGCAACTCACTGAAGCTACCATCTCGCTCGCTCGCCGCCCAAGAAAGGCCCTTTTCGTCGCCCCAGTGACACTTGGCCCAAGCGCAAAACAAACGGGCCCACTTTTTCGGGTGGGCGTGGCCAGCTGCTTGTTTGTTTGTGCGCGCGGGCGAACTGCAGACAGTCTGCGGCGCTTTGAGGGTTCGCTGGATCTTCAGTGCACTGTGCGCGCGTCCTTAAATTCGGCCGCTCCTTAGGTTCGGCGACTCCTCAGCTTGGGCGCGTCCTCAGCCCGAAAGGGGGCGGTCCGCTTTGCTCTGCCTCAAACGGCTCTTAAGTGGGCCATTTGCGCCTCGCGCGAACTACAACGCTCAATCAAACGCAGACGCCGGGCTCAAAGGGCTGCTCTGTCCGAGTGGGTGTCTGCCGGCTGTCAAAGAGGATCCCGCAGACAGTCGGCGGGGCTCGAGCGGCGAGAGACGAGCAGTGAGAGACGAGAGACGAGCTGCGAGAGGCCGCCAGCCAGCCAGACGGATGTGGAGCCGGATTCGAGCTCGGATTTGGCTCCCATTTGATTCGTTGGCGCCCGAGCTGGTGTCTGGCGGCCCGCAGCTTAGGGCTCTCTCTTTGTGGCACCCAAAGGCCAAACGGGGCCTTTGGGTGCCACAGAGACAGAGACAGAGACAGAGGCGCGAATCGAACGGGAAAAGAGCGCGATAAGAGATCTCCTGTGACGCGCGTTCTGATGACTTCCGGCACGCGAAAGCCGCGCGCCCAGTTATCTGTGGGCCGCGATCTGGTTGGGGAATGCGGCCGAGTGGGCCAGGCGACAAGAGTTGTGTGCCGTTTGGCGGCTGTCCAATTGGGGCAAATGGAAAACACGTTCTAATAGTTGTCAGTTTTCCAATTGTTTCCAAGTGGGCTGCTCTGCGCCAGGGAACTGCTTTTGCTCGCTTCTGGAGCAGAAGTTCTGCTCGTCTGGCCACTGGAAAAGTGCGCGCGGCTGCAGACAGACCAGTGCCGTGCGCTCAGGTTCGCCGTGAAGTGCAGACTGTGGACTTTGCACAGTGTGAAGTTCGCCGTGAGCAGTTCATCCTAGTTTCTACTACGCAGAGACTAGCGCAGCGAACTATTCGCACGTGCACTTGTGCTTCGGTGCGGCGCTGTTTTTCTGCGGCGCTGCTTCAGTGCAGCGGATTTGGACGCGCTGCAGACGCGCGCAAAAAGCCAGTGGAAAAAAGCAAGTGGAGCTCTTTTCGTTTAATGATGATTGATTTTGGCCCCGCAGACTGTGTAAAATGTCACTCGCCAGCCAGACTCAGACTCCCAGACTCCCAGACTCACACTGAGGCGCTCACGCACACAGACATGCTTGGCTGCGGCTGGCCAAGCGATGAGTCGAGTTAAATGGCGACAAGCTTCACTCTCGCCCAGACTGCAAACTAAAGACTGGAAACTGCAGACGAGCAGCCATAATGGAGACACTCACAACTGGCTCGTGTCCAGCTCGTTGGGCTTAGCTTGAGCTCGGCTTGAGCTCGCGTGTTCTTGCCTAACGCAAATTGTTTTTTTCCCTTTTTATCGCTTTTCTACTCATTTGCATTCGCGCGCCCTTTTACTTTGCAACTAACTGCGCTCCTTTGCCAACGCTCGTCTCTGGCGACCATTTGGCGCCGCAAAGCCACAGGGCAGCCAAGTGGCCGCTTTTGCCGCAATTGAGCCGCCTCCTTTGGACAATTTTCAACAAATTTCAACCATTTTCAACCATTTTAAACCATTTTCATCCATTTTCCACCGTTTTCATCCGTTTTCATCCGTTTCACCTGCCCTGAGCCGCAGACTGTCCACCAGCGCGCGCCAAGAAGCCTCGAAACTCGCTCAACTCGCACCATTCGCACACAGTGGCCAGCGAACTCGAGCGCCGCAATGTTCGCCCCACCTTAGCCTCTGCACCGCGCGGCTCATTGTCACGACCAATGCACTTTGGACTGAGCTCAACTCCACAACATTCAAGGAGCACCATTTGGGGCCACGCCCCCTTTGTGCTCTGGATCAACTGGAGTGGATCAGTTCGAGTGGATCGTTTGCCGCCTTTTCTTTTTTGATTGCCCTCGTTCAGAGTTGCGCCTGATGGCTTTTCGTTCAGTCAGGGCTGCGAGTTGGCGGCTCTTGGTCGTCTCTGGTGGAAGTTGCGCCAATTTGAGTCAATTTAGCCAAGATCGATCGCGGCCTGAGGTTGGCGGCCGATTTGTGGCTCGACTGTGGCCAGTCTGCGGCAAGCGTGCGCCCAATTGGCCCTCGAAACTGATGGGCCGCCGGCGAGCTCGCCTAATGGACTCGGCGCGCGTCACCATTTTGCTTCCGCCGCCTCTCGCAGCCAAGCGCAGGACAGTCAGTCATTTGTCGCCCTTGAGCATTGGGCTGCCTACGTAAAGCGAGGAGGGGGGGGGGAAAGCACTTTGGGGGAAGGCAGAGGGGGGGGGGGGAGCTTGGGGCGAACGGGGCGGACTGGGCCCCCTAACGCATCCCAGTGGCCAATTGTTCGGCGCTTAAGTGGCCCAGTGTTCAGGGCTCGTTTGCTCTCTATCGTTCGCATGCAATAGTGGCCCGTTTAAGAGTTGGCGCTGGCAGTTCGCGCAGGCTTAGCGCCGCTCGCTGAAGGCTGCCAGAAGGCGGCCGAATGTTGGTGCGCGCGCGCCACTCGTTTCCAGCGAACTTCACAGCGAACTTCAGACGCGCTGGCTTAGGCGGCCCAAGTGCAGCTAAGCGTGTGCGCGCCTCTTTGGGCCAGCGAATCACAAAGCAGTCAACGCGAATCAACGGCCGACCAGCGAATCTAGAGAACGCCAAACAACAACTACAACTACAACTACAACTACAACTACTACAACTACACACACACTCAATTTGACGCCAACAAATTGCGGCATCAAACTTGCACCACTAGTGCGCAGGCGCGCCCATTCAAACACAGTCAGAAAACACTCTTTTAATGGAAAAGAGCACTTGAGTTAAGTAAAATTGCCCATAAGAAAGAATGCGAACAAAGTGAGCTCTTGTGTGCTGGTGTTCAGTGTGGAAACTGGCCAAAATTGCACCAGCAAAGGCGCACCAAAGCCCACGAGAGAGAGTCGCATGAGGCCTCCTATGAGAGCAAGCTAGAGCGAGTGAGTCAGGCCAGAGAGGAGGCAGAGGTGGCAGAGGATAAGGCAGTGGAGTGGGCTTCTAGTGCGCCTGCCTGAGTTGATGTTGAGCTGGTTGTTGTTGTTGCTGCTGTTGTTGGCGCAGTTTAACTTATTCTACAAGCGGCCACTTAGTCAGATTGTTAGCCCGCAAGAGTGACTCTTTGTGCGCTCTTTTCACATCATCAACTTAAGAGGCGATTATAGTCGTTAGTCTATAAGTCTGCAAGAGCTATTGAATACATAATATAAGAGTATAAGAGCAAGCTACGAGAGAGGCCTATTGGCGCAGTTGGTGAGTGAGCTGTTATAATATAGCAGAAGATAAATAGATAGCAATATAGTATTTGCACTTGTAGTGAGTGTTTGGAATAAAGTTCGGCGTGAAGAGAGTTGCAACTTGGAGGTGTTTGTGAAATCAAGCAGGGGATTAGTGCTCGCAGAAGATTAGCACTGGTGGAAGATAGCGAATTGGCAGCGAACAGAAAGGGATTAGATGCGAAAGAGGTAGAGAGTAGAAGAGCGAACGAAGCATGTTCGGCGCGCACCAGCTCACGGCGGGCCTGCACGCGTTTCACGCGGCCGCAGCGGCAGCCGCAGCCGCGCACCAGCAGCAGCAGAATGGCACCAGATCTGAGCTCTCCCACCAGCAACAGTCGTCGCACAACCCGCAGAACAACCAGCAGCAGCAGCACAACCCGCACACTCAAAACCCGCAGAACCCGCACAACCTGAACAACCTAAACCTAAACCTAAACCCGAACCAGAACCAGCACAGCCTGCACCTCCAGAGCCTGGAGAGCCAGCAGCAGCAGATGGGCGTGGCCGCAGCAGCCCAGTCGGCCGCCTTGCAGCACTTGGCCGCCATGCACCAGCAGCAGCAGCAGCAGCAGCGAGGCTCGCCCCACTCTGCCGGCCCCCTCGGACAGAGTGCGGGCGCCGACCCCCATCTCGCGCAGGTGGGCGGGGAGCACGTGGCCGCCGCCGCCGCAGCCGCAGCCGCCGCGGCCGCCCAGCACCACCAGGCCGCGCTTGCTGCCGCCGCCCTGGGCGCCTCCTCGCTCATCCCGCGCCGCATCGGCCACCCCTACCAGAACAGAACGCCGCCCAAGCGCAAGAAGCCGCGCACCTCCTTCACGCGCCAACAGATCACCGAACTGGAGCGCCGCTTCCACAAGCAGAAGTATCTCGCCTCGGCCGAGCGCGCCTCGCTCGCCAAGGGCCTCAAGATGACGGACGCGCAAGTGAAAACATGGTAAGTGTCTAGTTGGAGACTAGCTAGAGACTGGCTAGAGACTGTCTGACGCTCCTCAAGGAGCACAAACGAAAAGCGCCCACCACTGACCAGGGCAAACCGCACCAATTGAATGCAATCAAACGCAATTATAGGTTTCAAAACAGACGCACCAAATGGAGGTAAGTTCTTGGCCGCAATTGAGTGGCAATTGAGCCACAATTGAGACACCATTCAGCCTTAGTGCCAGTTCACACGAGCCAATTGGCCGCACACTGACGCAGACGCGCCCGTTCCCACAAGGCGCGCGCCTCCAGCTCGCCTCCAGCTAATTAGCCCAATGATTCCCACCATTTGGCCAGCTCGCCGGCGCTTAGCTCTGGCGCGAGTCTGGTGCAAGTGTGCAAGGTTCAGTGCAGCGCCGCAGAGTGTGTGTGGCGTCTTAATTATGCTCGCGATTGAGCTCATTGCTCGAACTTGGCAAGCTGCTCGAGTTGGAGTTTTCCGAGCGAAATTCTGCCAGATTTTCGCAGAATCTCGCCCAAAAACGACCAGCAACTGTCTCGCGCGCCACTTGCGCCAAACAGAGCCACTTTTTGGGCCAAAGAGAAGCCGAATTGCGCTCACGCTTAGTGCCGGCCGCTCGAAAGAGTCGCCAGCTTGAAAGCAGAGCGCCGAAAGCCACTTGAGCACGAGCTTGGGGCGAGCAAATTCCCTCGCCAGCGCTCAGCTCGAGTGTTTCAGCCTTGATAAGAGTTGTGAAGCTTTCCCGCGAGCTTCTTGTTTGCGGTCTAGCCCCAGTCTCAAGTGGGCGCGTGTGTGCAAAGTGCGCCAAGTGGCCACTTCGAGACACCTTTCCAGACAACCAGCGCCACTTGTTGTCTCTCTGCGTTCAGTTAAACTCAAACAGCCGCTTAAGCTGAGCGCTCTTTTGCTTTGCTTTCAGCTGAGCCAAGCTGAGCTAAGTCTTAGCTCAAGACAACTTGTGCCTCAAATTGCAGTTCAAATTTGAGCTCCAATTGGAGTTCCAATTGAGCAGCAGAAAGCCCGAAAGTCCAAAAGTCCAAAAGGCGCCTCCTATAGAGACGCGCCGGCACGAGACTGGCGTGCGCGAGCCAGTCTGCCGCGCCCAAGCCTCAGGGCGCATCTTCGGGAGCAAATCATTTGTCATTGTCGATTGTGTTCCACTTGAATGGCAGTAACTGGCCAGAGTTGAATGGCCAATTGGGCGCATTTGGAGCCCATTTGACGCCGCTGGCAAGTGGCCGCGAGTCTTTCTGGCTCAAGTGGACGCCTGTTGCTCGCCGTGTTGGGCGGCAAAAACAAGCAAAACAGACAGACAATCGGACAGGTTGCTCGGCCAGTCCTTAGGTTGAGCTCGGCCAGTCCTTAGGGCGAGCCAATTTTGCTGCCGGCCGCCAATTTGATTGACGACTTTGGGCGCCAGCGCCTGTCAGTGAGATGCAATCGGAAGCCGTCGGCTGGCGGCTGTTTGATTTGTTTGATTTCGCTGCTCCAAGCGGCTTTGTGCGGCGCTGGCGACTGTTATTAGCGAGCGCTAGTTGTTTTTGGCCGCCTCTTAGCTTTTCGCTTTTCGCTTTTCGTTTTTCTCTTTTCGCTCTTGGCTCTTCGCTGTTCGCCTTTCGCCTTTCGCTTTGCTTGCGCCAAGTTCGCCCGAGCCAACAATTGACGCCGCTGGGCCGCCAGCGAACCTTTGCCATGCGGGCTCTTCAGGAGCACTTGAGCACTGGGCCGGTGCTGCTCGGCGGCAACATTCGCCCGCCAAGCACTGGCCCAACTTGTTCGCCCACTGGCGCGGCTTATCTCTCCAGCTCACTTTTGGGCCAGTTTTGTTCGCCGGCGAACTTTGCCAAATCCCAGCGAACTTGCTCCAACCAACTTGGCCCAATCTGCAACCCAAAGGCGCCTTCTGCTGTGCCAACCCACCGGCCTTCTCTCCTCCTCAAGTGCACTCTTGCGGGATCCCACTCTTCAACTTGGCCGCCGCTTGGCCGCCTCTCAGCCGCCGAGTGAACAATTAAAGCCAAAAGGGCCCAAGAACAAAATAGTTTCGTTCATTTCGTTCATCGTTTCGGCCAAACTGCAGCTCGTCTCCAATGGAAACTGCTCCTTCAACTTTCCCCAAAAGTGCCCATCCTTCCACTCACACACACACACAACTGTTCCTCGTGGGCCGCTTTTATGGCCGCGCGCGCGCTCATCATCATTGTTGGGCCCGCCAGAATGGACTTGAGAATGGAACGCCGGCGAGCTATGTATCATCTTAGAGGAGTGCGTGTTCTCCAGAAGCGTCTACTTTCTCCACTTCCACTAAATAGCCAGAGAGGGGCCACTACTCACTATTTAGAGTCCTTAAAGCGGTTAAGGAGGGCCCAAAGTTGAGTGAGAGGCCCAAGATGAGGACGCGCACGCCTTTCAAATCAAACTCCCACTCGGCACTTCTTCTTCTGCTTCTTTCTACACACCAGCAGTGGCACTCTTTTTTCTCCAGCCGAAAGTCGTTAATTTAGTTTCTCGCTCTCTGTGTCTGTAGTTTTTAGCGGCCCAAGATGGAAACAGTTGATTTTTGCCTAAAATCAACTGCAAAAGCGCGCACAATCACACACACACAGCTGCACACATTAAACGACTAATGTCTGATGATGATAATAATAATAAGTGATAGTAATAATAATAATAATCATCATCATCATCGTTTCTGTTTAAAGAAGCCGCTTCATTTGAATACACGCGAATCTGAATACAAATAGACAGGCCGCGCGCGTGTGATTAGTGCCCTCAAGTGCCTCCTCTCTCTGAGACAGACTGAAGTGAAGTGAAGTGGAGTGAATTGAATTAGAGCCAAGTTAAGCGTTGGGGGAAAAGTTCGCTGGCGAACTTTTGCTCTGCGCCTAAACTTGCCCCCAGTGCTTAGCTGCCCGCATTCTGAAGCGCAGAAGCCGCCGCACTTGATTAGCGCCCGTCACTTGGGCCCAATTCTGCGGGCCTCTCCCACTCTTCAGCCCAGGAGACTGTTCTCCTTTGGCGCACCAAGTTCGCTGCGTCTCGTTCGGCCGGCCTGTTATGTTCGCCCGATTGCAACGCGGGATTAAACAATCGTGCATTGGCAGCGGCAAAATGGGGGCCGCAACTGCAATCTGCACGTGCTTGCTTTCGAAATTTCAATGCACTGCAAACTAGCGCTCCAAGGCGGCCGAGTTAATCCTCCGCGCGAACTTTTTCCCCACTTTGACTGGCGGCGAACTTGGCCGAGGACTTGGTTGCACCTCGTCACACTCATTTGAGGCGGCCGAATTTTATTTCATTTTATTATTACAATTATTATTATTATTATTATTATGAGCATTATTATCGTCAAGTATTTGCCCGCTCGATGGATGATGATGAGCTGAGCTGAGCAGTGCCCCAAGGGCCTAGGATGAGCTGCGGGGCTGTGACTGTGCGTGTCTGGCACGTCTGGCAAAAGTTTGCACCTGCTCGCGCCTATAAGGCTTGGGGCGGGCGCTTTTTTGTGTGCCGCGAGCGAGGGGGCGCCGCTGCTTATCGCTGGCGATGATCATGGGCGGCGTGGTTCGCTTGAAGATCAATTAGCGAAGTGCAAACTGGGCTCGCAGTGTTTCCCTTTCGGCTGGCAACTCTCTGGGCAAAGTGTGGGCGCAGGCGAGACAGTGTGCGGCGCCAAGTGGGCTGGATCCAATCAGATGCGATCTAATCCATTCGAACGATCCCACTCAATCCACTTGAGCTGCGGAGTCAACTAAGACGACGAGTGGAGACTGTGTTTGCTGCTGGGCCACTCTGCAGACAACAGTCGACAGTCGACAGTCAAGAAGAAGCTGAGGCGGCGCGAAGATGACTCGTTTTCCTTTCATCTCTCGCCAGCCGAGACATTTACGAGCTCGTTTTGGGCTCTGCTGTGACGCCGAGCGATGATGGTTCGCGATGATGGAGGAGCCAAATGTTGATGATGATCAGCGTTTGGCGCTGCCGAGAGACAGCCCGACGGCGACGATTAAAGTTGAAGTGCGCCGCCCAAGCACTGGCGAGCGGCGGCCCACGATCGACTGGCGGCCGCCGACAAGCTGAGGCGGCGGCTCCTGTGCACTGGCGCCGCCCTGCTCCTCAGCTAAGCTAAGCTAAGCTAAGCTCAGCTCAGCTCAGCTCAGCTCAGCTAACCTAAGCTTCAAGCAGACCCAAATTAAATGGCGCACATAACTCGCCCAATTAGAGCCCATTAATTCGGCGTCGCTCAAGTGTCGGGCGGCCAGTCAAAAGGGCCGCCCGCACGGAAAGTGTGCGCTCGCACGGCGGCAACTCGCTTTCGGCGACACTTGGCCACATCAAAGAGGCGCACTTGTCTGCGCAGGTCCCTTTGAGTGTGTCTGTCTGTGCGACTGTATCTAAGACTGTATCTGAGTGCGCATCTGAGACTGTATCTGAGTGCGTGTCTCGGTCTGTGACGCGACTTGTTGTCGCGCGGCGGCACACCAAACGCGCCGCCAAAGAGCCGCCGGCGTGCGCGTCTCCAGCTCGCCGGCGCTCGACTGGCGATCGTCGCGCAGCCTATAGACAGTGGCGCGCGAGATTAAAGCGTCAAGACCGCGCCGCCGAGACCGCCCCAAGGCTCACCCTTAGGTCCGACTCTAACCACCGTCTTACTTGTCTAACCAAACCAAACCGAACCGGAAATGGAAACCGCGAACCGCAAACCGGAAACGGAAACGGAAATGACAACTTTGCGAACGATTGAAAAAAATGGGACTCACCTCAAATGCAGACGCCAATCAGCTGAGGAGCGCGAGCATGAGCGCCAGCAGCAGAACAGACTGCTGCTCTCGCTGCAGTCGAAGCTCGCAGCCTCGGCGCCTCACCACCAGCACCAACAGCAGCAACAGCAGCAGCACCAGCAGGGACAGCATTTGGGCGGCCACGCCCACCCGCACCACGCCCTCCTGTCTCCGATGTCGGCGTTGCTTGGGGGCGGGGCGCAGGGGGCGAATTCGGCGCTGTTGGGGCACGCGATGAGCGCTGGCGGGCTGGGCGGGTGCGCGGCCCCGCCCTCGTCGTCGTCGCGGGCCACGTCGGAGCAGGCGCCGAGTCCGCGCGGGCCCCACTTCGGCCAGCAGCCCGACAAGTGTCCCTCGCGCCACTCGGAGGCCGGCCCCTCCGGTCAGGTGGGCGCCGGAGCTGAGGGTGCACAGAGGGCGCACGGAGCAGCCTCGGGACCGAGCGGCCCGCACCCGCAGCAAGAGGGGGGCGTGGGCCGCGCGTCCGCGCCGAACGGCAGCGCGCAGCTGGAGCACGGCGGCGGGCACGCGCGCACGCCCTTCCCCATGGGCGGGGGCGTGTTCGGCGGGCATCCCGCGGCGGCCGAGCAGCACCACTTCGCGCACCTCTTCTCGCCCGCCGCGCTCTCCTCCTACTTGGCGGCCGCCGCCGCCCCCACCACCTTCCAGCAGCACCACCAGCAACACCTCCAGCACCTCCAGCACCAGCAACAGGCCGCCGCCGAACACCAGCACCACCTCCAGCAACAACAGCAACAACAACAGCACCAGCACCAGCACCAGCAGAACCCCTTCTTCGCCGCCTACGCGGCCGCCATGCAATCGGCCGCCCGCTCGGCCCACGCGCACCCAACCGGCGCCGCCTCCTCGCCCCAACAGACTCCAACCACCGGCGGCCAGACCAGCGGCGGCGCCACGCCCCCCGGAGGCAGTTCCGACCCGCAGGGGCCAGCGTCCATCGAGTTTGCCTACCAGTTTTTCGCCAAACAGGCGGCGGCGGCCGCCGCAGTGGCAGCCTCTGGCCTGGGCCCGGGGGCGCCCCCTGGCGGCCAGCAGGCGCGGCCGGCGCCCAGCTCCAGCGGCAGCGGCTCGCCGCAGTCGGAGCGCGACCTGGCGGACGAGAGCGGCGACAGTGGCGACGAGGACGAGCCGGAAGAGGCCGACGAGGAGCCCGAGGAGGCCGAGCGCGCCGACGACAGTCGTTCGGCCTGCGACGACCAAGACGACCAGCAGGAGGGCGACCAGCTTGATGAGGACGAGGAGGCGGGCCGCGCGCGCAGAGCCGCGGGGGCCGGGTCTGCGGGCCGCGACTCTGCGCACGCTAAGCAGGCGCAGCGGCGGGCCAGGCCCGCGCGCCTCCAGTGGGGCGTGGACCCGCAGCCGGACGAGGCAAAGCATGATCTCGAGCTCGAGGCGGAAATCGAGGTGAGCGACCGGGCGCGCCCCCACGACCGCTGGCGCCCCGCCCCCGCCGGCAAGCACAACGGCGCCGCCGACTGGCCCGCGGCCGCCCGGCCCACCAAGCAGATGCCCAAGAGGCAGGAGCCCGAGGGGGGCGTGGTCTCGCCCGCCTCCTCCAATTCGGCCCAGTGAGTGGAGGAGGCGGCGCTTGTGCCTCCTTTTGCTGGGCGCTAATTTAACCCGAACGTCTCAGTGACTAGCAGTAGAAGTAATAATAGCATTAAACGAGAGTAGAGCATCAAAGGTTGGTCGCACTTGGTCCATCTGAGCCGGTCCGCTGAAACTTGTCGCCTTTCCTGAGCGCTGAGCGAGACTGTATGTAGTCGAGAGACTGCACTCGAGAGACTGTATGTAGTCGAGAGACTGTATGTAGTCGAGAGACTGCACTCGAGAGACTGTATGTAGCCGAGGAGACGCTCTTTGCAGGCGAGCTGCACTCGAGCGCCACTTCATTGATCTGGGCCGAATTCGATTGAGCGAACGAGGGCGCCAAAGGGAAGCAGATTGGGAGCTCGATTGCGACCAGATTGAGTGGCGGCCAGTCCGCAGTGCGCCCGTTGGACTGTCTGTGCTCGCGCTTGGCTGCTCTGCGGCTCGGCGGCCAGTTTTTGCCAACTCGAGCGCCTTGGCAGAGCTGCGGAAAGATAAAGATAAAGACAGACTCGCCTGAGCTTGGCCGCAAACGAGCGACGATCGCCCATCGGCTTCACCATCAACAGGCTGCCCCAGCGAGCAGTGAGTGTGCGCTTTTTCCCTCCTCCTTAGCTCTTCTGGGCTGGCCACTTGAGCCACTTGGGCCAATTGGGCAGCTCGCTGGCCTGATTCCAAGGGCCACTGTGCGCCTCTGGCCAGCCCTAATGAGCAATAATAATGTCTAACTAGCAATGTCTAATTTTATAGTCGCTCAGACAAATTGGCCGATCACTGGCCGGCCGATCGCGGCCCGAACACTGGCCCTTAGGATCGGCTGGCCATTCAGCGTTCGGCGTTCGGCGCACGCCACTGGCAAGCCACTCCTAAGCTCTGGCGAGTGGCGCTCGGCGAGCCTAATGAGCGGCCTAATGGTGGCGCCGAGCGAACAATGGCCGGCCGCTCGCTCGCCAGGCCGGCGGGCAGCCAGACGGCTCGCTTGGAAGCCAACGGGAGCTGATTAGCGGCGCGCACTTTGCGCCCGTCTGTGTGTGGCTGGGAGCTAATGTGTGTGGCCACTGGCCATCAGTGAGCACCAGCAGCAGCAGGCCGGCGGGCAGAGAGTCGTGCGCTGGCATTAATATGCGGGCGCAGTCTGTCTCGCGGCTTCCTCGAGTGAAAATGGCCAGCAGAGGAGGAGGCGCGGCCGGCAGCCAGCGGGCCATTGTGTGCGAGCGAGAGGCTGGCGAGCGAGTGGCCGGCTAGATGATGAGTGAAACTGCGCTTCCTCCTCGGCGCTTGTCGTCGGAGCTGTGTGATGAGATTTGCGCCGAGTTGGCGCTCAGTTGGCGCTCAGTTGGCGCTCGTCTGGCGGCGGCTTCAGGCGGCTGCATGCACTTGGCGCGCACAGTTAGCCGCGCACAGTTAGCCGCACTTGTTGGGCGCACACTTTTACGCACTCCATTTCGGCACACGCTCGCCCCCAAGCCACTCTCTCACGCACCGCTACTTGTCCTGCGCGCACTCAGTGGCCGCATCAGCAGCAGCAGAGCAGCCAAGCAGCCAAGCAGCCAAGCAGCAGCAACAGGCCGCAGACAAGCCGCAGAGGAGCCGCAGACTGAACGCCAGAGACAGAGACAGACTGAACGCTAGAGACAGAGACAGAGACTGGGACTGGGACTGGCCGCTACGACGTACTGTCGGCCGCAGCGGCCACGCACTGGCAGAAGCGGCCGCATTTTATTCGTTTGTTTACATTTCACCCAACGCCTCCCAAGCAGCCAGCATCAGACGCCCAAGCTCAAGC
>Ga0058701_10000108_pt1 | contig 67949 bp, 39 predicted proteins | sample AgamicOrMae_FD_97039 | JGI IMG/M metagenome (GOLD analysis project Ga0058701, IMG submission 97039) | Agave microbial communities from Guanajuato, Mexico - Or.Ma.e | ecosystem: Host-associated > Plants > Phyllosphere > Phylloplane/Leaf | place: Guanajuato, Mexico | collected 2012-06-04
ACTCGAGAAGCCCGCTAACAAGCTGCAGAAGGAGGCCCCCAAAAGTAAACTATTAAGCCCAAGTTCAGCCAGGCAAACGGAGCTCGCTCGCCATCAGGCCAGCATCTAGCATCTGACCCCAAGCGGCGCCCGACAGGCCCACCACGATTGATAGGCGACCCATTGGGGGCGGCCAAGTGCTTGTGGGCCGGCCGGCAAGCTTCCATGCGGCCAAGATTAGGGTCTTGGTCTGCCAGGAAGGAGAAGGATACCTTCCGAATAGATAGGCGCCACCCAAAGGTGGAGATAATCTTCGTCAAATCGGGCAGACCAACAAGTGGATCGGATTGAGTTCGGGGGCGAAATGGGCGGCTCCAGATTACGCCTGGCCCCTGGGAGGAAACGGAATGAAATGAAACGAAATATCTGCACGAGAAATGAACTGTGACACCCGCTGGGGCTTTTGGTGCTGGGCCGGAACACAAACCGTCAGACGTAAACTAGTTGCCGGGATTATGATGCTGTTGGATGGAAAGAACTGCCTCCATGTGATGTGGGCTTGTGGCGAGATGTATTCATGTGCTCTTGGCCGCATTCCGAGGCCTTTGGGCGAAAGGGAAAAGTAGAATATCATCTGACTGACTGTCTCGCTGATATTTCCAGCAGGAGAGACCATGTGAGATTAGCCATTGCAAGTCTGTCTGAGGCCGAGACTGTTTGGCTGCTGCTTATCCCTCGCTTACTTCTCTTTCTCGCCTGGCTTGGCAAGAAACAAATTTGCAGCCAAGAGTTAATTTGTTGAGTGAAAAAAGTGGAAAGAGCTCCCAGGATCAGGAGCCCTTTCCTCTCCATTAAAGCTTTAATCTCGAATTCTGAGGACTTTCCTCCACTGCTCTTCACTTGTTTCTTGCTTGTTTGAAAATTAAAATTTCACCACGAACCTTCTGGCTGGTGCAAAATATTTCCTCTTTCAATCGTTCACATGACAACAACAAAACAACAACAACAACAACAACCATAACCACAACCACAACAACAATAGAAACTCTTCCGACGGGCGCTCGCTCATGGCAAAGGACTAGTATATGCTGATATATGTAATACGTCACACTTAATAAGTTCACAATAAGTATGCTTTGTATAGGTGTAGTAATTTGTGGTGTAGTAAATAGTAACAAGAGTTGTGTGATATATTAATGCGAACAAGGGGGCAAAAATTTCTTAAGCCAATCCGATTCCTCTACATTCAGTGGAATATCCTGAAAGTCGATGAATTCACTGAAAAGCAGTGAGGACTCCTCGTTTGAGACCCCATTGTTTGAGAAGCCAATTGTGGGCTCCAGCCGGTCGCATTGTTGCTCCTCTGGGCTCTGGTTGGCCAAGCAGTTTTCATTTGTCTGAGACTGGCAAGCATCGTTCAGAGTGACCAGCTGATAGGGATAGTTATCATTGTTGTTTGTGCCCACAATTGCCCCCTCCAGGCAGCTGCCTCCTTGCACCGGTTGGCTCTGCTGGCCGGCCGGGACACTATAATTGAGCTGTTGGTGTTGGTGTTGTTGTTGTTGAATGAGCAGCTGGTTGTAGTAGTCTTGTTGTTGTTGTTGTCTCTGGAGGCTGTCCAAGTGTTTGGCTCTGGTTCCCATCGGGGGGACAGCAGTTGGCGGCGCGAAATCGGGCAAACACTGTTGAGCCGAGTGCACGTGGCCATGCTCGTGGCCCTGAAGCTGGTGCTCTGCTGCAAGGAGCTCGTGCTGCTGCTCCATTGGACTGCCGCCGTGCTCTGCAGCCACGCATTGGGCCAGCTGGTATGGAGGCCGCCCGAGTTGCTGGTCGCGTCCCTGCTGCTCCACGGCCGCCACCGGCTGACCGTCGGAGAGAGAGATTAGGTCGCCCTGCAGCCTGTGCTGCTCGAGCCAGCCCTGGGCGGGCTGGTGCAACTGTTGCAGGGAGCCCGCCTGGGGCCCAAAGGGGCTGCCCAGCCGCCTGGAGGAGGCGGCCAGTCCGTTGAGCTGGCCGGCGCCCCCTTGAGAGGCGAGGGCGGCGGGCTCGCTGGCTCGCCTTGTGGAGTCCCACCTGAGCTGGTCGCAGTGGTTGCGGGCCAGCTGGTGCTGCAGCTGGCAGCCCGCAACCTGCTGCTGCTGGTCCTGCGGGCGCGCCTCCTGAGGGCCCGCCGAGGAGCCACCTGCAGGCCCGGCCGGCTGGGCCTGGGGCTGGGCCTGCTTCCTGGCCTGGGGTGGCCCCTTGTACTCGTGGAATTTGATCTGTCTCGAGAGGGGGGCGCTGGCCCGAGACAAGAGGGCTTGTTGGTGTTGCTTGTTGTTGACTTGTTGGTTGCTTGTTGATGATACGTTTTGTACTGTGATCGCTTTGGCGTCGCCTCGCGCGCCTCCTGCCAAGCCCCCTCCTGGCTTAGGTGGGCCCGCACTCTGCTTGGAGCCGCTCTTGGCGTTGCTCTTGGCCTTTTTGGCCCTTTTACCATTGTTGCCACTATTATTGAGGTTATTGTTTGTCTGTTGAACTCGCTGGATCACTTGCACAGCTTGCACCGCTTGCTGGACAACCGGGGGCGCCCGCGCTTGGGGCCCGCCGTTGCCGGCCGGCTGGGGGAAGCAGAGGGCGCCCCTGGAGGAGTTCGAGTGGAGGCTGTTTGCCGGCGAGCAACTGTTGGCCGGCGAGCAGCTGGCCGAGGGGCTGCCGTACTGCTGCTCGCCGGCAAAGAGCGGCGACAGCGAGGCGGGCGTGGAGCAGCCCGACGAGCTGGACGACTTGCTGGGCGGGCCGCCTGGGCTGCGCTTGGCCCGCCTGCTGCCAGTCTGCGGCTGCTGCTGTGACTGCATTGTGTGCAGTGCCGCCGCAGACTGTTGCTGCTGTGGCTGCGCCTGGAGGGCTGTGCTGCGCCACTGCTGCGACTGCGGCGATTGTTGCACCTGTTGCGCTTGTTGCTGTTGGCTGATTTGAGCATTGAAGTTGTTCAACAGTTGTTCTATGTTGTTGATTAGTCCGTAAATCCAGAGCTGCTCGTTGTCTTGCTGCTGCTGCTCCATCGGCGCCGCCTGCCCGCCGGCCGCCTGCTGCTGCTGCTTGGGCGCCGCCCGCTTGGCCAGCGCCACACTCGAGTCCCCCTGCGCCTTGCGCCGCTTCGTGGCCCCCTGAGCTTGGCCGAAACTGGCCGTCTGGCTCTCCTTGCGCTTGATCATCGCTCTCGACCACTGTCTCTGGCCTGCTGGCTCCCCGCGGGCCCTCACAAGCCGCACCTAATCTCGCACAACCCTCTCCAACCGCCCGGGCTGGCCGGCTCCATTTACACAATTGCACTTCCTTTTCCGCTCTGGTCCCCCTGTCTGTCTCTTTCACTCACTTTCCACTGCTTGGCACTTCTCTCGAGCTCCACTCGCTCGCTTGGTCCCCGTTCAATTGTTCAACAAAGCAAGAGCGGCCCAAATGCAACTCTAAAGTGTCTCCAATTGCGAGCAACTGTCTCCAATCCAATAGCGCAACTCTGCCCTAGGCGCTCTCGTCAAACTGGCGGCCCCAAAGAGCTGGCCTGCTGGAAGAAGAAGACCAACTTCCAGCCAACACAACACAAGAAAAGAAGCGCCACAACAACAACGACAACGAAAACAACTAACTTCTCTTCTCGTTCAACAAAACAACAACTACTTCTTCTTCCTCAAACAACTACTACCCCTACTCTCTAGCCCCTATTCTCCAGACGCGGCCCCTTTTCCTTGAGCCGGCGGCAATCTGGCAATTGGCTTGCTCAATCTGCGCGCTCCGCTTGGGCCCTTTGCGCCTTGGGGCCCAATGAGCTGGCCTGTTTTTTCCCTCCTCGGCTCTGGCCGATCTCAAAATCCCGCAATGTTTCCTTGTGTCTAGTCGGCTCGCATCCGTCGTCTTGGTGGCCCTGTGGCTAAGGCTGCGTGTTCCACATTTCACGATCTACTGAGCCTACTCTTTTCCTTTGCTCTCTCTCTCCCTTTGCTGCACATCCACATCCACATTCACTCCAAACTCCAAGCTCTATGCTCTCCTCCTTCTTCTGCCTCGCCCGTGCCTCTTTCACCGGCCCGACAACGGCAGACTGTCTCAGCCAGTGGAAGGCGAGCCGGCGAGCGCGCCACTCTCAGAGCTCTGGCCGGCTCAACTCGGCGCCACTCGATGCAGTCTCTGTCGAGCTCGCTCCGCCCGTGACTCTGGCTGGCTGGCTGGCTGGCTGGCTGGATGGATAGCGCTCGTTTCCGCGCCACCAGCGGCTGGGCGGCGAGCGCGGCCTCGTGTGTCGCGCTAGTTTATTAAATTTGCTCCCTCCAACAACGTCTGGCCGCCGGCTTATTATGAGCCCCAGTCGGCGGCCGAGACGATACGAGACGAGACCAGACGGCGGCCCAATATTTGCATGGGGCGCAAATGGATTCCGCACTCAATCACTGCACTCGAGCACTGTGCTTCTGCGTGCTCACTCTGCAGTCTGCTCTATACACTACACACTACACACTGTGCACTATGCGCTTTGCACTTATTCCCCGCACACTGCACACTGCACGGTGCGCATCAAAACTACGGTTACATTTTTACGCAGCATCGCACTAAAATCTATCACCTTATTTTTCGCACACCGCACACTGCACTCTGCAGGTTAGTCTGCGCGCGCGCCCAAGTCGAGTGGCGTCACTGCTCGCGCCGCCCACAGTCTTGGGCCAATCCGCCGCCAGTCTCTATCTAGCTGCAGTCTCGCCGGCCGCAAGCTCGGGCCCCTTCCTCCCAAGCGCCCTCAGCGAGCTTCCAACGCCGCCAACAGGCAGCCCAGGCTCCAGATGGGCGCCCGGCCGCGCCGCTACCCCACGAGGCTGATTATTATGATTATCATCATTATTATTATTATCATCATCGCGCATCACTCGCGACCGACCCATCGAGCTCGCCCGTCTGATCGTCCGCCGCCCAGACACTCAGCCGCCGCCTCGCCACCCGAGCTCCACAACGGCCAGCCCCAAAGGGAGGCCGCCGGGCCGCGCCAATCGAGCGACCCGCACCGGCCGATCGAGAGCGGCCCCAAGTGGCTCGCCGGCGGGCCTCAGCCTGCCTGCTAGCTTGCCATCTCGCTAACTCGCCATCTTTCTAGCTTGCCAGCCCTGCCCGCGAGCAGCAAGGCCAGCCAGCTAGTCCCTGTTGCCGGCGCCGAGTCGGAAGCGACGACGGGCGGCAGCCCTCAGCTCGGCGGGCCTCGAGCGGCCAACGGCGAACTATGTTCACCTCGAGTGGCCCGAGATTGTGGGCGCAAAGGCGGGCACAATCTCGCAAGGGCCGCCTCTCGCCACTTCATCTGTTGCCCTCGAGCGGGCTTAGCGACTCGCCTGCAAGGGTTCCACTTGCCCGGCTCGCTTGGCGGCTGGGCGGGTGGCTTGGGCCCCGCCGCTGGAGAGAGAGTTGGGCGCGAATGAGCTCGAATGAGCTGAGGAATGGGATGACACAAACAAACAACTAACAACCGTCTCATGTTCGTCTCCCACCGATGCTGCTCCTTGTCTTACAAGTCTCCTATTTACACTTTGCGGCTCGCTGTTGGCGCCCCTCGCGCGCAGCACAAGCAGCAGGCAGCACAGAGCGGCCGTGCAGCACAACATTGGCCGCCAGCGCACAACAACAAACGAGCTCTCGCGCGCTTCAAGGTGCGCTCGAAAGTGCACTGTGCAGTGCACCAGCTGCACTGAGGCGCCTCTTGCGCTTTCTGGGCCACAGTCTGTCCCAAGTGGAAAGGTGGCCGCCAAAATGTTCAGGCCCACTTTTGCGGCCCGCAAACTGTGCTCCCTGATTGAGACTCTAATTGAGCAACGAGTCGGCAACAATAGACATTTCCAGCAGGCCATCATCAGGCAGCATCCACATGAAACAGCAGACAACATGCATCATCACAATTCATTCTCCTTTCCGCCTCGGCCCATCCTAAGGTTAAACTCAGGCCAAGATCACCAGATCTTGGCCACCGAAGCTTGGCCAATGGCTGCTCTCTCCTCGAGCGAGAATAATCACAGTTATAACACAGTATAACAGTCAGAGTAATAACAGTTATACTTGGTGGCCTCCGTTTGGCTTTGACCTCGCTCGCGTTTCAAGCTCAACGCTGGAGCTTGAATGGGGATCGCCCAAAACAATGGCTCTCCAGTGCTCTGAAGTGGCCGCCCGAGAGAGGCCGACGCGACCAGACTGATGGATGGATGGAGAGTGGATTTAAATTTAGCCCCAGTCTTCGAGCGCTAAGCAGTCTGGCCGATCGGTGGCCAGACAAAGACAACAAAAACAACAACAACAACAACATTGTTGCCAACGCCTGTTGCAAGTGTGCCTCCTTTGCAAGAAAAACCTTCTCACTCAGGCAGCACAGTTGCAAGTTGCAACTGTGCTCGGCCCGAGAGTGTCCAAACGGTGATTGGCGTGGGCGCTGACTGATTAATTACTCGCCGTTGCTCAGGTTTAATTTTGGAAACGAGCTCGACGAGAAGCCGCCCCACTGGCCAACAGGAACACACTGGACCACAAGAACAAGAAGAAGAACAAGTGGCCCGCGAGCTTGGCTCTTGCACTGCGTTTGTTGTGTTCCAATGGCAGAATGGCAGCGCAATGGTGCCAGCTGATGAGTGCCAGCGATGCAGCCCAGCCTAGTGTCTAATAAACAATCGGCAAGCTCGAGCTGCACACGAGCCGCCCGCAACATTGACACAACAAGCAGCTCGCTGGCAGCGCTCGCCCCTTGTGGACTGTGTGCAAAGTGCACTGTGCACTGTGTGGCGGCTGTGTGCGCGCTGCTCGCACATGTTCAATGGCGCCGCTATGTGCCATGCGGCCGCTCTCTGGGCGTGGATGCGAAAGTGCAGTCTCGACAGAGTGCTGTTTTTTCTCCCCCTAGCTTGGTGTGCGGGCGAGCTAGCGGCTCCAACTGGGCGCTCGCTATGCGTTTCGAACACACGCACAAACAGACAGTCAGGCAAACAGACAGTTAGCCAGAGGGAGACACATACACAGACAGACGGGACACAATGAAGGCAGGAGATGGATGGATAAATAAATTACCAACTTGTGTGTGAGTGTCTGCACGCGTTTGTGTGTAATGTGTGTGGCTGATAGAGAGACGAGAAATGATAGAAATGCATTAATAATTGGAAGAATCAGACAGACAGACAAGAGAAAGACCAGATGAAATGGTGAGAGACAAGAATTAGAGCGATAGAAGAAAGTTAAACAAATTCCACACACCGGCCCTATTCATCAACTGGCCTCTCTAGCTATCTCACTCTCACTCTCCGTCTCTATTCGCGCCCCTTCGTTTAGCTCTCTCTTGACTTATTGTTATTTCTGCTCACCCTTTGGGATAATTGCTGGCCACCCGCTCATAAAACAATAACAAAAGGGGATTATAACAAAAGATAATTCCAACTGAACAAACACACACTCCCCCCCTCACACACCACTGATTCCACTGCAGATCAAGCACAGTTGGATTTGAATACACTCTTTTGACACTTTTCCACACTGCCACCCAAGAAGAAACTCCAACATCCGTCCACTGCATTTAGAGCAACATGGCTCCAGCTTCTTATCACAAAAACCATGCTGACCACCATTATCAGCACCAGAGGGGCACCAAGACATTCCTCATCGGTGTGGGTTAGTCTCTGACCATAGCTCCACGGGTGCGGCCTAGTACTATACCATGATATGTTGCATGTGTGGCATAACAGCTGTTAATTTAACCAGAGAGATTTCTAATCCAAATAATTTAAATTACCCAACAACAACTACTACTTAACTAGCTGGTGGCACTGCGTCCGGAAAGTCTACTGTCTGTCAGGAGATTATGGCAAAGCTTGGCCAAGATTGCCAGAAGAGAGTTGCCCTCATTAAGCAGGACTCTTTCTATCGAAAACTCAGTCCCGAGGAGTTGGCCCTGGCCAAAAAGGGTTGCTTCAATTTTGACCATCCAGACGCCATCGATGATCAGGCCATGTTCGAAGCATTGAGAAATATCCTCGAGGGTAATCCCGTGAAACTGCCTGTTTACGATTACCAAGAGAACGCGGCCAAAGAGAATGAGTTCTACGAGATCCACTCTGAGGCCGATGTTGTCCTATTTGAGGGGATACTTGTTTTCTACTTTCCAAAAGCGAGAGACTTGTTCCACATGAAGGTATTCGTTGATACCGACTCGGACACTCGCCTGTCCAGACGAGTCATCCGTGATGTCCGCGAGAGAGGCAGACCCCTCGAGATTGTCCTGAACCAATATGATAAATTTGTTAAGCCAGCATTTGAGGAGTTTTGCCTGCCAACCAAGAAGTATGCCGATTTGATTATTCCGCGTGGGGCCGAAAATGAAGGTAAGTGTTTGAGGAATAGGTTGCATCATGATGGTGTTAACGTTGAAATCTTGGATCACTATTCTATCTGGTGCAGAAATCGATCATCTTAAGCGAAAATTTCGCAAATGTAAATCCCTAATGATCCTCCTTTGGAATGATAACTCAAATCCCCGAATACTGTCCACACCAATCACTGTTGTGCTTGTTTACAATCCAACTTATACTTCATTGTTTAGTTTTGCATGTCCTAACCGTAGCCAAACAATGCCACCACCACCAACGAACATCCCAACCTGCTTATTTGAACAATATGCTTTCCATTTTCATTACTCCCGTTAACGCCATACCCCTGCTTGCTTAATGAATGCCCAAACAACAACAACAACAACAACAAACGCACAAACCACAAAACAATTTCCCAATTATTTTATCAATTAGTCGCTATACGCCTGATCAATCATAATGTAGCTTATTTGCTCACTAAAGAGCCGCCCATAACCCTAAGGATCCAAAGCATTCGTCGAGCCCCAACTACTAACAGTGAGAGCCGTAATTACTATAATTACAGTAACAACAAATATAACAACAATGCTGGCGAGACGACTGGTGCTGTTGAGAGGGTTGAATAGTAACCTGTGATATGGAGGCGGCGGCACAAATGGGGCCACCATTCATTGTGTTGTCCATTTGTTGACCATTGTGTGGCATTGGATGTGGTGGCGAAATCATTGGTGTTACGGCCAGATAATTGCCATTGTTGTTGGCTTGGAGTTCCTCATCACTGGCCGATGTGGTGACTCTAGTGGCACTATTGACATCGGAATCTCTAGTTGTCTCTGTGTCCCTTGCGGCTGCTGCAGCATCTGCCGCCCTGGCGGCCGCAACATCGGCCAATTTATTCAATGATTCATTGGCAAACAAAGTCCTTGATAAATTATTTTGCTCCTGAGCCCGTTTTTCGTAGGTAACCTTAGTTTCTTGAGGTAGATTCTTCCATTCTGCTCCAACAATTTTGCTTATACCCCCGAAATCTTTATCGGGGTTCTTTTTAATGATCTCTTTACGAATCTCACTAGCATAAATGATATAACCAGTAATCATTCTAACCCTATTCTGTTGTTGCTTTTTGGTCCGCCTCTTAGGCTTGGCTATCTGGCTCTCACTCTGTGTTGGCACACTGGACATGGCGTAACAGTTAGGCGGTGGACGGGCGGCCGAATAATGTTTATTATATTATATTATATTTATATGTATATATATTTGTATGAATATATAACTGGACGAGTATGGGTATAGCAGTATAGTAGTGATAATTGACCAAAGTAAATAAATAAAACAAATGACTAATATGTACCAGACAGCTATATGATGGTTAGCGTGTGAACTGTTGCTGTCTAATCGAACGAGGAAGCGTTCGCGTGTCGGCGATTCGGCGAGGCCGAGTGCTTAGGTAAGACGCGAGAGACAGACAGAGATGGATGGCAGATCGCGCTCGTTGCGGCACTCGCGGAGGTGTTGCTCGTGTGGCGCCGGCTCTGCTGGCTGGCTGGCTGGCTCGAGTTCTGGTTGGGCGGCCGAGTTGAGCCGGCGGCTTGGGCTTGGCGCCGAGCGATCTGATGCGGCCGCGCGAGTGCGGCGCCGGCGGCTCCACTTGTGCGCGCCGCCTTAGCCGCCGGTCGCCCGCGCTGCGTGCTGCACCGGCGGCGAGCGCCGCCGGCAAGCAGCCAGTGAGGAAGCAGCCAGCCAGCGGAGGACAGTCTGCGGAGGAGAGACAGCGGGCGGCTCCAGTGGCAGCCAGCAGACGGCGGCCGGCAGCCATCAGCCAGTGGAGAGTGGGCCGCTCGTGTGTGGCTGCGAGCGGGCCGCAGCGCCGCCGCCCGGCATCGCTCGGCCCGCGCCGCCCGCCTCAAATCGGCTCCAATCCAATCCATTTGCACCCCATTCAAAACTTTTGGCGCGCTCGCCTATAGGCCGACGCCGTTCCAGCATCAAGCTGCGATTGTCGGCCGCCCCTCCCCACTGGGCCCCCACCCAAGCGGGCCCATCAGCCGAGATTATCTCGCGGCCGACTCGACGCAATCCCGTCTATTCAGTCTCATTCTAGTCAGTCCACGGCCGCCCAATGGTGGCCAAATGCGGGCCCAATGCCAGCCCAATGAGCCGGCACGTATCGTTTGGGCACGCAACATCAGCCAGGCCCGTCCAGCGTACTGTTGCACTGTTTCTTTCGCGTTTGGGCGTTGGCCCGAAATGGAAAGCGGATCCAACGGGCGTCGAGCTGCGGCCGGAGACACTCCTCAGCGACTGGTGGGCGCCCCTTGAGTGAGCGACGGGCGGCCACAAACGGCGCAATCGGGCCCACTTGCGCCTGGCCAGCGGCGCCAGTTCGAAGCGAGGGGGCGCCGGTGATTTGGCGGCGCTTTGGTGGCTTTTAGTCAAAAGTTGGGCCCATTTCGGCGCAAAGTGGCCGCCGAGCTGGCCCGAAGACTGCGGCCGGCTGCCAGATTGTCGCCCAGCTTTCGTCGTTGAGCAATTTGCGTACTTTTGTGTGTGTGTGTGCGACTTCCTGTAGGCCGAGTTTGAGGCTAGAAAATAGCAAGATTGCAAGGCTGCAAAGTTGCAAAGTTGCAAGGCTGCAAAGTTGCAGTGTTGGCGAGATATCGAAGGAAAAATTGACGAAAATTGGCGAAAATAGACTAAAATTTCGGAAAGTTTACGAAAGTTTACGAAGCTTTCTAATAGTTCAATAGTTGATATAGTTGAGTTAGTCAGCGAGAAAATTGCACAGCAAATAGGTGGACACAGTCGAGCGGAGATTTTGCGCAGTTTGGGTGCAATAATTGGCGCCCAGTCGGCCGGAAGGAGCGGGCCCAAAGGCAGAGTGGGGCGCCCCAGCGAGGGGCCACCGGCGGGACAAGATGGCAAGCGATCAAGACGGCCGGCCGGAGCTTAGCGGCGGCGGCGGCGTTGGCTCGGCGGTTGAGCAGCAGCAGCAGCAGGCGCAGGTGTTTGTGTTGCCGAGGCAGAAGTCGCGCTCGCGCGACCGCCGCGAGTCGCGCCTCTTCCTGGTGGATGGCCAACTGTGCTGGACGGACGAGGCTGGCCACTCGAGCCAGTCGGCCTTGGGCGCAATGGGCAAGCGGAACTCCTCGATTGGGCTCATGTTCGGCTCCTCCATGGATTTGAGCGGACTGGTGGCCACCGGCGGCCAGTCCATCGACTCCAGCGGGGGCGCCGGAAGCGGAAGCGAGGAGGCCATCTCGTACAGGATCAAGTGGTGCCGAGAGAACATAGTTCAGTTGAAGCGCCAGTGCTGGCCCATGGAGAGGAAGTTGCAAGTTTTAAGGGCGAGCAAGTTGTTCATCAAGCAACATCAAGGCGAACTCAATCAGAGCAAACAGGCTAAGGATGTGCTGGCGAGCACCAGTGCACTAATTGAACGTTATTGGCGCCACTTCCGGCGGGAGTTTGCAAACTTTTTGGTCATCATAACTCCGTGGGAGATGCGCATCAAGAAGATAGAGTCCCATTTTGGCTCAGTGGTGGCCTCCTATTTCACCTTTTTGCGTTGGATCTTTTGGCTCAATTTGGCCAACTCTTTGGTCCTTTGCTCCTTTGTTATGGTTCCCGAATTGAGCGAAAATGTGCCCGACTTGACGGGAATGCGCAAGGGCGAGCTCGGAATGCAGCGCAGCTTATTGCTGGAAACCCAGCTGGCCTCCATGAGCGCCTCTTCAGATGCTGGAAGCACTAGTGGTTCGGCTGCAAATATTACCAGTGAGCCGGATTTCAATCCAACTTTGGGCGAGATTTGGGAGTTCGAAGGTTTTCTCAAGTTCTCGCCCATCTTTTATGGATATTACAGCAATGTGGAAAACCTAAGAGACGGTTTCTGGAGCAATCCGTTGGCCTATTTGTTGTCGGCTCTCATAAGTTATCTCTTTTGTTTCTTCTGCATCTCGCGCAAACTGAGCCAGAACGCAAAACTAAGCCGCATCGGAACCAAGGACGACGAGTACACCTTCTGCTGGACCGTCTTTGTGGGCTGGGACTTTATGATTGGCAACAGCGAGACTGCCTACAACAAGACCTCGTCGTTGGTGATGAACTTGAAGGAGGGAATTCTGGAGGAAAAAGAGCAGATTAAGGATAGAGATTGGCGCTTGATATTGCGCCGCGTGTTTGCCAACCTGTTGACCATCATGTTGATCATTGCCAGCGCCTACGTGGTCACGCTGGCAGTGCAGAGGAGCGAGAATTTGCCGGAAGACGCAAGCTTGTTGCAGAAGAACGAACTGCAGCTCGTCATGTCGGGCATTCAGTTCATGTTTCCGCCCCTTTTCGACGTCATCGGAATCATCGAAAAGTACCACCCACGAAAGGCGCTCAGCTGGCAACTGGGCAGGATTCTCTTCCTCGATTTTCTCAACTTTTACACTCTCATGTTCTCCCTCTTTGGCACGGTGGACCAGATGAGCCAACAGCTGAGCGAGGTCTCCGGAAACATCACCCAACTCAGAACCAACGCCACCTACTACCACAACCTGTTCACCACCACAAGCACCACCACCACGAGCACGACCACAACAACTACAACCACCACAACCACCACCCAAAGTCCAGCACTTAGCTCGGCCGCCAGCCAGACGGCGGCCTCTGTGATAAGCTCGGCCGGCGGCCACACTTCCGCCAACCAAACTTCCGTCAATCAGACGGCAGTGAACCAAATTGCGGCGAACCAAACTGCAGGCCCGGGCGCCCCTAGCTTAGCCAACGACCAGTCGACCACTGTGGCGACCCTCAGCCTCGGGACGGCGAGCGAGGCGGCCGGCTTGCCAGCCGGCTCGCCAAGCGCCGCCCCACAGAGCACAAGCATCACCGAACTGCCTTCCAGCGGCGGCGAGCCTCCTTCCGGCGCGGGCTCGAGCCGGCCGAGCGTCGCCTCGAGCGCGCCCGCCGGCTCGCCCGCAGCCACAGAGACGCCGCTCAGCACGAGCACGGCCGCCCAGGGCGCCCCACTTCCGGCCCTGGAGGAGAAGGGCGGCACTTCCGGGCCAGCCGCGAGCCAAGAGGAGGGGCGGCTGGCCAGCGCGAGCAATGGCCTGAGCACGAGCAGCAGCTTGAGCACAAGTAGCAGCAGCAGCAGTAGTACAAGTACTAGTGGTGCTCAGCCCACAGACGAGGACTACCCCGAGCTGGCGGACGAGCTGCGGGAGGAGGCGGGCGGCCAGCGGGGGCGCAGAAGGCGCCGAGAAGCAGGCAAGAGGCGGGCCAGCGAGCGCGACCAGAGCCTCCAGTTCGAGCTGGACAGGCTCAGGGGCCAGCGTCCCAGGCTGGCCGCCAGCCACCAGTCGCCCGCCGTTGGCCTGCCGCCCATCAAGGACCCATACGGCAAGATTGGGGTGTCGCCCGCGGCCACGCCCACCCGGCAGAGCGGCGCGGGCTGGGCGGGCCGTCGCGTGGGCGAGCCGCAGCTCGACTATGGGGTGGACGAGGAGGACGAGGAGCCGCTGGAGGGCCGCCTGAGGCCGAGTGGCGAGCGGGCGCGTGTCGCTCCTGGCTCCGTTGCGAATCGAGGCACCTCGACACGCCCACCCAGGGGGCGGGCGGGCGTGGCGCGGCCCATGGGCGGCGGGAGCGCAGCGAGCGGCCGCACGCTCGCGGGAAGGCCTCGAGTGGGCGGCAGCGAGGGCGGCGAGCTTGCGGGCGACGAGGACGACCCAAATGCGGACGCCGACGAGGACCTGCTGGCGGCGACGGAGCCGCTCGGGGGCGGCGGCGGGCCCGCCGAGCCGACCACGGGCAGCCCGCAGGTGGGCGCGGCGGGCCAGCGGCCCGACGTCAGTCTGAGCCCTCAGTACCAGACAGTTGTGTCCACGGAGGCCGAGCGGAACTTCCAGACTCAAGGGGGGCCCTTGAGCTCTGGCGCCAGCCCGGAAACGTGGGCCAGCCTCGAAAGCGGCGCCCAAACGGCCACAGTATCTTCTGCGGGCCCGGCCGACACGCCCACCTCGCAGGAGGCGGGGCGGGTGGCGGCGCCGACGGGCCGCGCTGATCTGGGTGCGCCGGGCGGCGAGCGGCAGTCGAACGAGACTTCCGGCGGCGAGTGCGGCGGACGGTCGTCGGCGGCGGTGTTGCAGCAGCTTGGTGGCGCCTCAGGGTCGGCGGGCGAGACGTTGGTGGCGGCGGCGAACCCAGTGGGGCGGCTGCAGGCGAGCGGAAGCGGAAGTGGAAGCGGAAGGGGCGGCGAGACTGTGAATGGGACGCTGATGGAGCGAGCCGAGTCGGAGTGTCTGGAGGTGACGAGCACGTTCAAGGCGCAGGAGTTGTTGGCGCTGAACAGCACGCTGAAGGAGAAACTGAAGGGTTTATGTTGGGAGACAATGTTCGGGCAGGAGATGGTGAAAATAGTGGTGATGGATCTGGTGATGACAGTCGTCTCAGCCGTTTCCTTCGAATTCATGCGCGCCTGTTTCGTGCGCTACTGCAACCGCTTCTTCTTCTGGGACCTTGAGCGCGGCTTTCCCGGCTACCAAGACTTCAAGATAGCCGAAAACGTGCTCCACCTAGTGAACAACCAGTCCACCGTTTGGATGGGAATGTTCTTCGCCCCTGGACTGCCCGCAATCAACACGGTCAAACTGGCCGTCCTAATGTACATCCGCTCCTGGGCAGTGCTCACCTGCAACATCCCGCACGAAACAGTGTTCAAGGTGTCCAAGTCGAACAACTTCTACTACTGGATCCTGCTCATCAATCTGCTGATCTGCATCCTTCCGGTGGCCTACGCAGTCACCTGGATCAGACCCTCGTGGCACTGTGGCCCATTCAGTGGCGAGTGTAGAATGTATCTGACGCTCACGAAGTTGTTGAAGAAACTTCCCCCAGAGGCAAACTCGGCCTTCCGCTACATCACCTCGCCTGGCGCGGTCATTCCAATGCTCATAGCACTCATCCTAATCATCTACTATCTCGCCTCCACTGTCAGCTCAAGCAAGGAGGCCAACAAGGAGCTCAAGGCCCAGCTGAAGAAGGACAAGGAACAGGAAGCCGCAGTGCCAGAGATCACAAACACCACCGTCGCCGACCACCAGCCGGCCAGCTCCACGCGCCCCACTGGCCTAGAGCACCAACCGGAAACGCAGCCCACCACCACGGGCACTTCCGCCGCGCCGCCGCCAACCAGCTCCACTGGCTTGGGTGTGGCCGCCGAGCCCGCGGCCGGAAGTGGAGCCGAGGCGACGCGGGCCAAGTCGCTGCTGGTGCCGCCCGCGCCCGCCCTCTGATTTGGGCTTTGTATATGCTTATCAGCGGCAATTGAGCGCTCAGAGCTAGACACTAGCTAGACACTAGACCTGCGTGAAGATTGAGACATTTGGTTGAAATTAAAAGTTTGAAATTTTCCCCCTCTTGCTGAGATGAGAGACTAACCTTGTTGTCTCTTCTTTGCTGCCTCGAGATTGCTCGAGATAGCTCGACATTGCTCGAATTACGAATCTAAGTCAGTGCCTTTCTCTTCAGCGCCAGTTCCGGTTGATTGCTCATAAAGCATGAGAGAAACCAACTCGCTGAGCTCACTGAGACAAGCTCGTCCCAGTAAGCTCTATACTCCAGTAAGCTCTATACACCAGCAAGCTCTGCGTCTAGTCCATGCACCTGCCCAGGTGCATAGACTAGGATAGGCTAGGTCTATCCTGAGCGCGCATGCGCAGGCGGGCTTCAAAGGCCGACCTATGGGCTCCATTTGGCTCTCGTTTGCCCATCGGACCAAAGGGGCTCTCCCTTAGAGCTTCCAGTGGGCTTGGAAGGCAGGTCGCTGAGAGCTAGTTGCAAGAGCGAGGCTGCATAAAAATGATGACAGAAGAATGATGCAACGAAAGAGGCCGCCACTTATACCTAACCGACCTTAGCTGGGCCGCCATAAAGTCAGCGTGATGAGAGGAATCAGCCCCGCTAACAGTTGGCAGCCACAAAGCAAGCACAGCACTGGAACGTCAAGCTGACCCCTTGGCTAAGAGGAGCAAAATGTAGACAAGAATAGAGAAGAAGATATCTGGGGGGATTATCTATTTTACGGGAAGCAGCCAGCACAAAGCCGAAGCTCAGCAGAGGAGAGTCTTGGACGCGGGTTGTTTGGCGAGAGAAGTAGGCAGATGAAATCAACAGCCAACTACTGCTAACAGGTGAGTAGAAATTCTTGCAGATTGGTCATTGTTGACAATCGTTAGGAGTTGGATCATTTATTTTCCCAAATTCATTTCTGTCAGAATGAAAGAATGAATGAAAATCCAATAACTGAGAGGGAGAAAAAGTAATCCAAAGGCAGTGAGTAATTTGTAATTTGATGAGATATGGGAAGCGGTTGCCTGTCGTCTGTTTGCCCTCGTTATTACATTACTTTCTGTTTTCAGACACTCGACCAGACAGAATATAACTTTTCGCCCCCTCGACTCATCACACTTCAGTCAACAAAGAACAAAGTCGTTTCCGGCCGGTGCAATCGAGCCAATGCAATAACAGCCAGCGGGGCCTTTTTTCGAGCTTTTTTCGGGCAAGTCTCTGGCTCCCCCGCGAGACCGCCCCCACTTTTGACGCTTCATCTTTGGGGCGATCTCTCGAGAGAGAGCTCGTTCTCGCCGACCCTTAGCTCTGGTGGGGGCGGCGAGCTGCAGCAGAGGGCTGCATGCACGAGCATATATTTCCATAATTTGCAAAATTCTCCCCTTTTCGCTCTTCTTTCGCCTGTTGTTGCTGTTCTTTGGCTCGTCTGCGGGCCCACAAAATGGGCGTCACCCACCAAACTGGCCCCCACCTGCGCCCTGAACTCTGACGGGGCCCCATCGAGCGCCAAGAGTTTGCTGGCCCACCTCTGAGCTCTTCCCGCGGGGCTGTCCTCTTGGGCGACGCCATAGTGACGTTGGGTGCCAAAAAAGGCCTCGATCAAGCCTGGTCACCGGAAGTTGGGCAGCCAAATGTCGAGAGCTCGCGTGAGTGTCTCGCCTTTCAATCGGCCTCTTCAGTGGGCCCATCAAATTCGACTGCCAGTTTGATGAGCGGCCATCAAATCATCCAGCTGCGAGTGCTCTTTGCATTTGCCCTTGAAGTGGAAGTTGTGTGTACACACAAGTGAACTTGTGTATAACAACAAGCTTCGAGAGTCGAAGAAGTGATTTTCCAACCGAATTCGAGCTTCTCATTTCGACAGACCCGCCAAACAATAACAAATAATCACTCTCAATGAGCCCCAATCTTCGCCCCTATCTCAATACATTTTGCAAAGGCACAATGGAGTTCGTTTTTCGATCAATGTCCACATCCGAGGCCAACTTTTGTCCAGCCTCGTGCTCAGTTATGAGAAAACGAGCTGTGAGAAAACGAGCACCCAGCAGCCATTGTCTCTGGTAACTGAAGGCCCACTGAGAGCTCGCCTGCATGAAGGTAGACCCTTTTCCAGTGCAAGTGTCTGACGGGCGGCCGAATCGGCAAGATTTGCCATTTGGGCCAACCTTTTCCCAACCACACCCACAGAATTTCCCCACTGGCCACTATTTTGCTTGCTTGCGCCGCTGCCCATTGGCTGCACAGGCGACGTGCCAGCTTTCAGTCTGCCCAACCTAAGCACTGCTGGGCCGCACTGTCGGCATCCAGTGGGTTGGCTGCCGACCACTGAGGCCGATGCCAATCATTAATGAGATTACGTGGGGCCAGTTTGTTGGATAAAGAAAAAGTGTGTTGGATGAAAAGTGTGTGCTGGCTGGTTGCATTGCGTGCCAAAAAGCTGGCGCCAAATGTGCTGATTTCTGCAACACTCATGGCTGCTCATTAATATCGCGCGTCCAGCAGGCGCCACACGAGAACCCACGAGAACCACTGATCCAGAGCAGAAATGTGGGTCGCCCTCAGAATCGTGGGCGTCCATTTTGTGGGCTCACTCACCTCTGTCTCGCTTTTTCCACCCACCAGAGACACTGTTCCTCCCGAAGCTAGTCTCTCGCGGCCACGAAATGCATCTTTCGTCCTGAATCTCGATGGTGGCCCAATTCTTTCGGGGCGTGTTTCCAGTCGGAAACAGACCCAAAAGGGCGCCTCTGAAGTTGCCCACTGGGCTGCCCAGTTCGCGTGTGTTGTGGAGCAAAATCTGCCCACCAGTTTGCGCCAGTGATTATTTTCCCGCCTCGAATTTACCTTTCGACCACAAAGAGCCGGAAAAAGACCGATATCGAATGCTAAACTCAGAGTAATTGAGTATAGGAGGGCGAGTTAATCTGCAGTAAAGGCTGAAAGTGGAAGATTGGCATCGAGTTGCGCAGTGTGCTAGCGGCCCTCGTTGGCCGCCGCTCCTCAGGGCACGAAAGAGCCTCCCCTTAGGAGCGGGCGGAAAGAGTTTGGCGTCGATCGGAAGCCTCGAAAAGATGAGAAAAAAATGCAGAAAGCTTTTCTTTCTCACTCCACAGGTTGGAACATTGCGAGTGACAACCTTCGGCTCGAGACATTATTGTCATTTCTCGAGACCTTGAGATACCTCGAGAATAATGTCCGCCTGCCGCGTAAGAAATCAGACGCTTCATTGGAAAACTCTAATCGCAAATTCTCAACGCTTGGCGAGCAAACATTTGGACAAATATTTGGCCTCTGAATGCTGAAATTGGTCAGAGCAAAGGTTTGGCTCGAAAGCTCGACTGTGGCGCAAGTTTGACTCCGTTGGAGCAAAGCAGGCGAGACAAATCAGTGGGCGGATCGAGAAGAGACGCCTTTCAAAGTGCAGCTTCGGAAAAGTGCAATGTTTACTCAATAATTGCTCGCCGTTTTGCGCCTTCTCTCTTGAACAGCTGAATAGTACAACTCGACATCCATCCAATAATCTCAAACTCTTTGGGGACCTTCGATGGGAGATTGCCAGTTGAATTGATTGAACCCAAATGGGTGAAAGTGGTTTACGCTAAACTCCGTTCAGCCGGGTGCGATATCGTGCCAGTTTGGGCCCAGTTTATCTAACCTTAGCTTGTCCCTAGCACCTCATTCATAACATGTGCTTATTTAATCCTTGATTCTCCGTGAAACATGTCACGATCTCAACCAGGCATGAGGAGGGACGACAGAGACAGTGTTTGGTAGGAAAACGTGCAGATTCCGCCAGCAACTTGTGGAGCGCGCCCAGCGACGCGTCAGATCGCAGCCCAGAAGCCCCGCTCACTGTTGCAGCCTAGTAGTGCCGTATAGCTGAGGGTGCAAGCCTCTGATGGCAATCGAGTGCCTTTCGATGGACTTGAATGAGGTTTAGATAAGCTCAAATTGGGCGGCAAAAGAGTCAGCAGTCACAGTGTTTGAGGCAACTCAAGAGCAGCCGGAGTTAGGCCACGAGAGGAGGCTCGAAAATGGATTGAGAAGTGTCTGTGAGAAGTTGAATGAAGATCATCTGGATGAGGGAGACTAGAAGATGGGCTTCAGGTGTAAACAAGCCGATTAGTTATTATTGATCTTTATTATCATTGATCATTATTTTTAATCTCAATTCATATTCATATAAACGAATTATTTTAGGCGCCATTTTAGTATTCATATCACCATTGTGGAGAGTGCACAGGACAGAGTGTTGGCCGCTCCCTTAGGCTGGCCACCATGATTACGCGAAAGATCAGAGCCAATGATCAAAGTTTCAATAGCAAGTTCAATTATGCGGACAATTATATCAAGACCTCCAAGTATGGCCTATTGACCTTTTTGCCACTGAATCTATTTGAACAATTCCGTCGTTTAGCAAACACCTATTTTTTATGCCTTTTAATATTGCAATTGATTCCACAAATAAGCTCGCTCACGCCCATCACAACGGCAGTGCCATTGATTGTTGTGCTTGCCATAACTGGCATCAAGGATGCTCATGATGACATTTGTCGCCACAACAGTGACAACCAGGTGAACAATCGTCTGAGCGAGCTGCTCAAGGATGGAAGATTGGTCCGTGAACCTTGGCACAAGGTCAAGGTGGGCGACATCATCAGGATCGAGAATGACCAATTTGTGGCGGTAAGTAGTCTTGTTATGTGCTGGTTGTTTATCTAGTAGTTAGATGTGAAAATCTGCAAATATTAATCACGAAATTGACGAAATTATAAATCCCAAATCATCAGGCAGATCTCATGATCTTGTCCACCAGCGAACCAAATGGCTTCTGTTTCGTCGAGACGGCCGAGCTGGACGGCGAGACCAATTTGAAGTGTCGCCAATCGTTAAGTGAAACAGTCCATTTGGGTGATAATATCGATCAGCTGGCCTCCTTTGATGGCGAGATAATCTGCGAGGCGCCCAACAACAATCTGACCAAATTCGAGGGCACCCTCTTTTGGAAGGGGGAAAAGTATCCAGTCGATAACGACAAGATGCTTCTCAGGGGCTGTATCTTGCGCAACACCAAGTGGTGCTTTGGATTGGTCATTTTCGCTGGCCGGGACACAAAATTGATGCAAAATAGTGGAAAAACTGTCCTGAAAAGGACCAAATCTGATAGGTTATTGAACATCCTAATTATGGGCATTGTAATGGCCCTATTAACCATGTGCCTGTTCACCTCAATTGCGTGCGGTTTTTGGGAAATGTTAGTTGGCCGATATTTTAGCAAATTTCTTCCCCAAAATCTATTCACCACTCAGGACACCTTCACTGCCTCAACAATAACTGCAATTTTAACCTTTTTCAGCTATCTCATTGTACTCAACACTGTGGTGCCCATTTCTTTGTACGTTAGTGTTGAAGTTAATCGTTATTGTCAATCGCTCTTGATTGACTCCGATGAGAAGATGTACTTTCCGGCCAAAGATTCCTACGCCAAAGCTCGAACAACCACACTCAACGAAGAGCTTGGCCAAGTGCAGTATATATTCTCAGACAAAACTGGAACTTTAACTCAAAATTTGATGACCTTCAACAAGTGTTCGATAAATGGCATTTTGTATGGCGAAGTGAAAGACTTTGCCACTGGGGAAATGATTGATGTTACGGCCGAGAATGAGCACTTGTTTGAGCCTGTCGACTTTGGCTCATTTAATCCCAAATTCTATGAGGAAAAGTTCAAGTTTTACGACCAAAACCTGCTGGACCAAGTGGTCCAGTCCAATGCGGAAGTGCACGAGTTTTTCACCCTGCTGGCCGTGTGCCACACGGTGATGTCCGAGGAGAAACAAGGTCGCCTAGAGTACCAGGCACAGTCGCCCGACGAGGCGGCCCTTTCGTCGGCGGCGCGAAACTTTGGCTTCGTGTTCAAGAATCGCACCTCGAACACGATTGAAATTGAGGTGCTTGGCAAGAAGGAAGTCTACGAGCTGTTGGCCATCCTTGACTTCAACAATGTCCGCAAGCGAATGTCTGTGATCGTCAGGCAGCCGCCAAATGGGAACATCAAGCTCTATTGCAAGGGGGCCGATTCGGTGATCTTCGAACACTTGGCGCCCATCCAACAGGTGAGCAGACAGCAGGCCCGTTTGCGCCAAATGACCCAGGAACACTTGGAACAGTTTGCGGGCGTTGGTCTGCGGACCTTGTGTTTGGCCAAGAAGGAGCTTCCTGTGGAGGTGTACGAGAAGTGGCAGCAACAGTTCCACCAGGCAGTCACCTCGATCGAGAACCGGGAGGAGCAGGTTGATCGTTGTTACGAGCTCATCGAGACTGATCTGGAGCTCATGGGAGCCACTGCAATTGAGGACAAGCTGCAGGACCGTGTGCCCCAGACTATAGCCAACCTGTTGGCTTCGGGGATCAAGCTGTGGGTGCTGACGGGCGACAAGCAGGAGACGGCCATCAATATAGGCTACTCGTGCGAGCTGCTCCAGGACGAGATGTGCGAGATCTTCATCATAGACGGTTGCTTCCCCGAGGAGGTGGAGAAGCAGCTCAGGAAGAGTCTCAAGCAAATGGCCAAGGCCCAGCAGCAACAGACGCAACACCAGCAGCAGCAGCACCACTACGCCGCCGGAAGGCCCTCGCCCAGCTCCACGCCCAGCAGGCAGAGCGCCGCCGCCCAGCTGTACGCGGCCGAGCAGCAGCAGCCAGTGGGCGCCTGGCGCCCAGGTGCCTCCAGAGCCGCCCGGCGGCGCCCTCGCTCGGCGGCGGCGGCCAACCCGCGCCCGCCCAGCTCGGGCCGCCCTCCGGCCGCCGGCCGCTCGTCCAGGAACTACGTGTGGCCGGCGGGCGCCAGCGCCAAGGGGTCGCTCTACGAGCCGGCGGCCCTCCGCCCGCAGCCGGATGCGCCGAACGAGACGCCCCTGGTGGAGGTGGCCACTGCCGCGGGCCACCCGCACGAGCCGGACCACCACCGCCTCGACACCACCGAGTTCCAGGAGCTTGCCGACGAGCTGGGCGCCTCGCCGGCCGCCCACCAGAGACCAGGCTCGGCGCGGGCCTCCTCCAGGCGGCGCCCCTCGAGCGGACGCGCCGGGCGCCGCGCTCGCCAGTCCACGGCCGCCGCCGCCGCCGCGGGCACCCCGCTGCCCTTCCTTCCGCTCTCGGCGGCCTCTCTGCAGAGCCTGCACGCGCCACGACCGCCCAGCCAGCAGACGGCGCCCCCGCCGCTTCCGCCGCCCCCGCCGGCCAGCCCCAGGCCTCCGCTGGGCGCCGGCGACCCGAGCGGCGGCTTCGCCCTAGTGATCAACGGCCAGAGTCTGGCCCATGCGCTCTGTCCCAGCAGGGAGCAGCTCTTTCTGCAGGTGGCCAGCCAGTGCAAGTCGGTCATCTGTTGCCGGGTGACGCCCCTCCAGAAGGCGCTCGTGGTCGACCTGGTGAAGCGGCACAAGAAGGTGATCACCCTGAGCATTGGCGACGGAGCCAACGACGTGTCCATGCTCAAGATGGCCCACATTGGAGTGGGAATCAGCGGCCAGGAGGGAATGCAGGCCGTTTTGGCAAGCGACTTTTCCATAGCCCAATTCTGCTACCTCGAACGCCTGCTCCTCGTCCACGGCCGCTGGTCCTACTTCAGGATGTGCAAATTTTTGCGCTACTTCTTCTACAAGAACTTCTCCTTCACCCTCTGCAACCTCTGGTACGCCTTCTTCTGCGGCTTCTCAGCTCAGGTGAGTGTTGAATTATCAATTGTTAATTACAGTTATTTGCATCTATTCGATATACGTTAAACGTAAAGACACCCTTTTCGTGTGAGACATCGAGTCTCATCGTCGATCTAACCCAAAAGTGATCCTCCTCCAAACAATCTGAACATCAAATCTGAACATCAAATGGTTTAAACATCATAATCAAACCGCAAAAACAGACACTCTTCGACCCAATCTTCATATCGTTCTACAATGTCATCTACACCTCACTGCCCGTGCTCGCAATTGGCATCTTCGACCAGGACGTGGACGACAAATTCTCCATCAAGTATCCTCTACTGTACACGCCGGGCCACGTGGATTTGCTCTTCAACAAGTGGGAGTTTCTCAAAAGTGTTGGCCAGGGAATTCTCACCTCTTTCACCACATTCTTCATCACCTATGGAGCGTTCAAGGAATCAGTGGACAGCGAGGGGGTCAATTTGGACTCACACGAACTCTTTGGTTGCGTTGTGAGCACCAATCTGGTGCTTGTGGTCACAGCCCAAGCGGCCCTGGACACTTCCTATTGGACTGTGTTCAACCACATTGCAATTTGGGGCAGTGTGGCACTGTACTTTGCCATGACTCTAGTCTTCAACTCGCGCCTCCTTCGCCTCCAATATGTGGGCGTCTTCCGCAAGGCGCTCAGCACCCTGGTCTTCTGGTTCTCGTTGCCTCTCGTGCTGACCATCCTTTTGGTCCCAATTGTCGCCTACAGATTCTACAAGCTCGACGTGAGTCCCACCCTCTCGGACAGGTGTCGCTATGTTCAGCGCCAGTCGATGAGGCGCAGCAAACCTGTGGAGCCGCAAATCAGACGCCGCTCGTCCACCAGGAAATCTCGCCGCTCCATACGCTCTGGCTACGCCTTTTCCCATCAGGAAGGATTTGGAAATCTCATCACCTCCGGAATGCTAATTAAAAAGTCCCACGATGCGGGCTGATTGAGACTGTGCTCGCTCTTAGTAGCCCTAGTCATTGGTATCTGTCTCTGTTTATTGTTCATCCTTCAATCTCGAGCAAATCTGTGACAAAAATCATCCGTTCAGATGATCACATTTCGTGATTATACTTATCCCAGTCAAAGACTAATCTGAAAGTATTAAGGATCGAAATCGAGTGACTTGGAGGAGTGCGAGATGGTGATTGATAAGGGGCGCTAGATACAGGCTCAGGTGAGGAGAAAGACCTAAGGTGTAGTTGCGCATGTCGCAAAGCTAGCTCAAACAATTGGGCGAGAAAGTGAGAAGCAAAATGGATACCAGTACTAATTGTTTGATGAATAGATGTTTCATTGTGTTGTGCTCGTTTTTATTTACATTCATTTTTTCACTAAACAATTATGGCCAGGCGGCGAGTCGCAGTATCTGCAACTCTTTGGGTCGCCTATTTTTCTATTTTTCACTTTGCGCCTAACAGAAATCCGATTTGTTGTCTTCGGCACTCGAAATCTGATATTTGAAATTTCATAATCGTGGATCAATATCCACGTATTGACTCAACCGCTGCTTCACTTGAGTAATCGCTCCTTTAGATTCCTGCATTCAACTAAAATCTCCTCGGGCAGATCTTCACCAACGTTCGTCTTCAGGTACTCTTCGATAACCTGTTGCTCCTGCAGCCAGAAATCTTTTGATATCGCAAACAATTCATTCACGTCCACAGACTGGGCCAATCCCTGCAAGTTGATAGAGTCGCTCTTCGGCACCAAGCCTATGGGAGTTTGTTGGGCACATGACTCGCCATCAACTCTGCGGCAGATCCAATCGAGAACGCGCGAGTTCTCGCCAAAACCTGGCCACAAAAATTTGCCTGATTGGGTATCTTTTCTGAACCAGTTGACATGGAAAATTTTGGGCAGTTTCAGGGTTGGGTCGCGCCCAAAGCTCAGCCAATGTTCCAAGTATAGTCCAAAGTTGTAGCCAAAGAAGGGGCGCATGGCGAAGGGATCATGCATCATGGTCTTGGCCTTGTGTTCGGCGGCTGCTGTTGACTCGGAACGCATTGAGGAACCAATGAACACCCCGTGATTCCAATCGAACGCCTCGTACACCAGTGGCACTCCCTCGGGTCTGCGGCCACCAAAGATGATGGCCGAAATGGGTACACCTTCGCTGCTTTCCCACTGGGGATCAATTATGGGACATTGGGCAGCCGGGGAACAGAAGCGAGAGTTTGGATGTGCCGCCTTTCGGCCGCAATCTGGTTGCCAATCATTTCCTTGCCAATCCTTGACCTTAGTATCGGGGCCCAACTTATGCTCCAGGCCTTCCCAGAAGAAGTCTCCATCAGATGTTTCGGCAACATTAGTGAAAATGGTGTTCTTCTGAACCGTTTGCATAGCGTTGGGATTTGAAAACTCATTAGTGCCTGGCGCAACGCCGAAAAAGCCGGCCTCTGGATTGATGGCTCGCAACTGTCCATTGTCGTCGAATCTCATCCAGGCAATATCGTCACCAACACATTCAACCTTGTAACCAGGCAGAGTGGGCGTCATCATGGCTAGATTGGTCTTACCACAAGCACTGGGAAAGGCAGCGGCGATGTATTTCTTGTTCCCGGCAGGATCTGTTATGCCTAGAATTAGCATGTGCTCGGCTAGCCATCCCTCGTCGCGACCAAGAATGGAGCCAAGCCTGAGTGCAAAACACTTCTTGCCCAACAAACTGTTGCCACCATAACCAGATCCATAGGAAATGATCTCCTTTCTCTCTGGTATGTGGGAAATGATTGTCTTCTCCGGATTGCAAGCCCAATTATTCACCAAAGGCTTCTCAAGCGGCAATGGGCAGCCAACAGTGTGGAAGCAGCGCACGTAATCATCATCGCCACGCGAATTGATCAGTTGTAAGACTTTCCTTGATACTCTTGTCATGATATGCATACTTGCCACCACATAAGGTGAGTCCGTTAATTGGATACCAACCTTCGAAAGGTTCGATCCAATGGGGCCCATGCTGAATGGTATGACATACATGGTGCGACCGGACATGCAACCAGGAAGCAATTCGCTCATGTGCTTGTCCAATGCGCTCAAATCCATCCAGTTGCCTAAGGCACCAGTCTTTGGTTGATTGGAACCACGAGGAACAACATCGTGCTTGTTTCTGGTACAGATGAATGTCTTGGACTCCACTCGGGCCACATCCTTAGGGTCAGTCAAAGCCAGCCAACAGTTTTCGTGCTTTGCCAGTGGCTTGATCATGTTCTGCTGAAGCATCTCCTGAATTAGCCATTGACGCTCCGTCTCGCTACCATCGCATATGTGGACATTGGAACAATTTGTTAACTTTGCCTTCTCATCTATATAACTAAGTACTGAAGCCGGTAAAAAGCGACCACGCTGTGATTCGGCGTCGCGTTGGTAGCTTCCATGAGACAACTTCCGGATGAGAAGCTCTCTCCTTCTTGATTGGGGGATATTTTCTTCATTGCCGCCATTCAAACTGATATTACTTGTTGATAAATTTTGGATACATGCACCAAATAATTTGTTCTTCTTGTACAGGAGGTCGTAGTCGGTGCGCAAATTCAACGGATTACTACAGGAAAATCTCCTCACTGAATGACGGGCCAGGCGGCAACTAAGCTCGTTAGCTGCCAATCGGCCGAGGGCATTCATGCTGTCTAAATCACTCTGTTTCTCGTGCTTAATCATTGGTAAACTAATTTGGAATCTAAAAATTGGTTAAGTTTGATTTGATATTTTGAATTACTATTAAACTTTTTTCGAGTTATCGTTTCCATGATGATTCTAATTGGTTGAGACTCAATTTATATACCGAGATTCAAGTTACTACTTCTTATGAGAAAACCTAATTCACCTGTCTACAAAGCCCCACGGTCAACTAGATTAAACATTACTCTTCTCAACAGTGACTTCGGTAGAATCGATTACGCCCAAATGACGCTAGCAGATAAGGCGCATACTTCACCAGTGCCAAGATCTTCACTCTGCACTATGAGATATCTGTCTCCGCTACGATATGACAGGGCAGACAGAATGACTCTGAGACACCAGTGTTCTGATAGCCTTTCGATTACGATGACGCTCTCTGTGTCTATCTTTCAACTGAGGAAGCCTCGGCAGTTGCTGATGCTCTCCTCTTGATTGCGATTGTATCTAGTTCGCAAGGGCCTTGTTTATTTTTAACTACAGTTGTGTGCTGATCTCGCTGGCCTAGCCCGGTTTTCTTTCACTTGGCTACCTCTCTAAAGATAGACGCTTATGCTACGATTGTCTCCAGAATATTTCCGTATACGATGAAGAGTTTAGACTCTGTGACTGATAAGCCTGATGAGAAGTTAAATAGATGAACGATGATTAAGAACTTGTAAACATTGTAGATAGAGTGGTAAGATTAAATGCCAGCCGCTAGATTTATCTAATGATCTCAATCAGTGCAATTATCTCAGAGTGGAGTCTCGTTGATTGAACACTTTCTTATTGAACGCATCATATCTGCAATCTTGATGCTATGGAAAATTCATCACCGTGTACACTAAGTGAGTAAATCTCTACTCTTCGATTGTTTCCCTAAAATGCTCAACAGACGTCTCTGATGTAGTTGATTGACGGCGAGAAGGCGAACTTGTTGATTTGACTCGTTGACGATTGAGATAAATAGACAGGGACGACACAATTACGGTCGCCTTGGTTACTATTTTGGAATACCTGTTTACTGATGAGTAGTTATAGCGCTCTCGATGGTTATGGAAATTGAGACAATATCTTCTTAGATCGTTTACCTCATTAAGATGATCACTGATTCGACTCTGATGGCTTCTTATCCAATCAGCTCAATTATGATGGATCATAGATATCTGATAATTAGGGGCGGAAGAGTGAGAGAGTCATCGAATTGCGATTGAGCTTGGAATATTCAGGTGCATTTCTCTCGGTTTTGGGAAATATACCTTACACACTTTTCATCCGAATTATACAAGTTTTCTGAATCCTCTTGATCACTTATGGGACCTCGATAGTCTAACGAAAGGAATTTTTCTGGTGGAAAAAATTCGGTCACAATGAGAAGGGAAAACTCCACACTTGTCTAGGACCAGCGATGGAGCAAGCAAGTGCATGCACGGTGCTATGCGCATTCTTGCGGGATGCGAGTACGTGGAGATGGTCTAGCAAAAGGTCAAAAACCCAAAAACTCTCCCCTAATGAGTACTAGACTAGACTAGACCCATCAATTGGCTATTCCACAACGTGACCAGCCTCGCATCATCATACCCAATTAGGAATCTTCCTAACCGGCGCTTGGTGAGATCCGACTTTTCCATCGGGCACACAATGAGCAATGGTTTAGTCCGATCTGCTCTCCTTCGTAGTGGAGAGAGCAGAGAGGAAGCGATAATTGATTATAACGAAATTTTGGGATTTACTTAGAAAAATTTATTAGTCTAATATATTGCACCTGATTGATTTTGTTCGCTTGCTGCTCGACTAGGGGCGAATCCGAGCAACTTCTGTATATTGGCCCTAATAGACATGGTGCATAGTACGTATAAAAATATGAAAGAACAATCGGTGAGGTCGTCGCCCGCCAAATTTCGATGCGATAACCCTTGGATGAAGCCAAACGGAATGAACGGTAGTTTGGCCACCACTCTGCCGTGAAAGATGGAATTGAACATACCGAGGATGGCGGTAAAGGCAAAGCCCACAAAGAACATGGACTTCATTTTGGCCATAGATAGATCTCGATTATTTTCTTTGAGCCTCTCCTCTTCACGCTCCAGTTTTCGCTTGAGAGATTTATCAACCAGTTCACCTAAGTTTTCTTTTCGTTTGTCCAACTTTTTGCTCTGCTTTTCAATCTCCGCTTTGAGTCTTTTGTATTTTTCAGTCCTATATACCATGAGCCAGGTGAATCCTTCGCCCAACAAGGCGGTAGAGATCGAAATCATTATAATAAGTAAGCTATCTAAGACCATGGCCATCCTGGATTATGGAGGTGGTCTTGGGGAGTTGTAAATTACAATTCTAAATTACAATTACAATAAGATGGACAATTATTATCTCAGATCACCTCTGTGACATTCGGCAAAAAACACGCTTCATTGTTGACAACAAATTCTCACAGCTGATGCATCACTGGCGCCACCATGCCACCGACCATTAAAACTCTAACAACTAGTGAAAGTTTTTCCAAACAATGTAGCTCGTTGGCTCGTCCATCGGAAATTCATATCTCGACACAAAATATAGATCCATGGATTTATAGATGATGGAACTCTTTCTTAATTCTCTCCAATTCCAACCACGATTCTTTCCACGATGCCAAACAATCGCTTCTGAGGCCCCCACATTTATGGAGTCCTCCTAAAGTTAGGGGTCGGTACTTCCTATACAGTTACCTGTCCAGTTCTAGGGTGAAATCTCGCTCATCTGACTGGTATACTGTATCTCGGCTCGAGACATTCCGGAGTCGAGCAGACACCCTCGAGGTTGGATCGTCTCTCTCAAGATGTTTTGTCAGTCTTGTGGACTAGAGAGTAGGCCGAGAGAGTGTCACTCGGTCTCCACTCGCCCCAAGGAGTTGTCTATGAAAACCAGGGCCACAGATTGATCCTCAAGCAATCTTATGCTCGACTGTCAGCTCGAGAGGTGTGAAGGAAACTTCTGAGCATCTTACATAGCTCTCAACAGCATGGTTGTCATCACGGGAGATCGAGTGAGAGGAACAAGCCTGATCGACTTTCATGAATTGAGTCAAAGAAAAAAGCAGGATTGTAGCAAGCCTACCGGAGAGAAAGTTTGGCCTCGGAAAAGATTGATTGATGAGCGAGAAGCCATTTGCGGTGGAGTTAGAGTCGAGCGGCTCAAAGAAAGGAACCCAGTGAAGTGCTTCTGCTGTTATGCTCAGATCGATTGTTGATGAGTGCAGGATGAATAAAAGAGTCAAGTGCATACTACGCGTATGTAAACATCTTGATCGCAATCTTGTCTGTGTTGCTGCAGCGATAACAATGTTGTTAGTTTTTGCATAACAAGAGAGTCCTTGGTGGGTCGGCACTTGTTTCGCCGCTCAAGGTATCAGGCCAGGCAGTGACGATTCAATTGGGAAGATGCACCGATGTAAGGGGAACATTAAGAGGGGGAGATTCATTTTTATATGCTGACAGACGTTGATTTATCTGGAAGTGACCTCGAGAGAGGGAGCACAAACTGCCTAGACACAGAAGCCTACAGATTGATGAGTGTTATCTAACGCGTCCATTATCTCGGCGACAATTTTGCACCTATTGGGCAGCAAGCTGGAGCTGAGCCGAATTCAAGTGGACGAGGGTTTACGTTGTATGTTGAGCCGAGTTGGCATAAATGGCGTAGGTGGATGGCCATGAGAGGGCTGAATTTAGGCTGACCGGCAGATATATTCAGGATGCTCTCGGCCATTGGTGTCCGGGCAACGGTGTGTCCATGAGATGGCTGCCCAGTGTTGAGGGGGCAAAGCAACAGTGTTTAAAAGAATCCGCCCGCTCCAAGTAAACGAGTATCCATCCTCGTGGTGCTCTCGTCGTGGTCCAAGTGGTGGGGGAAGACACCCATTGGAGAGTGGCCTAGGGGCTGTGCAATCTGTGGGGGAGTGGAGAGGGAGGGGTCTGGGTCTGGGATATTCACGAGCTTTGGAGAGGAGGCTGCGTTGGGCCGCTGCTAGAGCGCACGGGGGCACAGCGACGAACGAGCTCTGCTTTTTACCTCTGGCCAAACGGTGAAACGAACGTTGGAGAACAACTGCTGGACAACTCTGGCCGGAGCATCGGCGCGCACGCATTGCGGCCGGCACATGTTCCGCCGCTGAAAGCTGGTTGGCGCCTGTTCACTCTCCGCCAGTTCACTTCGTTCGCCCCGAAGAGCTGGACCTCGCCCGTGCGCGAGCCGCCCTCATCTGGCCGTTTCAGAGCTCAACCATTGGGCTCTGCTGCTTTAGCGCCGGCCGCCGCTTCTGCCGTAGCCGCCGCCGCCTCTGCGCCCACTAGAGGAGAGAGGAGCCCAGCAGAGGCTGAACCTTAGGAAGCAAAATGTTTCGCAAAGCCAGACGGGGCGGCCCGCCACCATCACAACCACCGCCGTCGCCTCTGTATTTCCGATCAAACGGGCCAACTGCAGCAGCAACTAGGAATTGCAACGAATCTCGTGCCTGCCGCCTCGCACAGGCCCTTCCCAATGCTGAACGTTCTCTCTCTCTCTGCCAACCGTGTGTTTGCCTCTCTCTCTCTCTGTGTCGCCCTGTGGGAAACGGCGCGTGTACGCCACCGACTGCATTAGGCCAACCGAAAAGGCGCCCGAATTTTCCTCCTCACTCGAGCCCGCGTACAATTTTAATCGAGCAGAAAAGCACCATTGTGCTGGCCCATAGGTGAAATCTTACACCCAATTTTTAACCGCTTCATAACGGAGGAAATTGATTCTACTTTGTAACAATTGTACAATTTTAATCCATAATAACACTTCCGAACACCCAGTTCCGCTCCACAGAACCACTTTAAGACAAGCATCATTGACACAAAAAAAAGTTATCACACATAGGAGCAAAAAGCTGACAACATATTCTCTTCCTAGACTACAGTTCAACCTACTACACCTACGGGTATCACATACATTAACTTATCAACAAACATTTTGTTACTATTATCACTATTTAACATATATTCCGCATTGGGTTCTATATAACGAACCCAATAACCAAAAGCTTCCAAAATTAAGCAATCCTACAAAATCAAGACTTCCAAATCGGCGCATACAATGATTAACTCGGAACAAGGAGATACCATAGCTGAGCCTCCACAGGCTCAGCAACAGCCCACTGGCATCCCAAACAGCGCTAGTTCCATAGAGATATCTGCCACAACGAACAAGTTCTGGGCACAGTTATTCAAGAAGAAGGGCCCTAAACAGACTCCAGCAGCAAAGGCCGCCAAGGCTGCTGAGGACGCCGCTAAAGCAGCCGAGGAGGCTGCCCAATCGGCACAATTGGCATCAAAGGCTGCAGACAAAGCGGCCAAGGCTGCGAAGGCGGCAGCAGCTGCTGCCCAAGCTGAAGAGGCTGCACGTGCTGCACAGGCGGCCGCTCAAGCGGAGGAAGCTGCAAAGGCCGCCGCGGAAGCTGCCAAACTTGCACAAGCCGAGGAAGCAGCCAAGGCGGCTGCTGCACAGGCTGCCGCCGCTATGGCTGCCGAGGCTCAGGAAGTGGCCAAGAAAGCTGCTGAAGAGATTGCCAACGACAACGAAACTGAGACAAAGCCTGCTGCAGCAAGCGCCGCAACTAACAGTACTTCTCCGAAAAAGACTACCGAGTCGAAGAAAGAGAACAACAAGGCTAGTGATAACAAGTCGAGCGGTCAGGTAGCTAGCGAGCAGAAGGTTGAGAACGCAAAACAGGAGCAGCCAAGTGCTCAGCCAAAAAACAAGAAGGAAAAGAGACAAAAGAACAACAACAACAACAATAACTCCAACGATAATAAGAATGCACAGAAGGCCTAACTTCTTTTTGGTTAATCAATTTGATCATTGTACAGTGTGTAAAAAAATGGCCAAAGGCGGGCTTTCTCGTTCACAGGATGGTCACAGTTCAGGAGACTGGTCTCAGTAACACACTTGTTTTATTTATGCTTGTCGCGCATGGTTCCGATGCTAAATTAAACTTCAACCTCATCCTCTCGTCGGGTATCACACAATTCACCTCACCATCAGCCTAGCATATTGATCTTAAATGTCGAAGATTTAGTTCCCCCAAGCCCATTCATCTCTCCCTGTCCTGTATCGACGTAGAGTTGGCCTCGATATGCCGCTCCTTTCTGAACTGCACTCAGATTGCGTCTCATCAAAACGCTATACTTCTGGACTAAAGAGGACCTAGTCCCCGACACAGAAGAGCAAAACTCTTTTTCGATCTTGATAACGCTTCTTTTATATCCCGTAAGCTTGACTCTTCTGCCCCCGTACTTATTCTTCCCTCCTCTTCAAAATAGATCCTGGAGTAAGAGATCGCCATATAGTTGACCACTCACTCACTGGTTGCTAGGAGTCGGTGGATGCGGAAAACTGCGAGCTGAGGTTAGCGCACAATCTTAGAGTGACAGTAAACACAAATTTTTGTCTGATGAGGCTTCTATTTCGTATTCCATTCCGAGTCTAGTCCGATCGGCTTGGAACCGATCCGAATGACTATATTTTACCAAATCGTATAGTTCCTAGCAATAGAAACAAAATGGCTAGTCAGTCGAATAGTGAGGTGGATCTCGACAGTCCAGGATATGAATTTCTCAGATCTCATAGGAGTATGAATAATCTCTACCTAAAGCTCATAGCTCTCAATTATAGACACGAATTTTGCATCACTTACAAATGCCCTCAGATACATAGGTATTACTTTTCAGTACCAAGCATTAACCCTAGTGAACAAGTATTTATATTCACCTGCTTATGTGCTTGGTTGATCAAAGATAAATGTCAGATGAACTTGTCTCTTTCTCCCGAGGAATATCAAGATGTCGACAGCACAATAGATGTCATAATCGAAGCGCTCGAACTTCTACTATTTCTAGATGGTGGAGATGACCGTCGTCACAAATCAGGAACAATTGGGTTCGCTCCAGCACGCTTGAAGCAGGGCTATGGGCCCGAAGTTATATGGACCTTGAGTGTTTTGGCGGATCGAGCACTGGAATTAGCTGTCGAAGCATCGCCCGGAATTGGCCGTCCTCAAATCATTTATCATGATAAACAAGCGGCCGGTGGCACTCTCAGTCTACCGAACTGCATCGTCATTGGCCAACCATTAGTTGGTGGTGGACTAACCACAAGACCCCTGGGCAGTTATCTGGTCGATGATTCTTCTTTGAATCTGAGGGATGAGATAGTTGAGACAAGTTCCTTGGATGTAAATTCCGTTGAGGACACATATGATCCAAAACAATGGCACATCCAGGTAGACCAGGATACTCCCGCTCTCAAGAAGGCCTCTAGTCTACATGATGATTACAGTAGGTCCAACGAACCTGAATGGGGAGGCTACATGATTGAAACTGAAGAAGCCAACGAGGCTGTGGCTCAATTTTTAGGCCAAACTAAATCTTTGCTAGAGATGATCGCAAATCGGATCGAAAAACAGATGCAGACAATCCATAGTAGGGAGAAGTTTCTACAAGATAGTTTGGCACATCAGTTTGACGAGTTTCTAGAGACTTGGCGCGCTTATATTTCACGGTCGAGGAAGAACACGTCGCTTATGGAGCAGATAGGCTTGAAAACGGATTTATTTGACACTTACGTAACACGCCTGAAGCTGGTGGGTTCTCAAATTGATGCTCGCACGAGAGAATTGAATGACGGTGCCAAGCTCAATGAGTTGCAGGCAAGAGTCGAATCATTAAGAACAGAAAGTGAGAGCCTCGAATTAAAGAGCAGCTTGTTGCTTACGCTCTACGCTAAGCAACAGGAGAAATTCCTCCCTCCCAATTCTTCTTGACTGCTCATGTGACTAGTCGAGGAAATACAGAGGTCTCAGTTGCCAAAATCCGCCGCTCATGCTATCTCACAGAGATTATTGCCAAGCCATTAGACCATCGCCAGTTCCTTTGCTATAGCTCTTCCTATTGATATACAAAACTATTCCAACCATTTGGATCGGAAACCTCCAAGGAAAATGGCCGAAACCAGGAACTCAATGAGAACTCTAGCTAAGCATTTATTCAGGAAGATCCTCGAACTGATAGCTAGCTTTTTGTCGCTATTTCTACGACCCAAGCGAAGTCACAGCTTCTCAATCGATGACGAGATATTACTTATGCCCGCTGTCAAGCTCGCAGAGGCTATCAAGTCGGGCCAGCTTAGCTCGGAGAAAGTTGTTCGAACTTATATACATCAAGCACAATTGGTGGACAAAACCATAAACGCAGTTGTAGAGGGACACTACGATGAGGCAATAAAGCGCGCCCGTGACATTGATAGGGCACTCATGGCTCGCAGAGATGGCAGAGGTCTGGACAAGGAGAAACAAGGTTCCCCTGTTAGCGCCTCAACGTTGGAGCAGCCATTTGTTGGTGTGCCTTTCAGTGTTAAGGAATCAATTGCTGGAGCCTCTTATACAGTGGGCGTGGCCACTAGAGCAAACAAGCGAGCCATTGCGAGCAATCCGGCTGTTGATCAGCTTGTAAAATCGGGCATGATTCCACTGGCATCAACCAATACTCCATGTATGAATTTATGGTTCGACAGTTATAATCTACTGCATGGCCGAACAAATAATCCATACGATCGCTCGAGAATTCCGGGCGGCTCATCAGGTGGTGAGGGTGCCCTCATATCGGCGGCCGGCTCAGTGGTGGGCGTCGGATCCGACTTGGCTGGCTCCATAAGGATACCTTGCCATTTCTGTGGTATCTTCGGGCACAAGCCCACGCCCGGTAGCATCTCAATGGATTACTCTTTTCCCTCTTGTGGCGGCGATCGCTCAATGCTCCGAGCCATTGGCCCCATGGCGAGATATGCTTGTGACCTGAAGCCAATGTTGAAGCTGATGATCACCGAGCCAGAAGCGAGGGCTAAAATGCGTTTGGACGAATATGTCGACTTGAACAAGATTAAGATATTTTTTATAGAAGATCTGGGAGACCCACTTTCGTCCAGCTGCGATAAGGATATTTTGACGGCCATGAACGCCGCAGTGCAACATCTTGTTTCAACATTCCAGGTTCCTGCCTCCAAAATAACACTAGACGCATTCAAGTACGGCCTCCCCTTTTGGGCAGCTGTCGCTCATGGTGGTCAACATTATGCTCCAGAGCATCCAGATGGTTACACGCAATTCAATCCGTTTGTTGAGTTTTTCAAGTGCATCTTAGGAACGTCAATATTTCCCTACAGCTCAATTGCCTGCGGCCTGATCGAGATGGTGGGTCGAGGCAAGCCATCTAATGATAGACAGATGCATATGAAAAGGAAGGCCGAATTGTTGAGAGAAGAGTTCAATCGCATATTGGGCCCCAATGGAGTATTGATCATGCCCACACATCCAGAGGCGGCCCCTCATCATTATCTGACGCTGTTCAAATTCCTCAACTGCTCCTATACGGCGGTGGCAAACTTGTTGCACGCACCCATCACCCAGTGTCCCTTGGGCATGTCACGAGAGGGTTTGCCAATTGGCGTCCAATTGATTGCGACGCAATACAACGACCGTCTCACATTGGCTCTGGCACAGGAATTGGAAAAGGCTTTTGGCGGCTGGCAGCCACCAGTGAAGATCAACTATTCAGGCACCATCGGCTAGAAGCTTGGCTTGATTATCACTCCAGTTCCTGTGATTGTCTCACCCTCCCCCCAGACACAACCGTTATTTAGCATAGCATCTCATAGCCCAGCGCACTGAGCTGGGTGCCACCAGGCCAGCGCCTGAGCATTGTGGTGGCCATATGGATTGTCTGGCAAACATCTTAGCCCTCAGCAATGGTTTGGCGAGCAGTAGGGTTGTTTTGATCATCAATGGCGACTCGGTAACTTGCTCGATGCTGGAAAATCTCAGAAATCAGCCGCGTAAACACATGGCGATGACGAGTGAGATGGCGAGTCACATGAGCTCTGGAGGAGAAGGAGGAGCAGGTTGAGGTTTGAGGGAGGTGCCGGTGGCAAGTTCGTGTCTGGATTAGATCCCCCGCAAGATGGTCCGAAGCCACGCAGACGAGAGAGTGGGAGCGCCAACATCTCAGTTGGCTCTCTGGCATGAACGTGACTGAGAAGTGTACCATCTTCCTTCGCATGAGCTTGCTCAGCCGCCACTGTCTCGGCCAAACTTCTTTTCGACGCTCAGGGGGAGAGTTCGAAAGATCGCAGGACTTTTCGCCATGAGTTATAAGAGAGAGAGAGAGAGAGAAAAAAACATGCCCAAGTTACAGGAGCTGCTCTGCTGCTTAATGCAATGAGTGGAAAACTTTCCTTCCTGCACCTTGCCAGCATGGCACCTTGATTAGCTGCCAACACACCACGGGCCAGTCTTCTCTAAAAGTCTAATTCAACGACGAAGAAGACGAGAAGAGTAAGAGCGAGAGAGCGAGGAAACGAAAAGGTAAAAGAAAAAGAATAAGAAAAAAGCCAGACCAAAGCAAAGCAAAGGCCTGGTAATAATTATGTTCGACGTCGACAGTTGAGAGTCAACGAGGCCTAGTCTTGGGGCTCTCTCTGCCAGCCGTTTGGCTCTGAACCAAGAGCGACTGCTCGCTCTTCTCGATCTCTAGCCTGCAAATGGTGCATGGTGTAACTTGTTTCGCTCATGAGACCATTAAGAGTGCTGCCTTTGTTGTTGTGCCTGCTTCAGCGGCCAAATGCTAACTAATCAATAGTGGAACTTGGTACACCGAACGGCTCACAGAGCAAATGGAAGCAAGCGCCGCATTGGCCACAGCCAGAGAGGAGCGCAATTTTTCCAGACACACTCCAATAAGCAGACAAGCTAGATTCACGGGGAAAACCACTGTGGATAGGTGGACAACTTGTGTGTGTGTGTCTATGTGTGTCTTTGTCGTTCTTGATGTTCAGCAGCCATTCACAAGAGAAGGATTCATTCTGACAACATACGGAAAGAGCCAGTGAATGAGTGAGTAAGAAAGTGGGAGGTAGAGAGAGAGAAAGAGAGAGAGAGAGAGAGTGCTACACCTGAATGCTGACGATCATCCTGGACTCGATTCAGTAGCTACCAACTGAGCAGAGGTGAGCATTTGAATGCGGGCTTTTGTGATTGGCAAATAAAGCTAAGCCTAACTGAGATCTGGCAATCTCAAGAGTCTCTGAGTGAGAGAGAAAAAACAACCAACAACAACAACAATAGGGCTCTGATTTTTGTCTTTAAACTGAGCCAAACCGATATTGCACCCATTTATCCTGCCTCGTTTTCTCACTCTAAGTAGCTTGCGCACTGCTATCTCTCTCTGAAAGGCACAGTTTCAAACGGTTCAGAGAGTGAGTTTTCTTTCCAGCCAGTGAAAGTGTCATCAATTTTGGTCATCTCAGTTGAAAGCCGACACAAGAGACTGAGGGAGAAAAAAGGCTTCTGTTGAGCTGGGGAAAGATAGAGAAAAGATAAAGCAAAGATTGACAGATAGCACTCCAATGCGCCATTAGCATAAGCCTTTAGAACTTGGTGCTCTTATAGAATCCACAAGTGAGCGGACGAGTGTAAGTTATCACCTTTAGAATCAGCTCAACATTCCGCAGCCAATATCAACTGTTACTCTATTCTACAGAGAGGGGAGTGGCCACAAATTTGCTCAATAGATCGATGATTCTTCAAGTCATTTGATTTGAAACTTATTAAAAGTTAGCAAAACTAAAACAAACGAGCCCGAAAAGAAGAATATTAGGTTGATTGTTTTGTCATTTACTTTTAGATGGATAATTTCAGGTTATCTCTAGCCAATTGTGAATATGCCAAGCCTTAAGGGAAGACTCAGAAAGTTAGGCTTATATTTTGCCTACAAAGCACTCTCTCAAACGCTCAGAATTATAGCCCATTTCATGTCTCTACTATTCTCGCCCAAGCGTTCTCAAATACCTCCCATAGATGATCATAATATCATTACACCTGCCATAAAGTTGAGCCAACAGATACGCGATGGCCATGTTACATCGGAGGAAGTGGTAGAGTCTTTCATAAGCCGCATTAAACGGGTGAATCCAATTATAAATGCTGTGGTTGAGAAACGTTTCGAGGATGCCCTAAAGGAGGCGCAGGAGATAGACAGGAAACTGCAGGCGGCGAGAAACAATGAGGGCGACCGGAGCATCTTGAGTATGCCGCTGGTTGGAGTTCCTGTCTCGGTGAAGGAGTCGATTGGGGTTGATGGATACTCAAACACTGGTGGCCTATTGAGTCGCCGTTTCGTCAAGGCCCCCAAGCATGCCGACGCCGTGAAGCTATTGATGAGCAATGGAATGATCCCCATTGCTTTGACCAATATTCCCGAATTGGGCATGTGGTGGGACGCCAGTAATCCCGTTTATGGTTGCACAAATAATCCCTACGATTTGGGCCGCATTCCCGGCGGTTCCTCGGGAGGTGAGGGCGCCCTATTGGCCGCGGCTGGATCAGTTATTGGCATTGGAAGCGATATCGCTGGTTCGATAAGAATGCCTGCCAACTTTTGCGGTGTCTTTGGCCACAAGCCCACCCCGTTCGTGGTCTCAAACGTGGGCACCTATCCAACAATTAAGGGCGAACGCGAGAAACTATTTGGCATAGGGCCCATGACGCGTTATGCTTGCGACATGGCGCCCATGCTGAAGGTTCTAGCGGGTACCAAGGTGAGCAAGTTGCGTCTTGATGAGCCGGTGGATATGAAAAAATTGAAGGTGTTCTATGTGGAAGAATTGGGCGACCCATTGGCTGCATCATGTAATGCCGATATGCTCGAAAGGCTTCGAGAGGCAGTGAAACACTTGGCCAACACTTACAAGATACCTTCGCATTGTGTTCGCTTTGATGAATTCCAACACGGCTTCCTATTGTGGTCAGCTGAGGCGCATACAGATCCAGACACGCCAGCATTGAGTAAACTATTCAACGACGGCCTACCGGGCGAGTTGAATCCAGTGGTTGAGATAGCCAAAAAAGCCCTTCAAACCTCGCCGCACAATATGAACTCAATTGTGGCCACAACTCTTGATAAATTCTCCCCTGGCCATGGAACAAGGGAAAGCAAGATACTCACTGCAAGGGCCGCCTCCTTGAGAAGGGGCTTTGAGGAGCTCGTCGGCGATGACGGTGTCCTATTGGTGCCAACCCATCCAGAGCCAGCGCCAAAGCATCATACAACCTTCCTGAAGGTGTTCAATGTCTCTTATACATCCGTAACAAGCGTACTCCAAGCGCCCATCACTCAGTGCCCGCTTGGCCTCTCGGACGAGGGCCTTCCATTTGGTGTACAGATTATAGCCAAACCTTACAATGATCGTCTAACATTAGCGGTCGCTCAAGAGCTCGAGAAGGCCTTTGGCGGTTGGATTCCGCCCTGCAGAATCGATACATAGAAAGGAGAGAGAGAGAGAGAGATCCTTATTGAGGATCGCGTTGTTGTTGTTGTTGTTGGTTTTGGTGATGATGTCCTCGCTTTATGTGGGGAACCAACAACTCTTTTTCAACATTTGATGGCTGTAACTGCACTGACGTTTGAACTAAATGAGAAAACCTTGTCAGAACTTTGAATCCTCGCTCAAAAGTCGAGTATCATTTCGTCTCACTTTATTCATTCCTCAGTTGTGCTCACCAAGAGTGTCTTCCTTCTTGGCCCCTTTTGCCTCTTCAACTTAATCAACATCAGAACGAGGCTTGATACGAGATTCCTGCACAATCAGGCGTAAATGGAACATTTATTCACACGCCATATGCCGACTCTCTGCACAACTTGTGCACTTGAGTCGCTTTACTAATCATCATGCCAGAGAGCATCCAAGAGTGTAACTAGCTGTCCGACTGTGCTGGGCACTTGACACTAGGTCCCTATTGTTTTCAGCCATCTAACACCTCTGACGACTCAACTTTGTGTTCCGCTAACTCAAACTGGCTAATCTCAAACTTCGTTCTGCGTTCCGTCTCTTCTTCAACTTGCAGCTGCTAGCTCGTGGCGACAAAATGGATAAACCGCAAACAAAAGTACAATTGTTTTAGAGTTGCATCAGGAACTCTGTGCAATAGGCCAACACTACTCTTTGCCTCGCCTAAGCCAGAAACTGAATCTTTTCCGTTTCTCCACTGACATAGAGTCCAATTCGAGTGTTGGGAAAACAAAGCGAGACCTCTCATCTAGTTCACAAGAAAATTGACATACCTCGAGGCTTTTCACCTTGGAGGAAACCTTTTACTGCATACCAACGTGATATCTCTGCTCGTATTCTCTGCTGAAATTAAACGATATTTATTGACATTATTATTCATTTAGAGTTTCCTTCAAAAGAGCAATATGAATGAATTGATGTCTGATGCAGACCGCGAGCGCATGAATGAGCGCGAGCGCAAGAAGGCGGAAGTTAGAGCTCGTCTCGAGGCCGCCTCGGCCAAGACCCAGAAGAAAAAGGGATTCATGACTCCGGAGAGGAAGAAGAAATTGAGAATCTTGTTGCGTAAGAAGGCCGCCGAAGAGCTCAAGAGGCAACAGGAGGCGAAAGCGGCCGAAAGGAGAAAGGTGATAGCCGAGAGAACTGGGCCCAAACAGAATCTAGATGATTTGGATGATCAACAATTGGTTGAAGTGTGTAAGAAGTATCACGCCAGGATTGCCGAGCTTGAGAGCGCCAAATACGATCTCGAGTATCATGTCAGTCGGATCGATTTTGATATCCATGAGCTATCAATGAAGCTCAACGATATGCGTGGAAAATATATCAAGCCCACTTTGAAGAAGGTTCCCAAGTTTGGAGTCAAAATAGAACGCATGTTGCTCAATGCAAGAAAAGAGATTGGCTTCACAGTCAACCTTAAAGCTGTGAAGAAGAACCCCATGAAGGTGGATGAGCAACAACAATCTGCGACACCTGAGTGGTCATGGAAGAAGGATAAGGAACAGGGGGCAACAGAGGGCGGCGAAGCCGGAGGGGATGGCCAGACGGGAGCTGAATGAATAGCAATGCACTTTTCTCAGCTTCAAAAGCTGATAGAATTTTAATCAATTCTTGAAGATTGGATGGAGAATTCGTTTTTGATTTCAATAAAATCGCTTCAACTTTTGAGATGATGTCAACATCAAGCTCTCTGACCGAACCACTCTTTTGTTGTCTCTCCAAATGAACGTTTGGTAATTCCCAAATTCATCTTTTTTTTACATTGTTTTGCTATATGGTTGTGAGGCTTTCTCGGATACAAAGTTAATCAAAAATATCTCTAGTAATAATATATCTGAAAAATCTCCAAGACGCGACCAATTTCGCCGAAGAATTGATTGAATTTGAGAAGTGGAAAAAGTTTGATCAAATCTTTCGTTTTCTCATAATTTCAGGCTATGAATTCGTATTTTGTACGGGGGCAATGTCGGAATTGATGAATTTTTTTACACGCTCTAGGTATTCTCTAAACAATTCTATATCATTGTGTCCAGCACCCTCAACCCATAGAGGCGGAACTGGATTACGACATAATGAATGTATAGCTTGACCATGCGATATGTCAATAACTTCATCCTCGGTGCCGTGTATGACAAGCACTGGTGAGTCGATCTTTGGTACTTTATCGATATTTGGGAAAGCGTCGAAGAACCAAGTTCTCCTAGTGTTGGGGAATGCTAAACGTAAGCCACTTGTGAGAGGTGAATGCAAGATTATACCAGCGAAATCATACTTGGACGCCAAGTCGACTGTCGGCACTGTGCCAATACTTTGACCATATAAGATAACTTTGTTAGCCTGCACATCGTACCTTCGCCTCAGCTCGTTCCAGGCTACTTCTATATTCGTGTAAAGACTCTTCTCTGACGCTTTGCCGCTACTCATTCCGTACCCCGAATAATCATAACCAAATACATTGCAGTTCACTTTGTTTCCGAGCCCCAAGTAAAAGCTGGACATTAAGCCTAGATCAGCGGCATTACCATGGCTAAACAATATGGTGTATTTGGGATTCTTAGATGCCTTCACATACATACAGGCGATCTTTTCATTGCGTCCTTGTTGTGCATAGAATACTTCAAAGTGTTCTAGTTCACTATTAGAAAATTGCCATTCAGCCCTTTCGTCTAGTTTGAGTTTGTAATTCGGATAAGATTTTTGACGAAGATTTGTGTTATTCTGATTAGATAGTCTCTCCGTAGAAGTTTCTTCTGGCTGTTCTATCATAGCGTATGTAGGTTCGGGAGGTGAAAAGGCTAATTTGGAGACAATAGTCGAAGGGCAGGGCGGACATAATAATGACAACATGGTGAAAATTTTGCAGTGATGATCTATCAGATAAAGATTACGTAGATGGGTTCTTTTGATGCTGGGAAACGCGTGACTGCCTCTCCTAGAAGATTCAGCCGGATGAGTTTCAATAAATAGTGATTTTACCTAGAGCATGATATCCACAATCTACTTCCGAGATGGTATTTAAGGTGAGTTTAAAATTGGTGGTGCTACTGATCAAAACTTTGATCCCTCTGTCTTTCTCTCTGTCTCTTTCCTCTGTCTCTCTATCCGGGTTGTTGTTGAAACTGGATGGAAAGTTCGAATGATCACCTGGGATCCTCTAACGGTGGATATCTAAATTGGGTTGGATTCTTGAGGACATTATGTTGACAGATAAGTGGGAAAACAACCCTACCCTCTAGGTAAATAATGGGAACATTCGTCCGAATAACCGTGGGCCGTGATTACACTGGCTACTTGTGGCTTTTACTGTGTGCAAAATCCATCAAAACTTAATTCTCTGCACAGTGCATCCCGCAAGTTCGAAGCAGTGCGGCGTGCTCCTCTCTGCTCTTGGACTCTGGAAACCGAATTTTTCTTTGCACTGCGCTGATCTAATTCCTCCAGCCTTTGGGTTCAGCGAATTCCGCATCGAACTTTTCGCATTTCGATTAGATCGAATCCTCATAATTTTTGGCAGCAATAATGAAAAGATGCCTAGTATTTTATACATTATCTTGAATTGTTCCTAGCCAACCTTGCGACTTATTATGCTTTTAATTTTATTTTTAACGGAGTTGCAGATTATCTGCAATCATATACTCTATGAAAAACCCCTAGGTTACATCATCCTTATGAAGCGATCGGTAAGAGAAATTTCATGGGCTCAAATCGCTCATTTGCTACTCATGAAATCCACGAGCCCTGAGTCAGCCGGATAGGATCAAACAACTGAAGAATGGCTCACTGCAATAAGAATGAAGCCACAACGAGACTACTTGTTGTTATGGTTCTGTCAATCATTATCCGTCCACCAGACGGCAGTACATGGCAACTCTGGGTGATGTCACGAAACACTCGGCACCTCACTCCCCAGGTGGTCGCTATAGATATGTACATAGTGACTAAGTCCAGGAACTGGATCTTTTGACTTGCTGGACTTTGATAGCGCATGCGCTGAACAATTTAACCAGCGGGCAACACCATACTTAGCCTGGACCAGTCGCCTCAATCCAAGTTATTCTTCTGTTTCTACATCTCAAGGAGTGAAGCACTTTCATTCAAGTTGATTCAGTTTAGAAAGTAATCTTTTAGACGGAAAATATCCCAGAAGACACAATCCTGAAGAGAGAAGGTCCGCAGGATTGTATCATCTGGATCCTTTAATCATCTCAGACCGAAGAATTCAAAGTCAACGGCATCAGTCGCTTTGCCACTGAATCAAGTGTATCCAGATTACTCATCGTCAATATGTAGGAGAATCATGTGTAAGGTAAGTTTTCCTCGCTGGTGTTTTAACCTCTCTTGTCTCTTGAAGAATCGAGACATTCTCGTGCGTCTGCTTCATAACTGTGCAGTCGGGGGGCAGCCATCGGACTCGATATGATTGGGAGTAAGCTGAAATCAGCAAGGAGCAAGACTCTGCATCGATTCTTAAAGGAATATCCGTAAGTCGTGAGTTTGACACACTACCTCGAGGCGCTGATTCGTCCAACGCTTCAAGATGATATCACTGCGGCGGATGTATTTTTGATAAGCGCCACTTGCATTTGCATTGAATTTTCACTATCAATCTTCGTTGAGCGATTGCTCAGCTTTACTGGCTTGACGGGAGATAATCGATCTAAAAGAGAGAACCGCCCTATGATTACGGATCAGTTTGTATAAATGTCCGAAGTAGAGGCACTCACTTGATGTCGAGTGAGCGATTGCTAGTTGAAAACATGACTTTGGTTTCTGAGATGATAGATATATCATTTGTTGCAAGTTATAAGTTGATTTTTCAATTGTCTGGGCAATCGTTGGAGGATCGTTGATTCTTCTTCATATTCGGTATCTGGTTCCGCTTTGACGATCATATATACAGGCAAGAATCTTCGCTTTCTTACTCATTAACTTTCCAATGAGACGAGGCGGCACACGGCCTAGTTTACAACGCTTGCTGCTTGGTGCGTGGTTATTCTGTTCATTTTTTCGCCTCGATTGCACAGCTGTGAACCTTGAAATATTCCACAGCGTTTAGATCAACTGTAAATTTTACCGAGAACAATGAGGAAGCAGGCGACAAAGAGAGAAACGATCGATCCGAGTGCCAATCAATCTCCTGATTCAGATCAGTTGTAAAGTGTGATAAGCTTGAAACAATCTATGTGGCATCTAGCGATTATGTACGATCGAGCATTGATTGAACTTGATTTGATTGCCATCAGACAGTGTTCAAGAGAAGCTACGGAGCATATGGACGAGCATATGAATGTGAAGGGGCGAGTGAGACGAGAAGTTTATTGTCCCACTGGATTGGGATACAGCGAGCATAAGGGCACTATGAACAATGGTTAGCCAGTGTCTAGCACACCAGTTATGATTGGTAGAGCAAAACTCAATCTCCATCGAAGAAGTATATCGATGGAGGAAAAAGGAGTGCGACGTTCCGTGAAGTGTGCGCAGCTAGTGGTTGTCTCCAAGTATTATCATGCCTGAACACTTCAGAACTCGCGCATACAGAAAGTGCCCGCATGCAAGCTTGTGTCCCTCTAGCAAGAATTGTTCTACTCTAGTGTTAATTCAAATGCTAAACTTATAGTTCATTAATAGCATCGGCTATTCCTAGCACAATAACACTAGCACTATCTTAGCGTCCTCATCCTGCGCGGAATATCCTCAGTCGAGGATCTGTTCCCCCTCTCATTGTTGGGACCATAGTGGCCTGCCACCAATGGCTCATGCTATGATATCTCTCTCTCTCTTTCTCTCTTAGAGACAAGCTGGCTAGTGAGTTGGTAGTGAGATCAAAGATAGATCCTGATCGATCGATCCATCGAGAGAGAAAGAGAGAGAGGGAGAGAGAGAGAGTTATTGAATCGAATGGAAACGCGTAGTGAGGCCTCGTCGTATGAATATCCTCCGCAAAAAGATTAGCAAGTGAGAAATTGTTCAACAACTACAGTCTGAACTCGGTAGCCTTTGGAACTTCAGATAGTTTGAGAGGTTGGACGCTGTTTACTAGATGGGCAAAAGTAAAAGGCCTAAGTTTAGGAGTCATATGAAAGCGGGCCTACCTTAGGTTGGCCATGATGCCCACTGGTGAACAAGTATTCCCAATCAAATGGGCCGGGGGCTATGTTGGCCATATTGACAGCAATTATGTGACTGACGCTGGACCTGGGCTCACAAGTGGGAGGCTTGAAGCAAGTGCTGAATCGGGCATGGTCGATGTTCAGAGAGAGCTTTATCCTAGTCTCGCGAATGGTTCCGAGTCGATCTCATTTCAGACGGGAGGTGCGTTGGCGCAGAATGAAGCCAGTCGCGGAAGCAATTTCGAATCAACGACTTTGCCCAGCCATTGGCGCTTATCTGCCGGCCAGTCGGAGCACTCCGCCTCCACTCACCTAGAGTCTTCATTTGATTTTCATCATCATCATCATCAAATTCTTAGTTCCAATTGCCATTATGAAATGAAGCACAATGAAGATCTTGGTGATCTTAGTGACGGAAAGTTCAGCAACCAATTTCAGTCAAACATTTTTGCCCCCTTGACTAATCAGATGAAGAGTCTACTTATAGTTCGCGGTGGAGAGAAATCAATTAGTGAAAGTAAACAGTTTGACCCCACTATAGGCATAGATAATTTAACAATAGATAGCGACCAATATACTAACGAAAAGAACAATAATTATCAACTCAATAAGGAGGGAAAGTCAGCGGCATTTTGCAGTGAAACAATAGAGAGTAATAGAACACTTATTATTATGGGAGAGACATCTTGTCGCGAGCAAAAGGATCAGGTGGTTTCCATTGATCAAAGTAACAAAATTATCCTCAGTCAACAAGCGTTGGGAGGGGAATCAATTGAGGATAGGGTGAAAAGGGAGCAAAAATCAAACAGTGAAACAGGTTCGAAAAATTCAATTAATGACAATAGGCTCATTGATGGAACCAGCAATGCCATCAGGGAACGAACCGTAGCCACAAATAAGGCCGGATTCATTTGCAATGCGTGCAATAAGCCCATCAATGATCGATATTTAATGAAATTATTTAGCCAACAGCAGAAAAAAATTAAAACGGAAACCTTGCATGACAATCCCAAGCACAAGCTAGCAACTACAACTATCCAAGATGGACTCTCGCAAAGCACGGGTATTGGCCATAGTGAGCCATCAGAATTAATAGAGGCGGAATCTGAAAATTGTCTTTGGTTTCATGAACAATGTCTCAGGTGTTCCACCTGCAACTGCCTACTGGACAAGAATTGTTTCGTACGCCAAGAGAAGATATTCTGCAGGCGAGACTACATTGGAAGGTGAGTTTTTTTGTTTAATTTTATGTCATTACAATCGTTTACACTTATTAAGGTCTAGCCAATACTCGAAATTAGTTCGCCTTTCTAATACCCCCGATCAAGTGATATTTTATACCAACGCATTTTTATACTTTGCAAACACCCTCAGTCTCTTCGATGGATCTCATCAGAACAATCTGACTGTTTTGAATTGTATAGCGTGCAATATCCAAATCAATCCCAACGAACTGGTGATGCGGGTGCCATCAAGTAAATCAATATATCATTTGGCCTGCTTCAAGTGTTTCATCTGCGACAGACCATTGAAGCAAGGTGATAGGTATCTAATTTTGGCAAACAGAAGGGTCTCATGCGCACAGCATCACCAACAGCACTCAACACAATTCCCAAACCAATCCCAACCAAGAGACTGTCTGTCAAACGTTGGAGGTAGAAACTCTAGTCCAGCTTCCAGTAGACAATTTCAGAGACAGTACAGTTGTAATGAGGAAATAATTTGCAATGAAAACGATAGCAATACAAGCAGTCAGTTCGCAAGCAACGAACACATGAATCAACATCTAGAATCTATAAGCGCTGGTGCATTTTGCGACAGCACCAATTCTCTATATAATCCAGTGAATGCAATGATCGATTCAGGCAGTGAACAGGAATTTGACACACTGGGATCAAGACAACAGTGTAGCAATATGAACAATGAACAATATCTAAATGACAGGAGGCCCAATCCTCTGATGAGTTTCTCACTCAGTGATTCTAGTGGATGTTCACGGGCGGCCCGACAAATGGACTCAACAACTCGTGGGCAGACAAATAATTTAGTTTATTCCCAACAAACTCATTCGCAACAACAACAAATCACCCTACTAAATCATCATAATCAACAGCATCAACAAAATAATCAAACAAACACCCTCGTTGGCATGGGCGACGAGACAACGGAGGGCAAATATTTTGGACAGAATCAAATTCAAGCCTCGATCATCAGCAGCTCAACAACGATGAACGAAGCACCAATGGGGCGCACACAGCAATTGATGCCCTATAATCAGGCAACACAGACGAGCAGGCATTCGCCATTGATCTCACTGAGCGGCGTTGTTGATTCAGTGAACAAAACTCAGCTACAACAACAGCAGCAGCAGCAACAACAACAACAACCTCACCGTCAACAGCCGCAGCCATCCGTGGCCGATTGCCGATCTGTTGGTAGGGGGTCCAGTGGCAATGGCAGTAACCTTTTGGCCACCATGTCCTCCAAAAGGAGCTCGACAACGATCGGGAGCAGTGGCGGCGGCAGCAAAGCGGCGACAATATGCAAGCAACAACAATCAGGAGGTGTCCAGGCGGCTCGTCGGGCGAGCAACAACCAGGGAGAATCATCCGCCGACTCGCCGCATGCCAGACCCAATGGAAGGGCGCCAAAATCGGCCATGAGCGGCGCAGCGCAGCAAAACTCGTACGCCCGCCAGCAGCAGTCCAACAACTGCGCCGCGTCAACCAGCAACAGCACCTCCTCCGACCCGCGCAACCCCCAGCGTCAACAAGCGCACCAGCAGCAGCCAACCACCAGCACCGGCCGCATCGATGGTCGCAGGGGCCCCAAGCGGCCCCGGACCATCCTGACGACGAGTCAGCGGCGGGCGTTCAAGAACTCCTTCGACCTGAGCCAAAAGCCGTGCCGAAAAGTTCGCGAAGCTCTGGCCAAGGAGACCGGTTTGAGTGTGCGCATTGTGCAGGTCTGGTTCCAGAACCAGCGGGCCAAGTTGAAGAAGATCCAGAGGAAACAACTCCCGGCGCAACAAGGAATCCAGCACCACGGCGGCGGCGGTGGCGGTCCCTCCAGCGGCGGGCTCCCCAACGCGGGCCAGCTGCTCTCGTCGGGCCCACAGCACGCGGAGCATCCGGGCCACTTGGGCGCCCTGGCCGGCCAGCATCAGGCCAGGAATCCCCTCGGTCATCTGGACCAATCGGGCCTGGGGCCGCATCACTTGTCGGCGCACCACGTGGGCCACCAGCAGTTCCAGCAGGCGGCGGCGGCGTGCGGCCTGGCCCACGGCGCAGTGGCTCGCAACCAATCGAGCGATTACCTCGCGAACAGGCAGACTGGCTCCTCGGTGGCGCCCGCAGCCAACGGGCACGGGGCTCTCTCGTCCGAGTCGCCCTTGGGCTCCATGATGCTGCTCGACGGAGATGACCAGCAGCAGCAGCATCCAGCCAGCGCGTTGGCGGGCCCCGGAAGTGGCGACAATCAAAGACAGCCGGTGCGGCCAGTGAAGCGTCATGGCGAACCAATTGGAGGCGGCGGCCAGTTGGGCGGTGGGGGCGGCTCCTCGGCCACTTCGGGCTCGAGTTGTCAGCGCCAATTGGTGGATGAGGCAAACTTCGGCCAGCCCGTCGGCTCGGGCGTGAAGAAGAACCACCCTTCTAATGAATTGGAGCGCAGCCATGCGAGCCGATCGATGGGGGGCGCCCACGAGCAGGACGCCGACCAGGAGGCCGAGGGCTCGAACGGGGAGCTTGACGAGCCGGAGGACGAAGAATATGACGAGGACGAGGACGACGATGATGATGAGCACGAGGAGGAAGAGGAGGAGGAGGAGGAGGAGGAGGCGGAGGAAGAGGAAGAAGAGGAGGAGGAGGAGGCGGAGGACGAGCTTGACGAGGACGACGAGCCGCAGCGCGGGGCTGAGGGCGAGACGGAGGTTGGGACGGCCGGCGAGCGTGTGGACGAGGCGCCACGATTCGAGCCGGACGCTTTGCAGCGGGAGGAGCGCCGCATGAAGGGCTGCTCCGGAGTGGGCGAACGGCTGCCGGATGGAGACATCATGATCAGCGCAGGAGTTCAGCCCATGGGCCCCACCGAGATCACCAACTGATGAAGGAATCTGTCAATTAAATACTCACTCACACAGCCAACTCTGTGGCCGTGGGAGAGGCGGCCCTAGAGATTGACAATTAGGTCGCCCGTTGGGGGACTCCCTCTGGCAATGGATGACTTTTTGTCGCCTGCTTTAGATGATTTGACAACCACATCTGAGCTCGTCTGGCTGATGTGCAAGCATCTGCCGAGCCAGCGGCCTGCACCCCAAGACACTGAGAGAACGCGAAGCCAGGCGGGCCAACAGGCTGATCGAGGGCGCTTTGCTTGCCCCGCTTTCTTGCAGCCTTGGGGAGCCATTTGCGAGATCGAGGCCAAATGGCCGGATTTGGCGGCCCATTTAGACCTCTGCACTGCGCGCCTTCAACTCTTCGGGCTCTGCGCCGAGACGAAGCGACTGCAGGACACCCATGGGAGGATCTCTCGCCTCGCATGGCCCTTGGCGTCCGCCTGGAGGCCCTATAAAGAGTCCCAAGGAGTTGCGATTGTTTTGGCGCCCGGGCTCGCCGGGCGGCCTTGGGCGGGCGGAGGAAAAGAGCAAGCTGGCTGCGGTTGCGCGCGCCCGAACTGGCTCTATAGCGGCGCCCCTATATGGCTCTGATGTTTTGCCTCCTGCAGGCGAGCTCGCCAGCGAACGGGCAAGCGTGCGCCTGAGGACTGGCAATGCGACCAGACGTCTGGCAGTCTGGGCGAGCGCGTTGCGCGCGTCCGTAAATTGCACTGGCGCAGCACTGGCGGTGCACCAACTCGCGCCATTCCGGCCGACTGTTTACTGCTCGCGGCCAGCCCGTCGCCAAGCTAGTCTCTCTCTCTTCTCTCCCCCCGCTGGCCCCCCACCGGCGGGCCCTCGTCTGCGGCTCGGAAGTGCCGCCGAGACAAGCGGGCCGGAAGGAGCCGCAACGCAGAGGGCGCACCTCCGTTTACTCTGCAAGCCGCGGGCTTGCCGAGTCGGCGACCTATGGCGCCCAAACGAACGCCTATTCCTCCGGCGAATTGCACCTCCTGGCCACTTGCTGGCTCGCAAACGGGCCCTAAAGGGGCCCACTTGGACAAACAGGAGAAGCCGGAAGTCGATGGAGCGTGTGCTCGATTTGGGGGCGCGTTCAATTGGGAGGGACTGTGTTGGGCGAGTTTGTGCCATCGGGCCAGTTGTGAGTGTGGCCATGTTTGTGTGTGGCTCGTCTGTGTGTGGCGGGGGGCCAGCCTAGCCGAGTGTGGTGGTGACTCCAATTTGTCATCGTCGTTCAATTGGAAATGGCCCGACGGCAAGTGGGCGGCGCTTTTTTCGCCCACTTGGCCCTCGACAAGGCGGCCACACGCGAGAACGAGCGAGCGAGCGAGCAGACGAGCAGACGAGCAGTCGAGCAGACGAGCAGTCGAGAAGACGAGCAGTCGAGAAGACGGAATTCGAGGTGGGGGCGCCCGTCGGTCTAGTGTGCACTGTGCAGCGGAACTGTGTGTGTTCAATTTGTCCAATTCTGGCCAACTGGACCGCAGCACTGCAGCACCGGCCAGCAGCCACCTACACGCCACTGTCCAGTCGCGGTGGAGGCGAGCTTCTGCTCGGAGGCAAATCTGCTCGGCACATAGAGGCACCCTCAGCTTGCAGGCACGGGCGACTCTCCCAGACGGGCGGCTCACTGGCCGCCTGAAGCCGCAGGAAGAGAGCCGAAAGGGAGACACACAGACAGGCGAGTGAGCAGTGGGCGCCTCACGAACGCCCAGTGACGCTTTAAGATGGTGGCAAAAAGTGAAAGGGGATCACGGGCGCTGTTTGGCGGGCGCCCCGAGCGCATGATGCGCCTGTCAATCTGGTCTCGCGGCCAGTGGCTGGCGGCCGAGAACTGCGCGGCGGCCGAGAACTGGGGCTTGCAATTCCGGTTCGAGGGGGCTCGTGGCGGCATCTGGGCCGGATTTGGGCGTGCAGACTGTGCGCCGGCGAGGTTTGGCGGGTGGCCAGTTGGTGCCACTTGCCAGTGCACAGTGCACAGTGCGCCAGTGCTCAGTGCGCCAGTCCTAGTCTCTGGCGGGGCTCGCTTTCACTTCCGCCGCGCCCCGTGCGTCCCTCGGCCGTCCGCCCGCAGCCCGGCCGCTGTTCAGGGACGCGTTAACCAGGCCAGAGGCCCGGCGCGCCTAATGTATTCAACTGGCGCCGCCCAGCGCCCAGCGCCCAGTATCAAAGGGCCGCCCGGCCGAGGGCAAACACCAAATGCCGCCAGCATCAGATTTAATTTTGCGCCCCTTCATTTGGCAGCCGGTGGGCCAAACAACAGTCGGACTGTGCCAAAGGGCCACAGACTAGGTTTAGGACTGGGACTGGGACGCGCTGGCGCCGCAGTGGAGCCCCCGGCTGCTCGCCGGCAACGCTCACTCGGCCGGGCCAGTGCGCGCCGCCCGGAAGCCAGCCGGCCCGCTTTGGGCCGCTTGAGCCAGCCTGGAGCCAGAGGTAAGGGCTGGCAGTCTTTTTTCTCCTCCTTCGCCCACACACACAAACAATTGCTGGGGCACAATTGTTTGGGCGCCGCCAAATGTGCGGCGTCCCAACTCACTGAAACGCGAATCAATCATATTTTAAGACACACTCTGGGGCCCATTGGGGCGCCCAAGAGGCCGGAACTGGGCGCTCTTTGGCTCTCTGGCCGAATTGGCGGCCAATTTGTTCTCGGCCACGCTCCATCTGGCCCACACACACACACACACACAAGCGAGCAAGCAAGCAAACCTCAGCCCGCCGATTGCCACTGATTTATTGTGCGCCCAGGGGGAACACTCGCGCACACTGCTCGCACTTGTTCCTGGCCCAAACTGGGCTCTCCTAAGGCTCTTCTGAGCCTATCCTAAGGCTCGGAAGACTCTCCTGAAGCTCTCCTTAGGCTCTCCTCAAGTTATCCTGCCCGAAGCTCCCCCGAGGCAAGTGATCGACTGCAGGGCTCTGACTCGGGCCGGAAGTGGACAACAGTTGGGCCCCGGGAGCGTCGCCTGGGGGGAGCCGCGGGACAGTGGTGGAAGCTTGCTCTGAGGGGCAGAATGATACGAGCAGCAAGTGAATCATATTTGGCGCCACATGATTAATTTCCATTCGGCGCTGGCGGGCGGCCATTCTTCTCAGGCGCCCTGTTGACACGCCGTTTGACTTTGGGGCCCCGAAGTCTGGCGAGCGCCCATTAGAATTACGTGAGCCGAATCTGAGGGGGCCAAACACGAGCTAAGGGCGGCCAGAGCTTGGGCGCCTCACTGTGCCTCACTTCGGCGGCGGCCAAGCGGCCACTCAATGGGGGACAGTCTGCGAGACAGTTTTCTAGGCCGGGCGGTAATCTTTCGACCTTTGCAAATCCGTCCGCATCATTACACGCCGGAGGTCCAGTGCTAGATGGGCTGGGCTGGAATCCAGTGTGTGTGTGTGTCTGGCGGACGCTCAGGAGGCGCGCTCGAGTGAGTGCTTCTCGAGTGAGTTTGCAGCAAAGTCGAAAAGTGGCCGAAAAGTGACTTTTCCGTCACTTTTGCCGCCCCAGACGAGCTGGCGCCCAGCCCCAACTTGCTCACCACTGCTGCTCGTCCATTTGGGGCGCCCACAACTGCGCCTTAGGTCGCCGGCCGAGTTTTCCACGTCCAATATTGCGGCCCCACTGCGGCGCGCTGGCTAATCCTCGGCGGCAAAAACAAGCACCAAAGGGGCGCCAATTTTTCCCCTTTTGACGTCATGTTGCGCCACCAAAAAGGCCCCCCAAAGGAGCCTATTCCAAAGGGCCCACAGGCCAGAGTCAGTCTCTGTTCGCGCGCCAACTGGTCGGCCAACTGCGCGAACAGTTCCATCGCGAGCGCAAGTTGCTGGGGGCGCGAGCCACTGGCTGCCTGCTGTCGTCAGCTCGAGTGACTCCAGCCAGTCAGCTGCCGCCCAGTGCTCCACCAAAGCCACCTTATGCACCCACTGGACGCCCACAGGGCGCCCACTAGGCACCCCCAGCGGCTCGCCAGGAGCCTATACTCGCGCTGGGCTGGGCGCGACGCGACGCGACGCGAGGAGGCGTGTTGGGGCGCCGGCGGGACGAATGAGACGTCAGCTCCTTCATGCTTGGTGGACTCCAGGCCGCTCGCCAGGCTCGTGGGGGCAGACTGTCTTCGGCAAACTGGCCGCCTGGGCTGTACACTTGGGCGAAGTGAGCCCAACACTTGGGCTCACTTTGCGGCGCCCAAATATCGTTTTTCAATCACTCGCTCCTCACGCAACAATGGTGTTTGCTCAACGCCTTGGCCCAACTCAAGTCCAGTTCACACGGCCCCCTCTCGCTCTAGTTCAACTAGTTCAAGCCGAGCACACACTAGTTCAAGTCTTTACAGCTCACACAGAAGGACACACACACACACACACACACACACACAAGCCATGCAAGATCAATCGATAAATGAGAGATGTTTAAGAGGTCAGAGTGTTTAGTGGGCAACGCCGCCGTGTGGCCATGTTCTCCTCCCCCTAACGCTCGGCTGCCCCGCCTCTCTCTGTCTATCATGCGCGCGGCCGGAACTCGCGCCAGCCCAGGAGGAGCCCCCAATTGAGCCCGCGGGGTCGCGTGCCTGTTTTCGTGGCGGCGGGCCGCGTGCCGCCCTCCCAGTGGCGTCCGGAAGCGACGAGGCGCCCAGAAGGAGCGCAGGCAGGCCCCATTCATCCCATGGTGCGGCTTGCGGTGAGCGCTGTGCGGTGTGCTCTTTGCTGTGTGCTGTGTGCTCCATCCTCTACGCACTGTGGGCCGCCCGCCGCACAGAAGCCATACTGGCCGCAGGGCTGCACTGGCGCACTGGCCCATTGGCCCATTGGCGCGCCTCTGGAAGCCGCACAAGCGGCGCCTGCTTATAGAATGGCAGTTTCTTGATAAATTATCTATTTGTCGTCGCCCGGCCCTAAGACAAGAGCGCGGAGCTCGCGCGGCCAGAGCTAAGGTCGCGCCGCCGGAGCTAAGGCCTGGCCGCCAGAGCTCAGCTCGCGGGGGGCCCTCGCTCGCCTGGCTGGCCCCCGCGGGTCAAGCTGTGGGCCGGTGGCTTGGGATGTTTGAATGCACCGTCCGGGCGCATTTGAACGCGCGCTGGCCACTGCCGCCTGGCCAGCCCGGATTTGCTCGCGGGGCAAACAAATGGCGGCGTCCAAATCTGGTGGATATTCCCCACGTGGCTTTCCGTGCGGCCCCACTGCACACCAAGTAGAAGCAGCCGCAGCAGCAGTGAGCATTAAAGGGGCCAAACACCAGGCTAAAGGCTAGGTGCCAGCCGAACGGCGCCATACACCAGCTCGGCCAATTGGTTGTTTGGCACGCGCCCCCTTTGCCTGCCCAAAGGATTCCTGGAGAGTAATTCCTGTTCCGTTTTGAGCGTGTGATTGTTTGCCCAGCCTCTCAGTGGCTGCCGGCGAGCTCAGCTGAGGAGGCGCTGCTCGTGAGCTCGTGTGCCCCTGTTGCAAGCGCAATTTGTGCCCCCAGAACGTAGCCCAGAACTTCGTGCCCCAGAACTTCGTGCCCCTCGGCGCGAGCAAATATATTTCCACAGCAGAAACACCAAATGACATCGCCAATTGAGCACCGCTTAACCTCCCAACGCACAATGCTGCGCCACACAGCCAGCCACACACTAGGGCACATTGGGCCACACTCGCCTGGCTCTCCTTTATTGGCTCTTCAACGCCTCCAGTGGGCCCCAAACGGGCGAGCGTTGCAGCAGCTCCAAACAGCAGAGGCCCAAAGAGAGAGAGGCCAGCACCGTGCAAGAACTGGCAGCCTCTCGAGCGGTGGCTGTCAAACTGCGCTCGCACACTGCCATGACACTCCATCCAAGTGTCTCCCACTGCAGCAGAGCGGCGCTCACGGCACGCATCTCGCAGGAGCCAATATCAATTTGGGTGCGATCCTGTGGGCCGAGCAGGACAGTCTCTGGCCGTGTGAGTGTGAAAGAGGCCCACCTCTTCCCAGCGCCAGTCTGTCAGCGTGAAAGCACCAGAAATCACACACCACCTCCACGTGGCCCACCAACCGAGCGCCACCAACTGAAGGGGCGCCCCGCCGGCTCGAGCGACGGCCAGACTGTCTGCAGTGGCGAGAGTTGCAGTTGGCCCTCCACGGTGTATCCTCCTGGCCGAGCGACCTAGTGGCGCGCCACTTGAAGAAGAGAGCCGTGCGAGCTCGCCAGTCCATCGCAGGTATCAAGTGGCCGTCCAGCGCCGCGGTGCCAACTCGGCGCCAACTCGGTGCCAAGCGACACTTCCTGCCTGGCGTCTGTGTTCACACACTCTCACTGAACTCTCACTGATCTCTCACTGTGTGAAGTGACACTTGGGAGATTTCCACGCGCCAGGATGCATCTGGGACTTCTTTCCGGCGGAAGCTTTGCAGCAACAGTGGTGGCACTGCAAAGTTTCCACTGCCCAATGGAGAGCTTGAAGACTGCTCATTTCACACATTAGGCAATTAGGGAATTTAGCAGAAATTAGGCAAATTTGACAATTTTGAGAATTATTTGATGTTATTTGGTGACATCTTGGCAAAAGATGAACATTGGTAGAGATGTTTGTTTGATGATTTTTTGATTGAACGCAGTGTTTGCGTAGTTTCCCGAGCGCAACTAAAAAAATCCACAGAGCCACAATAGTGTTCATTAAACGCGATGCCTGTGTAATCGCTCCTCTTTTTCGGTGTGATACTCAATTGTTATAATAGTTTGCTCAATTACTAAGCTAGGAAGCGAATACTAAGCGATAACGAGGCAGTACCATCATGGCACCTCGTCAGGTCGCATTTAGGCAGAATTTGCGGCCCATTTTCCTCTGCATTTTCCTCCTGCTGTACTCAGTCTCAGAGTGTTAGCAAGCTGGCCTTTCCAGAGGGCAAAGAGAAAACTCTGATTCGCCTACGCCAGACAACTGGAGCTAATCTTTTTCCACTCTCTAGAGATCCAGAGTGAAGCCGGCCGGCCGCGAACTGGATCAGTCTCAGTCGTGCTTGTTGCGCGACTGTCTAGCGAGTAGATTTGCTTTTGATCCTCTAAACACAGATGATCGCGTCTGATAAAAAGGTGAAAAAGGTGAACAGTTTCAGGCTCACTGGAAAGAGCCTGAAACTGACGGCCCTCAAGTGTTCGTTTTGGAGGTTACGAAACATTTCACGAAACATTTAACTAAACATTTAACTAAACATTTTAGTGAACATTTTCAGCACTAAACTTTGGCCAAGCTCGCCGCAGACTCTCCTCAATGGTCGTGTCGACATTGACAATGAGCGCCCTTCGCGTTAGGCGACTGGCGAGCTAATTATCGGCGAGAGTGGAGGATCCAGTAGTTAAGAAGATAACTACTGGATGTAACTGGCCACACAGAAGTTACCTCTCGCTGACAAGCTCAAGTTGTTATTCAACAACTGGAAGTTGTTCCATTGTTGTTGTTTGTCAACAACTAGATATTTCTTCAAGATGAAGACGGAATTTGGTTTGCGAGATAAAAACTCGGCCAAGGAGAACTTGGCAGTTCCGGCGGAAGATTCGAGTGATGAAATTCGAGTAAGCAGACGCAATGAGACGTTCCACCATTTTAGATATGTGGTGATAATTTTGGGCGGCTTTGTCATGGGAACGATGATGTTCAACAGGATTTCCATCACAGTGTCAATCATCAGCATGGTCAATAGGACTGCTCTTTTCATTAGGGAGCATCCAAATGGCACCTCAGAGGAAAGGATGGATTTTTTCCCAGAAGATTATGTGGAAACTGGAGTGTTTGAGTGGACCAATGAGATCCAGCAGACAATCATCTCTGGCTACATGGTGGCCTACACACTACCTCAACTGTTCACCACTAGGCTGAGCATGCGCCACGGTCTCAGGTGGAGCATTTGGGCCAGTTTGATGCTATGCGCCATCAGCAACATTCTCACTCCTTGGCTCTCCTACCAAGGCTGGCAGTTCACCCTCCTGCTTAGGCTCACCAATGCTCTGGGCGCCTCGGCGATCTTGCCAAGCATGATCAACGCCATCGAAAGCTGGTTCCCCTATAAGGACACAGCCAAGGGAGTCACTCTGTTCCAGTTTGTCCACACAAGCATCTTCGCCCTCTGTCCACTCATGAGCGGCTACCTCACCTCAATCCACTGGCGCTGGGCCTTCTATGGACCAGCCATGGTGGGCGTGGTGGTGGCCACCTTGTGGCTCATGCTAAGCTCGGATGGGCCAAGGTCATCGAGCTTTGTCAGCCAGAGGGAGTTGGATTTAATCGAAGGAAGGGAACAGTCTGCTTGTTTGGGGGAGGAGAAACAAAATAGCGCCGATTCTAAGAAGCCGCAGGGAAAGGTGGCCCAAAGGTACGACTTGCCGTGGTATTTCACGCTTAAGATTAGAAATTTCTACTATCTGGCTCTCGTTTGGAGCCTCTACTGTTCCTCAGTGGGCGGCTTCCTCTTCCTCCTGCCAAGCTACATGAACCGAGTCCTCCAGATTCCCATCGAGGAGATTGGGTTGCAAAATTTCTACGTCCAAATCGGGACCATGTTCTGCATGCTCTGGCCTCATCCGATGGGCAAGTACCTGGAAAAGAGGTTCAACATGAGCCTCACTGCAACCAGAATCTTGTCCGTCTTCATATGTAAGTATTTATTGCTTGTTATTCTTATTGAATATTTCATATATTTTGTATATTTTATATTTCTCGATTGGCTCCATTTGAGCCAATCGAGATTCTGAAATTCTCATCATCTGTAGCTAACCTCTCTTGTTGCTGTTGCCCTATATTGGTCCTGTATGGATTATATGTCGATAATGTATGGATTGTTTATGGATTATGTGCCGAAAATGTATGGATAATGTTTCGATTGTGTCTGGCTTGTGGCTCCAACAGGTGAACTGTTTGTCTGCCTCACATTCGGCTACCTGGCCCTGTTCCACGAGAATCTGGTGCTCACCATTTTCATCAACCGCTTCTTTCACATGACCAACGACACCATAGTGCTGGCAACTGTCATGAGCCAGTTCGGACATCTTGGCCTGTCGGGCCTGATGTATAGCTCGGTGAACACGATCGGCAATTTGCTCACAGTTCTCTTCAGTTGGGCGGCGGGCAGATTCCTAGACTATACGGGCGAAACTCTGCAGTGTTGGTCGTGGGTTTTCGTTGTGATAATAGTCCTCAATGTGCTCTACACAATTATCTATGCCATCACCTGTCCCTCCGAGAAGGTTCACGTCGATATGCCCGAGCGGAAAGGTGGGCCAGCCTAGCAGGGCAATAGAGACTAATATTGGATCGGATTGATACAGTCATGCCAAACTCTGTCATCGGAGAAAGAGGAAGAACGTCGGAAGGGGCAGACTATTGGTCAAATCTAGCCATTTTATCAAATTTCATTAAATCTAAATCTCAGGCCTTCATTGAAAGTTCAGTGTCGAGGGTGACTACGCTTGGACGCCATGCAGGCCAACAGGACTGCCTCAAGTTCCATGAGAGTGTCTGGAGTGGTGAACACTGTCTAGGAGCCGAGGAGCCAAGTTGCCTCCTTCATTGATGGTCGAGCCAAACGTTTACATAATCTATTTGCCACACTGCGCACTTGAGTTGACGAGAAACCAGAACTAAGACCCAAAACATTTCATGGGCAGAGTAGGAGAAACGAGATAACCCGGGAACTCAGTGATACATGTATTCATGTGTCATTTTATGCAACATAAAGTATAAGAAGTCAAAAACACGACAGCTGCTTATTCCTTTCCTCGTTTCCCATTTCCGTCTTGTACTTATCACTTCTGCCAAGTCATCGGCGGTCCCCAAGGATTCGAAATAGATACCAAATTCAACGTAGAGCATCTCTGAAATGGTCAGATGCTCTCGAGGGAACTTTCGATTGTTTGTCGGTCAGCCGAAGTCTCATCATTCCTTCCTCCATAAATGGGTGCAAGAAGAACAGCATCGTCGTCACGGAAGCCGAGTGGTTGGTGTGTTTAAACAAAATTCCAAGATTACAAATAACAATGACACCCTAGTTATGAGACCCCCGTTATTACTTTTGGAAGCGCTCATTGTTTTCTTAATATTCTCTACGCGTTTAGGTAAATGACAATCTTTTGAGGCGAAATAAAAGATAAGTTTCTCCAGAAGTGTCTCGTGGCTGCAACTGCCTGTAGACGTGGGTAATGATTTTCACCCAGGCGGATACTCATCATCGATAAAGTGTACTGCATATCAGGAATGATCGATGGCTAGCCCTTCATGGCAGAGGAGATAGTCGGTGCCATAATTATGTCCAGTGTTGATGACGCAATCACGTGACCTGAAGTAGTCATGGACTCTCGATAGCAAGACCTAAGAGTAGGTCTTACTGTTGGTGGAGAGTATTTGCGAGAATTGCAGAATTCTGACCAACACTGCAACAATGAAAATTCATTCCCAGTCTCACCATCGATTACTTTCAAGACTAGACTTTCGGTGAATAAGCTAAGTAAAAATTCTCAACCTCAGAGCTGATTCCACATCAACTTTTGACTCTACTGGCCGCTTGTCTGCAGGTCCCTCCCGATCGAGCGGCTTTCAGCTAGCATTTTCCAAGTTGATCCCGAAGTTGTGCGGCAATCGAAGTCGCTCGCTGGATACTTCTTCAATCACAGTGACGTAATCCTGAGACGGATATTTTCCCAAGTTCATGTTCCTCCGCTTAGGCCATTCTATTATGCAAAAACATATTCTTCACGTTCTGATCTGGCTGGCACTTCTTCAGGCCACGGTGTATGTGCCACATTTGGTTTCCTTTCATCTAAACATTTTCCTAAGATGTATGGAAGATGAATGCAATTTTGCAGCGCTTGCAGCGACCTCCAGGGATGCCATCCTCGATCAATGAGCCTTTCCCATCGGCAATCCTTCTTATTCTTTCTATCCTGTCCTGCTAGCCTCCATCCGGATTGGAGATTTTATCGTGCACAAAAGTATTCACTTTAAACAGTCGAGACGAGGACAGGGGGAAAGGAATGGAGTAATTTCATTTCATTATATTCTATGCTATATAGTTGTGCCTTTTTTTTCTCTCTCTCTCTCTCTAACGTAGCAGAACGACGACGACGATGGCGGCGGCGACGACGACGAGCAGTAACGACGTATAAATTCATATCAAAAGCGTTTCCATTGAACCATCACGGTGCATTTATATGTAACTGCATAGTAACTCAAGAAAATGAGCCATAAAATAGTGCCCTCACTCGAACATGGGGGATGGAACGCGCGGATGATCAAACTATCGGATATTTGCTACGTCGGCGGGGAACCACAGAGAGAGAGAGACAGTCATGCACAAAAGCGGGAATAGTAAGGCGGTAAGAGTTTGAGAATTAGAAGTACCGGCGGCCAGCGAATAATAATTCGTCGACGCTCGACGGACCGACCGAGCCAAGCCGAGCCGAGCCGAGCCGAGCCGAGCGAACGAATGAGCGAACGAATTGAACGAACGAACAAGCTATCCATTGCACAATCAGCATTTGCTTCAGCCAATGTGGGGACGGAACGAACTAGAAACACAACAAAGAACGTGCTTTTTGCGCGTGTGTCTCAACAACCAACTTGTTTAAAGCCCTAGTCTGTTGTATACCCCCGCGCGCGCTCCGATCACGGGGAATGAGTCGGAGGATGAAAATATTCCATCTAACTCCATTGGCCAAATCTCTGCTTACAGTATACGCTTACTACTACTACTACTACATTAGCTAAAATTAAAACCTAATGTTATCACCTATTTATCCAGCTGGCTCTCTAAAAAAATTTGAATCTATTACAACGAATATTAGTTTTTGAAAAATATTTCAATAACATTCAACAACATCATATTATTATGAATAATTCTACAACTACTAGTTAAGCTCTCAACTCTTTCAATAACATTTCTTTAATATTTCATCCAAATATCCCGCACAACCGAACGCATTCGAGTGTACACTATTCATTCAAACTATGAAGGACACTTTTACCAAATCCCTCGCCGTCTTTTGACCTATTAACATCACATCCAACATCTCAACAGATATATTTATTACTAAGATTCAATCTAAACTTTGAGCCGCGCACGTGGATGTGCGACGCGACCACCGGCCTATCGATATTTTCCACAAATTCTATCAAATTATACCTCCCATATCCTATCATTTCGATCAATTTGGGGCCACATTATGTTCATTTGCATTTCATTGAACAGTAACCAATAAGACTAACCCAAGACATAATATAATCTCCGGGCCTGGGGAATCTGTATTAATTTAGAATTTCTTGAAAAAGGTATGGATCTCAATACAGTCCTTATGGAGAGCATCACAAGCATGTCGGAATATTTTGTAGCAGCCAACACTCGTACATCTTTCACTGACTTAGCAGAGTCATCAAGTAACTCTTTCGGTACTTTGACCAACAGCACAAGTAATAACAATGATAATGCCAATCCGATTAACGACTCGGTTGGACTTATGAATAATACTCTACCAAACCTGCGTCGACCATCGAGCCCTATTCCTACCGATCAGCTTGGACATCTCAGTCCGGTGCCAAATAATCACAACCAGCGAAGTTTCGACAGTGGTAACAGCCTCGATTCCTCGCCAATGCAGGCCTCTCAGACCCATTTTCAAACTCATATCAACCGTAACCAGAGCAGATCGAGTCCTTATCGTAGCAATCGCAACTATTCGTCAACCATGCAAACACAACCTATTTCGCAACCAACCCGCGCTCAGATACCGGTTCATTGCTATATCGAACAACTTGACGCTTGTGCGGAGATGCCGACTTACCAACCAACTTTGACAGACAATGACCTCTTTAAGACAGCAAACCCATCTGACTCGACCAAAGCGTCAACATCCAATCAAGATCTGAACATACTCAAAACTGGAAGTATCAACAATCAATCATCTCATATGCTACAATCCAAGCTCGCTTTAGAGTCGATCACAAGCTGTAATCGCTCAAATTTGAACCTCTCCCGACTAAACGATTCCAGTCTGTTTGACAATGACATGGATCCGACAAAAGACATAGGCTGCGTCGAAAACCTAGACCAACTAGGTTCGGACTCTCCCCTCTCAATTCACCCACCTGCTAACGAATCACATATTTCTGGTAATAATGGTTACCATCAGCCCTCTGACTTATGTGGCGATGCTCCTGATGTCCCATCGATGGTACCATGTTATAGTAACGATAACCAGAGCCTACAATCTACAAGAGAGACTTACGTAATTATATCCTCCAACGTTCTATTTATAGATCTAGTTAGAACGGTCATGCAGCAACTTGGATACACTCCAATGGAGCAACTCAATGCTAAAGGTAAGTATCGTCTTCGATAGAGCAAGAGACTTTTTCTACCCAGAAGGAATTTTCACTTTACTAACACTTGAAAACACTCGTATCCGAATTTGATTCGTTAGCATCTATGCAAATAAGGAACTGGAAGCCTATCCCTTTGGATCAAGTTTCGGAGGATAAGCTAGCCACAGTCGGTGAGATTCTAGGCGATATATCATCATTCGCCACTTTAAGGATCAAGCTATACAGGTAAGTAGTGTGATTTTGCTTTCAGGGCGATCGAACTTTCTATAGAAGAGTTTCTCAAATCGGGCTCCAGGATCTTTCATGCCTTCTTTCTTTCCTTTGATTTACTTTGAGCCGCATTTGTAGTCTCGTAAGCCTCAGATCGGCCAAAGAACAAAGACTCAGGCTTAATCTTGTGGGCTTGCCTTGATATCATTTCGTTTGCCACCCTTATCAATTGTGTTTATTAGCGAGTATCTCGGACGCTAGATTCTTAGCACTCAAAATCTAGCTAGAACTTTCTTTTCATATCTTTCGCTCGCTACATAAAAACTAATTGAGCCGACGGGGTAAATGATCATCAGTTGTCTGTGCGCGCGCAATGTGGTTTGGTTCATTGCCAAGCGCTGTGGCGCAACAATGATCAGAATAAATATTAGAAGCTTGCGAAATGTTCTATCAGAGCTTCAAGAATCTTTGCCAAGTCTTCAAGACTGCACGTATCTATTATCGTAGCGAAAATTATTAGATCGTTATTCAGAGAGGACATATGGACACATAATTCTCGGTAATGGGCGAATGATGATGATGAGGGTGATGACAAAGGTCTTGTTCGGTTGGCCACTTTTATTGCCGTTCACACTGCTGCCAATTGTTATACTGATTTGATTGTTACCAAAGTCTGCTTTTATTAGCTATGGTTTGGTGGTCTTCATTCCGTCTGCTCTTAGATCGCCTATAGACCATGAGCAGAGGATTATTCTTAGAGTGCAATCAAACGGCAAACAGACAGGGCGCACACGAACAAAAGTAATGATGTGTTGCTTGTGAGTCTTTGGTGACTCTTAGCATGGACAGTTTAGCAGGTGATCAAACTATAGATGATAGATCAATTATCTGCTGACTTCTCATCGTTTGTTTGGAATTATGAAGCATTCATGTTCCAGATGATCTTTGTGTTCCATCCGTCTGCTGTCAATTTAACTACCCATTGAAGTGAGCTCATCTGGTGAACCAATCGCTATTATAACGAGCTGTAGTTATTGCAAATCTAAACAAGATAAACCAAGTTCATCGAAGTTGTGGTCGATCTACACAATCACAAAAAGGCACTCAACTTTTTAATAGTATCCACTTCTGAGATATGATATACACGCAAACATCCAGAGATAAGTAATAGCTATCGGGAATGCCTCAGAGACAACAGAGATCATCATCGACACGCTCCGACTGATTACAAGCTCTCTGACTTCTCCCGCATTCTCGTCAATTTTTACGTTCATCTAGTTTCATAGATGACTACACGGATACAGATCTCTTGTCTTCTAAATAACAACGGCAATAGTAGACGCGACGCGGCAGCAGTAGTAGTAGTTGTTCCAGTGGTGGTGGTGGTAGCATTCTCGATCTTCTATTAACTCTCATACGCCTATCACCCGAGGCAGCCCAACCACCATAACCGAATTCATCATCATCATAGTTCTCTGCCCATGTTCAGATCCCACCCACAACAATCAGCACCACTACCACAACGGCCATCCATTCAATCAAATTTCCATTCGTCGCGACCTCCTCTCACCCTGCTTGCTCTTTCTACTCAGTCCGTTTTATGTGCGAATGTATACGTTCAGATGGCCGCTGCAACCACATCAGAGTTTAGTCTGATAAAACTAAGTTCAATAGCTTTAGTTTCCCCTCTCTAGGCTGAGTGCTCCTCATTGTGTTAGTAAAATCGTCCAAAGTTATTAATCATAATAATTTGACGTTAGAGCTGCTCGAGGAAGTCATGATCCGTGAGCTATCGACAAGTAATTCAATCTAATTTATTTTCTGCTCCGGCAGATTAAAAGTAATCAAGTGGCATTTTGTATTGTATTATTTGAACTCGACTGCATAGCTCATGTTTTCAATTTGTGATCACCCACAAAGACAAAGAGTGTGATTTTTAATGTTAGATAGGTATACGTGCCTAATGCTGATCAGTCATCAATCTAGCACAGACTATATAAGAAAAGTTTTCAAAATAAGACTCACAAATTTACTTTTGGGGTCAGCCATACTCATAAAGAAGCTTATTTTTTTTATAAGGGTCTAGATTTTTTCAAGAAGCATCTTTCGGTAGACTCTCTTGAACAAGATTCAACGATGAAAATCACCAACTCAACCAGTAGAGTTAGAACTAGCTTTGACCCCGAGTTAGAATTACCAAAATTGCATCGCTGGTTCGCTGAGAATCCACATCCTTCTCGATTGACATTGCAAATGTATGTCAAAGAGCTCAACAGTTTGGCCTCGAGGCAATCAAGAAAGTTACTCGAGGTTCACAATCTCTGTTACTGGTTTAAGAACGCTCGAGCTGCTTATAAAAGAGCTGAACTTAGGATAAGAAAGAATGCCGATCATCAAAGTCATGGGGTGATACAGCAATCGGTTCAGAATAACTACCAACAATCAAGGTGCAAGTCACCGCAAACGAAATCTGATAATGGTAGCAAATCTCCGCCCAATAGATGTTTTAATTTGGCCAACATTGAGGGAGATCATATGCATTCAAGAGGCAGCATCCATTCGCCGAGGTCTAGCTTATACGTGGGTGGCGCCCATAATTTTAGAAAATTCTCCGACTCGTCCAAATCGCAATTGACTTCATATGAGGCCCAAGCGCTCAATAGTCGTTCGAAATTGGAATGTGGCAGAAAGCCCAGACCAATGCTCACTCACTCTTACAGTAGTGGCCAGTTGGAGCTGAGCACCGGTTTGGCAGCAAATAAGCATTTTAATTTTACGCCAAATCAACCAAACTCCGAACAGATAGGCACCTCAAGCGACAATGGGTTTGAAAGCCCTTGCAGCGACGGCTCCACATCACCCTCATCTACCGTTTCATTGCCTGCGATGAGTGGCTTCAATTCCGGTTCTTATGATGTCCAAGCTTCGCAAAATGCACCGCCTTTGAACAATATAGATCTAGCAAGTGCTGTTAATTGTCTCCTTGGCACCGCGACAAAGTTTACCGCTGCAGCTGCTGCCGCCGCGGCAGCAGCAGCCGCCTCGAGTACTTTGACCTCTGGTGCCTTGCCTGCAAATAATCTGTTGCAACTACCTCCGGCTGCAATCAGTTTAGCTGCCAACTTGCTGAACTCAAATATTATCAATACAACCCCTCAAATCATTGAACCTAGTGCCATAGCTGCATCGATGGAGCAACCCATGCGACAATTGTTCACCACTTTCAATCCATCATCCTATCAGTTCGCGCTCGGCATGCTTGATAATAAGGTTCTTGATACAAACATTCTGAACACCATGGCTTTTCCAACAAGTGCTTGCGCGACCGATACTATTCCCGCATCGCGTCAAGACATTTTCAACATTACGGGTATCAACCGCCAGCATATGAATTTTGTCGATATGAATGGAAATTACTCATATCATAATCACCACAAGTCTAGAGCATTAAGCAGACCTGGACACAATGGTGTGTGACACTTTACGCGCTAATCATGCACTAGCCTAGCTCAATTAGTAAGGGAGTCTATTTTGAGACTTGGTATTAGTGATTCTATTTTATTTCATTAGAGTTCGATTGATTAATTTTGTGATTTAGCCTGCAATATTATCTTCAAATTAGATGAGAATTATTTAAGATGAGAACAGTCAAGCCAAGGATATTCAATTTTCGAAGTTTATTTATTTGGCTCTCTTCAATCATACATAATCATATAG
>Ga0058701_10000109_pt1 | contig 67134 bp, 55 predicted proteins | sample AgamicOrMae_FD_97039 | JGI IMG/M metagenome (GOLD analysis project Ga0058701, IMG submission 97039) | Agave microbial communities from Guanajuato, Mexico - Or.Ma.e | ecosystem: Host-associated > Plants > Phyllosphere > Phylloplane/Leaf | place: Guanajuato, Mexico | collected 2012-06-04
AGCTAAGGAAGCCAAGACAGGCTCAGGCACCACCACTTCGTCGTAGAAAAAGTCCAGGCAAGAAAAAGAATCCTTCACATATAAGGAGTAAGAAGAGGTCGAAGACAAACAAGAGGCGGGAGATTCTGCCATTGGCCTACTTGAGTAGGAGCCGCTTGTTCCTGTCACGCTGAAAGAATTTTTTCCTGTCTTTCCCTGTTATCGATCGGCGACGAAATTCTTTTTGTAGCCCCACTTTCTATAAGAACCTGTTGCGTCTTCAAGGGTTTCTTCTCAAACTCCTCCACCTCCTTCAATAGTTGCTCAGCTTTCTCCATGAGATCCGCCTCGGTTGTTGATCGAGTAGAGGATGCCCTCGAGACTGATCGCGAACTAGCGTCAGCCTCAATGGGGCACTCCTTCAACCAACGGTGTTGACTGGTTGATGCTCTCGGCCCTGGCTCTTTCCTGGCTTCTCGCACTTTGGGAGGTCTCGCCCAAGGGTTCGCTATATGCCTGTTCATGTAAGCGAGCTCTTCTTTTAATTTGGCCTCTTTCCTAGACAAGTCGCGAACTAATTCGGAGTAAGCGATCAGAGAGTCGTCCACTTGGCCCATGTTAGACCGTGCTTGCCCGGTATTTTTATCTTGAAAACCACCATGTGAACCTACATATTGATTACTGACTCTATGGGTGTTAGTTTGTGTGGCTGCTGTTCTCCAATCCGAATCTATATTTGTTTGTGTCGCTTGCTGAGATCCTCGACCTAAATTGTTATTGGGATTATATGTGGTTTGTATCTGTTCGATTACTTGTTGCTCGAATATCTGTGGCCTCCTGATAACGCTTGTAAGTTGTTGCTCGACCAAACTTTCGCGTCTTGGCCTCTCGTCCAAGAGATTGATCTTTGGAGGTTTTTGATAATGCCCAGAATAGTTCCCATCCTTCCTGATTTCCGACAAGTCTCCGTAGCCCGACGCCATCCTTTGAAAATCAAAGGAATTTTCAAGCCCACCAATGTATTCCTCTTTGATTAAAATATCATATCCGCGAACGTACTTCGACAAGTCTGCTTCGAGATAGACGCAACTAACTCAATATAAGCTTCGAATCTAAGATCTGCTACGCAATGTGTGGACAGTTAACCAACAAAGGTCTCTAAGACTTTCCAGGGGCCAGGGGGAGAAAATTCTCGACTGCGTTAGTTAAGGCGAGCTCAAAGGCAAATTGCAGTTGCTGAGACTAGCGGGGAAGACCCTTTGTCGACGTATGAGCTTTTACCGTCGCTATACGTAGCGGTCGGCCTTAGGAGCAAATGAAAGTAGCAGGTTGAGGCCCTATGCGCCTCAGTTGAATTCTAGTCAACAGCCCGTAATGACGAGTCTGTCTGGAGGCCCGAAGGGCTAGGATTTGCGTTCGTTCACTGACTCCTAAGTCAACAAAAAGTAACCTGAGCGGAAGCAATTTGGCTCTCAGCCAAAAATAGGGAACAATCTCTTGCGCATAATTTCAAGGCAGACAATCAGTGTTCTGAATAATCAATTCGTATAAGGACTTGAGGCAAGCAGTAGCACAAGCTTTGAAGACCAAGCTTATTTTGAGAGAGATGAGAAATCAGGCTTGACCTGCGGTTATTTCTCTCCCTCGATCGGGATCCAGAATCCTAGACTCTCCATTTACATCAATCTCTTTGTATACATCTCACATTCTCAAAGGTTTAATCGTTTCTTTGTATGCTCTACAAATTCATCTATCAACACAGGCCAGGCACCCTCCTCATCGTAATTTGACATTGAATCATTTATCATGAGGCTAAAATCGAACAATAAATTCCATGTATCCCTAGTAACGGCTTTCTTATGAGTTTCCCGTAAAAATTCTATCCACTCTTTCAAAAATTTGAACCGATCTTTGAGTAATATGTTCCAATAGGCGATTGCAACTTCAAGGTTGAGAGATTTCTGCAACTGATCTTTAGCATAATTGAATGTGAATAGATATAGATCTTTGAATGACTCCTGGTTATTTACTAGCTCTGATTGTGTCTTAACCAATGCTTCTTTGAGCCGATCTATCTTGTCAATTGAATCACCTAAGGCTGAGAGACCCCTGTAGAACTCTTCTCTGCTAAACTCGCATTGAGTTGATGCTTTACATTTCCAAGCGAGAATCAATACTAGAATTGAATCCGGCTCTAAATCGAGATCTGACAATAACCTTTCGACTCCCTCAACTGTGATTTTATCTCCACCAGTGGCTGAATGATTACTGTAGGCAGAAAAAAACGCATCGAATCTTCCCCTGTCTACGTGATTGTTGTAATGATTTTGCCGCGAATTATGATGGTGATAATGAGGATGGTGATGCTGATAGGGGTGAGCTGAAGTATAGTATTGTGTTTGATGTTGCTGGTAGGGTGAATTATGCGATGTACTAGTGTATTGGGGATGGGGATAGACATTTTGTTGATAGTGGTTACCTCCTCGGGTGGTTCCACCATGATGCCTACCCGAACTGGATTCGTATTTCATGAATAGCTCTGGATTTTGGAAGTACATATCACTTGCTACATCAATACGCCAATCGAATCTAGTTAGACAATGAATGGCTGTTTTTTCACTTGTATTAGTAAGAGACATGAACTGCTTCACCCATTCTCTTTGTGAGTTCTTCAATTTATCCATGTCGATTGGATACAATTCCCTTGTAGGCTCCTAAATATCACTAGTTGGTTCAGTTATTAAATTCAGCACTACTATGAGAGATAGGCTGGTAAAGTTACTGGATCATGAGAGAATCTAATCTAGATCTGCTATATGAATAAGGGTGTGGTCGTTGGAGGAGAAGATGCGAGTGTAAGTATATAATCTGATCAAGTCATGTGATATGATTTCGTCTTGATATTGAAAAGATCCTATCAAGTGTATTTTCCCAAATGATGGTTATAGCCAAGAATGGAATTGTGATAATGAAAATAATAGTGTAGTTTCCTATTGTCCACTTTGACTATTTTTGTTATGAACCATATGATTATACGGTAGACACGCATACAGTATTCCAATGGAGGACAAGCGAGTGAGCGTAGAGGATGGAGTGAGGAAAACAAACCCACTGAATTTCACGCAATGCAGAATGCCCATCCCAACTGCATCGATCTCTCGAGCCCGCTCCAATTCGGGCGCGTCAATTCGAAAAATCACACCAAAAAATATCAGATCGTGATTGATGCTTAATTATTGGGCTCCATTAGGCATGATTTACTGTTACATTGGTAAAAATTAGTGAAAATAACGACAGCAACATAATCAAATTAAATCCCTCCTCCAGATTGAATGGCTGCAGCCAAGCACTCTTAGTGCGCGTATGATTTGATCTGGAATCGTGTACAAAAAACTAGTCCCTTATTCTGGCTATTTGTTCAATTGATTAATGGGCCGCAATTGATGTCAGACTCTTGGCTCGCGCTCACTCTCGACGGAAATAAGCGGAGCAATTCTGGTATCGCCTTTAAACAAAGGCCCCCCACAAGTAGTTTTATTGCCCTGAATTGGCCGAGCGAATGTAATCGATACTGTTTGATTTTGGGGGGACCCTGAAATGAGGGCTTGACTCGTGGAAACACTTTTTCATTGGAAAATACTCGAGCAAATTATTTATGATTGTCTAGTTTGGAGTACATTTAGATCCAATTGTGCAATGGGAGCGTTTGTGGCAATTAGATAATGTGATTTGCCTTTGGGTGCCCATAAAGTTTCTGGTTGCGGTCGGGAGGGATAAAATGAGACTATGATAAGAGATTGAAGCGTTTTCCAGCACTGGATTGCAGCATCTAGCATAGCGCTTTTTGCCTCCAACTCTGGTTCCATCGTTTTCAGGCGATCAGATCATTGTTTGGCCTCGCTCAGTGCCATCCTGCGCCTGTATCTTCGGGCTAACATTTGTCCATGGCCAGTCCAACTAGGGCTGAAAGTGGGATATTTTGGGTGGCCGAAAATTTGGCCAAATGATTAACTGACTAGAATGATTACTGCGGGCAACGAGTGATTGTTAGCCCGCTGGATAAGTTAGCCTTTCGAAGCTGGCCGAGAGAGAGAGAGAGAGAGGGAGAAATTTGGTTCGCCTGTAGGCCGCAAATGAGTGTCCAAGGTCCCTGAATGTTGATTCTTGGCCCAATCCAAGCTGATTCAATTGAATTAGCTTCCTCTGGCCCAGACAGAGAGCTGCTCTCACTGTCTGTCTCTCTCTTTGACTGGGCTTACTTGGTATTTGGCTTTTGGCTTGAAATAATTTGATGTCTAGCAGATGCCTCGGCGCGAGCAGCAGCCCGCTGGAGTGAGCCCCAAGTGAGCCGCGTTCAAGTGAGAGTAACTGAGCCAATCTCAATATGTGTATGTAGTAGTGGTAGTTGTTGTTGTTGTTGTTGTTGTTGGCTTAATCTATCGGCAAAAATGAGGCAAAAAGGAGGCATGATAATAATTTGGGTTCAGTTGAGTGGGCTGGAGAGTGGGCTAAATTGATATGCGAGCCTGGCCGCTTGCGCATTGGAATTGGACACCACGCGCAGGATAGCGCCAATTGCACTGGCTTGCAAACACATCGCTGCTCACTTGAGTGCAAGTCAAACAGAGCGCCAATCGGCCACTCTTCACACGAGCTGAACCCATCACTGACCAGTTGGATATAGATGCCGCCCCAGGAAGGACTGCTTGTTGATCTATATCCTATACTCTGGTGTCATTAGCGCAGAGTGCGTTCAGTGCACAGCTCGGCCAGGTGGAATGCAGAATGACATGGAACCATTCCAGCAAGTAGACCGAGTGAGCCATGCAGCAAGTAACCAGCACAGCATTGGAGTGTTGGAAGCCAACTTTACAGGAAATCAAGGATCAAATCAAGTGCCTGAAATCCACGGTGATAGCCAGCAGTTGGAGCAAAACTATGCGAGTATAGTCACCCGTTCGGGAGACTTAGGGGACATCCCACCTTATGGTCCACAGCGAGCAAGTTCCTTCCGTCAAATGGCCAATGGGGCTCACGAAAATGGGCAGTCACCAGTGAGTGAAGAGGAATTTGCCACCCACCTTCCAGTGCAGATCATCGACAACCAATTGCACCACCACGACCCACTAATCCCGTTCGGCGGCCCAGCAGATCGGCAGCACAACAACATTGCGGTGTACTGGGTGAACAGCTCAAACGATGCCTGCCGGGAGAAATACTGCCCCTCCTTCCTGCAGCATCCTCTTCAAACGGGGCCCAGACCTATGGGCTCGGCGGAACCAGTTTCGGTGCAAAGACTGCCGGAAGGCGTACACTACGACTACTACTGCAACCAGCACTCAGACGGGACCAGCTCCAGCGGACAACTCTTGTCGCCTGGGCACAAGGAGGGCCAGAGTGGCCGCTCATCCGGTCACTTTCAGCAGACCGTCAACGTGCACAAATCAGACCAACGGTGCTATGGGTCAGCTCTGGTGCACGAGCCAAGTGGTGGTGGCCTGAGAGGAAGCGGGCCCGAAAGCGAGCTGGAGCAGAATGTGAGTCCTCATAGCAGTTATAATAGCCTAAAGGAGCCCTATCATGCGATGGCCACAACTCCCGAGCGGATAATTCAGCGCACCAAGGCTAACAAGAAGGAGCGCCGCAGGACACAGTCGATCAACCAGGCTTTTGGCGAGCTCAGACGACACATACCGGATGTGCCGAGCGACACCAAACTGTCCAAGATCAAGACCCTTCGACTGGCAATTGGCTACATAAACCACCTGACAGACACCCTCAACAAAGGAGCCCAATGTGGCGCCCAATTGGAGGCTCCAAAGGGCGTCCATGGGCAGAATTGTTCGAACGGAGAAACGTGTCCAGCAAGCAGTGTTCCCGGACAGCAACAGCAACGAGCTGGCGCCACAACAGGAAGCGAGGCCACGGGTCAGACTAAGCAGCAATTGGTTGGACACTCGAAGGTGGTCCAAGTGCAGGCCAGCTCTCAGCAGGACCCGAAGAGGAGCTGTCGCGAGAGGAAACACCGAACTGGATGGCCCGAGATTGTCTGGTGCACGAACAACAGTGAGCCGCCGAGCCTCAATAGAGCCGCCACGAGCTCAGCCCAATTGTTCAAGTTCAAAGAGCAGCCTCTCGACGGAGAAAACCACAATAAACAGACACCCTTTTTTTGAGTTTATGTCAACGCGTTCTCATGTCACACTGCCGCCTGTCTGTTCTCTATATCAGCCGATGGTCTCTCACGCGCGCTTATAGAGATGAGCGCAGAAGTGGTTTCAGCTTGATGGATAAATTCCACTGAATGATATTCGGAGTCTGAGAGAGAAATGGAGATTTTTGAGAAAGTTGGGGGCGATTTCCACAAACATCGAGACATTATAGAGTATCACAGCAGGTTTTATTGCATCCAAATTGTCTCAACTCGAATAGATCTGGTGGCTACTTCGAGGCTCTGCTCTCGCTTTGTCGAGCTCGAGGTTTCACGTAAGAAACCCGCTCAAGTATTGGCTCAAATATGTGCTCGTACTTGTAGCGGATGTTGTTTGGATAAATGGCGTCGCTCATTCGTTCAAACTCACTCTTAGGTCTGACCGAATCGTAGGTGGGCCGCCAGTAGTCCCATAGGGTGTCTCCAGCGTCTTGCGCTCTATCAAAACCACAGCCATCCCGCCGAGAGGCGCCCACGGAGCCCATTGGTCTGGTCAGAGGCTTGATGGTGCAAACGTTCCTCTGCTCGTCGTATCTTATTCTTGGCAAAAGTTGATCCACATGAAGATTTGGAACAAAATTGTCCATTATCAAGCGTTTCAACTTGAGCTCCTTCTGCAAGGCGCCATGTAACTGTTCCAATTCCTCTATTTCAATCCTGAACGATTGCTGAGCATTGTCAATATCGTCGCGCAGTGTTTTTATCTTGAGCAAAATTTGCTTTATCAGTCTTCTCTTGGACTCAACCTCCTGTTGTATGGTCTCAAACGATTGCCTGGCCTCTAGTTCAATCTCGATCCTGCGCTCTAGCTCATCGCTGATTGCTTTCTGCCTATTGGCCTGGCTCTCTAGTTCGTCTCTCTTCCTATTCAGCTCGTTCTCCTGCTCCTGAGTGAGCCCTTTCAACAATTTCTGATCAACACTTGTGTAACCATTGAGCAACTTTCCCTCCAAGGAGGATAATTTTTTCCTTATTTGTTGCAGCTCAATCTCCACCGACGAGTGTCTAGCCCTATTAATTTGTCCGCCCGAGCTACCATTTGCCGATTTCTGATCCACTATTAGTGGTTGAGCAGCACTGAGAGTTTGTTTTGAATTCCTCACTAATGGTTGTGTTGTTGTTGTTGAGGCCAGTGTTTTATGATGATCATTACTGCTATGGGCCAATCTCATTCTCAACAAATCAATCTCATGCTGAAGCTGGCGCAACAGAGCGTCCTTAGGGTCCTCATTCAATTGTGGCCTATTCTTGATGCAACGCGCTCGGCTAGCGTAATTTAAAGTGCTGATTGTTTCGTCATGATTATAACTAGCTGGTCCAATGTTTGCAATCATCAGAGTTTTAGCATTGCCACCAAGTGAATCCTGCAAGAGGCGGGTCAATTTTGAGTCCCTGTATGGAGTGTGTGTATTAATTGCTGAGTTGTTACTTTGTTGTTGTTCTTGTTGTTGTTGTTGTTTTTGTTTCAGTTGCATTTTCATCAGCGAGTTTATCACGTTTCCAAGTGCCGATAGAGATAGATTTATTTTTATTGATTCCCTTTGTCTTTGGCCAAAACTATTCGTTTTGCTCTGTCTCTCGCTGCCAGCCAAGTCGACCAAATTCAGCTTGCCCACACGAATGACTCTTTTGCTAAAATCTGAACTTTTACTACTCTTGGCACTACGGACTCCCGCGCTTGCTGCACCCCTAAGGACTCTGGATGCTTCCGAGTGGCCGGCCGAGCTTGGAAAGTCCATTTTTTCTCCCCTTTTGCCTCCGTCTTGGCCAGTTTGTTGCTTCAGCTGTTGCTGCTCGATGGTTATCATGAAGATGGCATGCGAACGGGAACTGTGCTCGTTCATGTCGGTGGCTCCAACAATGCGATTCTGATTGCCAACTCGCATAACTCTTTCCATTTCTCCCATTGACTTGCACACAAACGAGGTTAAATCCTTTACGTAAACTCCAGTATCTGGCCGCTCATGAAGCTCCAAACGTTGGCTTGTCTTGTCTCCGCGCAATAGATCGCGTATTTGCTCCTCGTAGATCTCCAAATACGAGGCTCGAATGAGAAATTGGGTATCAGGATTTTCGGCGACGTGTTGGAATATCTGCCCGAAGGATCGCGGTATAATGCCCGCATTTTGGTCCAAATTCCCCTGCTCCTCGTTGTCCAAGTTTGCCCCAACAGTTCCTTTTGATGTTTCCTCTACAGAAGCTTCTCTAGACTTCGATATTGAACCTCTGGAGCGCCTTCTTGCCAGTGACCCTTTTCTCTTGGATCTCGCTGGTCCACTGCCACCCATGTCGGAGCTGCCCTCCATGGTGAAGGTCTTTCCGGTGCCCGTCTGACCATAGGCCAGGATGGTTCCATTGTAACCCTGCAGTGCGCTAGCCACAATTGGACGGCAAGCCTTCTCGTAGACTTCTGCTTGGCTCGACTTGTGGTCAAAGACAAGATCAAACTCGTAAACATGCGCTATATTGGCCCTCTCGCTCGTCCGAGTTCCCAGCTTTTCACTCGGGTTCTCGCCCACGTCCTGAACCACCACTCTCCTGCTCGACTCGAACTCCACAATCGACTCGTAGCCAGAAGCAAGCTCTTTCTCGCTCATTGGCCGACATCTGACAGCCACAACAACATGCCCATCATCTTCGGGCTCTTCTTTCCGATATCTCAAGGTCTCACCACTTGGATCTTCGTCGGGGGCCAACTTAGTATTTCCTGTTTTGCTATCACATTCAGGGACATTCCTAGTCGCTCTGGAACTCGTTTCTTGGTCCCTTCTTGTCTGATATCCTGCACTATGAGCAGGATGTTCTGATGATGGACGCTTGTCCCTCATTTTGGTGGCCATTTTGATGCTCTAGTAAATATTTTTTCCCTCCTTTGAGCGGGCCTATGGTCTCTAAAATAGTGCAGGACGTTTTAATTGGAGCAAATGCTTGCTCGGACACTCCAGAGCCGAGAGAGTAGCTCACCACGAGGCCACCCACTGGTAGGCTCACATGATTTCGTGATAATTGAGGCGGCAGTTATCATTGCAAAATGATCATTTTGCAGCCGGCCAAGAAACCAAGTGCTGCTTGACAACACCTAGTGACCCGCTTAGGGCACCTAGTGACACGAGAACGAAGCCCGGCCTGCTACGTGTGCAAGAGTTGGAGTGGATTGAGCGCGCTGCATGACTTGACGTTTGTCTCTTTCCGTAACAACCGCATCAGAGCAGCACACGTTGCTCCACCTTTATTGGTCCCTGTCACTGTAACGTACGCCAGCTTCAACTCAATCGAAATCACAATCTCACCTCAATCGAACACCAAGAGAGGTCTCCTATCCTTCTGGATATGTTCCTAAGTATTATGATGCAATCCGGTCGAAGTGTTTTGTTAGTTTGACACCTTTAGCAAGATATGATCTTTGTGACAGAATTATGGTGGTACTTGAACATGCGGTAGTGTATTGGGGGCGGTGGCGCAACTGGTAGCGCAGCAGACTCCAGATCTGAAGGTTGGGGGTTCAAGTCCCTTCCGCCTCAAATTTTTTCTCTACACAAAGCAATGCACATTTTCTGCCATTCGCGCACGCGTTCTTCAGCCAAGAAACTATTTTTGGCCAAAACTCACGGCCAGTCTGCATGAAATCTAGGCCGATTGGATAACTGATTCGTCGCTCAAAAAATGCAATATCTATTTATCGTTATCATCATACAGTATTAAGATATAGGACTCTAGGAATATAAGCAAACGATTGAATGAATTGCGTCTCAATTACGTATGAACATATCTAAAGTCAGCTGATCTGGATCAATATCAGCTAGGTATGGACATATCCTTCCAAAACAAAGGTCGCCCGGGAACGAAACTTGCTTCTCAGGTTGTCTTAACCAGATTTTAGGAACATAGCTTTCATCCTTTTCAAACACAACCTCGAGCTTCAAGAATATACACAGTATCAACTTATCCCTATCATACGTAATCCCTAGAGAGCTGTTCATAAAATAACAATCATGGCATCTCCACCCGCATCATCATCCCTCAACAAGAATTCGTTCGATCTCAATTCCCTATCAGATCCATCTGGCCGATACGAGCTCATCGAAACAGTTGGATCGGGAACCTACGGTGATGTGTACAAAGCTAAAGATGTTCAATCTGGTCGTATTGCAGCTGTCAAAATCATCAAATTAGAGCCGGGTGATAATTTCTCTATAATCCAACAGGAGATACTCATGATGAGAAGTTGTCAGCATCCGAATATTGTTGCCTTCTATGGGAGTTATTTGAGAAGAGATAAATTATGGATCTGTATGGAATATTGCGGTGGTGGTTCATTACAGGATATCTATCATGTTACTGGTCCACTGAGTGAGCCTCAGATATCACTGGTTTGTCGGGAAACTCTCAAGGGTTTAAGTTATCTTCACTCTCTCAATATGATGCATAGAGATATCAAGGGGGCTAATATCCTACTCACCACGAATGGTGACATAAAATTAGCCGATTTCGGTGTATCGGCCCAAATCACGGCTACGATGCGAAAGAGAAAATCATTCATTGGCTCGCCCTACTGGATGGCACCAGAAGTGGCAGCCGTTGAAAGAAAGGGAGGTTATAACCAGCAATGTGACATATGGTCGGTGGGTATAACAGCGATTGAACTCTATGAACTACAACCCCCCATGTTCGACATGCATCCAATGAAAGCTTTAAATGTGATGTCTCGGTCAAACTTTAAGCCACCTACATTGAAAGACAAGAACAGGTGCTCAGAGGAGTATAAAAACTTCGTCAAATCGGCCTTAATCAAAAGCCCTAGGAGAAGACCCTCCGCTGACGAGCTATTGAAGCACCCATTTGTGAATTTAGAAATGCCCAAGCAACTAATGCGAGATTTGCTAGCACGTGCAGCCAATGCCAACGAATTCAATCATTTTCCACTTGAAACAGATATAGAAGAAGAAAAAATGCTTATGGATATCCCTAGGAAGATACCATCAGGAAAATCTAGTTCTAATGATGTGATAGTCTCTACGCCTGTTTTAGCTGTTACCAATCTGGATCAAAATTTGAGTGACCAAAAAGGCCCAGCAATAGATACCAATCAGATAGTTGAGAGATCCATACAATTTTCAGATTCGTCCGCAATAATAAGCACAGATGATACAATTAAGAATAAAGCTGAGAACTCCAACGACAAGCCACCTGAGGCACCTCCAAGGAGGAGAGATAGAAAGCGACCAATATCTCATGTAGGCTTACCTATTGAAGATCTAGCCGCTAGAAGCCGTGGTAACAATCCTGTACAACGAAACTCCATTCAAGAGTTACCTCGAACCCCCGGACGTTTTAATCTACCACCACCTCCGAATCTACCTCCTCCACCTCCCCCACCGCCACCACAAGCATCTCAATATTCCACCGCCAGAACGACTCAACCAGGAAGCGACAACAGTCGTACATTAGCCAATGGATTGCCACCCACTCCTAGAGTACTCATGGGAGCTTGTTTTAGCAAAGTCTTCAATGGATGTCCAGTGAGGGTTAATTGTGCCGTTTCCTGGATCCATCCAGACACTAGGGATCAACATATACTCTTAGGTTGCGATGAAGGAATATATACATTGAATTTGAACGAAATTGCAGATGCCTGTATGGATCATATATTCCCCAGAAGAACCACTTGGATGTTTGTGATCAAAGACGTTCTCATGAGTATATCTGGAAAAACAGTGACTCACCTTTATCGGCATGATTTAGTTAATTTGCACAACTCTAGTAACAAGGCAGCAGCTTATAACAGATTTGGCCTACAAGTGGATTCAATGATAAATAAGATCCCAGAGAAGCTAGTGCCTAGAAAATTCACTGCCTCAACGAAAGTTTCAGAGACCAAAGGTTGTATAGCATGTTGTGTAGGTCGTAATCCATACAACGGATATAAGTATCTCTGTGGCGCTGTTCAGAACGGTATTTTCTTGATGCAATGGTATAATCCAATGAACAAATTTATGTTATTGAAACAATATCAGATTTATATACCCCCAGATTTGACCACATTCGAAATGATCACCACTCGTGAATTTGAGTATCCGATATTGTGTGTTGGAGTGCGTGCAAACTCGGATCTTAGTTCACTCAAATTGGATCTAATCAATTTGAACTCATCAACGAACATGTATGGAGATGAAGATTTTAGTAGTACGATAATTCCTTGCCAGGACCAGCTGAATGTTGTTCACGTGAAGCAACTGGAGAGACCAACCAATTCCATCCTGGTTTGCTACGATAGGACTGTCCAAGTTGTGGATCTCAACGGGAGCCCAAAGACGTTCGGCAAGAAGCAGAAGATCATATTTGATTTCGATATCAGGCATTTGGTTTGCCTATCGGATTGTCTATTGGCGTTTCATGACAACGGACTACAGGGGCGTAGTTTCAACTCTGACGAAGTTGTTCAAGAGATAAATGATCTATCGAGGCTGTACAAGGTATTGGGCAGCGATGAAACGATTGTATTAGAGAGTAAATTAGTCAGCTCAAACTCAAACGAAACAGATATATACATTCTGACAGGTCATGAGAATACATTGTGAATCAAGTCATCGAATTCTTTAACTACTAATAAACCTGGTGATAGAGTGTGCAATACAATTTTACCGCCAAACGGTTTGAATTTCATTTAGGAAATACTTTCATATAGAAAAAGATCTTATGTTTGAGCCATCGAACGAGGTGGAAAACTCGAGCTCTATTCATTGTCGCAATTCTATAGGGTGAGATACGATGGAGTTGTCCAGTCTTAATGTAACAATTGACGTAAGAATCGAGCCTTCATGGACATAGATTTGACCTGTCGAAGGTACTCTGCATCAAGCTCTGGCAGAGCTGACAAAACATCCATTTCTTGGAGAAATTGCAGGCTACCATTGGTAGACTAGTTAATCACGATATTTCGTATGAACTGCTGGTCTTGGTCTTTGGGTCTATCTAGAGCGTTAATAGATGCACCAAGACAGTTATGAGTGAATTTTCCGGAAAGACAACTCGAGCAATAGGCCGACGTCTATTACAAGAACCAAGATTGGTCTTTTTTCTCTTGATCGTCGTCCAAAGAGGCAGTCAAACCTTGGCCGATGGCAATCATGAGTCTGTGTCTGATTTCATTTAGCTTGTATCAATTTGTTGGAGTCGTGCTCGAGTTACAATCCAAAGAGTCGACCCAGCTCTGGATCCTCAGAACAGAGAACAAAACTAAGGAAGACTTTTACATAAAGCAGAGTAATCACGTAGCTAAAGAGCTCCTTTGGCTCCAGGGGCGAACTCGAGCCTTGATCAAGCCCACCCGAACCCGGGCCGAGCAAATTGAAATACTGCGAGGGAGTAGGAGAATTCGAGGAGATAATTGAGCTCGGCATCAGACATACCAATTGATTGCCCTATCGCTTCAGGCCACCTGAGGCAGTTTGAGATGCACAGGAGCGCAAAGGTGAAATCAGACTGCATTTTAAGACCCACCGGCGAGCATAACTTTGGTGAACTCCGTAAGTCTGATACCTTTGAGAGTGTTCGTGCTCGGCGCTCATGTTTCGAGGAGATTCCTCTGCCTCATTGGAGGCTCTTTGTATTCCACTTAGACCTACTCCCAATTTGATGGTCCATTGGCGGGCGGTTTGGTCGAATCATCTTTGCATTCCGAGAGAGTCGGAAGGGGCGGGCTCGAGGGGCATCCATCCTTCCAGTGGATGCAGTGGCCGCTCGTGGCCGGCGGCACTAATTAGGGGAGAGTTGAAGGAGAGCGGAATTTGTCCTCTTGGTCTGATGCGAAGACTGCTGCAGAAGGTGGTGGAGGAAGGGGTGCAATAACCCGGCGAGGGCGGCGGCTCGACCACTGGAGGCGAGGCTTTTCCGTCGGCTGGGTGGCAAGAGGAAGCAGGAGAGGCTGTGGTTGTGGGAAAGCGGAGCAGAGGGGAGTAGTTTTGGCGTTATTTTTACCACCAACAAATGATGAATAAATAATCCAAATGATGAGCACGGAGGATGATCGACGAGCTTGGTGCAACACTTTCGTTGGCTTGATTTTAGAAGGCGAGCGGAAAAATTTTGCGCCCGTCGCTCTCAGTGGATAGGCTTGCCACTGTGGCCACTTGGGCTACTTGAGCTAAGCATCAGGCCAACTCCAGGATCTTGACGGCGACGACGACGAATTGAGCAACAGGCTGGCGGAGTGAGTTGGCCATTTCCAATTGCCGCCCAAATCGGGAGGAGAAGGAGTCTTTTGGACGAGAAGGTTTCCAGACCACTCGCGCTTGGCCGCCGTTTAATTGAGACAAAATGGACAACATGCTTCTGGGTGTGCAAATCTGCAAAGATAAGCGTCGGCGGCGCCACCAGCACCAAGGGTTCACACAGCTGCCATTGTGCAAGCCCATTGAACAAGTGGGTGAGGCGCCCGAGGCGTTTGCAATTATGAGAGAAATAGATCGAGTGGCGCCTCTGATGAGCAAGTGACCTTATGAGATAATCTCTGCTAGTGTCTGAGTTGCGGCGGAGACTTAGAGAGGGAAGCGTGGCCGAACGGTTGGACGAGTCCAGTTGGAGAGTGGGAGGTTATTTTAACCTCGATATCGGATTCCTCCTTCGAGAGTTAGTCGAATTTGGGCGGCAATTTGTCGAGAAAGCGATCCCAAGCAAATGGGACACAAAGGTCCCATTTGCTTTGCAAGAACCTTGAAAAATTAATTTTCCATTTGTGTCTCGCCTAAGAGCTTCCATTGGAAGACTCGAATGGCGACAGGTGGGCGGCTGAGAGACAGAGTGAAGAGCTGAGAGAAGAAAGCGACAGGGAGAAGAGCCGTTCGTTCATCTGCCACTGTTGTTGTGCCAAAATGGCGGCTCAGCAACTAAATGGCACTCGCTCGGCGGCCAATTTGTTCGTTGGCTAATTAGTTGTTGTTGGTCCAAGAGTCTTGGCGGGCTGGTCTTCGCGGCAGCAAACGGGACCACTGTGGATGGACGTATGTGGGCGTCTTCACAGGGTTGGCGGCGGGCCGAGCTAAGCGGGTCAGCAGTTTTGTGGATTGTTTTATTTTCGGCCACTCGCTGCTTCTGGCTGCTGCTAATCTGGGCGAGCGAGCCGACCGTTGAGCAGTGGCCCTGAAGAGGCCGAGTGACCTGGACGATGCTGGCCACCAGTTGCAGGCCGAGAGTGCTGCCAACAGATGTCAGAGATCCGGCCGAGTGGCGGTTCTGCAGCCGCCCGCTTGGACAGGGAGAGACAGAGACAGAGACAGACAAGGGAAAAGGTGGCCAGAGGGTTGAAATTGTGCAAATTATGACGTAAGGAGGAATTTTTTTTAATAATCGATCAAGAAGAATCGAAAAGATTGCAGTTCTAATTATGGAATCAGCTGGATTGAGCGCAAATTTTGGCCGCTCGTCAAGCAAGAAGTCTTGATTGCACAAGACGAAGGGACCAGCCAAATGTTAGAGACAGACCCAACAGAGACTGTGGCTAGTGGCAAGCGAGAGAGATGTCTCACAAGGGCTGGCAGCCAACTGGAAGCTGTTAATCTTCCCGCCGGGCCGTTCGACTGGACTGTTGGGCTGCCCTTTGGACGGGCAAGTTGGCAGCTCTGGCGGTTGATTTTGACAGACGAAAGGCAGATAGACATCAGTATTGCCCAATTGGCCTGCCAACCCAGTGGTGGCGCAGCTGCCGGGCTGCAATGGGTCCCAAACCGGTGGAACTGGACTCAGGGTGCCAGTTGGCGGCCCATGCACAAAGAGAGGCCAGCCAGCGCCAAGGGTGGGGCAGATTTAGGTTTAATATTGGCCATGTTTGGCGCAAAGAGGGCAGATATTGGCCATTTGGTTGGAGGGCCATTCGGTTGGAGGCGGCAAGGGAGGGAAAAAGTTGCGGCCGGCCAGGAGGGAGAGTGAGGAAGCTGGCAAGAGGGTGTGAGGCGAGAGGGCAAAAATGGGTGCAGTCTGTGTCTGTGACTGGGGCGGCCTTGTTTACATTGCAAAGTAGAGCCGCACGACGCTTTGCAGAGAGCCGGCCCAGAGCAGTGCGCTTCTTTGCAGCTTTGCAGCTTCGCAGCTTTCCGCAACGCTCCAGAGCAAGCCTCTCGGTGGTCGGCCAAAGAGCCTAAGTGATTCCAAAGAAAGCCGCTTCCACCTGTCCAGTGGGCACTTCTGCTCCTTAATGAATAATCATTTGCCTCTCGCTTGCAGCTTGGTGGGCGCAAGAGGCTGAGGTAGCAAGCAAAAGTGTGCAAGTGGTGGAAAGTTGGGCAAGGCGAGAGAGTGCCCATTGTGTGCCATTGGACCATTGCTCCATGTTGCTGTCGTTGTGTTCATGTGCCGGCTGCCTCGACCATGAATAAAAAGATCAATTCTCACTAAACGCCGAACCAAACAAGCCCAAGAAAAAGCAGCCCAACCGACAAGCTCGACAAGGCAACAGGCCCGCCGACAAACAAACAAATCAATTGGAGCCGCAACGCTTGTGCATTTGAGGGCAAAAACAAACCACCTTAGCCGAGCTGAACTGGACTGGAAACAGGTGCTGCCTTTGTTTGGCTCTCCCGAGTTTGCTCTTCTCGTTTTGGTCACACACAAACACACACACACTCAGAAAGGCAAACACACACTGCCACTAACACACCTTAGGATGTCCTCTTCACGCCTCCTCCTCTCGGCCGGCTCCTTTGTTTGCTCTCTGCTCTCTGCACACGCCACGCCCCATTTGCCGCCCTTTTCACCTCGGACTTTCTGCCCAATTGCCAGGGTCTTGTGGGCCAGTGGGGCCGCTGGTTTGCGCTCGTGTGGCTGTCCAGTGGAGCCAGTTGGGCCGCATCTTCGTGGTCGAGAATAAAGACCAAACAGGCGGACGAGCAGGGCCCAGAGACTGTGTCTGGGAGTCGAGGGGGGAAATTAAAACGTTTCCGAGCTGGAAAGCCCAAAGCTGGAAGGCCCAAAAGAGCAGTCGGACTTTCTCCGATGGGCTTCAATGCAAATGGGCCGGCCTGGAGCTCGACGAATGTGAATGTGGTTCACTTATGCCACTTTTTGCAGATTTTTTCCAGATTCTCCATTTCTCTACTTCTCTATTTTCTCCATTATCTCCATTTCGCTTTGCTCTCACCAAAGGCCAACCACTTTTACCAGTCACGCGCGTCTGCCACCAGCTCATCAGCACGGCGCAGTCAGTCTCTGTCTCGAGTCGTCCATCTGGCTGATTCATTTAGTCCATTTAGTCCATTTAGTCTACTTGCTCGGCGGCTTTGGTGTGCGCGTCACGGGCAGCGCGCCAGTGCCGCATGAGCCGCCTGTGCAAGTCCAACGAGGCGGCTCCCCAGCTTGCATACACTCGCATTCGGACTGTCTCCGGCGGCTGGACACCATGCAGAGCTCAGTGGTGGCCAAACTCTGGCTGCATCATGGCCTTTGGCTGGCGAGAGGAATAAGCCAAATGGAATAAGCTGAAAGTATGAGAAAGCTTGACGATGACACGAGACGACGCCGAAGAGGAAAGTATCGGCCCAACGGAATGCAGTTCATCAGTTGGCGCTCAGTTTGGCGCGATCTAGTTACTAGCTTTGGAATGCGGCCTTTAGAGAGCTTGGCTCTCACTTGAGTGAGACTCCTTTTCTGCCGACAGAGAAAGAGGAGGAAGATTTGGTCCACTGTTTGCGCGTTCGCCGGCGAATGTTCCCATTTTTCCAATTTCCAAATGGTCGACAAAGTCACAACTGTGCGCCTTGTGAGCTCGACGAGACGAGCTTGGCGGTCGGCCTGGCGCTCAGCTGTGAGCTCAAGTTCATTTTTCGTCATTTATTCTCCATTTCGCGCACGCTGAGCCAACCAGACACACTCAGACAACACACAAATGCCGCGCCGGCGGTGCGAAAGTTGCCCCCCGGCACTGACAGGCTGCAAACGGGCGAGCAGCGTGGTGGCCCGTTTGCAGCAGTGGCCAAAGGGTTGCCCAGTTGGCCAGAGCTAAGGAGTGGCGCTGGACAGAGGCTGCCTGTGGCCTGGCCTGGCCGCTCCAAGTCCACGGTCATGAATGCGTTGTCCGATGGGGCGAGAGTGAGCCAGCAAGGCAGTGAGCTAGTGAGCCAGTGGGTTAGAGAAACACTTGTTGCGCCACTTGCGCCCGCCGGAGCTGAGCTTCGGGCCGAAGTCCGCCGCATGTCAGTGTTCCACATTGAAACACTGAAACGTGCCTCGAATGTCGGAGGAAGCGGCGAAGAGGTTTCCAGTTTTGCTCTCGCCAATTGGCGGCTCTTGGATTTTGCCAAAATCAAAGCTCACGCTCAAAGCGTGGCCTCCATTTCAACTTTTCCCCCCTATTTCAAACTCCTTCCTAACCTTTTCCTCAAGCTCAAACTTTTTCCCTCCAAAAACTGGCCACAACAAGCCACAACTGACCACATTTGGACGGCCAACTCTCGCTCCTCGGCCGCCTCTCGGCCGGTGGCTCATCTGCGGCCCGCAAGAGCCGCAGAAGAGCGCCCGAAAAAGGCCTTTGCTGCCTGATTGATTCTCGCTCCTTTCCTCTGGGTCTTCTTCCTTTGCGCTGGGCCAAGCGCAAAAGAAGGAGAATCCGCCGGCCACGCGAGCAAAGCGCAGAGCTTATCTAATTTGCCGATAATGCAAAACAAAAGTAGACCACAAATTGGACTCTTTCAATCTCGATCGAGAGTCCCAGAGTGAAAGGGCGCACGAAGAGGCGGCAAAGAGCGGCAGAGAGCAGCCCTGCGCTGGCAAGCTCGAGCTTAGCCCAATCGATTGCAAGTGGGGCGCCGCCAACTCGAGCGAGAAGTCGGCCAAATTGGCGAGATTGGCTAAGCGCGGCCATTGGTCAGCTGTTGGTCAGCGCCGAGAGTTGGCCACGATGGGTCCGCCGCTCGAGCTTGGCGGAGTATCACTGTCTCTGTGCGGCCGTGCAAGAAGTCTAAAGAGTCCAAGAAGTCCAGACAGTCTGGGGAGACTCCAAATGCAGAAACTCGAGCAGAGAGCAGGCATTGGAGCCGCTCAGATGGGTGAAAAAAATCAATCAGTCCTTCTGGGCTGTTTGTTGTCCATCCGATTTGGGCGGCCTTTTTCTCATTGTTTTCCCATTTCGCCCCCGTTTACTCCACATTTGCGCCTTGCCATGCACACGAAGGCCGCCCAGCTCGCTCGCCCTAAGCTGCGGCCGGGCGCCCGGCCGCAAATCGATTGTCGGATCCTTTTATATTCCGCCACATCGCTTCGGACAGACTTCGGACGCCGCCATCAATCAGGCGCCGCGTCGGTGCGGCACGAAGCTGGCCGATTGGGCGGCGCTCGCATGCTGAGCTGGGCGAGTTTGCAAATGCGGCAAAGGCGGCGAGAAGGACAGAGCATTTGCGGCGCAAACGGACGCCGAGGAAAACGAGGAAACGGATCTCTGGGAAGGGAAATGGAAATGGATCCCGAGTTGGGGAGATGGAAATGGAATTGGAGTTTGCCGTTTGAGTTGAACGCCGGCCGGGGAGCCACGAGACGGACCACCCTCGTCGTTGGCCTCGCGGGACTGCCTCCAGCTGGACACTGGGCGGCCAGTTTGTGGCCATTTCCGTGGAGGTGGCGCCAGTCTGTGGCTTTGGAGGCGCCCCGAGCGAGACGGGCGGCCACCACTTGTGGCGCTGGTCTGGAGAGAGCGCCGTGCGCTGCGCTTGGGTTTGTTGTTGTTTTGATTTGTGGTCCTGCAGGACTGCGCGCAACGAACAGCCGCAGGAACGCGCCTCGTGCTCTGCTGTGTGCGAGGCGCGTTCCTGCGGCTTTGCAGTTCTCACGAGTTCTTTTTTCAGCTTTTTCAGCTTAGCTTATTTCCATTTGTGACTTTTGTTGGAAAAAATTGCGCCTCAGCTCAAAAAAGGTGGCTCCTCTTTTTCTCGGAAGTTCCAAATTTACAATTTTCCCAATTCTCGGGGGCAGATTTTCTCCAATTCGAAGAAAATCTGCTCACTGTGAGCAGATTTCCAGGCAAACGGAGTCCAGCAAAACAAAGACCACTGGCGGCCGATTGTGTGCAGATTGGACGCTAAGAAAAGATCGCCAATGATGCAAATAATGGCCCAACAGCCTCCAGTTGGCCTTTGAGGGGTGGCCCTTTTGTTGTGTGTGCATTTGGCAGGCCGAGGAGATTGCCAACGATTGACAAACGGGCCGAAACGGCGGCCCGATTCTTTTCCCTCTCAAGCGCTCGGTAGCTCACTAGCTCGGCAGCTCAGCAGTTCAGCAGCTGAGAGTAGCTCGGCAGCCAAGAGAATGGGAGATTCTTTCTCGCTTTCCGCTTGTTAAGGGGCTCAAAGCGAGACCGATTGCGCCCACAAGCCACCAGCAAGCAGCCACAAGCCACCAGCAGACACAAGCCCGATCGGATTGCATAAAGCGGCAGTCTAGGACACTGGTCGAGGGCGGCCCTCTGGCCCTTTGGCGGCCCGCTCGGCCTGGCCCTGGCGGGAGGAAGCGTGGCGCGATTTATCAACAGGCCGTTTGTTTGTCCGCCAGCCTGTTTGGTCTCGCTGGCGGCGGCGACCTCGAGCGGCCGCATCACATCGGTAAGGCTCCTTTGTGGCCGCATTTTCAGCCCGCTGGTGGCCCGCAAGTGGAACTGCATGTGGAACTGCAACTGGAAATGCGTGTGGAAGTGCGGCCGCAAATGCAACCGCAAATGCAATTGTTTGCGGCCCGAAAGAAATGCAACGAGAGGACAGGTTCTGATAGCTAAGCTCTGGACGGGCGGCCGCACCTAAGGAGCCACACAGAGTGCGCGAAATGGGCAAATGAGCGCCGCTCGTCAACCATTGTTTTGCGCGCCCCTCGGCCAGTTCAACGCACTGCCTTGGGCGCCTTGAAATTGATCGGCCAGACGGAACTCTCGCTCGGCCTCCTCGAATCGAGCGCTTCTTTTGGGCGCCCAATTCGCCCCCTTCGACTGTGGGCTCAATTCGAGACAGTTGTCTCGAATTGAGCCCCATTTTTCGGTTGCATTTTGGAGTTTGGTTTGGAGAGGCCCAAATTGGCTCGAGAATCTGGCAGTGCTGAGGATTAGAAATAAGAATTTAGAAATTAGAAAACGCCTAGCCAAGAGGAATTGGGCCAAGAGGTTCGCAGGGTGAAAGTGTGCAACTTGGGCGCCATTGTTTGTCTTTGCGGCGAGCTGATCGCGAAGAGGTGGCGATTTTCTGTTCTGTTTGAGTTTTGAGTTAGTGTTTGAGTCAGATTCGCGTCCAGTCATTGGATCTGGCCCAATGGTCGGTCCTTAGGAGCGACCATTTCTCTTTCTCGAGCTGAGGGCGAGCTGAGGGCGCACTCTCGCTTGTGGCTGCTTGTGGCTGCCCGCCAGAAAGCCACAAGCAATGGAGCCGCAACGGAGCGCCCATTGGTCAGGGACCATTGAACTCGGCGTTTTGTGGCCCAGATTTGCCGCTTCCTCCAATTCGGTGTGACTGTGCAACACCGAATTGGGACTCGCACTCCACGAGCTCCAATTGGTGGCTGCTCGTTTGCGGCCCGAACGATCATCTTTTGGCACCATTTGTTCACTTGTCGAGCTCTGATTTTGCGCGATCGTTCTGTGCAAAATCTGAAATGAACACCACTGAACGCTCGCCGCCAATTGGACAGCCTTTTTGCCATTCTTGCAAGCTTTTTCTGGCCATTTTTGCAAGCTTTCCAGTGGAAACAGTGGCCGCTTAGGGCCGCCAATTTGCCAGCCAACTGGCCTAATGCAACTCGCCTAATGCATTTCTGATTGCCAATTCAGTTTCGGCCATTCCACAGGCTCGTCTGCGGAGGAGCATTTGTTCCGGTGTTTGTTTTGGAGCTCCTCTTGGCGATGTTTTTGGGCTGCTTTTGGCCATGTTTTTGGCGATATTTTAGGCGCTGGACTGCCGCCAGAGAGCAACACAGAGCGGCGCGCTCGCCGCATGTTGCCCTCCACGGAGAATGCCGCCGCGTCCAGGCGAGCTAAGGGCCAGTGGAAAGGTTGGAAAAAGTTGGAAAATTGGTCAAAAATTGGAGAAATTTCGACAAATTTGGAGGAATTTCTCCAAATTTCATTGAATTTCACCAAAATTTGCCCAATTTCAGCCCCAAACAGAATCAACAAGGCCAATTGGGCAGCTCGAAAGACTCTCCAGTTGGCCTTGTTTGCGTTCTGGAAGTATTTTGAAATATTTCAAAATATTTCAAAAAAATATTTCGAAGCGTGTTTAAATCAGTTGAACTTTGTTGAATTTGGTAAAACTTGGCGAAAGCTGCCCAAACGGCCGCATGAATGCACGCTCGACGCACTTCGAGTGCTCGGCCCTCGCCGGCCAGCACTCGACCAGAGACAGTCTGCGGGGCGTTGCGCGCAAGCAGTCGAGCGTTTGGGGCACGCAACAGGCGCTCTTCCTGCGCCCGGCAAGGCACTCTGAGCGCTCCTCAAGCTCGCCAAGCTCGCCAGACTCGCCAAGCTCGCCGAGGCACCACTGTGAAGGCCAAGCGCCGAAGCGCCGAAGCAGAGGGCGAGCATTGATGAAATTTGCGTGGAGGAAAATGGATAAACGGCCGTCGGAAGTGTGGACGCGATTGGGGAGGCGGCCGCTCAGCTTGAGAAGATAATTTGCAACGAGCTGGCCGCTTGTTGTTCTTGCAGGTGAACTGTTGGCCGAGCAGGAACTCGGCGAGCCCGCAAGCTTGGCGCCCTTGGAGTCTCAGCGGAGTTTGCAACAGTCTTCGAGGCAACAGTCTTCGAAGCAACAGTCTTCAAAGCAACAGAGTTCGAGGCAACAAAGCTCAAGGCCAAAGACAAAAGAGCCCTGAGGAGCAGGAGCGCGTGGCCAGTCGGAAAGGTGGCCGAGCTGGGCACCATTTGGGCGCCGAGCTGGTGGGCGGCGCTCGCCTTCTGGCCGGCCGCAGACTGTCTGGTTCATTGACTCGCCCATCTGGCCGCCTTGGCAGCCAGCCGAAGGATGATTTCGGCCCGCAATTGGCCAAATGGGCCGCCTCCAGCTCGCCGCTTCGGCTTCCGACCGGCTTGGCGCTTCCAGCTTGGTGCTGCTAAGCTGTGGACGCGCAACAGGCAAGATGATCGCCGTTTGGAGGCAGCTCGTTCGACGCCAACTAGATAACTGGCCTCCAGCGCCGCGCTGGCCCTGGAAACTGCTCCCGCGCGGCCGCCAGACTGTTGCCGCCCCCATTTGGCTGCTCTCTGGCTGCCTTTTGAGCGGCCAGAGGCAGTCTCCGGCCATCATCTTGGCCACTCTCTTTCCGGCGGGCTGAACTTGAAAGTGGCCACCAGAGAGTGGCGGCCGCTCGTGCGTCCGTCTCGTTAGGCTGGACGGGCGAGAGATGAAGGCTGGTGGCGCGCAATCAGCCTTGGAGGAGCTGCAGGAGAGAGGCTCGAAGGAGCTAAGAGTTGGCTAAGAGTTGGCCAAATGGGGAGAAATGGCGCTCAGAGATGGGCCTGTTTGCATGATGGCGCCAACACGGCTCGACAAGCATGTTGACGGGCGAACACGACAGACTATCTGCGCTCAGTAGAAACGCATTGGATTTCGCTGCATTTCTCTGCATTTCTGTGCACTTCAATGCTCAGAAACGCATTTAAATGCGTCGAACTTTGTTTCACTGCGCCAAACTGCATTGAACTGCATTGGACTGCGTTGAATTGCGCTGGACTGTCTTTAGCACACAAGCAATGCACAGGCAGTGCTGCGGAATTATTATGTATACAAAAGCGGCATTGTGCCCACTTGCTGCCTAGCTTAGCTTAGCGAGTGGCCAGCAAGGCAGTTTCATTTCATTAGTGTCTTCTTGTCTTGGCGCTCGTCTCGAGGTTTCCGTCCGCTGCACAGTCCAGAGGACTCGCCCCCATGGCTAGAGACTGGCCAGCGCAACTCCCCCGCGCCTCCAGATGGGGGCACACACGCACACACGCTAAAGGCGCACTCAGAAGCACAAGAATGAAGACTGTCTCGGGCGGACGAGCTCGCCAGTGTGCTCGCGAGTATGATCTCGAGCTCGACCTCCAAATGGATCGTCTGATGCGCGTATCCAAATCTCCAAATGGACTCCGCGTCGAGCTAACGAGCGTTGGCCAATCCGATTGAGATAAGGGCTCAGTGGCGAGCTCGGAAGATAATTGAGCGCCGGTGCTTCGGCTGTGATCTCGGCGGCTTCCAGGCGGCCACTTGGCGGCAGGCGAGGGGGCGGGCCGCACCTAAGGGCTGGCGGAGGTCGGAGGAGAGTCTGCGGCGCTCGCAAGACAGTCTGCGGCGCGTGTCCAAGGCCCAGCGGCGGCCGCCAAGCTCGTGAACTCTGCTCGCGAAAGGCCGCGCGTTCGAAAGCTTAGGGCGCTCGAGTTTCAAGGCGAGACGAGCTTGGGGGAAATGGCGAAAGAGAATTCGCTTCAATTTCATTGGTTGGCTCAAAATTTTCGAAAGTTCGCTCATTCGCGCCCGAAATTGAGGCGAAATGGAGGCGATTTTGAAGCCAAATTGAAGCAGCCCAGCGACACAAGGGCGCAATTAATTCCAGTTGCGTGATCGAGCTGGCCAATTCGAGTTCTGAGCTGGCCAATTCGAATTCGGAGCTCGCCAATTCGAATTCCGGCCGCAATTTGGCGCGCTGGGCGCCACGAATGGCCCTCGAGGGCGCCCAATACGCCGCCGCATTCACGCCGGCGGAGCAATAACCTGGCGGCCGGAAAGGGAAAAGGAAGCGCCTGATCCGCGTCGGATGTGAGCTCGGCGGACTCTGCTAAGTCTCGGCACTCCTTTGCCTCGGTGGGCGCGCTCGTCTGGCCAGTGGCGCGAGTGGCGGGCCACAGAAAGGGCAAGCAGAGGGCTCTGAGTGATGAGCGTCGGATGATGGACGAGCGGCGAGCAGTGCAACACTTTCGTTGGCCGCGCGCAATCTGCCAGCACTGAACACTGTCCAGTGAACACTAAACACTGAACACTGTGCACTGTGCATAGACCAACACTCGCCGGCAAATCGCCGGCCAGTCCTTAGGTCCCGCCGGGTTTGCACTGAGTCGAAGTAAGGCGAATCAATCACGCCGAGATCACTCTCGCCGCCACCGCGCAAACGCACACACGAGCACAAACCCACAGAGGCGCACACGATCGCCTGAACGTCGGGCCAGCTGGCCGCCCGGCAACCTGTTGCCCGGCGCTCCTGCTCGGCGGCGCCAGTTTGCGCCGGCCCCCACTTTTGCGAGTCGGGCGGGCGCAAGTGGGCGCAGAGGCGGAGGCGAAATTGATTAGGCAAAACGGGCGCAAAGTGGAAGCCGCCTGGTCTCTAGAGTCTGGCCGCACGCTCTTACCCAAAGGTAAGAGCCCGCGCGTAAGAGCCGATCGCACTCTTACGCGAGCGCGGTGCGAATATACAAGCAGAAAGACAGCGCACGCGGCTAGTTCACTGTGTTTTCGGGCCGCCGCTACTCTGCTGCCGAGCGAATCTGGCGCTCTCGTTTCGGTGATCGCCGCCACCGTGCGAGTGGCTCGCACGATCTTACCCGCACACTTGCGCACACTTGTGCATGGTCGCACACTTGCGCACTGTCGGACACAGTCACAGGCCGCTTCCATGCATGCATGTCCGTCATGCCACTCACACAGTGACGCCGCCCCACTGCAACCCCCCAGGATTGCCGCCTCGTCTTGCTGCATTGTTGCCCCAGTGAGACGAGCAACTTGCAGCACTCGCGGATTAAGTTCCCCCCAATCCAATCCATTTGTTAATTTCCCTCCCTTCCACATGCCGCGGCGCTTCCTCAGTGCCAAAAGTTACCCCGCTAATGCATCCTCCACAAGCTCCGGCAGCTTCCACAAGCTCCACAAGCTCCACCAGCCCAAGACTGCCCATCAAGCCACTGCGCTCGTCTCCATCTCACTCAATCCAAGCCCAGAGCCCAGTGCTCAGTGCCCAGTCGTCTGTCCATCCTCGAGTCCATCTGCAGCCCAGTGGCTCGCCTTCTGCTCCTCCTTCTTCTCGTTCGCATCCTCGCCAAACAAATGGCCAAATGCAGCGGGGGCCGCGCAAACAGCAAGCCGGCGAGCAAAAAGAGCAACAGATCTCATGTCTCTCTCTCTCTCTGCAGAGAAGAGAGTCCATCGCTTCTCTGTGCTCAAACTTGTGCTCCATTGTGCAGCCTCGGCGCCAATGAACTCGGCCAAGAGAAACCAGTGAACACGCCTCGGGTGATTAAAAGCGCATTCTCTCCATGCAACATGGTGAAAGTTATGCTCGCCGTCTCGCCGTCTTGCCACCGAGCTCGATGAGCCACCGAGAGCACAAGATGCAGGCGCCAAAAGAAGCTCTCCAAGTTGCAATCTGGCCTAATGTCTAGCCATCTTCATCTCGCGCCAGCATTCTCCATTCTAACTTAATCACTAACGCAATCACAATCAAAATCGGCATATTACTATTTGAATGCGGCTCATCACCGCCGCCAAGACGGTGATGAGCCGAGTGCGAGCTTGCCCGGCCAGACACAGACACTGGCAGACTGATGCTGCCCACTCACTGCCAGTCGTCCATAGGCCTAGTGTGCGCGGCCTGTGCGCTGGCCTGCAGTCCCGCAGACTGTCAGCGGCCCAAGAATCAGCCGTCCTGCAGGACCGGCCTCCAGCTCAGCTCGCCGAGCTGGCTCACTTGTTGCTCCGAAGGCTGCCGTCATCCTGCCCGATCAGTCCCGGCCCACAACAGTCCATCGCGCAACCTGCCAGTCCGCCTTTCGGCGTGCTTTCCCCCCAGGCGCCAGCGCACTAGCAGCCCAACCAGACTGGGCCGGAGTCTGCGCCTGCGCGCCTGCACCAGTGGCTGGCGCAACTCCAGTCGACGAGCCTCGTCGCTCACTAGGCTGCGCCAGTCCGCTTCTGCTCGCCGAACAGACGCCTCACCCACTTGCCCTCCAGTGCCAATTGCGCGCGCGACTGTACGATTTTAGGAACCCCACACACACAGTTGTCCTGCTCGTGTCCAACAATTCGCTAGCCTCCAAATTCGCTCGGCGAACTTTCCTCACCCAAACAATTTGCTCTGTATTACAAATAGCAAAATATTTTTGACTTCCAAAGCTGCCATAAGACATAACATCAGATCAAGACTTCCAATTCAAGAACTCAGACAAACAAACAACTCCGACAAATAATTCACAATTATCCAAACCGATCGTCCAATATGTTTGCCAAACTCGATTGCCAAGCTGAATCACATAAATCAATACCAGAATCCTTACTTCAAGATCCTGCCACTTGAACCAAAACCAACTTCTGCAAGCTAAACAAGGTGAGTACCAACGCTTCGAACCGCAAACTTGAATTCGGAAGTTTAGCTGTTTGTTTTTACGTCCTCTCAGTTGAAGCCCATTGGGCCCGAATCGCGTGGGCCCAAAGTGTGGGCCTTTGTCTTCCTGTTTCGGACAAGTTCAACCATTGGGAACAAAAAATGCCAACTATTTAAGCTATGCTCAGTCAAGTTGCCAGCATTTCCCCCTGCCTTCAGGAACTGTAGACCAGTAGCATGAAGATCAAGCGGCATATAAATCTTCGGACAATGCCGGAAGATGTTTATCACCGTTTTGATTGCCTCTCGTGCGTCTTGGGCACCCCTTATCATTATTGGTCATTTTCCGACCATCGGCCAGTCGCCAGTCAGCCGGGAGTGGATCCTGAGGGGATACCGACGTTCGTCGCATTTGAGTGCGGCCATAAAGATTCATCCTGGCTGTCCGTCCGATTTACGCTCACTGGGCCAGGGGCGAGCCAGTGTGGAGGCTGTGTGAGCCAGTATGTGTGGGGAAAAGAGGTGGTGGTGGTACCAGGTAGTGATGGTTTGAGGCGGTAGGAAATGAGGCAAGAAACAGGCGCGCGGGGGCTTGTGGTGCGGATAAGTTTTTGCCTTTCTTATCGGCGGCCACTTTAATTCGCGGCGCTTATATTGGCGGCGGCGGCGACGGCGGCAAACAAAGTGTTTGCACCAACTGGCTCTGGCGGCAGCTTGCCGCCGGTGAGAAAGCGGCCCTCTCTAATCCGCTCGTGTGCAGCGATTCAATAAATCACCGATGCAGACGCGCACGCGCGCTCGGGCGCTCCATCAGATTTGATTTGGTGTGGCGACCGGGGAAAGACAGCAAGCTAAGAGGTGGTAAGAGGAATGCCAATAAGGGGCGAGAAAGGGAAGAGGAGAATGGGAAAGAGAAAGGAGGAGGGAGAAAAGAGGAGAGGAGGAAGCCGATTGTAAGCCTTTTTGCGTACCTTTATGTAAGTGTTCATCTGGCAGCCTTGTGAAGATGATTCAGCATCTTCTGGTTGTGATCCTGAGCCTATGAACCATGTTCGTGATTAAACGCAATTGAAGGCGACCAGCACGAGTTGCTGGTAATCTGTTTGCCTCTCTCTCTCTCTCTCTCTCTCTCGCTTGCTCGCTCTCTCGATTCGCCGCCAGTCTCTATCAGCGCCGCTTGGAGGATGTAGCATTACCAATCGCCGTGTGGTTATGTAGTTGGCCCTCGGAATGGACGGCTACTGTTACATATAATGTACGTTCTCCCTTTCTCTCGCCTCTCTGACTGTGTCCCTTTCTCCTCCGCCTTTGCTTCCTCGCGAAGATGTTGGCTGGCCCAGCACTGGGCTGACCAGGCGGCGGACGGCGTTCAATCAAGCCAGACGCACTCTCGCCTCTCGCCTCTCACATCTCGCATCTCGATTGCAGTGCCAGTGAAGTCTGGTGGTGGCATGAGTTATTTGGCAGCAAAGTGAGTGGACGCGATGAAAAAAGGAGCGAAAGTGAGTCGTTTGCTGCCTGTTCTTATTGCCGTTTCTCTGAGCAAGCCGATTCTCTGAGTCAACTGGTGGGCATCGTTTGAGCAAGTCATTTTTTCTCCCAGCTGCCAGCCAACTTTTCCTCCTTCCACTATCTCTCCAAATTTATATATATATATATAACTTGGTTTTTATGAAATATGATTTCAACCCACGAGCCCAGGCCGAACGGACAGATAGGCTCGCTTTTTGCCATTCAAGCTAAAACAACAACAAGTCGTTGCCATTTGAGAAGAAGAAGAAGCAGAAGAAGAAGATATATGCCACAGAGACGTGCGCTAGGCAACAATAATGTTGTCCATTATGTTGTCGATTGTGTGCAGTTGCCGTCTGGTTATCGTGTTGAAATGGAAGAGAGAAATATCTCTCTCCTCTGCTCTGTTCACGTTTCTGACCAAGATAAGCAAAGTTGTTTGCCCGAATGGGCAAACAAAAGCTCCAGTGAACAATGTAAATTGATTGCGCAAATCCAATTTGTTTCTCTCGTTGCGGCCAACGAGAGAAGTGCCTCCCTTTGGCTTTGCTCAAATCATTGGCTCTCGATTTTTGCACCCAAATCACATGCAAAGCAGCTGGCCAAAAGCGAGCACGCCGATGCTATCCTGCAACAGGTGCTCCATTTGTGATGCTTAGACTCTCGGTTGTGGCGACTCCCAGAAGCTTGGCAGCAGTCTTGGCGGACTGTGAGAGTTGCTCGCTTTTCTACCTTTGCTTGTCGGTTGACTCTGGCGAGGAGTTTAAATTTCTCGCCTCGAGAAATGTGCTAAATACGCTTGTTTCACTTTCTCTGCGGCAAATGCTCGAGCTAGTTGAATATTTTGCCGACAAAAATACTTTTTAATTTGCCCAGTTGGAGCGGCGGCCTCAAGGCGTGCAGCAGAGTGTCGGGTTGAGTCGCATGTTTTGCTTGTTGGGCAAATTTTGCGCCCGTCGAGCCAAAAGTTCAACAAACTGGAGCTCTTGACTGTGAGCAATTGCTCACTCTCTTCACAGAGCCACATATGCACACTTACTCCTTGCCCGCCAGCCTAACAAGACTGGCCAGGCTAACGAGGCTCGTCATCATCATCATCATCAGAGGCAGAGGCAGCAGCATCTGGCTGCTGGTTTAAATAAGCATTCAAATAAGTGCGTAATTCCACAGCCACTTGGCAGACGAATGGCGAAAGGCGAATGGCGAACGGCGAATGGCGCGCCAAGGAGCCAAGCTCGAGGCTTGCCAGAAGTGGAATCTGGGGGCATATTTCATCGAAAAGGAAAGGGAAAAGAAGCGGGGAAACTGGAAAGAGATTTCCTCTTTCCAGTTTCGTGTTATCTTTCTCTCTCTCTACTTCAGACTTCTCAATTCCCACCAGCTCCAGCAAGCTGGCGGCGCCGCCAGAAAGCCAGCCACTTGTCGACTTCTGCCACCAGCAGCAGCAGCAGCACATCACCATCACCTCGTCGCCGAGCTGCTAATCTCGCCCTCTGCATAGCCCGATAAGCATCTGAGCTAAGCGCAGGCGCCTCGACGGCTCAGGCAGTGGTTCGACTTCGATCGGAGACTGTCTGTGAGGATTTCCCCATCCGGCTCGGTCTTTTTTTGCACTTGCCGAGATTTGGTGCCGTTCAAATTTTCGATGCCGAAATTTGGCGCCGCTGAAATTTTCGAGAAATTCAGCAGTGAATCTCAGGCCCACTGCTTACTGCTGACTAACTGGCCGCCGAGCTAAAGCCGAAAGAGGAGCCCACTTGCTGCATCCCGCGAGGGAGCAGACAAGCTTGCCAGACGCCAAGGAGGCAGAGCCGAAGACAGACGTGAAGACGCGAGGCTGATGGGCCGCGTTTCAGTTCTGCTCGCCAAGCTGCAGCATGGCAGCCCAGCGAGCAGAATCAAAGGCAGCACTTGGACAAGACAATAATGATGGAATTTTCCATCACCACTTTTGACTGCCAAAATTAGATTAGAACAACAGCGGCAACAAGCTGCCAAGGCTTTCCTCAAGTGTTGTTTGTTGTTGTTGTTGTTGTGCATACGAGGCCCGTTCGGCCCATTGCTCTGCCTCCACTGGCAGTCTCTCATCGTCGGCGCTGAGACGCGCTCTTTGCGGCCTTTTGCAGCAGAAACCGGCGGCCAGAAACAGTCTCGGGCGTTCTAATTCCAATTCTAATGCTCGATTCTTGTCCGCCATTGGCCGACTCAATTTTAGAAACAACAAACCACAGCCGCCGAATCGAAGTGCTGCACTTCTTCTCCCACTCTTCCAGGCGAGAATTTGCTAGTCCAAAGCTCAAGGCACAAAGCAGAGAGCGCAAAGCTGCTCTTCAAAACAGACACAGACGACCTGCTGCTGGGCCCAAATCGGCTGGCCAGAATTGCGAATTGAGAATTTGGAAAGCTTGAAGAATGGCCCATTTGGGATTGTTTTGATTGTCGGCCACTTCTGTTCGGCTCGAGAGCTCGTCGCAGGCGGACTTTTGCTTCCAAACTGCTCATGCTGGCCCGCAGTGGCCCAGAGGGCAGCCTCCGCGGGCGCCAAAGGAAAGTGCAATCCAAATGAGCGTCTCGGATTATCAGGTGAAATTATCAGGCGAAGTTATCAGGCCAGGAGTTCGGCGAGGAATTTGGCGCCTCTCGCGAAGCTGGAGCGAAACTTGAATCTTGAAAAGCGAAAGGATCTCGACGGAGAGGCGAAAAGGTGGCGCCGAAAAGGTGGCGCCGAAAAGGTTTACAAGAAGAGAGAGAGAGAGCAGTTCTTGGTAATGTCTCTGTGTGAAAGACAACCTGCAAGAACTGCAGACTGCTAAGGACTGAGACAATGCTGCACTTGAACCTCGTCGAATGGCGACCACTTGGCGTCCAATTGGAGGCGTTAATGAGCAGCTTCCAGGCGAAATGCAACCGCCTGAATGGCGCTCTGTCTCTGTGGGGGAGGAACGGGAGCTGCCGATGGATAAGTATCCGAGTAGGAAAGGGAAAAGTGAGGAGATCCCTTTCGGCGCGAGTGGATAAGCATAAGATGCACCATTAGCGTGGATGAGGGCCGTTTGCTGGCGTTGGATTGGCGCTTTGCCGTAGTCGTTGAGATGCGCCGATCGGAATGGCTCCACTGGAAGCGAGTGGTCCGATTGGCTGGCCTGCAAGTGTTTTATCTCCCGCATCCAGTCTCTTGTGTCATCGCGCAGGCAGTTGGAAACTCTAGTCCGTCAGTGACTAGGACACTTGGCTTGCAGCACGCGGCCAGCGAGCCGGCTGGAAATTGCCATCAACCTTGTCTTGTTGTGTGTGCCCGACGCGCTGGCTCACAAGACAAGCTTCCTCTCGGTCGGCCCAACGCAAACAGGACGGCCAACATAAAACAGAGGGGCAAACTTCCAATTTATACACACTACCAACGGCAGTCAGCTTTTAATTAAATCCCAAGATGCTATTTGCCATCATCATCATCATCATCCTCTGGCTCTCTGGCTCTGCAACTTTCTGCCTCTCAGGCCGCCCGCTTGGCGCCATCCTCATGGCGGCTGGCCTATCAGAGTCTTGCCACTCGCCAGCAGTGGGCGATCGGCGGCGAGGAAGAAGAAATAATGGCCTAGTAGTAATAATAATAATATAACAAGTAATGGTGTCGACCGATGTCCTTGGATGGTCGCTAGTGAAAAGTTTATCGCTTTCGGCGAGACCAACGCTTAGGTCTCGCCGAAAGCATGAGACCCATTGATATACAGACGAGGGTAGCTGCTCCTCCACTTCCACTCCACCAGCGCCAGCAACAACATGCACATTTGCTCACTTGCTCACTTGCTGATAGGCATACCCAAGCTCAGGGCGAGCAACACAGTGGACGACATCAGAGGCTCGCTCGCAAATATGCTCTAACTGGACCCAGTCGAGCAGATGACGTTCCTCTGGCTGGACGTCACACCAAGAGACCACACGACGAGAGCTACTTCCAGGCCGCATGTGTGCCAATCCGCCTTGCCGATTGGGCAAGCTCGGCGAGACCTAAGCTCGTTCTCTCGAACTTCGTCCCGGCAGGAGCGAGATCTTGCCGGCTTGGTGGAAGTGGCCGCATGACAAATGCTTCCTCCAAGCGCCGAGAACTGTCCTCTTGGCCTCGTCTCGGCGGCTAAAGACTGTTGCTCGGGCTTATTTATCTTCTGGGCCGGCGACAAACAGGCCAAATCTGCCCCTTTTGAGTACCTTCCCACTGAGCTGGGCGCCCTCTCGGCTTCGAAACGGTGGACAAATGTTGGCCACTTGCAACAGTCTGGCCAATTTGCGCCAATTTGCCCCAATGTTTGCCCACCGATGCAACTCTGCGGCCTGCCAAGATCAAGAGCAGGCCGGAGATTTGTCCCTGCAGAACGTCGTGTGAATGCGAGCGCAAATCGGAAGGCAGCAGACTGGGGCAGCTTGAGAGAAGGCCGCGTGATTAATGTGATAAACGCGCCGAGTGTGATAAAGGTGATAAATGTTCTGAGACTCCTTCGAGACTGTCTGCAACTGTTGAGCCCGAGGAACTGTTCCTCGAGCTCTGGGTGGAAGTTGGCCGATTTTCCAGCCCGAATTTCCAGCCGGCTTTGCGTCCGGCCGGCTTGTGGCATCTCGTTTGCAAAACGAGACAGAAAACGAAACAGAAACGAGGCAGAAAAGGAGGCAGAAACGAGAAACTGGAAGACATTCAGCTAGAGGCTGGCTGAAATATCACACTTTCCACCCAGCGAATTGTCTTCCTCTCGGCCTCTTGTCGTTCCCAATTTCAATCGCCATTCTTCTGCTTATCCTAGTCTCTGTTGGCCTTTCCATTCTCATTCTCAGTCTTGGTTTCATTCTCATTCTCAGTTTCCTTTGCGCTCTGAGTTCGAGTTTGCAAGTTCGAGTCTCCATTCTCAGTCTTAGTCTCATTCCCATTCATTGGGATTTCAAGTTGAAGTTTGCAGCCGAAACATTATTCAATGTCACCTCTTTTCTTCGGCTCATTCCGGCTCGTTTCCACTCGTTTCGCCTCTTCCTCTGGCATTGTTGTCCAAGAAGAGCCCCTCGGCGTCTCAGGTGGCAACAGTGGTTGGCAGCAAGGCGAAAAACAGACCAGCAAGACAGTGGAAGAGGCAGAGAGTCAAAACAGAGACAACCTCCGGCGACCATTCATTTTCCCAGCTTGCTAAGGAAAAGCTTGCTATGGAAAAGCTTTCAAGACTGCCTCACTCTGCGAGATTTCCTTTCTCCTTTCTTCTGCTCGCGCCATGAGGGCGGCCGGCACACAGTCCAGCGTGCACAATGCACAGTCCACGGAGCTGGCAAGCCGCGTGCTTGATTGTAAACGATCTGTGGACTGCGTCTGGCTAGTTTCAGCGCCAAATCGGCCGCCCATTATTCTCCCAAAGCGACAGATGAAAGAAGGGGCAGAGAAAGGGAGCAGCCAAGAGTCGAGTAAAGACGAGCGCCAAATGAATGGAGAGCAGAGCTCCGAGAGAAAGCCAAATTTCAGATCGAGATAGTGAGCGCCACTTGTTGCTCTGCATTTTCTTCCCAACTTCTTCCACCAACTTGGGCCAACTTCTTCCTTCAACTTGGGCCAAATTAACCCAAATGCAAAGGGCCAGTCGAGCTGAGAGTCTCAGCTGGCCGACAAAGTGAGCTTAGGTGAGAGGAGAAGAAAGCAGCTCATGAAGAAAGCTCATGAGGAAAGCAGCTCATGAGAAGAGAAAGAGAGAGAGAGAGAGACGCACGAGCAGAGATAAGATCAAATAGAGCCCATTTGGAGGCGGGCGAAAAGTGAAAAAAAACACGGAAGCTTAGCCATTGTTGTCGGTTTTCCTGGCGCCACATTAGGGAAGTGGCGCCAGGCGGCCACTTTGTTCTTGCGCCTCGTCCACTTTGCCTTGGCTGGACCTTCCGGCCTTCTCACTCTCGCTCGCCTCTTTCTCCTTGGCCGTCGGTCAATCTGGCACGAGTGTGGACTTGGCCGCGCGAGTCAGTGGCAAGTAGCTGGCCCAAGTCGCAATATTAGCTCGCGACTTTCATCTCAAAGCTCGCAGCTCGCAAATCGGAACTGCAAGCAGCTTGCAACTTCCGAATGGGAACTTCAAGCAAGCTCCGAGCTCGCCCATTGGCTTGTCACCTTTCTGCTAACGAGCTCGCGGCCAGTCCTAAGCTCACTTGAATGGCATCTAGATCGATTGGCTTTGGGATTCAGAAGGCGGCCGGAAAGGCAGCAGTATTCTGCCTCCTTTCCGGTCGGCAGTCCTTCGCCAAGGGGGATTTGCATTGTGGACTGGGAAATGGGAGACGCCACAAGGCTTCTAGCCTTGCGGGATGATAGTTGTAAATTTGTGGCCCAAATTCACGGAGGCTGAGCTGAGGTTGAATGGGCTAAGGTTGAATAAGATAATATTTAATAAGCTGATGCTGAATAGGCTAATCGGCGCCGAGAGGATGCAGTTGGCCCGAATTGGCGACATTATCATCTCATGATACAATTATTGAGATATCAAGCGGCTGTCTGACATCTTTAATTCGGCTCTGCTCGCTGGAAAGCGCCAAATAGTGATTGTGAGCCCGGTTCGAGACTGTCTTCGGCTTAGCGTCTGGGCGGCGCTCGGTGGGCCAGCTTGCAAGTGGCGCCAGTTTCTCGCCGAGTGAGAGTTTGGGTTGTACTCAAACTCAAACTCAAACTTGCACAGTTCGCCTCCTTAGCATCCGGCTGAGTTTGCGCCGAGAAATGGAAAGACGCAAGGATGGAAAGACGCCCTTTGGAAAGACGCTCTTTGGAAAGACGCTTTCTGGAAAGATTTCGGCCCGCAAAATGTGGAGCAGGCGGCTTTGTTGGCGGCCAGTTGCCAGTCGCCCATCGGCGCCCATCGAGGTTCAGCGACCACTTAATCCGCGTCCCCAATTGCTGTGGCGCGATTGAGATGCAGATGAAGACTAGCCTCGGCCGAGCAGCATGTCTCTGCGGCAAGACCTCATACAGTCTTGCCAATCGAAGGCGACAGACGGCGAGCTGCAAGCGTATCAGTTGGATACTCGTATCATCCAATTGCACGTCTCAGCAGCCACTTCTTGCAGCGCGTGGGCCCCAAGTGGGCGCAACAGTTGGCGAGTGGGCGCCACAGTCTTGCCGCGGGACACACTCTCTTTCTAGTCTCTTTGCAGACTGGCAAGACAGAGTGTGCAAGACAGGCTGGCTTACAATGCAACAGTCTGCCCACGAAAGTCTTGCCGCGAGAGTCTTGCCGCAAAAGCGGCTCGCCCATGAGACACTGTTTGGAGCAAGCAGCTTGGGCCACCAGTTTGAGCTCAGAGTTCAATGGTCGCTTATCGAACTTGCGGCCTTGGAGAAGCCGAGCTAGCGAGTGTCTCTGGCGGGCGCGTGCACAATGGCCACTGAGTTGTTGTTGTTTCAGGCGACTTTTGGGCCGGAAAAGTTTGTGCAACTTTTAGTGCAGCTTTTTGGCAAGCCAGTTTGGGCTAGCTCGACGCAATCATTTCACGTATTCATTTGGAAGACAACACAAACCAGTAAAGACATTAGAGTTGGACATTTGGGATCGACTTTCCAAATCAGCTGAGCCAGTCAGAGGCCAGGCAGTTTGTCTGAGCGAGCTTGAGAGGGAGAGGGAGAACAATATCTGCAAATGTCGAGAACAATGTTCGGCGTAGAGGCAGAACATGGTCTCGCTTCTGTCGAGCTGAAATCTCTTCGCTTGGGGTCAATGGTAATGACTCGTCAGGATGTCTAAGAATGAGCTGGCCAAGCTCGTCTCGTGCCAGATGATCTATGGCCTTGGGTGGGCAGGAAGTGGCTCGCTTGGAGGCGGCTCGCTCGAGGCAGTGGTCGAATAATTGGCGATTTGCGGGCGAGCAATTGTTGTCCATTGAGCGCGTGCAATATTTCGCCATTATTTGCCCACCGAAACAGGAAAGAGCAAAGAGCAAAGAGAGCAATCCGCTGGGAACAACATTGGATGCACGAGCTTCCAATGCTGAGCTTTGGGGGACCTTTGGGCAGCTGGAGAGTGCCCTTAGAGCAAACTACAAATCAAATACCAGAGCTCTTTGCTCGCGAGTTTCTGGCCAGAAACTCGCGAGAGGAAAAAGGCGACTGGAAGAAATAAGGAAAACTGGCCAAGCTTTCTAGAGTCGCCAAGCTTTGTAGAGGCGCCAAGCTTTGTAGAGGCGCCAAGCTCGCAAAGTCTGCGAGCTTGCCAGCGAAACTTCTAGAGACTGTGTGGGCCAGCATGTCTTGTTTTGCTAATTGTTTGCTGGGCCCAGTCAATTCGGCGCCTAAGGAGCGCCGACTGTTTAGGGTCGCCCGAGGACAGTGGCTGGCAGAAGAGTTGAGGAAGAACAAAGATCAATTACTTTTGCAAACTGCCGCATTTTGCGAACTCGTCTCGCCAATTCAAGTTAAAATTCAGCTGAAAATTCAATCGGGACTTCAATCCAAACGAAATGATTATCAAAGTGGCTTTATCTGAGTTGCAAATGTGACCAGAAAATTCACTTGGATGATCATTGAAATAGCTCGTTGGAAAGCGTGTTTTGCAAAGAGCGACAAGGGCCGAGAGACAAGAGACAAGACAGTTGGGAGGCTTCTCTGGCTCTGATATATAAAGAGCAGTGGTCTTTCTATATTGTTTATGCTCTTTGCTGTGAACTTGGATATTTATTTGGCTCTAATCAAATCAAGTAGAGGCGCAGAGACATGAATGGATGAACGATCGATGGGCAGCAAAAGAGAGAGATTGGAATTAAGAGGAAACTCGTGTGTCTTTTTCTTTCTCTTTCTCGCTGCTCATTGCTGCTCGTAGACTGTGTTCGGCTGGCAAATTTGGACCGCCAGAAGAGAGCCAGCGAATGGCCACAGGCCGTGAATGAGCCGTTTAGCATTGCTCACGATCCGGCAAAATGCAGTCTAGGCAGAGTGGCCACTTGGCAAGCTAGTCTCTGGCTCTGCTTGGGCCAAACTGGCTGGAAGACTGAAAGCGAGCCACTCACTGTCTGTTGGGCTGTCTGTGCAGCTTCTGGCGACAAAGGCGAGCCAGAAAGTGAGCCTAAAAAGCGAGCCAAAAAGCGAGCTAAGAAGCACGATCGCCAGAGACTGTCTGGCGTAGCTTGAGGCGTTCTCGCTGGCCGCCGATACAAGCTCATGATGCTCATGATCGAGCTTGAATCAGGCGGAAAAAAGGAGCTTGCGATGCTCGCGAGCTCGTCTGCAGGCTGCCCACTGGCTCGTGCGGCTCCTCAGGCTCGAGGGCGCCAGCTTGGCAGCTTGGCGAGACTGGCGAGACTGGCCAGAGACAAGGCGAACTGGAAGGGCCATAGGCCAAAGGGTGAAATGCTGCTGGTAATTGGCAGTGCTCTCTAGCCCAATGGAAACTTTTGGCTGCAGAGACCTTTTCAGTCTTGCCAATTTGCACAACTGAAATGGTTGCTCGCCATTTGGAGCACGAGAGACAGTCTCTGGCTTGAGTGCGCGCGCGCGAGAAGAAGAAATCAATCGCGTTTTGGCAAGACTTGTTCACGTTTGGAGCTCGAAAGTGGAAAGAAAATCGGTAAAAGTTCGCCAAATTTTCCTCTCTCAAAGCTCGAAAAGAGCGAGCTTTGCAACAAGCTTTGCAACGAGCTTCGCAACAAGCTCTGCAACGAGCTTCACAGAAACTCGACTGCTGCTCTTTGCAGTGCCCTCATGCGAGTGTATCAATTAATTAGGCCAATTTGTGCGACATTTCGTCAATTAGTGAATAAGAAACAAGCGAAAAGATAAGTGAAAGGCAAACGAGGAGCAAATGAAAAGGCTTTGGTTTGCTTTAGTTTGCTTCTCGCTTGCAAAGTGGAGCAAATAGAAGGCCGGAAAGTGGCTCTTGATGGGCTTTCGAGAATGGCCAAGCTTGTTGTTTGTTGTTTCTTGGTCTTTGAGACTGTATTGGGCGCCACTTTACGCGCGGCCCAAAAGTTCGCCCAAAAGTGGCCATCAACTGTTGCGCCTTAAAGACAGTCCTAAAGACAGTCCTAAAGACAGTCTTAAAGACAGTCTTAAACTCCGCAGACTGTCTCTGGCCAGACTGGCTCGGCAGAGCTCGCTGCGCGTTCTGAGAGCAGTGTTATCTTTCCGTCTTGCCGCCAGCCAGCGAGGCCGCAACTCTGCCTGAGGAGCAGCTCTCTGGCTGGACCAAGTCCAAGAGAGAGAGAGTGGCGCGAGGAGACTGCAGCTGCAAGCAAGAAGAAGACTGTCTTCCGGCGGGCGATCATTGAAACCTGTGGGAGACAAGGTGCAGTTGGGGCGAGCGAGCGAGCGAGCGAGCGAGCTAGAGGCGCACAGACACACAAGACGGCCTGTGGGAGCGCTCAATTAGTGGGCGCTGGTGGCACTTGCGGTCGTAAAGCGAGCTGGCCTTTCCCGAGCGGCTTCTTCCCGCGCGCCTTGCCAAGTGTGTGCGCCTTGCCAGCCGGCTCCCCGTTGGCTCCGGCGCGCCTAATGAACGCTCGTAAAGCGGCGCCGAAGAGGAGCAGCTCGTTGCAGTGTGGCGAGCGAGCTGGTGGCCAAAGAGTGGCTAAAGAGTGGCCCGAAAGTGCGCCGAGTGGCCAACAGGAAGCGCGCCAGACTAGGCACGGTCCATGGAAGACGGTCTATGGAGAAAACGGTCTATCCAGAAGACGGTCCATCGAGAAGACAGTCTCTGGCCAGAAGGGGATTAATTTGCGAGCCGCGCGAGCTGCGTCCATTATTCAATGAGCCGCCGCTCGTTCGTGCCACTCTTTTTGGACGCGCCGCTTGATGCAGCCCACGAGTGAGCAGCTCGAGAGCAGAGCAAACGAGGAGACGCGAAAGTGGTCCGAGCGGCCAGCTTGCCGGACTGCAAACAGCAAGCTAGCTGCAAACAGCGAGCTCGCCGAGCCGCAAACAGCAAGCTAGCTGGTGGCGCGCCGCCCGCAGCCTGCAGGCCGCCGAGTGGAGGCGGCCGCGCGCCACACAGTCTGCGGGCCGCCCAAGGTGGAGGCAGTTTGCGGCTTGGCGCCTTGCCGAGCTCCTTTTGCCTGCGAGCACTCGGCGAGCTCTTGGCGAGCTCGGACGCCACTTAACGAGCTGGCTCGCATCCTTCGTGCTCTTCCGCCAGTTTGCGAGCTCGCCAGTTTGCCAGTTTGCAAGCTCGCCTTCTCGCCAGCTTGCCGCTTTGCCGCCTTGCCACTTTTCGGGCACGCACCGGCGGACAGTCTGCGGCGGCTCAGTGTCCGTCGCACAGAGACTGAGCCAGGCAGCAAGCGCGGCCAGCCAGCTGCTCCTCGCTCCTGAGCTGCAACAGTGGGCACTTGTTGCTCACTGTTGCTCGTTGCTCATCAGCGGCGCCTCCTCGGCGGCCGGAAGTGGCGCGCGCAGCGGCCGCTGGCGGCGCAGGACCGAGAGTGGTTGCAGTCTCGCGGGCAGTCTTTCGGGCAGTCTCGCGGCAGACTAAGGTCGGCCGCCTGTTCCGCCGGAAGCGCGGCCCGTCGAAGGCCGCCCGCGGGCCGCAATCGATGGGGGCGGACGGGCGCTGAGTTGGCCGCTGGCTCTTTGCTTGGGACTATCTACTGACTGCTCGCCACCATCTACTGGCCACTGGCCACTGGCCACTGGCTCACTCAGGCGGGCTGGCCGCCGATGGGCACAATTAGTGCGCCAAGTGAAGCCAGGCCGGCCGGAAGCGCGCGCGAGTGTGGGGGCGTTGCGGGTTGGCGCTGAGTGGGCTGAGTTGCGGGCTGGAACAAGGCGAGCTGGAGACTGCTTAGAGCTGAGGGCAGAGCGCCCACTTGGCGGCCGGCGGCTCGAAATCGGCTCGATTGGATTCTCAGATCGGCTCGAGTTAGTCCAGCGGCGGAGTTCGATTGGGCGAAGCTCAGGCCGCTTTGTTTGCCGGCGGCTCGCCGATCGTCTCAAGAAAGAGTACAGAGAGCACAGAGAGCAGGCGGCCAGTGAGCTGGAGCGCAGACTGTCTTGGAAACACCTTACACTTGTAGAGTGTGCGTCAAAAGTAAGGTTACATTTGTGCGGGGCTTTGCACAGAATTTTATCACCTTACTTTTGGCGCATAGTGTAGGCCCAGTGGAGTGCGCGCCGGCGACTCGCCTTCGCTGCTGCGGCTCGCCTGCCACTGTTTGCGCTCTTGGTTGGCCCTTATTGTGCGCTTGTTGAGCACAATAAGGGCGCACTCTTGGCACTGGTCGCCCGCAATCACCACGCGCAAACACTTGGCTCCTTCCAGCGCCCACTTGCAGCGCCCACAGACAGTCCCCAGAAAGCCGCCAGCCTTGATTGATGATGGCAAACACTCGCGCTGGACTCAGCTCCCTCGGCCCGCCGCTTTGTCGCCCTTTTCCTCGCTTGCTTTTCCTCGCTTGCCAGCCGAGCACAAGGCGCAATCAGTTGGCCAGCTCGCGGGGCCACCTTGGCATTGGCAAGCCCACGAAGACGAATTGGCGAGCCCCAAGGGAGAGGCTTGGGACTGGGCCGAGTGGGCAAGGCGGCGAGTGGGCAGGCCGAAAGCGATGAGCCACGCGCGAAGGTGTCAAACGGGCGCGCTGTGGCCAAGCGCGAGACTGTCTGCGGACTCGAACGGGCTTGGAGCGCACAATTTGGACTGCGAGAAACTTGGCAGTGCAATGCAAAGCGAAAAGGTGATCTCAAGCCGCAAATTGGGCGCCCAATTGGAAGATGAATTGCTGGTTGAAGTGAGAAAATGCGAACGAGAATTGCGCGCAATTGAATGTGGGCCAAATTGGGCTCCTCTGGAAAGGCTAAGGGCGAATTGGGCTAAGCAGAGGCGGACTGAGCGCGGCGAGCTAAGTGAAAGCAGCCAGTGGTTAGCAGTGAGCAATTCATCTGGCTCGCTGGCCAGATGAACGAGCTTGGTAAAGGCAAGCTCGCCAAGCTTGCAAGAGAATTTGCTTAGGAAGAGAATTTGCTCAGCGAGAGAATTTGCTCAAAGCTTTGAGTCCAAAGCTTAGCAAACCTTAGCACACTTGCGCCATTTAACACTGTCAGAGGCGCGCAGAGCAAATTATCCATTGGCCATTTCCTAAAATAGACAAACGCGAAGATTGGCCTTTTGTTTCATTGCATCACGTGCTTGGCTTGGCTTTGAATGCGCGTGAATGCGTTCGCCGAACCTTAGCTGGCGGCTTCACTTGCGCGTTCTTTGGCGCCTCTGCCTGGCCAGACCTAAGGTGCAGCTGCCACCACAAAGCAACCACAAAAACGGAAAGAGAACAGAAAGAAAACAAAACGAAGACTAAAAACAAAAAGAAAACTAAAAACAACAAGCGCAATTCGAGTGCAATTGCAGTCCAATTGCGACTGTCTGTGGGCGCCACGCGGAGAGCCAGTGTCTTACTGGTTCCTTGTTTATGGGCGCTCGTTGGCGCCTGCAGCTGGCGAGCTGCAGGTGAGCGCGTCTCCGAGAGACAGTGTCTAGCTCTCAGAGACAGTCTCTAGCTCTCAGAGACAGTGTCTAGCTGCCAGGGACAGTGTCTGGCTGCCAGAGACTGTGTCTGGCTGCGGGCGCAGCTTTGCACTGGCAGACAGTCGAGGCCCGACGACTGAGGGCCGGCCGCAGAGTGACGAAAGGCAGCCGATCGGCCATTGTGCATTGCGAGCAGGCAGCTCCGGCGGCTCGCGGCTGGTGGCTAGCAACAGACTCGCGCCGGATCAGCCAGACTTAGTTGGCTAATTGGGCTAATTAGGCGAGTTCGGCGCCGCTTCTTGACTTTTCCGATTTCTCCAATTGGCTGGCAACAGTGCGCTGTTGCCAGCCCTTAGGTGCGACTGTTGTTGTTTGCCTTTGTTTAGCTTAGCTCAGGCGAGCACACGAGCAATGAGTGCCCATTTTCAGGCCCATTTGCATGCTCATTTAAGCGAACCTGTAGATCAATTTGCGTCTCCAAATTGATCTACAGGAAGACATTTCTGGAGCTGCTCGAGCTTCGAAATTCACGAAGCTCGAGAAATTCGAGAAATGTGACGTATTTCAAAGTTTTCCACGAAATCGATTAGCAAATTCGATGAATCTTTCCAGGAAATCGCGAATTCGAGAAATTCGCAATTCGAATTGCGGAAATTCGAGCGAAATCTGTTCGACCAAAACAAGCGAGCAGAAAGCGAGACAACACAACGAGCAGACACGCAAGACAGACAGTCCGTCTGGCCTGAGCTGAGCTTGTTGCCGGCGGCTTGTCGCTGGGCGGCCTTGCGGGCACGCCTCCGCCAGCACTGTGCTCTGGCTTGGCGCGCCCGCCGGCTGCAAAGAGGGAGATAAACGATAATTGTTCCTGTTTCCAGCGCCTCCTCGCCGGCCGGGCAATAAAAGCGGCAAGATCGGCCAAAGCTGAGCGCCCAATCGCACCTTTTCGGACCTTTTCCAGCCATTTCGGACCTTTTTTCAGTCATTTCGAACCTCATTTCAGTCATTTCGAGGGGCGAGCTCACCGTTGGCGAGCTCGCCAACCGTGCACCGAGATAGAGGCTTTCAATTGGCCAAAGAGGCGCCGCCGAGAGCGAGCGGAGGGCGCCCAGCGGGGCTCTCTGCAGGACTCTATGGGCGAGGCGCGGCACGTGCAGAGCGGGCGGCTGCAGACAGACCGAATCCTGGCGCAGTTTTGCGCACGCGCCGCGCGCAAGATTCGCGCTGTCTCCAGACGCGGCCGCTTGGAGGCGCCGCAAACGCGCGCGGCTCCTCGTTGCAGACTGTGTGACTCAGCCTCTTTTCAGGCTGCCGAAAGGTCGACTCCTTGGCTGTGGCAACTGCCTTTTCTCGCAACTGGAACTGGAGACGAGACGGTCTCTCTCTCTCTCTCGCTCGGCGTTTGGGTAATTTCGAAACATCGTCGCCCAGCTAGTTGCGCGCCGGATTAGAAGATCTGGCGCCCATTCTGCAGCCAGCTTGGCGATAATAAAACAAACAACCCTAAGCTGGCGCCTGTTTCCAACTGGACGGGCGGCCGAGGCAACAGGCGAGCCGAGCAACAGACGCCAACTGGCAACAGGCGGCCGGCATCCGGCAATAAAACACCATGCCGAATTGGAAGGGGGCGCAGGACTCTTGCGGCAGCAGCAGGAGGAGACTGTGTGCGGCTGCTCGGCGTCGACTTCGACTTGACGAGTTCCTCCTCCAGCTTGCAGTTCCTCGAGCTTGTGGTTCCTCGAGCTTGGACTCCGAGACTCAGACTCAAAGCCTTCCACTCCAAGCTCGAGGAGGCGCCATTGGCTCGGCGAGGAGGCGGCCGCGAATTAGCGTCAGAAGAGTGCGTGAAATGTCCGCATCATCGCGGCGTGAACTTGGGCCGCAAAGGCTTGTCTGTGCGCTGGAGAGTGCTCTTTGCGCGAAAATAGTAAGGTGATATTTCTAGGTAGAATCACACGCAAAATTGTAACCTTACTTTTGGCGGATGGCCCCCACGTCAGTGTGCGGCCGCATCACACACGCGCCACCACGAGAACGCCGCCTCGGCCTGAGCGCGAGGGTCTTGGCGCGGCGCTTGTTGTCGGCTTGTTGTGATTGTTATTGCCTCGTTGGGGACTGCTCAGGGCCGGCTTGGCTTGACGCGGCGCTCGTGAGGCTCTCGTTCAAACTGGATTGCGTCTCGTGGTCGCCCGGCGGCCCTAAGCCCCCAACTGGCTGGGCCGGTGCGCTCGGCTCGCCCCCGCCGGCTCTGGCGCGGCAACCAGACACAGTTGCCAGCGCGTTTGGCTCTTGTCTAATGAGCGCGTTAAACACAACAATAAAGCCGGCTGGCCTTCCCGCAAACAGACGCAACTCTTTGGCCGTCCACTTGTTGCGCGCACTTGAAGCGCGCACGCTGGGCTGCGGCGGGCGGCTTCTGCAAGCGTCTGGAGCGCGCGCGATTCCCTGCGGTTGCGAGCGCACAGTTCAGCGCACTGGCCGCGCGGCACACTCTCTGCGCTGCACTGTGGGATTCGGTCTGCGCGCAGAGGCGCCAACAAGTGCCGCTCGGCCTCCCTTTTGGCCACTCTCGAGCGGCCTTCCCGGCGGCCTCTGTGCCATGTCCTCCAACTGCTGTTGTTTTTTCTCGCCCGCTGGCCACTTGCCGCCCATTTGCCAGCCGCCAGAGCCATTCGCCAGCCGCCAGGGCCATTTGCCGGCCGACTGGGCGAGGAGGCGGCCGCCACCAGCAAACAACTGGCCACGCTTAATTGGCTCCCTCGGGAGAGGCCGTTTTGGCTGGCCAGCCATTGGCGGGCACTCTGGCGGCCTCGTAAAGAGGCTTCCCGAGGAGACGGACCACCGTAGTGAGCGGGCTTGCGGTTGGCGGCGGGGCCCTTGAGGATGGCGCGTGTGGCGAGCATCTGTTTGCGTGAGCTGTTCTGGTGGCGCTTGAAGGCCGCTCGGCTGGCGGAACGGGAAGGCCTGAGAGTGGGAAGCGGGAAGGCCTAAGGGCCGGACAGGCAGAGAGCAAAAACAGAAAGCCAGAAAGCAGAGCCAGAAAGCAGAGAGCAGCAAAAGGCAAACAGCGAACAGCATGGTTCCCATCCAAATCAATTGGCCGGCCCTTCGCTTTGAGTGGCCTGTTTGAGTGTGTTTTGGTGGCGCACAGTGCGCGTCGGAAGTACGGTTACATTTTCGCATAGCGCTGCACAGAGATTTATCACCTTACTTTTGGCGGATAGCGCACATTTCACTGCACAATTCAGTGCACAATTTAGTGCACAATTCAGTGCACAATTTAGTGCACAATTCAGTGCACAATTCGGTGAGCAGCGCCGCACACAGTCTGCCGGCGCCCACTTGACATTCTGCCCTTCGCGCCGCCCTTTTCGCAACCAATAAAAAGTCCCTTCAAGCGCCACTTGCGAGCCCCACTCAAGGGCGCCCTCAGCGCGCGAACAGGCGGCCCATGGGCGCGTCCGGCGCTTCCGGCGGCCGCCCGTAATTCGGGCCAGAATAATCCAGCCGGCGAGCTCTGCAACGGCGAGACCGTTAGGCGGCTGGGCGGCGCGCGAGTGGCACGCTAATGAGGCGGCCAGCGGATGGCGAGGAGCTATTTTTAGCCAGCGCGCCGCTTTCAGACAAGGCCGGGTTGATGCGAGCGGCGTGCACGCCCATCGGCCGCAAATGGGCCGCATCGATTGGTCTGCGGCGGCGGCGCAGCTTAGGGCTGACTGAAACGGTCTTGGCGCTCGTTTGGGCGCCCTCATCAGTCTGCCGCGTCACTGGCGCGAGCGGGAGGCAGAGGAGCCGGGGAGGAGCTAAGGGGGAGCTCAGGCTAGGCGGTGGTGTTGCGAAAAGGGTGCTGGCAAGTCGGCGAGGAGCGCGGTTGTGAAACGCGTTTGCGGCAGCTCGAGGGGGCGCAGAAGCCAGTTGGAAGGGGTTTCTGCTGCCGAGGAGTGTGTCTGGGGAAGAGTGTGGCGAGCAGGCCGAGCAGGAAGCCGAGCTGGAGCTTGGAGCTCGTGAGATTGCCGGGATTGGCTTGCTGAGGAGCCGCCGACGAGCTGCTCCTCAAGGGGGGGGAGATGAGCGCCGAGTGGGGGACTGTCTGGAGGATAGTGTGAGCCACTTGGGCGAGCTTGTTAGCAGTCGGTGGCAGATCGTCTCGGTGGTGGCTCGGCGTCAGCGAGCAATGTGTGAGCAATCTGCGAGCGAGCTTGGGCGGCACTGCGCTGAAGACGCGCACGCTTGAATCGCCCATTTCAAGATCACTCGCCGGCGACAAATGAACGCCGAGTGAGTACTCGTCTGCGCGCAAGCCTCTGCTCTGTGCTGGCAGCCAGCCGGCGCCAGCTCGTTGCTAGCGACCAGAGTCTGTGGGCGGCGCGTGCGCAACGCCCGCAAACCCACAAATGTTCGCTCGCTCGTTTCTGCGCTGCCACAGACTGCGAGTGGCAGAGACTAGCTGCCACAGACTGTGAGTGGCTGGCTCGCTTCAAGCAGCACTGCTTGCAGCCAGCGAACAAAATGGCGACAAACAAACCGCCGCACTGCAACGCCACTTTATGCCTTTTTAGCCCACTAGCTCTCCAGCCGCCCATCCACTGGCGAAAAAGCCCATTTTGTGAACGCCACCGAATTGTTCGACCGATTTCTGTTCGCACACACACACACATTCAATGCTCGCTCCCACAGGCGCTCCAATGACAATTGTAAACACGCTCAACCAACTTGCCTCAGCCTAGCGCCATACTTGCCTCTGCAATCATCCTGGCCAGTTATAAACAATTATCCATAATATTTATACCCCATCATCAGACATGAAGCATTCTTTAAATAGTTCGCCCAATAACACCAGTTCAAACAAAAACAAGCGTCCACCTCTGAGCAACCATTGCACAAACAATTATACTAATTATAAATATAGCAACACCAATACTAATCCTAAACTCCGTCGCTATCCTACAATCGCAAACAAATTCCATCATCCAACAACAGTGGCCAGTGCCCACAACTGCCGCTACTTTTGCACCAAACCACCACTTCAAGACATCACCAGAATAAACCAGAAACAAGCCCAACAACACTTCCACACGCCACCTAGCCACCTGTGCTGAGCTGTGTGTAACCAAGTGCCACAAACATGGCCACCAATTCCACATCAAAACATGTCAACACATTCGACTACGGTCGCGGCCAAGACCAGGGCCCTGGTCAAGGCCGAGGCCGAGCTGACGAGCAACAAGACAGTGCTCGCGAACGCTCCATCACGCCACCCAAGACACGCCAAAACCAGCTGCAAGATACCGATAGTAAGCTCGCATCAGTGCATCAACTTACAAGACAGATGCAAAAGGTTAACAATCATGACAAACAATTTCGAAACGATATTGTTGATGATTCTCACTACACTGATGGAGAGGACGACGATGACGATGATGATGACGACGACCAGTATGAGCAAGCAATGGATATCTTCGTTAAGCATTTTGATCATCACTACACTCGCCAGAACCCTGCCGACGACCATCAAGACTCCAGAAGCCAAGGCAGGCGATCCTCACTGCCCACCGAAGATATCGAGCTAACTACCTTCAGCGAGGCTGTTCTAAGGCGTAAGCAGCATCAAATTAAAATGAGAATCGGTATAGCATCAGAGGATGTTGATAATGAAAATCGTCTACAAGACCAACAGCATCCACTTCCTTGCATCAAGCCAATGAAAAATGATCGTCCTATCAGTATCAGTTCGATATCGTCTGCTGCCTCCAGTGGTTCCAGTGCCTCTTCAAGGTCCTCTGCCTCCAGTGGGATTCAATCATCACTGACCAGAAATAGCAGTTTGAACTACAGTCAAGAGTTCAACAAAAACCTCTCTTATTTAGAATCTGTTGATAATCTCGATAACAATAATTGTTCTCATCAGTCTATCGACCACACTGCAACTAGTGCCAACTCAAATGATGATAGTTTATCTCCAAAGTCAATTGAAGATGCATTTAAGAATTTAAATATCGCTCAAAGTCGAGCCGCCATACTAGCTGCTGGAGAATTTCAGCGTGGGGGGACCAACAGCCAGACAAATAAGTTATCTCGAATCAACCGCACCTTTCATGCATCATTAAGATATGATAGAAGCACCGCTTACAGAATCCATTTAATGGCTAATGCCCGTGCCTTCAATCTGGTTGGACAAGCGAAGAGCTACAACCTCAATGGTTGTAACACTTCGACCGTTAGCGGTCTGGGTGACTCTACATGTGAAGCTAGGGGAATATTCAGACGATACAGCACCGTAAGCCGCAACAACAGCTCTACAAGCTCAGACAGTGGTCACTTCAGCAATCGGCTATTAACCCCATGCCACTGCGGTGCTAACAATAGGAAGTTTTCAGAGGGCGCCCATTCTTCTACGGGATGCTCATCAGCTTCCCTTGCTTCAACCAGCACCTCAAAGAGCAGCGGCAATCAGAGGGACGAAAGTGATTCCGGAGCTCTGGCAAGCGAGCCCCATGCTTCTGCATCACCATCTACCAGAAGAGGATTCAGCGGCAAGGCGGCAACCCTTGATGGCGCTACCTGCCAGAGAAGCTCATCATACAGGGCCCATCACCCCAACTGTCCTTCATATTCCTCTTCGGCATCTACTGACACTCAGTCATCGCAACGGCCTCTACGTGCCTCCCCGAAACTGCAGCAATCCCCATCTTCAGTCTCATCCTACTCAAACACATCATCACAGTTTCGTGATGACGGCTTCGAAGATGATCTCAACAGCACTGCGAGTGGTCACTCATCTTCTGTAACGGGAAAAGTCTACCATGAACGATCATTGTTGGGTACCAAGCAGAAGCATCAGCCCAATGTCACCCAATTACCTAACAACAATCTCAACTATCATCGCCATCGAATACACAATGATCAAGAACTCCCGCTGCTCACCATCTGTCAGAGAGTTGTAACTGAAATAATTGAGACCGAAAGAAGCTACGTGGAAGATTTGGAGCAAATAGTCTCTGGTTATCTTTGCCGTCTTAGAGATGTCCTCGAGCAGCACCAAGAACTGTTCAGTAACCTTGAAGACATCTATAAGTTTAACAAAGATCTGCTCTTCCAACTGGAGGAATGTTATTTGAATCCCGGCGCAATAGCTGCCTGCTTCGTAGAGAATGCGGCCAGATTCGATGTGTATACACATTACTGCACTATGTATCCACAAGTAGTCTCCACTCTGACGGCCTTGATGGCGCAGCCGGCCACTGCACTACTTCTGAAAGAGCATCAGTTGGAACTCAATCAGAGTCTCCCCTTGGGGGCATATTTATTGAAGCCTGTTCAACGAATCCTCAAGTACCACATTCTCTTCAAAAGCTTAATCAAGCATGCGGCTGACGATGAGACGGTTAACGACAAAGATCGGCAATCAATCAATGAGGCAATATCAGTAATGACAAACATTGCAAGTCATATAAACGAAATGAAAAAACGACACGAGCATTCAATCAGAGTGCAAGAGTTGCAAAGTTTATTGTACGGCTGGGAGGTAGGTGTTCTCTATATTCTTATGGTCTCGCCAGCTAAAAACTAGCAGAGGCTTTTCCTTTTGCGTCAGCGCAGAGATTTGTTTACTTGCGCCCTAATCAAAACAGTACTAACCATCTCAAGCTCAATATATCCTTATCAATCATATCAAACAATCATAACACAACATTCATGCGCGTACAACAGGGACCCGACCTAACCACTCTAGGTGATCTCATACTGGAAGATACCTTCAGATTGTTCAACCGACAAAAATCGAGCAGGCATTTGTTGTTGTTTGACAATGTACTCTTAATTACTAAGAAGAGGCGTGATGGAACACTTCACTATAAGAGCCACATTGAGTGCTCGAACCTGATGCTCATCGAATCGATCGGAGGCCAACCTTTAGTGTTCAACACTGTTCCTTTTGACAATCCTAAAGCTTTGTGCGCATTCCAGGCTGATAATTTAGAGAAAAAACGCGACTGGTGTCTCCAGATGAAAGAGGTTATCATAAAAAGCTTTGAGGTGAAAATACCTGTTCATGTGAGAGATTTGTTGATGAGCTTGACGAAGACAAATACTACGGGCATGACATCGGCTAAGGGGACCAATGTGTCGAAGAAATCCTGTTCCTCCGAGAAATCGGGCCGCGTTCTACGTGCACCTGATTATCTAGAAAAGAAAAGATCCAGGCAACAAGATAAGACAAATTCTAGTGCAAAGATAAAACGTTAGAAACAAGCCCCCTGATTATGCTTTCTCAAAAATGACAGCCATTATGGAGAATTCAAACATTCTGTGATATGGGGGAAACAGGAATATGACAAGAAGCTATATATGAATCAATTAAAGTAACTCTCTATGGTCGTGAAACCATCATGTCTCTTGATCTCTTGAGATCGACTTTCGCTAATTCATTTGCTCTCGGTGCATTCTTTGGCAAGTAGAAAACTAGCCAAGTCCAGTCTTCTAGAATTGTTCTCACATGATGGTGAAATCTAGCAATCCAATGGGTAGAAGAGACACAGGCTGATTCCATCATGCATGGGTGCATTTCGACACCAACTGCGAGCCTGTCTTCATGTTACTAGGTCTGTAATGAGCAAATCGTGATTTCTATCCCTTGATAACATGATGGGGGCCATTCTCACCCAATAAATAGGGGGTAGTGGACACCGAATAGCACTAGTCTCCAGTAGTTCAGGATCGCTCAGAGAACCTGTCGAGAGTCCTTCATTCGCCCACAGTTCGAGGGTGATAAACCTCGTTAATTTCCCCGTCATAGATTGTTCGCAGAAGCAACGCTTGGTCCTAAGAGATGGGAAGTCCTTAGACGCAATCTAGACACTTTGAAACATCCCTCTTCGAAACGGAAAAGATTTCGCAAATAATCAGTCGCTCGTTGAGAAGAAGATGAAATCAGGGTTGAAATTAATCTGTGACGCTCATAGTTAGTGAGTTCAAAAAGTTGTAAACTTATTTTATTCAATACCGGACGATCTGCATTATTATCTTGTTTAGGTGGTCGTAATGATGGTTCAATATTCTCGCCAATTATCATCTGCCTGTGGGGTGTGGCATCGTCTCTAAGAAAATTTGGGCTTTCGTTTGAACCCGCCAATAGAGGTGCATAATATAGCTTCTGGTCAACGTGATACAATATCTACATCATATAAATCAGTTAACTGACTGTAATACCTGTGTGCTTGTTTGTGAAAAAGAAAATCTTTAAAATCCGTTGCTAATACTTGTGCATTTGGCTCGTTATCCTTACCAAATATTGACCAGAAGTTTCAACTCTCAGCTTTCACGACAGCAGGTTGCTGCTGCTCTGTTGGGTTGTCCCCTCCAACATTGTCTTGAGGTTGGCTCCCTGCCTGCTCTTCAGTGCTAGCCGCTGCCTCCTCGCTATCTGGTTGTTTAACTTTCTTGTACTTTCTTGTCGGCTTGATTACTCCCTTCTCGATTAGACTATGGCAAGTGTCGATGATGGTCTTCTCAACGTCGGTTGGGGTTATCTTCAGTTCCTCGATCATCCTTCGGTTGTCCAACTTGAACTCCTTGTCCAGACGAGGGACCAACATTGCCGTGGACTTGTCAACAAAGCTACCTAGCCATACGAGTGTGCTCGGTACTGTCATGGTTGGGACGAAAAAGCCGAGTGGCTTGAACTCTTTATGCATCATCTTAGCTATATCCTTCATCCATCTCGACTCGGTCACAATGAGGTAGCGCTTGCCAACGTGTTCGGGACTCTCTAGGGCCTTTACATGAGCGAGGGCGACATCTCGAACGTCACAAATGGCCATGTTGAATTTTGGTACAGCTGGGACTGACTTGTCCAATAGGCGCTTGATGCCCAAGACAGAGGTAGAGAGACTATCTGTAAGCATGGGACCAAGAACATAAGAGGGATTGATCACCACTAGTTCAAGTTTCTTCTTTCCGTCCTCCTGAGGCAGCTCTTCGATGAATTTGTGGGCCGCTCGTTCAGCCAAGATTTTGCTCCTGCTGTAGGCCTCAACCTTGTTCTCGTCAACCCAGTCGTCCTCGTTGTAAAGTTTGTCGGGGTCCTGCTTTCCGGTGAAGGTTTTAACATCGTGAATGGCGGCCAAGGAGCTAGTCAAAACGACTCGCTTCACGTTACCGTCGTTAGAGGCTGCCTTCAATACAAATAAAGTACCATCTACCGCGGGCTTGATGAGGGTATCGGGATCGCTGGGTATCATCAGAGGGAATGGTGAGGCGACATGACACACATACTGGCACCCAGAAACAGCCTGTGGCCAGACATCTTCCTTGAGCAGGTCAGCCTCTACGAACTCTAAGTTGGGCAAATTGGTGTGGGTGGCCAGGAGTCCTTCGGTGATTTGTTTCTTGAGTTTGTTCACCTTCTCCTCGGAGATTGATCTGATTGTTCCCCTGACATGATAACCATGAAGCAAAAGCTGCTGGGCAACGTGGGCGCCGACGTATCCTGAAACGCCGGTGACCAGAACAGTGGAGTTTTTGTGTTCAATGTTTTGTTGACTCATTTTGTGTGTATAAAAAGTAGCTTGAAAATTAATCTCGCCTTGTCTTGGTTGAAACTTGAGCTGAGTGATAACTTTTTTCTTTCTAGCCGGTGAGTTGTGTTCTGGGCCGTTGTCGATTAATCGAGCTAGAGTGTGCTAAAGTTTTATGGATGCGGACGTTCTAGATGGACGTTGGGGTGTGTTTGAACGGCGTTAAAGCGGCAATAGTTTCGGGAGGGAGTAAGCCAGTTGTCAAGTTGATGTAAGAGTGGACGGTGGTTACCGAGAGCGATTGTGATTTAAATGAGTGGTTGACAATCGTTTAAACGTTAGGGATGTGACAGTGACCAGGCATTAAATGGAGTGCGGAAGCACAAAGTAATAGCGTCGAGACTGTGGATGTATGTGGAGTTGGCCACTGCTTAAGGCAGAGAGAGAGAGAGGCTGGCAGAGGAGTGTTGTTGCAAGTTGCGAGTCGCAAGCGTGCCGTGTTGCTTACAGATTATTATGCACAGAAACAGCTAGTTGGCAGGGCAGGCGGGCAGCCAAGCAGGCAGACAGAGAGAGAGAGAAATTCGCCTCCCATTTCTTCGAGTTTTCTCGCTTGCTTATCGCCGAAGCTGGCCTGTGCGCCAACGCTAGTCCCCCGTGCTGCTGCTGCTGCTGCTGCTGCTGCATGGTGACCAGCGCGTCACACACACACAAGCCAGAGTGGCCCGGCCGCGCAAGCATTGGGCGAGCAAGAAGAAAGAAGTTTTCCAGCGTGATCGTGTGCGCGCGCCCTTGCGTGTGCCCCTGCTGCTGGCTGGGCGCTGTGGCCCTCAATGCTGTTGCCGAACAACATGGTCAGAAGACAGACGAACAGACAAACAGACAGACAGACGTAGCATTTGGGGGCGGCAACTTGCATGTGTCTCGAATTGCTCGTGTGAGAACTAGTCGTCATTACGGCAAAATGATAGGCCCGCACGCGACTTGCGCCAACGCGTCGCTTTTACGGCCCTTCAGTTGGGTGGCCTTCTGGCTCTCTCTTTACTCTTGTTCAAACTATGTTCCGCCTGTCTCGCCCTGTCTCGCTCGCTTGACACTCCCAATTGCAGAGACAGCTCCCAATTGCAATTCCATTCCGAGCTCTTTGGCCAATGCTACTCTGCTCGGCCCGTATCATTTATATCGCATCGACTCAGCCTCACAAGCAGCTCTCTCTCTCTCGGGTCCCCAGTGGGCCGCGTAGCTCGGGCCTGTTTTGCTCATAACTCCAACCTCCATCACAGACTGCGGCCGCCAACTTGTGGGCGCCCTGTCCGCCAACGCACACACTCCAATCCAGCGAGACCCAGTCTCATTCTTCCGCCACCCCGCCCACCTGTTGTTCCTGCTTCGAGTTCCGTGGAGGTTGGAATTTTGCCAGATGTTTTGCCCCCTCCCGCCGGGTGAACACACTTTCACCTGTTGCCCCAGCCGTATGAGTCACAAGCCAACGATTGGCCAGAGGACTGAGATCGGCCGTTTCTCCAGCAGCCATAATGGTGTTCTACTCGACTCCCAAGCGCCTTGTTATGTCATTTGGCGCGTGCAAAACAACGAAAAATGCCTGCACAAAGCCGCGCTCGCGACCGCATTCGCCCGCAGTTCAAAGACCCGCGCGAGTGCGAGCGCTCTCTCGGCCCTCGTTTGGCGCCCCAGCGGCTCTCTGAGGGAAGCTTGTCCCCCGAATGGCCTCTGAACAAGTGCCCATTTGAGTCCCTAAGGGCACCCCCGATGAGACTGTCTCCTCTGATCTCGTTAGCTGTCCGGAGTCATCAATGATCAACGAGTTTGAAGATGGAAAAACAGGATCTTTACACCAGAAGTCTTTCAACAGGTGATTAGATTAAAGGGTATCAGATCTCTAACTTCATTAGAGCACTCTTTCTGCTCTGGAATGACGAGACAGCTCAAGAGGAGGCTTAGAATGCTGACTGAAACTATATTTGGCTCGTATTCTACAAACTCGTGATACTTTAGCTCGCCTCTGGTCCAGTGGTGTGGCAGATTTGTCGCCCTCAGCCACGTCGCTCAGCCTGCCCTTGGCTTCTGGGCGCTTCTTGAGATCCACTGGATCGTCGATTCTTTTTTCTAGCTCCTCGACTGCTCGGTTCTTTTCCAAATCTTGGCCCATTCAGCTTGGATGAAGGGCCACCTATTTGTCCGCCAGATTCGTCTCGCTGCAAGTAGAGGATGTATTCGATTGATAGTAAAGGAATATTGAACAGATCAGTCGCGAGAGACCCACGTGAAGTGGCCGACCAGACATTCCGTCTGATAGCTGGGTGGCTAACCTGCCATCTAGACAGAACGAGCCAAGAAGAGGTGCCGTTGGTGTCGAGGTGAGAATGGAAAAAGGACCACACCAGAGGGTCTATGAAGAAGTGCAAGACAAGAACGAAAGCAAATTTTTTTCAAATTTTTGCACAGCTAGTTGTGTGTGTGAAAAGAGTCATGATTGATCATTATCGATGGTGGCCTTTTGCGCCACTTGTTATCTCTGTTTACCGCCCAGTTGACAACTGTCGAGAAATCGTTTCGTCGCTGGAGAAATGGTTGCCAGCCGAAATCTATGTGTTGGGCCACCAGGATGATTAGGGAGCTTTCCACATTTTACAATATAAATAATCGGACTTGGCATGTTCCATGTCAGTTTCTCCTCGTCGGGGAACACGATCCAGTTAGAACCAATGCAGAAACCAGCCACAAGTAGGCCTTGAAACAACTAATTGAACAACCTCCGGGCTTTCAGGTCCAAATTTCGCCTCGACAACACCCAGTCTTCCAGGAGACACTCCCAATCAAACTACTTAGCCTGGACCTCTGCAATGTTTCCCAAACTTGCAGGGTTATTGTGCCTTTTGGTGGTTGTGTTCCACCAATGCTCTCTCAGTCTGGGCACCAAGTTGGACTGCTACCCGATCGATGGAGCCTCAAAGGAAAAGTGCGAGTCATTGGGCTGCATTTGGTCCCCAGTTGCAGAGAAGGTCCTGACTTATGGCGAGGTTAAGCCGCGGGTGGACGAGCCTTGGTGCTATTTTCCAGACAATTACCAGGGCTACCAGTTGGTGGATAAGATTGACTGTAGTTCGAACGAGCAGTGTCAGCCTCAAGACCCTAGCCTGAGGATAAAATTGAAGCGCGTCAAGAGGTCGGCCTTGGAGAATGATATCGAGAATGTCTTCGTTGATGTTTACTCCCTGAATGCGGGCTCATATTATAGAATTCGAGTCATCGATGCCACACGGAAGAGATTCGAGCCCGAATTGCCACGATTGAGTTACGTTCCCGAGGAACACAAGTCGTTAAATGGTGAGTTGCAAGTCGAACTCACTGGAAACTCGAAGGATGGCCAACCAAACAGTGTCTTGGTGATCAAGCGAGCAAGCACTGGAACAGTGCTCTTCAGCACCGATTTGAGTCGCCTCATATTTGCTGACAAATTCATCCAGCTTCAAAGCAGCTTGTCGTCGCCATATCTGTTTGGATTGGGAGAACATCTCGATAATTTCACCAAAACCGCGGACAAATATAAAACCTACAGCATGTGGAACACCGATAGACTACCTTCGCCCGACGGAACTCGTTCCTATGGAGGATTTCCATTCTACATAAACCTGGAGAAGAACAAAGAGGGAAAATATGACCATGCCCACGGAGTGTACCTGCACAATAGCAATGCAATGGACATAGTGCTTCAGGGCGATCCAGCGATCACCTTCAGACCCATTGGAGGTGTGTTGGACTTTTTCATCTTTTCCGGCCCAAGTCCAATCGAGGTGAGCAGCCAGTTCCAAGGCTTGGTCGGTTTTCCCGACCTGCCGCCTCGCTGGGCATTGGGCTTCCATCTGTGTCGCTACCAATACGGTTCACTGTTCAAGACGAAAGAGGTTTGGGCCAGAACACGTGAGGCTGGCATCCCGTTTGACGTCCAGTGGAACGATATAGACTACATGGAGTCTGGGAACGACTTCACAGTTAATAAGGAAAAATTCTCGCGTTTGCATGAGTTTGTGGACGACCTGCACAAGAAGTATCACATGCGCTATATCCCCATCGTGGATCCGGGAATCAGCCAACAGCCTGGCTATTTGGGCTACGTTCTTGGCGAGCGATTTGATATTTGGATCAAGAATGCCTCAGGAAAACCACTGGTCGGAAAGGTGTGGAACAAGTCGGGCCGCACATTGTGGCCAGATTTTTCCAACCCCGAGAGTCGCGAGTATTGGCTCCTAATGTTGGCCGACTTCTTCCATCAGGTCAGATTTGATGGAATTTGGATCGACATGAATGATATATCAAATTTTGTGGACGGCTCTTTGGACGGTTGTCCAACTGACCTGAACTCCAGCGATCCTGTGCTCAGGGAGGCGGCCCAATGGGAGCACCCACCCTACAAGCCGGGTGGATACGATCTGCAATCCCACTCGCTCTGTCTCTCGGCCAAGCACTACAATGGACAAGTTGAGTACAATATGCACAACCTCTACTCATCTTACGAGGCCTTGGCCACCCACCAAGCCTTGGAGGATCTGAGACCAAAGAAAAGAACCCTCGTTATATCACGCTCCACCCATCCGGGCCAGAACCAATTCAGCGGCCACTGGAGTGGAGATCTTCTGTCCGATTGGAACTATCTCAGATACACCATTCCCTCGCTTCTGGAGCACAGCATGTACGGCTTTTCGATGATGGGCAGTGATATTTGTGGCTTCGCCGGAGACACAAATCCAGAGTTGTGCGCCCGCTGGTCAACATTGGGCGCCTTCTATACGTTTAGCAGGAACCACAATGATGATCTCTCGATTGATCAAGACCCCGTGGCTTTGGGTAAAGTTGTTGTGGATGCAAACAAGTTCGCCTTCACCAAGAAGTACTCTCTATTGCCTTACTTCTACACACTACTGTTTAGGGCCACAATTTACGGAGAACCAGTGGCCAGGTCGTTGAATTTCCAATTCTTCAACGAGCACGACCCAAATCTTTTGCAGATCGAGCACCAGTTCATGGTCGGCAATGGCATCATGGTGTCTCCAATTGTTCACGAGGCCACATACTCAGTCAGAAGCTACCTGCCAAGAGGCCGTTGGTACGAGACGGACATTTTGCCAGAATCGGCCAATAAGGCGCCTAAATTGATCGACTCGGTGGGAGAGTGGACCGAGACTAGCAATGTTTCGCTGAGCAATCTGGTGCTCTTCGTCAGAGGCGGAAACATCATTCCTTACTACAGCAAGGTGGCTCCAACAACCTATGAGACAGCCCTCAATCAGCCCATAAGTCTCGAGGTGGCAATAGGTCACGATAACTCAGCCCAAGGAAGTTTGGTCATCGACGATGGAGAGTCGGCGGAAATGAAATTCAACCAAATTGAGATGTTCGTCTATGGTGCCAGATTGCTCAATTTGACTATGGTTATTGACAGCTATCAGAGCTCCACACCCTTTGGTCTGGTGAAAGTCTACGGTTTAGCTAGAAGAATATCTACTGTTTCCATCGAGAAGGATAAACAAGAGAAGCTGCCCTTCTCTCAAGATGGACACATGGTAACGTTCGACCTCGGAGGGCTACCTCTGACCAGAACAGCGAGCATTATTGTCGAATGGAAGTGAATCAATAAAATTGATCGACATAAAACAACTCTTATACTGGCAACTCTTATAGAGTAGACAGAGATTCAACTAATGCTGTAATCGATTGGTCAGATTCAACTAATGCTGTGATCGAATGGTCATATTGCAGTGCGTTTGTGGTGTTTGCATATCTCTATGACAAAAGGTTGCCTCGCCACAAGGGGTCGACTCTTTCCACACCCGCCGCCTAGTGAGCCAGCTCGGAGAAATTTCACATGATAGCTTCGACCAGTTCTAGTGTAGCCAGCGACGAGAAATTCAGACACGAGTCACATATTGTCGCTAATACTTGATTCGGGATGATAAATAGATAGACAATCGCTAAACACAGCCTCAACGGCACTCAGACACTTTCTATCGAGTGGTCATTTGCGAGGTCAATATGTTTCAGTGTTCACCGGGGCAATGGTCAGTTTGTGCTGTCGTGCAAGTCTGAGACGAATTTCACACTCTATGAAGTGTGAAGAACGCTCTCATCCCATCGGTCATTACTACTTTGGTTCTGCCGGATCGGGCGCCGACTGGATGCAAAATCTCTTCCCGCGAATCAGTCGAGATAGGATATGCAGGACGGGCCGATGGATGAAAGTATTCCTATTTTGAGCTACAAAGTGATTCGTCGAAGTATTGGTCTGAAATGATGACTCTCTCTTCAGACTCTACCGTTGTCTAATTTTATAGAGGCCAAATTGTCGGGTGCTACCAGTAAAGGAAAAGGAGAAGGGTTGGAAGAGATCAACCACATTAGGCATAGTAAAGTCGAGTGGGCACGCCAACTTCTTCAAGCGAGGAAAGTGCCCGGATGATACTAGCATCATTCGATCCGATTGGGTTTGCGCAACAAATCTAGAGTCTCTCTCCCGGTCAAGAGTCTTCTTAAATGCAGAATGCAGGGAGGGAAGCGAAATTAATTACTCCGCTAATGGCTCGTGCTGCTTTGGAGTGAAAATAAGGAAAGAAGGCGAATCGATGGATAGAACCTGTGTCCAGGCTCGGATTTCTTTGGATTCAGGAAGCAGTTGAGCGAAAGGGCATATCTCATAGAGTTACGGAGCACTCAATTCCGCCTGGTTGAGCAAGCCGTTTCAAGAGATCACGGCCGCTTGGATCCATGAGAGGGTAGCCTCGCTGTGCTCGGTGCATGGGCCCAACAATGTGGGATACAGAAGGACAAGGGTTGAGGGCAGGAAAGATTGTGCGATACTAGTTGGAATGAGGTGCGTAAGTGGTGGCTTAATTGTCATACTTCGGGTTCCCAATCTAGGGCACAGCGCGATCCAACTGTACACGAGCAAAGCAAGAGTCCCAAGCCTCATTAGGGGTAGAAATGAAAAGATTTCAAATAAAAAGAGCCCTTTATGCCCCAACGAGCTAGCGGTAATATGTGTCCATTTTCTCACTCGCAATCCATTTGACTGTATGTCCCTCTCTCTCTTCGTTAACTAGCACCCGCATATTCCTATTCGGACTCTTTCGCAATAACCAATCCTAATATGAACCCCTGCACTTGTCTCGTCCGGCCTCATTTATGCTACTTTAAGGACCTTTTGGGTTGGTTACTAACTCTCGTCTCTTTGTTTCTCTCTTCTTTCTGACTTGGTCAATCCATTCAGTTCAGTTTAGCAATGCGAGAACTTGGGTCACCACAGAACGAGGCATGTAAAATAGGACGAGATGAAGACACCTAAACAATTGAAGATCGGTCTAAACAAAAAATTCAACCAACTCGTGTTCTACTTCGAGCAGTACCTCGGCAGCACTCGTATAGGGTGCTACTTGACTTTATTCAAGATTACCTTCAACCTAATCGAAGTTGCACGATTCTTATTCAACCTCCTCTAGATGATACCATCTGGAGGCTAATCCGAGTGAGGTTTCACTCCATAGTCAAGATAGTCTTGAATGAGAAGGCGCACCTTGTTAGGTATAATGTAGGACAGTCTGTGGAAATAAAGCGTGATAGGTGGGACAACGACACGCGTCTTATTGGTCAAGATGGCATCTATCGTAGAGGCAGCCACCTCCTCGGGTTTGAGCACTGGCAACAGCCAATCAAATCTAGAGGTGAACGATTTGAACATTCCAGTGGACATACAACTGGGACAAACAGTGGTCAAGTGGATTCCTGGATTGGCATCACCATCGTGCAATTCGCATTCGAGTGCCTCCATGAAACCGACCACAGCAAACTTGGAGGCACAATAATCGCTCAAATATTTGTTACCAATTAGTCCGGCAATGGAGGATATCGCCACTATATGGCCCCTCTTTTGTTCAATCATGTCGGGCAGGAAGTGTTTAGCCATCCAAATGTGCGCCAAACAGTTGACTTGAAAGGTACGCTCAACCAATTGAGGAGACAAATCAAACAGTGGCCGACATTGTACTATTCCGGCATTATTCACTAATATGTCAACGCATCTTTTCGGGCCCAATTTGCGTTTGCATTCCTCTGCCAACAAAGCTACCTTATTTTCGTCCCTAATATCGATTGAGTGGGCAGATACTCTTAGATTTGGATATTTTTCTATGATTTCATCCCTAACCTTCAGATTATGAGCTTCATTGATGTCGACCAAGATCAAATTTGCACCCAATCTTGCAAACCCTAAGGCCAACTCGCGACCAAGACCATGACCAGAGCCAGTGATCAGCACATTGGAAGCTCGGACGTCTTTTCTTCTAGCTTTCTTGAATAAATTCAGGACAGCCTCAATATATGCCAAAGCTACTTGATAAAAGAGGATGGATAATTTCACAATAGATTCAACCATGGGAGGCCGCTCGATATTTGCCGGATCAGCCATTGTCCGTTTCGATAATATGCTATGACTATCTCAATATAAACATATCTTCACCTGTGTCCACTCTAACTGTCCAACAGAATTTGGACAAATCCCTCTGGATCAGTCCACCCGCTGGCAAGACCGCAACTCCTAGTCGCTGAGGCATCTGCGCAACCTGTTTACCAGCCTGGAGTTGACTGCGGGGCATTGATTGCGCACTTTCTTAGCCGGCCGCAGACTCGATCTAGGCCATCTGTCCGGTTGACCTGGTGGTCTAGTCAAGGAGTTTTCGATCGGAAAGCTGGAATTTTTAATTTCTTACACACTAGAGTGCGGCGCCATGGAGTCCAGATTGATCTGTAATCTGGTCCCGATGGCTGACACTACTGTTTAGGGAGTCAAAAGAAACAAAAAGAATCCAGGCTATCAGCTGTCGAAAGTTTTCCCGGCATAGTCCAAGAATGTCTTGAGCATCTAGTCATTGGATTAGCGCTAGGAACTCTAGTTCGGGGTAATGACGACTAAATTGTAATAAAATTGTCGACAGTATACTCGATTGGGGCCGGTTGAGAGTCTAGAAGACTTGAACTCGTCCGATGTTGGGGACCTTTATTTTTGCGATGAATGCAATGTGAAATCGACGGTTTAGCCGATGAAGGAGAGGCCAAGTGATGGTCGCTTGATGGGAGGCTGCTCAGACTGTTGGTCATCATGACAACGGGCAACAACTCCAGCTCGATCGCTAAAATGATTAGTATTGACTCGTTCACAAAATTTAGGCGTTTCCTTAAGAGGAATAAGAGGAACTGTCTTTGTCAAATTGAATCTTAATCAGCCCAATCCCAACTCTCAAGCAAATCGGCACGCTAAGTGCACTAAGAACAACCATGATCCACTGGGTTGAGAGATTCAGAAGAACATCTACACAGAAACTCCATCTTTAATTATAAGATTGTTGATCTATTGGCCGAACCAATCGGTTGGTGGATTTGTATGAGAGGGTTGATATTGTTGTCTATTATATCCCATCTGAGGAGGTCCACTTGAGTATGATTGAGTGTACGAGTTATTCATATAACCACCTCCAGGTGGGCCCCTATTTCCGCCGGCTGGGCCCATTCCATTACGTGGGCCGCCACTAAATTGACGATAATCGCGACCGCCAAAACCGCCTGATTGGAATCTTCTTCCACCGCCTGAGCTACTACCGTAACGGTTGCCTCCGCGATGATTTATACGTTGCTCATGAGCAACTTCTCTCGAAATTGCCTGAAGCCACTCTGGTACTTCTTGCTTGCTTTCAGTTAATAATTCTAATAAATCTGGAGCTACATTCCTATTCTTTTCAGCGTTAAACATTGAAGATGCGACACCGGTATTGCCCACACGACCGGTACGACCGATACGATGGACATATTCTTCAATATCTGAGGGCAAATCAAAATTGATTACGTGCTTTACATTGGGTATATCTAAACCACGAGCAGCGACAGCAGTTGCCACAATTATGGGACAGTGCCCACTACGGAAAGCGGCTAACGCGTCCTCTCTTTCGGCTTGCGAGCGGTCTCCATGAATGCTCGTTACTGGGTAACCAACTCTATGTAGATAACTCTCCAAAGCGTCAGCACCCTTTTTTGTTTCAACAAATATCAGGGTCAAAGAATCTGGTCGAATGTTTCCATTTTGTTGACTGATTCCTGAACTGCTCAGTAGATCTAATAGAAATGATCGTTTCTCATTTTCTTCAACTAAATAGACTTTTTGCGTAATATTTTCTGATGTACTACCTACTCTTCCCACAGCTAAGAAGATATAATTATCCAAAAAGTTGCGCGCCAACTCTTGTACTTTTTTCGGGAAAGTAGCCGAAAACATAAGTGTCTGCCTCTCGCCGACTCGTGGCATGTCTTCAGACTGGACAATCCTCCTAATCTGCGGTTCAAAACCCATATCTAGCATACGATCAGCTTCGTCAAGCACTAAACATTTTACATTATTAAATGCAATCCTTCCTCGCTCCATCATATCCACTAGTCTACCTGGTGTTGCAACGAGGATGTGACATCCTTGTCTGATTTCTTCCATTTGTTGGGTTGGATGTGTACCACCGTAGACAACTACTGGCTTTACAATCGATCTGTATGAGAACTTGACCGCTTCATCGTAGATCTGCGATGCCAACTCACGCGTGGGTGCTAAAACTAATGCCATTGGGTAACATGGTCGCCCAAAGCAATAATGGTGAGGGGAAGGGCCCTCTTCAAGAATTCTATTCAAGATTGGCAATAGAAATGCAGCCGTCTTACCAGATCCTGTTTGTGCGCATGCCATTACATCCCTACGTGCCATAATGATTGGCATGGCATATTTTTGTACAGGTGTCGGTTTATCATATCCACATAAAGCTACATTGTTTCTTATTATTTCACAATATTTTAAATCTCGAAATGATTCTACGTTAGGTGGACAGTCAACACCAGTTGCCTCGACAGGGATGTCTTCATATTTAGAGAAATTGATTCCAGTATGACCAGATCCGAACAAGTCTCTTTCTCGGTTCGGATTTGCTGGTAGCATTCGAGTCCAATCATTATTTTGCTGATTGTTTGTCCTTTCGTCGGGGTGGGCACTTCCACCACCAGCTCCGCTTCTCCAGGTTCCGCCACCGTTTCCATTCCCCATTCCCATTCCCATTCCCATTCCTGGTCCACCTGGCCCACCTGGCCCGCCGCCATACCTATTGTTGTATCTTAATCCAGTACCGTAGCCACCACCACTTCGTCGGCCTCCATACTGTCTTGGTCGTGTATTGAAATTGCTAAAGCTCATTATAAGCTTAAACTATACGCAATGAAGCAATTGCTGACAGAACTTGAACTAATTGTTTTATTAGAGATGAGTAATATCAAAACATCGGAATCATGTAATGATAGTTGGATGGTAATATCCTAGCCTCTACAGAAAAGTGCCGCTCATGTTACCAATGAAGAATTCGTGCATTTAGGGACAGATCAAAGTGTTGAGGTGTACGCAAGCGCGAATGGAGTGGCTGTTAAAAAGACACAGGACACGCGAACTCACAGTCCTCCATGGAGCATTCTGACAGCCTGTCACACGAAGATGTTGCTTGATGTACTCGGGCGTAGATTCAGCTTTGGGCCGATACATGTTTGCCGTGCGCAGGCGCAGGCAACGAAGAACATAAAGGTGTTACAGCTCAAACGACTACAGGCAGGAACATAAGGATAAACAACAAGGGTGTTCAATGTTGAAAGTTCACACCGTCATTCGCTTTGCGCATGAATTCTATCGATCTTTACGCGCACAAGACTTCCGCGGCCTAGGACCAAATAACACGCGCGAAAGTTTGAATAGCAGCTGCGCAGCTTCAACTTAAGTTTATCGGGGGGTTTAATTATAGTGACAACTAGCCGGGGGGTAATGAAGATCCGGAAAAGGATTTTTCCCGATTCCCAACTCGATAGGTTCCAACGGAATCTAGATGCCATGAATATTTGTGACTCTAACACTCACTGAGTCTTAGTTAGAGTCTGGTGGGGGGTTGAGCGGCCAGATGCGGTGGATGCTACACCCTCGGAGCCTAACCTGATCTTCTTACAATCATGATCGAGGATCGTGCCATCTATCTCGGTCTTAGGCGCTTTGGTTGACGCAACAGCACCAGCACCAGCACGAACATTCACTTCGAAATCGGGTTTACTCTTTTCGTCACCCCCATCGAGTCTGACTTCTGGGCTTGGAGCCGTTTCCACATATGGTTCTAGTGGCTCTTCAATCATATCGGTAACACTAACAAATGGTATCAATGGTCGGGGAGCAGTCTTATTATTGCTCTGCGGACTTTGCAGATTCTCATAGTTAACAATCACATCGAAACCAATGTATCTCGAATTATCGATTGTATCGTCTCTTTCTGAGATGTTTTGACCAAAGTTGCTTTGGGTTGGTCCGGTCTTAAATTTGCCGATATTGATGATCTTGTCGACTTTAATGATAGTATCATTCGCATAGTGATTGAATAGCTGCACATTGAGATATAAATCACTGGGCGACTCTTGCTTGATTTGCGTCTCAGAATCAGAGATTGCTGAGAGAGGGCAAGCTGCGCCGAGGCCGGAGCACCTGCAGATCATGCATCTCTGATCGCCATGTAGTTCTTTTAGGTTCAAAGATTCCACTCTCAGCGATATATAGTTATGCTCATAGGTAGTGTTTGGTTTCAGTTCGCTCAGATCAATCCTCTGAATGAATGGGCTTATTGGTGTATCTGTTGTGACAGATTGAGCAATTTCCCGTTGCAACTGCTTACGTCTTTCCTCGCGTTCCAATTCTTCTTTGGTGATAGCATGCGGCTCGGTGGCCTGACCCACAGGAAAGCGGTTGTTCACTAGATCTTGCTGATCACCGCCGGTGCCTTGGGTCCTGGTTCTCGGATGTGACGCTGGTCTACGCTTGGCCCTAGGTCGTTCGCGCGTAAAGGCAGCCGGATTTGCCGAGTATTCTAACCTAATTGTATAATATGACTTCGGCTCGGCCCTGGGTCTGAGACGAAAGGCCGGTGAATCGTTCGTCGTGGTCTGCTTTCTCTCAGGTGACATTGTTTGATAATGGCAGAGATGTCACAATCATATACAGCTCAGGTACCGGTAGCGCACCGCGAAATCCTGAAATAAATAAAACCCGAAACATAAGCGGAGATGTTGATTGTTCTGCAACTGAGCTGATACAGTCGACTGACTGGGCGAGCAGTTCCTTGTGGCACAATTTTCACTCTCAAGTCTGCAGTCCTTATTGTTGGGCCAGCCAGTCGGTGTGCTACCCTGCGGACTGGCTAACAAACATTCCGAAATGCTGCTGAATCAAGCAGACCTGGAATTCAGCTAGGCAGTCCAGCCGGACTGCTTCCAACTCCAGGGCTGCTCGCGATAAAGAAGCTGACTACAACTGGGAGCTGCGTTGGAAGAGTCGCAACTGAAATTCCAGCTCATTCTTGCTAAATCGCACATTTGTTCTGGGAGTTAATATAAGCAGAATATATTGTCTCATATTCATCTTCCATTTATTAACCATGGAAGGATTCAGAGAGAAGCTCAAGAGGCTAAAGGAGCAGAGGAAACAGACAAGCCATTCCAATTTTAAAGCAGTGTTGGAGGAAAATCAGCAAGCGAAAAGACCAGCAAATTGGGAGAAGAAATTGGAGCGCAATCAGAAAAGGCTGGAGATGGAAGAGGAAAAGCAAAAAGCCGAAGATGCTGGTGAAGACTACGAACTAAAGAGAGGTCTCAATTACAGGGCTGAACAATTGGAGGCGTGGGACAAATTCAGATCCAAGAAGAGACGGTCTGGGGACAACTACCTCGACTTTGAGGAGGCTACAAAGCGACAATACGAGAGATCCGTGAGCCAGCTCAAGCCCAATGTAGATGAATACGAATCTCTCCGGCAAGAGCTAGGCGACGAGAAGTTTTATCTCAAAGGTGGAGAAGATTCGAAGTTTATTCCAAAGAATGTACTCATAAAAGATTCAAAACAAGGCATAGAGAGAATGGTTGAGGATACTCGCAAGCAAATTGAGATAAGAAGTAAGAGAAGTCGCAGAAGGCGTTTCGACGATGAGGCCGATGTTGATTATATCAACGAGAGGAATATGAAGTTCAATAAGAAATTGGAGAGATTCTATGGTAGCTACACAGAGGA
>Ga0058701_10000110_pt1 | contig 66918 bp, 46 predicted proteins | sample AgamicOrMae_FD_97039 | JGI IMG/M metagenome (GOLD analysis project Ga0058701, IMG submission 97039) | Agave microbial communities from Guanajuato, Mexico - Or.Ma.e | ecosystem: Host-associated > Plants > Phyllosphere > Phylloplane/Leaf | place: Guanajuato, Mexico | collected 2012-06-04
ACGGATGGATCTAGCCGACAACTTGGAATACCTTAAGAATATAGTCCTTAGATTCCTATCCCTTGATGATACCAATCTTGACCAGAAGCAACGACTCGTTCCAGTTCTGAGCACAGTGCTCAGGTTGAGCCCTGAGGAAACTGCCAAACTTACAACAAGTTTATCTCAACGTCCCGGTGTCACTAGGTCCATATTCAAGTTTGGAAATTAACTGACACATATTGCTGAACTGTTACCGATTATTATTTTACCACTATTATTCTACCTGATTCCATAGTCGAGATCTCCTCTTATGGATCCTGATATTGTGTCATGTACAAAGCAACCGTCTCAGTTCATAACAAATGATCATGTCGTCGTGAGTGTCCCTTGAACATTGCCACCCTAATAAACTCTGAGTGTTATCCTCCTTTGCAGAAATAGTCTAGGAAACTATTTCTTGCATGCGTTTGATCAAAGGGACATTTTAGAGACGCTTTCTTGACAGAGGACTGACGATAGTCGTCTTTGTTTGATTTTATATCTGAGTCACCGGAGTTGGGCCCGGCAAGACCTAAAGGCATTCGAGGGGGCCGAGAGTGGTGATGCTGAAGCCAAGCCAAGTTTTTTGAGCACCCCTAGGGGTGCTGTTGAGGCCGGCAACTCAACTTGGGGTTTTTCGGGGATTTTGGTTCTAGGGTCGCAGGAGCTAAATTATGGGCAGGGTGCAACTTGGAACAGCGCTTCGTCCCAGAAAGCTGACGTCCAACTCTGCCTTCTGTAATTTTTCGGCTCCACTCGCCGCACCATTGCACAAGAGGGGGCAGAGTATCTCGGCCAGAACTAGCCACGCAAACGGCAATGTGCTCTCTCTTTACGAAGGCTCTTTTTCGCGACACCAAACACAGAGGCAAACAGAAGAGCGATGAAACTGCAGATTCCCATTGGACCGAGGAACTGGCCGAGTTATCCTGGTTTGCCGAGCGCCAGTTTACTGCTTTTAAAGCACACACTCTCCTGCGGCTTGCTGGCTCGCTCGCTGGATAGCAACGCGCTCTCGCATTTGCAAATGGTGTGCGCCTGCTCCAACCTTAGTCGAGGCGACATTCGCTGGCTGAACCTAACTATCTCTCTCTTGGCAAAAGCAAGTGAACGGAGCCAGCCAGCCAGCCAGCCAGCTATGATGTAGCGCGCGCAGTTGGCGCTTTTTTCCGCACAATATTATTTTATCGCTATCCACATCGCAACATGAAAACACACATTGGTTGGAATGAATTCTTTGCACTATTGAAAGAATGCCATACGAGACAACACACAAACTCACACCCATTGCATAAAACCCCCGCCGCAGATTTAGAAAACACAAAAGCCCCTAGATCATCTCTCACAGGCTCTTTCTCTAGATCCTATCCATACATCCAAGCGCTATTGTAAATTCTTAACGGCAGCCACACATAAAACATCATTTTTACATAGTCGAAATAGGTCCACACAGGCTATCACTCACAATCTGCAAATTTATGTAAGCTTTTGTGAATAATTACCGTCATACCCCACTATAGAAGACAAAAGAGATAGAGACAAAATACTCTATCGCGTCAAACTATTTTTCTTCTTTCTGCCACAGTTCCCCTGTCCGCGGCGTGTGCTTGATACATAGAATGGCAAAGAGAAAAAACTAGGTGATAATTTCGTGTCGTTGATTCTATCATACAACGTTGTGAAAGCAATCTAATAATTGTAATAACATCAGGACAATCATTGGGACAGTTGACACTGTAAGAGCGAACAAATTTTTTGAATACAATCACAGATATGCAACATTGTAATGTAAGAGCCAATTTTGCTTAGACACTTGTGCTGAAACATCGAGTCCCATTTGATCCTGAGGAATCTGGTTTTTGCTATACCAGATAGAGTAGAGAAATTATTGCAATATCATGGTCTGAATTCATGAACACAATATCCTAAATTTCATATATTCACATTCAAGAATATCTCTCACATCATTGATCAAGAATTAAAGAGTTGACAGTTCAAATTCTATTGGTATTTAGTCAAATACTTATCAATCATATTATGATTCATGTTGAACATCAGTGTAATAGATCTGACTACAATATATTTTCAAAGAAGATTTGAAAACTTCAAATTAGTGGCAATATTCAGGATTTAGATTCTCAAGTCTTAAACCTCTACGATTGTTGGAACAGTATTTTTCAGTAGGTTGCAGCACCAAGTTGGAGGATTTATCAGCATATAATTGATATAATAGCTGCCAACAATAGACATTGTATCTCAGATGCGCTGCATCTTTCGATGATCTATTGAGCTGAAGCTGATCTTTTTGAGACCAATGGTCTCGCCTCAAGGAAATCTATAATTGGGGTTGTCTCGAAACTAAATTTAACTTCATTGAGCATCCCACAAAAATCTGAGTATTTGTCCACTGCAAACTGATTGAAGAGACCCAATGATAGAAATTTGATTTCATTAATGCATATTAATGTCGAAAGTCTATTATATTTATCTAACAATTTATTCATACTGAATCCTATGTTCGCGTATAGGAAGCAAAGAACAAAACCATCTAGCCGAAAATAATCTTTAGAATATGGACTACAATAGTTATTATCCTACACAACCGGGCCATGCACCCCCCTCAAATCATCCTCAGGGGGGTTCTAACGGTGGGTTACAGTCATCTCAACATCAGAACCAGCCGCAACAGAGCCATCAGATGATATATCCTACCACTCCCCAAACCAATACTAGGCAACCATGTCCCCCTAACAATCACCAACAGCTTCAGCAGCAGCAGCAGCACCAACACCAACATCAACACCAACAACAGACACAACAGCAATCGCAACAACAGCAACACATACAACATCAGAATTTTCAACAGCTCCATCCACCTCATGTATCACCCGGATCGCACACTAGCTCAACCCACCCTCAGCAGTCACACCAGCAACCAACTCAACATCATCATCATAACCATCAAACAAACATGACCGGACCACTGCCTCAGCAGACTGTTGGCTCACATCACGTGCACTCTCAGTCGCCACATCATCATGGTCCAACACAACCTCATCTGCATCCTCAACAGCAGCTCAATCAGATGATTAGACCACAAATGGGACCTCCATTGATTAATCATCATCAACCAAGTCTCAGTCAATCAAACATACATCACCAACAAAGTTTCTTCGGGGGAGGGCTTAGTCCCCAATCTGGTTTACACTATCCTCAACAAAATCACCATCACCACCATCACCATAGTCAGGCGGTGCACCAGCACATGCATCATCAGCCCCCTCTAATGCACCATGGTCTCCCACCACCTATGGGGAACCAATTTCCCCATCATGCGCAACCAGGCATCGGAAGGAATTCACCACACTTTGTGAATATACTTCAAACTGAGTTGCGGATCCTAGAATTCAACAGGAAATTGCAGTGCCGACCATTTCGTTACCCAAACAACCCATTGCCTAGTAATCTGGATGAGCATAGCTCGTGGTGGGATAGATTTGCTCTAGAATTTTTCGAAGATGATGCCACGCTAACCCTCAGGTTAGTCCTCGAAGAAAAACCTGTTGAATACACAATTGGTCGTACCCTGATACCTAGATTCTTTAGAACTTATTTCGACGGTGGCGCCACAGATCTCTCCATAAATTTACGTAGTCCCAGAGAGGCGTTTATTCATCCTCACATGATAACATTGGATTGTGATCAAGCTTACATTATAACTAACAACATTTTCAAGCCTGCTGGTATGCCTAGTAATCATGGTATTGTTGTACACACGGAGGGCCATCTTATTATTGACTTTGTCAACAATTTTGACTCTCTCTACATAAAGTCATGGAGATTCTATACCAGAAGAAGTCATGAGTATATCGACCGCGCTATATTAACTACTTTGGGACTGCCTAATGATTGCCTAACCGAGCCCATCACTCGGCAAGGTCTAACTAAGTCAACTATATCCTACCTTAAAATGTGTATGATAATGGAGCCGATGCAAGAATTGATGTACCATCACAAGCAGACAAAGATGGATCCTAGGTCTTGTTTGAGGAAGTTATTGTTGGAGAGATATAAATTTAGAAGTGTTGATGATTCACGAGTCGCAACAAATAAGAAGCGAAAGCGCAAATCATCAGCGGCACCTGCAATGACTGCCGCGCAAACTACTAAAAGATCTAAGGCGGGTTTAAACAATTCAATAGGAAACAATACCGGACTCAATAATAACATTCTTATGTCACCATCGTCAGTTTCAGGCAATTCTTTTTCACTTGCATCCCAAGACGTTATGATAGTTGGAGAACCCTCTATGATGGGTGGCGACTTCGGTGACGATAACGAGCGTATGATAACTAGACTGGAAAATACCCAATACGATCCATCTGTATCGGCACAGTCGTCCAATTTGGATGAAACTGCCAATGTTACATCTACGATTACCAATACTAACACTTTAGATAGTGGCAATCACATCGAGTCAAGTCAAAATCATTCTATGTCACCCTCTATGATTGAGCAACAAAGACAAAATCAAGACCAAGTTTCCATCTCAAGTGCCTCGCCTCAAGAGCAAGCCACTCAGCGCAATGAGACTAATTCCCAGCAGTCTATCAATTCTCCTCATTCTCAGTCTAATGAGCAACAACCACAACAACAAGCCCTAGGAGTTGAGCCCCTCGAACCGGCTGAGATCCGATCAGATCCGAATCAGATCGTTAGGGTGGAATCGCCAGTGCAAGATCATCAAACACAGCCGTCACCTAGTCAGGTTCAGATTAGCTTGGAAACTGAACAAGATGCCGAAGAGCAACGAGAGGGTGACAATCAAACTCAGCAAAACAACCACAGGATTTCACCCGAAACTATTGAGGGTCAAGACACTAGTAGTAAGATAGATCTAAGTATCGAGCAACTATCGAATTCTGTCGTTGAGTCGCAAAATGATGAGACTAAGCAGGCTTCACCTTCTGCGTTGAATGATAACAACTCAACTCTTCACGGGGAGACCGATGATATGCCCATCAAGGAGAACAACATAAATCATCAATCAACCGTTGAGGAGGCAAAAATCAGCTTGATCCACGATGGAAAGAACAGTCTAGATGTCATAAAGCAAGTGAATACCAAAGACTCGACGTTGGAGAACCACAGCACCAAACTACTGAACGATATTGGCACCGAGTCTGAAGCGAACCCTCAACTTATCTGCACGAGCGTTGACAGTTCATCGACTTTGGATAAGAACCAGCCAACCAACAATGGTGTCACTCGAGTGTTATGATCCGAGAATGTCTCGATCTCATAAAATAAATCCGGCTGTTATGAATGTCTTAGTCACACCGCTGAATTTTTACCTGATTATGATAATGAATGTTTGCCTGTGAGCAGGGTCATTTGAGCCTCATGAAGACAGATCAATTGGAGTCCGACTGTGAAGGATGTCTTCGGCGGCCTCTTCAGTTTCCTGGCTATCTTTAGGCTATCAAAGGCTCAGGTCTAAGACGAGTTTGGGCTCGAGCACATTCAGGGTGATACTCAGGCAAATTTTGAGCCTTGATTGGTTGCGGACCATGCAGAACAATTTCAGAGGATCGGGAGCTTGATTTAATCGTCTCTCACTAGCACATGTGAAAAGTGACTGAAATTGATACCTCACTGAGTGACTCAGATTGGCCTCTCGCGGGTCATTGCAGACTAAAGTCCACCCCCGATAGTCGAAAACTAGTCATCAAGAGCACCGGCTCAATCGCTGAGGCTCCACTCTTTGAAAGACGTTCCACTTAGTTCGAAGCTCGCAATATGGGCTTGTTCATTTGATGGTTTTAGGCGTACCAAAAATAAAACAATATTTGAAAGATAGCTTTTGGCGTGCAAGGAAATCTCAGCTAAGAGAATCCAGTTGGTTTTAGACCGTTAGAAACAGGTTGATCATGTTGTCATTTCGTAGCCAATTGAGGACTCTCACAGTGCTAATTAGTTACTTTTCATTCGCCCTATGGAGCGGCTCTTATGATTCGTGGCAATTTGTCCATGCCCATCCTGGGGCAGCCGTATCAGCGGCCGGTGGTGGAGCCGCGGCCGCCACCGCCGCCGGCCCGGGGGCAGCCACCGCAGTCAGCGCCTCAGCAGGAGCCTCAGGCTCGGTGTCATCGACAAGGATGAGAAACGGAAACGTTGTCGAGGGGATCACCGACGCCTTTGCACGTTCGTCGAAGAAAATATTCAATGCAGGAACTGATAACGTGCTCACGGGCACCGATGGCATAGCCAAGATTTACAAAGATACTGTCGCCCGTCCGATCACAACCGCTGGCGTTGCAATGCAAAATATGGCAACAAGTTTGTCCAATGCTAATAAAGTTTTTGCCGATGGTATTCGTGCCGGCGTAGACGATGCTGTGTCGAGACCGATGGCCAGTATTGCGGGAACATACGAGAATCTGATTGCATCGGGCGGGGCCTCTTCGGGAGCATTCTTCGACAATGCATTCACGAAGCCACTCTCTCTTTTCGGGGCCGCAACCCGAGACCTACTGTCCAGCTCGTTCCCCGGCGAGGCCTCAGAAACCACCGCAACCGTTGGAGATGCAGCTGCAACTAGCACCGCCACCACTAGCAGCTCTTCAACAAGCTCCTCAGTGGCCACAAGCACAGCCGCCGGTCAGGGCGCCTCAGCGGCCACCGGGGCAGCTGGTCGCCGTTGAATCATGTGGAGCAATGTCACCACCACCTGTCAGTTTTGGCCTGTCTATAGACAACTTCAACAAACGAAGAAAGTATATTGAGTTGCACAGGCAAGCTGCGCCACACGAAAGGGTTGGTTTCATGCCCGAACAGGATCAAAGATGACAACATTCTGCCTGTCCTAATTGATTGAGATTTCATATTAAACTGCATCAACACTGATCGTTGAACCTTCGCCGGGCTATTGAACTGGTGGTCTCAGTGGACCAAAGTTGAGATTTTCAAGGCTCTCCGCTAAATCAGAATACTTGTCCACTCATTGGCCGATTAGAATGCCTCGATTTCGGACCAAATAGGACTGGCTAGATGCTCACCGGATCCTCATTGAGCCCCATCGAGAAGCTCGCTATCCCTGTATCGCCTATACCTAGTCATAGGAATGGTGCTAGTTGACCCCCAAACGAAATCGTTATTTTGATGCACATGTCTCTTCGTGCTCCGCTACCCTCGATGGCGGGTTCTCACTAGGTATCCTCCGATCTACAAGGCGTGTTGCGGAACCCCCTGACCTCTGAGCCGTTCGAAAACCGCTTGATACTAGTTACCGAAACAAATCAGGATTCTCTACTTGAGACTGACGAGAGACAAAGCTCACAAACGATCAGCGTAGTCGCAGATTATATCCTACCCCAACGGCTCGTCCGGCTGAATATGGCGTAATTTCATAGAAAGTAGAGTGCAACTATGGAAAAAATGATGGCAATCCAATTGACTATTGCCCAACGGGAGGGTAAGAGGTCCAGTGGAGGTTCAGAGGCGTCTGCATGGAGCAGGGGAAGGGCACTAGTGTCTTCGAAGCGACTCTTGTCTGGTCGAAGGAGGACTAGATTGCGATAGACGAGTTATCTGTACGGACCGATCATTGCCGGCATCATTATTTAGCGCCAGAGATGCGGTGGCGCTCGTTCAAGTATCTCCTCTGAGCATCTCGTCCTTGATTTCAACGCAATATCGATGGTATCAACATGATCCCATGTCCCAAGCAACTTAACATAATGCAAGAGAGACTCCCAACCAATCGAGAGCAAACACGCCCCCTGGAGGTGCAATAGCGCCTTGGGTTTGGCTTGTGAAGGTGTTTAGAAATCCCGAAAATTCACTGCGCGATCCCTAAGTTCGGGGTATTCTCTGGCTATTCCACTGGCGGGCAGGATGGAGAATCTAGTTCACCACAGCAAAGCAAGCTTTTCCTGCTTTGCGCCCAGAGTGCGCATTACCCACTACGCAATTTGAGACGGCACAGCGTTGTTTGGCGTGCGTATAAAAATGTTCCAGATCCAAACAGGAATAAGCAGCCTGTAAACTCTAATAGAAAATAATTTTCGAATGATCCTGAAGTTGTTATAAAATTTGTATATATTACATACAAATATGGATTCCACCGATAGTTGGGAGGCATGGCCTCTCAGTCTGAGGAATTTCACTACAGAGGCTTTCTCTAGGTGCAGGACACCAGCTGACCAGGATAAGATGGAGAATATCCTTGAGATGATGCTAAAGAGAGCATTTGAGAATGGAACTGTCTTCACGATTGATTGGAGTAAACAAAAGTTACCAGACTTGAGCAAACCTTATTCCCTTCCCCCAGACCTTTTCAATACAAATACGTCTAATGTGACACCTACTTCTCATGATGATAGGTCGCGATCCAGATCCAAGAGAAAGCATTCATCTTCGTTGCATAGAAATCGCCACAGTGATGATAGGGACAGAGATAGAAATCGATCGAGACCCCGTTCGCCTGTTGGAAGCGGATCGCCTGGTCAATCTCATGAACGTTCAAGATCACGTACGAGAAAAAGAAGATTAGACCATAGTATCAATGGTCGTAATAATCGCTCCCGATCACGTTCATTGTCTCCCACCAGACGTCCCAGCTCTCAGCAGGTGCAACGTGAGCGATCGCCATCAACAACAGGCCCACACGATCGTTCTAGATCTCTGATAACTAATGAAATCAATCCTTCGAAAAATTTTGAGATGGAGCAGGCGATTGTTGGTACTTGTCAGAGTCTCGAAAAGCAATACCTTCGTTTGACATCGGCGCCAGATCCGTCGACTGTTCGTCCTTTAGATGTTCTTAAGAGGGCCCTTGATAAAATAATTGATTATTGGCGCACTAATACTCTTAATCGTGATTATCATTATGCTTGCGATCAATTGAAATCAATACGTCAAGACTTAACTGTACAATTTATTCGTAATTCTTTTACAGTTTATGTGTACGAGACACATGCGCGGATAGCCCTTGAGGTGAGTGATCAAGAGGAATTCAATCAGTGCCAAAGTCAGTTGAAAACACTATATGAGTTCATACCAAGTGATGATCAGTATGAATTCTTAGGATATTTGATATTGTATCAAATCTATATCGAGAATACTACCGAATTGCAGCAGACTTTATCTAGATTGCCTTGTGATAGTTATAAGCATCCGGTTGTCGACCATGCGTTAAAGGTAAGGCGCGCTTGGTCTCTATGTAACTACCACAAATTTTTTCATTTATATAAGAATGCACCTGCAATGTCGGCCAAAGTGATGGATTGGTTCGTTGATCGAGAAAGAAAGCAAGCAATGAAAATGATAGCGAAATCTTATAGGCCCAATGTACCTATCGAATTTCTGAGCGAACAGTTGGCTTTTGGCAATACTGATGATTGTTTGAAGTTTGCTACCCAGCATGCTCCAGGCTATGATATCAAACCACAACAGCAGCATCTGAACCAGCAGCAGCAGCAACCACAGCAACAAATCCATGTTTCATAGTTAACGAACGAGAGAGAATGGAAGAGTGAGATGTTAATCTAATTAATTGATTAATTTCGCCGTCTGTGTAGTTAGCTTAGTTCTATTGTTATGCCGATCACTTTACTACAACAATGCCACTATCACGATTGCATCAGGCTAAAGCTGCTACAAATCATTCTATTCGATACATGATGGGAATTCGCCTTTTCATAGATAGCCAAAGACTTCATCTAGAATAAGTGTCAGTATTTTGGTTACCAACATGAGCTGCTCACCAAGACGAATAGTTAGCCCGACACGACTACTGCCACGAGTACAAATTCAACAAAACTCTTTCATTTCTCTTCTGATCATCCTGAGCCACCAGCCCTCTTGGAGTCATCAACTTCATCACAATCACCATCCTCAAAGCACAAAGTTTCCCCGAAAGATGTTTCTCATTTCTCTCTTTCCAGCTGTATGAATTGTAAAACTCTATGTAACTATCTCTTCCTTTGCCTAAGAAAAAGACACTCCCCCCCCCCTCCTTCTCCCTTCCTTCCCTATTCCGTTGCTGCTCTCAAACTATTTCACCCTCCCTTTCCTTCCGCCCTCTACCATGCCCACTTATGCAACGACATGCAAAACGAACTTCTATAACTATATGATGTGTACATAAAGACCCTAATTATCCCCACCTGAATCATAACATTAAATTCTCATGCAATTAGAAAGCCAAGCAAAATTGTTGAACGATTATTCGTCTCACTTCCTACTATGACTCATCGATCACAAAAACTTTTTAATCTCGGCTGCTTTGTTCTAGTGTTAGACGAAGTGGGTTGGTTATGTTCAGATTTTCACTTCAGAGATCTTCGCTCATCATATTTCTCGGATAGGGCGAGAACTCTCTTCCGCCGGCGCCACCATGTTGTTGTTGGGGGCCGCCTTGCTGAGTGGAGGGAAAATGATTGAGCATTGTGAAAGAGTCATTGAGATCATAAGCGCCATTCTCGTGGCCTTGTGCTAGATGTTGGGGCCCAGGCGGTCCCATGCCTCCATTGATGGGCCTTCCCCTGTCGAGTGTGGACCTGTTTCTGGTCGCTCGTTCCACCAGTGGATTGTTGCGTCCCAGAGTTTGCATGCGCCTGTTGCCGACGGCCGTCATCATCATTCCATCACCTGGGTCCATCAGACCACCTCGCCGAGCAATTGCAGTGGCCGTCTCACGTCTCCTCTTGCCGCCCAGAACGGGGGTGTTCAGGCCTCTTCCGGCGTCGGCATTGTTTGCGTCGAACCTGACCATCTCCTCGAACCGCTTCTTGAATGCAACATCCAAGGTTCCCACTTGTCTTGGGTGCCTGTTGCGTTTGTCCAAGCGGGCGATGATGTTTCTGTTGGCCATGGCATTGCCGCAAACACCATATTTGCTGTCGTCGCTCTTGTCGTCCTCGTCGATACCTTTGAGTCGTTGCAGGTCTCTGGCTATCTGAATAGCGTTCTTGTCGATGAACGCGTCGCTGTTTATGTCCTCCTCGGCCTTCTGGCCGAACCAGCCGAGCTCGACCGAGGCGAGAATGTGAGACAGAGTGCCAAATCTGTGCAGTATCATGCCGGCAAATTGGATGATCAATATGAAGGCGAAAAAGAACACAAACACCAGACCTATGGGCTCCATCTCGAGCTTTTCCTCTTTCACAGTCACCTCGCCTGTGTCCGGGTTGATGGTGGCATTGACCTTGGCCCCAAATGGCCACTCGACGTGGATGATGTCTTTGTGCAATTGGAGAAGAAACACAGCCAATATGAAGAGGGCGTTCAGCATGAATATGGCAAAGACAACTCGATTTCTCAGCTCCTTCAGCTCGTTGGCCACTCGCGCCTGGTGGTCTTTGTTCGAGTCCAAAGGATAGAGATACTTTTCAATGAGTTCCTTCCAGAATCTTGTCTCCTGCTCGGCCAAAAACACCACCTCGCCATCCTTGAGCTCCTTGTCCTCGATCCAGAAGGGATTCCTCAGATCGTCGCGCGCAATTGGCTGGGCGCGCCGTTTGGCCAACTGGCCATGGTGTCTCATTTGGTGATCGTCTGGGTTTGAATTGAAATCATCCTCCTCCTCCAGATCGTCGTCGTCCTCCTGGTTCATGTCATCGTTCAGTGCCGCCAACTGTTGCTGGCGACCCTGGAACTGGCGCTGATGGTGCGGCACCTCATGCATACTGGCCGCATCACTGTGGCCCGGCTGCTGCTGCTTCGGCTGGCCCAAGGTAATCGACATCGGCTGCTGGTGGTAGGCTCTCATGGGTCCACTTTGGCCGCTTATTGGTTGTGCTCGAGTTGGGGGCATGATCATCTCGAGTTTGCTGTTAATTTGGCGCATCGATTCGCTAATGTGCAACAAGTGGAGCTCCTCCTTGTTAGGTTTAGGGTAGGTGCACAGCATACACTTGATGAGATTGCCCAAATTGAACGTTATGCTTCCCTCCTCGTCATCGTCCTGTTTCCTATTAAGCAATGCCATCAAACCACCGCCCTGAACTTCCCTCTTCTTCGCCTCCTCTGCTTCCTTTTTCTCCTCCTCAATTTCGGCCTTCGTCTTTTTCGCCTGCACCTCGCGAGTTCCCCATGAGACCACATTCAGATTGATCAAGGAATAAATCATCAACAACAGATACATGGATGGCACACAAAGTAGATACAAAACAATAGGATAGAAACAGGAGAACTCTTGCGGATGGGCGAGGGCGGCTATGAAGAAGGAGGCCAAAAGGGAGAGGAAGAAGATGTTTGTCGGCGACAATACACTGTCCTCGATCATCTGGATTGCTGTTCCAACGAACACGGCCATCATCAACAACGCGTAGGCGGCCGACATGATTTGGGCAACCAGAATTTGCACCTCCGACTTGCAGGTGAAACAGATGATGATATAGGTGAGGATTGGGATCATGTTGATGGCGAATGAGTCCCAATTGGAGATGTGGAACACTGCGTTCATTGCGCCCACCAACATGAGAAATATGGTGCCCGGGCCGAGGATTGTGCCAAACATCAGCATTCCTTGGTAGAAAATGTAGGGAAACGATATGCTATCATTGATGGCCACTGTCTTCTTGTAGTCGCCCAGCAGGTCCATGATGTTGGCCATGGTTGAGGGGGCCCAGCGGCGACGTTGTGTATAGAACTCGCCAAAACCCTCTGGACAGTGAGTGTAAGCGTCGCTGGCGGCACTGTACTCGACTCGATAGCCGCGCTGCAACAACAAGGTGCACAGCCAACGATCTTCGCCCTGGTCGTACTGGACATAGTGGAGCGCCTCGTCACTCTTTTGGGTGTACTTCCGCATCACATTGTCGTCCATCAGAGCTTTTGCCCTGAACAGCGAGAAACAACCCGGACTACAGAGGACACAGCCGAACATGTGCTCGGTGGCCTTGTGCAACCAATGGCCTATGGCGTACTCGAACTTCTGGTACCAGACCATGGGGCCCGAGCCCACGGGATGGATGCGGCCACAGGCGGCGCCCAAGTTGCGATTCTTCTTCATCAAATCCACCAACAATTGGACCGCGTGTGGCCGAAAGTTGATGTCCCCATCGAGCGTCAAAATGTACGTGTTCTCGGCCATGGTTGCCTTTCTGTTCACATCGATGGGCAATTCCATCAGCCTGTGGCCGAGCAAATAGTACATGTACATAACCTGAGACCAGCGTTTCCTGTGCCTGATTTTGATCTTGTCCTTCAGATGGGCGATCAGCTTGTTCTGGCCCGGCATTGTCCACTCCAGACGACCTCCATAGGGTGTGGGAAACTTCTTGGGCGGTCTGAGGCGGATGTCGCACTGGTGCACATTGCTGGCCGCTATGTTGATGGCCTCGACAAGTTGTTTCACGAACCTGTTCACCTGCATGTGCTCGTCGTCGTCGTCGCTCAATTCGAAGGCGTCGTCGAAGAAGATGTGCACCTCGAACTCGTAATAGTCTGGATCTATGATGCGCAAATACTTCTGGGCGTTCCTTCTGGCCGACTGGTCCTCGTCCATGCGGAGGACCGACTTCAGCATCTGGGTCATCTCCTCGACGGTTTCGTGCCACATGGTCGCACAGGCATAGATGCGCGTGATGTGGTCCGTCGACTGCACTGGACTGAGCGGACCCGCAGCCCCACTCGTCCCATAGTGGCCCCCCGAGGCCGACTTGGACTTGCCTCCCGTTGTGGTGTTGTTTTCGCCGCCACTTCCGCCGCCCGTGCTCCCAAAGTGTTCGCTAATGGTCTCGTAGTGTTGCGAGGAGTCTTGTTGTTGTTGTTGTTGGGCCAATTGTTGTTGGGACATCATGTTTGCGTGCTGGTCCAATGGGTTGGCGCTCAAGTTGACGTCCTCGGTTTTCACCTCAGACTCCTCGTCGCGTCTCCTGCTCAGGGCCAGCGATTGGTCGATGATCACGCCGCAGTACATGGGATTCACGAACAGCTTGTCGGTGGTGGCCAGCCTCTCGCAACGAGGCATCCAAATGTGCACCGTGATCCAGGCCTGCGAGCAGAGCCACACGAGCCACATGAAGGCGTGAATGTTGGTCAGGTTGCTCATCAGCGGCTCGCCCGTTTGGCCCTGCAGGCCAGGCTGGCTGGCCGGATTGGCCATGAAGGGAATCTTGTGGCAAGTCCAGAAGAGGTAGGTGGGCAGCCATTGGTTTGAGTTGCAGCGGTCCTCGAAGTGGATTCCACAGGCGGCAATGAGCAGGGACAAAGTTACGGGAATTGTGAGCACCAGGGGAAAGGCGAAACTGAAGCGCTGGATGCAAATGCGGCAGGCGAATTTGCCAAACACATAGCAGAGCCAGGCGGAGATTATCTGGGTGCAAATGGCGTAGATGACAACGTTTGGTTGGGAGCTCAAATAAATAGGATCGTCGTCGATGCCGAGCGGGCTTGAGGGGCCACTTTGTTGCCCGGCCGAGGTGCCACCACCCACTGTCTGCGGGGCCACAGATTCCAGCGCCAGCGCCACTGGCTGCCCAGGTCCACTTGTGGAGGATTGGCCGGAAGCCAATGAGGCGCCCAGCTGTTCGTTAACTTTCACTTTGGTCACCAATATGGAGTGGTGGCTGAAGGCTAGCTTGAAGGAGGAAAACATTGGCCTCACTTGGCCGTCAATAAGGTAGCGAACGGCCAGCATGGTGCCAAATATGAGCATTATCTTCCAAATTGACACAAAGATATAGGTGAAATATCTGGTCCGTCTGAGGTTCTCTTTGACATTTGCTAGATATTTTATCAGTCCAAATCTTGATCTCAAGTTGACATAATTCTCCCACCAACCAAATGAGGCTAAAAATATGGATACGGGAATGAGTATTCTCTCTAATTCGTGCTGATTTTGCACCTTGGCACTGGCGAATGGATTGTGATTGTCCTGATAGTGTTTCCAGGGCCAGATGAAAAAAGCCGAAGCTTGGGCTAATAAAGCTAAAATGTCGGCCAATATCTTCCAGCCCCACTTTGTGTGGTCAGTCTTTCGATTTCTGGATAATATTCCAAAGAATCCTGGAATGAAACAGATACAATGTGTTAAGATAACCCCTCGAACTGCATCCAATGATGGTAGTGCAACATAAACTAGTACCACAATACCAATTGTGTGCAATGTTTCAAACAAGATCACAGTCATAAATATTCTCTTAGTTGGCCTTCTAACCGATTTAAATATGCACATCCTAGCCGAACGAAACAGTGTAAACAGTTCGGGTGTTATGAGGACAAAGAATAGAGCCCAAATCCAGGAAATCCTCTCTGGATCATCCAAATTGAATTGGGTCTGATAGTGTTTGTCTCGCTCGAGGCCGGGCACTCCATGATTGCAAATGCTGACCGTTTTTCGAGGTTTTATCATACTGCACATAAGTAACACAATTGATTTTGATATGGCAGCACAACAGAGCACTACAACAAAGGTCAACAAGTAGGCGATTGCCTTGAGGAACTTTAGGATCAGCTCGATGGAGCGACTTTCGGCCGTTTCATCTTCGTCGGTGTTTGGCGACACCACGAACACGTCCCAAGCCTTTGGCGGCGGATCATTGTTGAGCATACTCCTACTGGAGTAGCCATGCTGATTATCTTGTTGGTGTTGCTGGTCTTGGTTGTTGTTACTGTTGCTGTTGTTGTTGTTGTTGTTGTTGTTGAGCTCATTGTTTGCAATGTTGTAATGCTGCAGATCATCATTATTTTGGCCAAGTAGATGTGCATTCATCTTAACGATGAAGGGGATGACTAACACTAATTATGACTATTGAATTTCGAGGAATGTTGATTTTCCCCTTTTGCTATTTGTTATTTCACTATTATCTTGGACCTTCGGCCTGAGCGGCAAAGCTCCGTCTTGAGGCTGAGCTGTTTGAATTATTGTCGCTTGATGACCTAGATTTGAAAACTCTCGTTCTTGTTTGCATTTGTTAGCTCAAATTTGCCCTTCAATCCTTCAATTAGATACCAAAAAATTCATCCAAGTTCATCTGAGTGATAAAATTTCTCCTCATTGAGATCATTTAGAGCAACAATCTGTCTCTCCTTTGGTCACTTTCACCTGCACTCTCAATCGCTCTTCGGTGGCTCCACTCTCTTCAGCTTGGCCTCATTATTGCATAGAACTGGCCCGCTGGCTCGATGGGAATCCCTGTGATCTTCTAACCAAATTGTCGCTCATTTGCCTTTGAAAAAGAGTGTCTCTTTTCGGGACCGCTCGGGACTCTCCGCTACACTTGGGCGGGCCGGCAGGCTGCAAGGAGCCGCAACAGAGGCAAAGTGGGCCGCTTGCAACAGTTGGAAAGAATAAGCAGCGCGCAAAAAGGGCCACAACAAATGAATCTGCCTCCTCTCCTCTCGTCTGAACTACTTTGTTCCTCTTCTTTTTCCTCCTCCTCTTCTTCTTCTTCTTCTTCTTCTCCTCTGGCCAGTCTTGGTCATGTGCGCCGTTACTTGGCAGCAGCAGGCGAGTCTGTGTCTGAGTCTGTGTGCCAGAGGCTGTCTGTGTGTCGACGGCGAGGCTACGTCTCTCTCATTCTTCTTCTCAATCCCACTCTCCAGAGTTCGAGGAGGACTGACCGAAGAGGAAGCAGTGGAAGGGAAAGAAGAAGAAGCAGCAGCGGCAGAAGAAGTAGAGCCTCCAGTCGGCTGACTCCGTCGCCTAATGAACGGGCGAGCATTACAATAAGCGACTCTCCACTCTCACGGCGAGCCTTCTCGCCTCAAGCCGAAACGGCCAAAGCTGCCAAGGCGACTTGAGGCGGCCAGCGGGCCAAGTTAACGGCAAACACAACAGGTGGTTGTGGCGGCCAAGCAACGAGCGGCCGGGCGACTAGCGTGCCAGTTGGGCAGAGTCGAGACTCGTCCTTAGGTGGACTCGGCTTGGTGGCGCAGCAGTGGCTCGGCGCTGGAGAGTTGCGCGCGCGCAAAACGCCACTCCAATGCAGCGAGCGCATCCAAATGGAGGCCGCCGCCACCGCCGCCGCAGCACTCGAGTGCACCACCGGCGCCAATTCCGGCCAGCTCTCTCGCTTGCTAGCTGGCTTGCTGGCTGGCTTGCTGGCCGGCTTGCTGGCTCACGCCACCACGAATTCGGTGGCCAGTCTCCGGTGAGGTGCACAAACAAACCGGCCCTCGTCCAGTCCGATTGTTGGCGATCAAGAATAGGAGCAAAAATTGTAACAAAGCGAGAAAAGCAATTTTTCTCCCTTTAATTGGATTGAGCTGGCCGCTATCTGTTTGGCTGCTCTGCTGTCTGGAGGCATGGGCATATCTCCATGGCTCTTGGGAGGCGGAAAATGGGCGACCATTTCCATTTCCATTTCCATTTCCATTTCCATTTGCTTGGCCCTCGCTTTGAAGCGTCGTCGTGATTTGATGTGTGGTCTGGCAGGGCGCACACGAGCGGCTAAAGGAGCAGCTAAACGAGCAGCAGCTCTCATGTGGGAGAGGTAAATCTTTCCAATGAAAAAAGTGGCTAAATAGAGATGAAAAACTAGCACCAGTGGGCATTGGAATTTGCTTAATTTCCCCTAAATCTGGGCAATTAATCTTCCATCTTTCCATCTCTCCTCTGGCGACCAATTTGCCTCCAGGCCTTCGCTTGATGTCTATCCGAAGTGTTGTCTTATTGGGCCGGCCAAATCGAGCTGGAGGCAAGCGAGCAAATACGAAGGAGGGCAGAGGAAATTAAACAAACTCATCTCCTTGTTGCACCTTAGGGCTACGCTGAGAGCCGCTCGCTGTCGTGTGGGCCAGAACTCCAATGGAGAGGGGGCCATAAATGGACCAGATCTCGATCGAGATTCAATTATTGCGGCCCACAAAGTGCCAGAATTCACTCAAATGGCGTGGACAAATATTTGGGCAGCCTCCTAGTTCTCGTCGGGCAACTCTCAGCGGGCAGGAAGGAGAGAGGATATGCACAAGGCCTCCTTCCCTGAGCACATGAGCCGCCCGTGCCCTCCAGCTTGCAGCTCTCCCGTCGGCCTGGATCCGGCGGCCCAAGATGCTGCCAGAAGATTTGCCTTTGGCAGGCCAGCCGGCATCGTGCACCCGCCTAGCCCCGAGGCAATGCGCGTCAGACTGGCTTGGACTGGAGGATGGCCCTGCACACAGACACGCTCCCACCTGTCGTCAGCCGGGCGAAGAGCCGCTCGGACGGGCGCCAGCAAGTGGCCGCCGCGCTCAGACGCACTCTGCACTGCCCGCCAACACAGCGCGCCTGCACACCAGCGCAACAGGCCGGCCATTGCGTCTCCTTCGTGCTGGCCACTGGCCGGCCGCAAGCCAAGCGCCGGCCAGCAGCTCGCCGACATGGAGCATCCTCGTCTAACTGGCCGTTTGCTTGCGGCGCTCGCTCCTCCAGTTTGCCTCCTAAGCAGCAAGATGGACAAACGGACAAACGGACGAGCAGAGGAGAGCAGAGGAGGCAGACACACACGCACACACACAGAGATGCTGGGTCTAGTTTTGAGCGGCCAATCTCTCTCTCTCTGTGTGTTGTATTGCGGCGACCTAAATTCCTCTTGCATGCGAGCCAAACTGCAACGAGCCATCCCTCGTCTATCATCGTCAGCTCAGCCTTGCTCCTCCTCGCGTCTTGCTCTTGGACCCACTTCGTTCTGGCAAGACGCGAGCTAAGCGGCCGGCGCGCGTCCACTTTTTGGGCTTGGCGCACTTCTCTCTCCAGCTTCCTGCTCGCCAGCGCCACCACCAAGCTGCCAATGAAGATGGACGCAAATATGGCCCCGATTTGGCTGCTCTTTCTCACTCTTTCCCAAGCAGTTGGGCGCCCCCAGATTGCACGGCTCGCCTGCGCTGCCCTGCAGGTTGCAACACGCTGCAGCAGAGCTCCTGAAGCCAAGGTGCAGCACCCAAAGCAACGCGCCTCATTTACACGCTTTCGGCTCGCGTGGCCACCCAGAGGAATTCAGACCACTTGGCCACTCGACGCTTGGCACTGGCTCGTCAGCTTCAATCAGGCAAATGGACGAGGTATATTTGGAATTGATACTTTCAGAGAAGGTGGACAAAATGGTCGCATTTTCGGGCTCCACGAGAGCTTGCTGACAACAATGATAAAAAGTGGCCAAGTGTTCGAAGTGCGGCCGACAGGCCATCAGGCAGTGGCTGGCTTGGGACCGTTTGAGACAGTGACATCTGCAGAGAGTGGCTGGAAGCGATTTTTTCGCATGTTGCTCGGGATTTGTAGTGGAAAATTTAAAGTTCGAACGGCCAAAATGGGGGGCAAGTTAAACTGGCCAGTCTTAAACTCGGCCAAAGCTTGAGAGAGAGGCACTTGGCCAGAAAACTGGGCACACTCAAACTCCCAATTGGCTGCACGAAAACGAGCCCACTCGGAAGGAGGCACATAATTCCAGCTCATAAGCACCGAATTGGGCAAACTCACACTCAAATCTCAACTCTTTTGCCAACCTCAGCAGCCCATTGGCCTGATGGGCCTGCAACAACAACAGCAGCAACAACAACAACAGGCGCTCATCATCGCTCGAGCCTCGAGGTCGAAGCTCCATTGTGCGCCCGTTAGCTCACACTGGCCGGCCGCGTGTGAGACCGGCCAGTTATCTGCAGTCGGCCGGCCGCAAGCTTGACGAGAGCGCCGCCGATTGATAGCAATCTTGGCGGCCAACAACAACAACAACAACAACTGAGGCAGCAGCAACAAGTGGCCGGCCAACGCTTGTTGCTCCAGTGGTGCAGTGTTCGCGCCAACAGGCCCGCGATTTGATATTGCCTGAGAGCGGCCATTCCCATGGCGCCTTTTGCCGCTCGGCCGGCTCTCTCATTCAATCAATTCATCGCCCCTCGACTCAAACACTGGCTGCCTCCCAAGCTCCTCTGCCTCTGCCTCTTTCTCTCTCTCTAACTCTCTAACTCTAACTCTCTCCAGAAGCTCGGCCAACTGACTGCAGGCTGCAAGTCAAAGCCAATTGCACCAAACGATCCGCTTGATGGAGCAGCGGCGCCAGTTGAAGCAACAGCTGAAATGGCAGGCCAAGTAGCACCATCACCACCACCAGCTCCAGAAGCAGCACTTGGCTCGACACTGCACAAATGCAAACTAACCGCTTAGTCCATCCGTCTATCCATCCATGTATCTATCTATCTGTCTATCTATCTATCTATCTTTCAGTGCACGATGAACCAAAGGACATCCACATGGCAGACACTGGAGCGGATAAAAAGCCCCAAGAGACAAGCGAAGAGTTGAGTTCAAGCCTTCAGCTATCTTTTGGCGGCCTTTCTCCTCCTCCTCAAGCGGCGAAACACTTTTTGAAGCCAGCAGCTAAACACATTCGTAATCGATCTAAGCATCGATTTTGCCACTCCAAGCCTGCAATATATATTCTCGCCCATTGTGCACTAGTTTGTTGTCCAACACATACAACAGTCCTCTGCTCTGCCCGCATCTCCACCTGATATTTTGCTCGCCTTCGTGTAAATGATCTTTGTAAATGATCTTTTTGTTCTCTCTACTCGTTTCCTTCGCCCAAGTGTCTCCCAGACTAGCCTGAAACCAGACTCTCTGCCTAAGTAAAGGAGTCCAAACAAAGACTAGCCCCAAAGAGCTGCATTCAGAGCAGTCGGCTGGGTGTTCTGAGCTCACGCTGTGCTATAGAGGCTGCATTGTATTAGCACGAGTCTCTCTTATCGGAGCAGACAGACTAGGCGGGCAAATTTGTCGTAAGAAAAGGCTCGAGATTGTCTGGCTGATAAAATCGAGCAATGAGTTCAATGCTGCCATCGGAGAGCTGGCAGAGCTTGCCGCCGCCAATCTGCCAAGAGCGCTTCGGACAACTGAATAGCTGGGCAATCAGACTAGGTGACAAGTCTGCATTGATGCCGTTCTTTCGAAGATGCTACAATTGGTCCCGCCGAGGAACTAATTGTCGTATCTCGCACAACTATCGATGGTCCTAAGAAATATGCTCAGCAGAGGGCAAACACGCTGGATAAAGATCGAAGCTACGCCTAAATAAATGACTCCGATTACGCTACGGGTTGTCAAAAAAACATTTTCCCACGATGGTGGCAGAGGGTGGATTTGAGGCTGTGAAGGGGTGCTCGAACCACCCTCTGCTACCATTTTTTTCCGAATCTAGATGGATCTTTTATAACTCCATACTAGGCAAGGCACCGCATCTCTCGAGAAAGCCAGACGATTTTGTACCGCCCTTGAGCTTTGGAGAGACAGTTGGAGGCGTGCTCGTATCCCAAGACCGTCGCGCCTCAAAGTAACACTTTGGCTCGTCACAGAAAAGTGCTAGTTGTTCGAATTTCCGACCTAGTGGGTCCTTCAGTTCCACATGTAGGAAATTCCACATGCAATTTTCTAACAGGATCCATTGACGATTCAGATCTATGGATACAATTTCTACTAATTGGCCCATAATGCACGGTTCACTCAAACAGAGGCGGACAAGAGGTGGCAGGTTGTGCTCTATGCACTGGCTAGACATCAAAGGGCGAGGCAGGGGTGATAATTCCGTAAGGATTGCAATCAGAGCATTGTAACTTAGCACGAACGGAGACCGTACAGCGACAGGCTAACTAAAGGAAACACGTCAGGCTCAAGTGTAATTCTGACTAGTTTCTATTGAAGAGAATCAAATTCAGCTGAAGCTTGCATTCAAAGTTCATACCAACGGAGCTCGCGTCTACAAATGGCTCAACCAAAGGCTGAAGGAAATTCAGCCAAAGTGATTGATTGTGCTGTTGTGAGGAGATACAACGTGGCAAAATCGGATTATCAGCCAATTCATTTGCGAAACTGCAATTGATATCTCAATACGATCTGCACTGAGACAGTTCTTGCGGTTCACGGGTATCGCTTTTGCTCTCGCCTTCGAGACAAAATTGGGTGGATATTTGGTTATTCCACAATCCTGCCTCACAATCACTCATCCTAATCAACCCAATCAATCTCCAACCGCGCAGTTCTCTCCACTGAGGGCCTCACAACAATGCAAATGCACCTCCCGACGATCGTCATCATCTGAAGATCATATCGAGACACATAATCCAGTTGTGGACGCATGTTTGCTCAAGCAACTTGACGACAAGACTCCATGGCCACATCGTTTCTGCGGAACTGATTATCACACTCCGATCGCATCAGAGAGACACTGAGATAGACGAATATAATTATTATTATTATTATAACTGGATATAAGCGATACTCAAACGCTTAATTGAGAGGAAATTTTCAATTCCGAGGTTTATTTCTTAACAGTGGATGTGAAAAAGTGGGCAAGAGTTTCCTGAATCGTGTGGAAGCTGAGGCCTAAGGTGAAACTGTAACAGCAAACTATCTAAAGTCTTAAAGTCTGTCGCTAAACATGATTGGCGAGATTGAGGGTCCTAAGGATCCGGTGAGCAGCAATTATCAGCAAAGCAATAACGGCGTCAATATCAGCGGGCATACGATCAATTTCACAGGCCTCACTCACGACCATTCGGGAAGTGGTTCCAAAGATAATGGCCAAGAAAACAGCCAACTGTACTGCTCTGCCATCACCATACTCAGACGACATCCAATGTACGACTGTCTAATATTAGTCAAGAAGTATCGCAACTGTCTGAGAGGTTTCTCGCTGGAGTTTCCACTAGATTTGGCCCACGAACACGAACTGGAGCCCATCGCCGAGCCGGCCCACTTGGGACATTCTCGGGGGAATTCAACGAGTGAGGCCAGAAGAGAGCAACCAGCCAATGGAGCAGTGTCAGACACTAGGACTACCACTCAAAAGGGTCCATCGACCAGTGAGGCGGCCTGCTGTGGGCGACGTTTAGTGTCGCGTTTCCTCGACGGCGACGACCCCATTTCGGTGGGCGTTTGCGGCAACCAAAATCTACTCACATCAACCATTGGAAGCGACTCTGAGGGTCACAAGCAACAATCGCAACAGTATGCGTCTCCAAACACCTTCGTTAGACAACTCGACGACCGAGGCGAGCCCGGCGAGCTGATCCACGTGCCTGTCAATGGGCTCCTCGATCGACTGGCTGGCTACACTCGTCAGGGACTGTCTGTGGACAGTCGAGTTTATGCATTCGCCATGGGCCTGAAGACGGCCGAGCGACTGATGACCACAAGATCCATGAGGGAACTCCACGAGACTCCCATTTAGGCGAGCCAATTTTAGATTGGAACCAATTCCATGCTGCCCACCAAGAGCAAGATGGATCCTGAAACAGAGATGAATTTGTCGGGCCCACTTCATGCGGTTAATGGTCAACAACTGTTTCGGCTACTGCAAAACTCCCTGAAGGCCTCAAGCATTGCCCTATGCAGAGGAAACCACACTTCTGTCTTGGAATTCGTCTTCTTATCAGTCGAGCTGCGTTCTTTATCTTGATCTTGGGCTTGGACTGTCGTTGGCGTTGGATAAGAGTCGCTGTTTAGATTCCAGGTCATGTAACCGGCCAGTTCGTTTCTCAATATGTACTCCACCTTAGCTCTCACCGAGCGTTCATCCTCAAAAGACACCCAAGTGCAACCAGCATCAGTTAATAAATATGGAACCTTGGCCCGTTCGTCATATTCCACCACTGAGTCAGCTCGCTCAATAAGGCGCAAAACTTTTCCATAATCCAAAAAGTCTTGCTCCTCCTCCTTATCCTGTCTGTTTGTTCTATTTGGCGACGTTTCCAACTGGTTGCTCTTCAATAGGCCCAAGGCTAAACTGAAGGGCGACGGCTGGTTTTGTCTAAACACTAGCCTATAGGCACGCGCATAAGTTGGAATCCCCATGACGATCTTGTCCTTTGGAAGCATCTCCTCGTTGACCAATCTGGAGACGGTCCAACTGAATGATAATTTGTTGAATATTGGCACAAATGGTTCAACAATTGGCTGGAGTGGCGCTATGGGCCCAGTAAAGGGGGCGTATGTCTTGAATAGAAAATAATCGTAGCTCATCACGTTGAACCAGTCGCATAGATTTATCAGCTGCTTCAGTTCGTTGGAGCTTCTCAAAATTGACTCCTGGCCCCCAATTGTGATGCTCAACAAATAGGGCTCCACATCGGTGGCCAGAGGTGAGCATTGGCGGCTGGCGACACCTAAGCTCTCCTGTTGCTGCTCAGTCCGATTCAAATTGGTCGACGAGTAGCTGGCCACTCTTTGCATGCCCAATTGGTGGTGCTGGGCCAGACCTAGTTGTTGAGCAGCCAATTGGCGAGCGTAAAAGTTTTCCACGATTGCCGATCGCAGGGAAGTGAGTATCTTGGTGAAACCGAGTCGTTCGTGTTCCCTAAGGTTCAAGATGGTCAATGAGGGAAAATTGGGAAATTGCCAATTGAGATCGAGACCATCCAGGTGAAAGTGTTGCATAAATTCCATGGCAGCTTTTGCAAATTTCAACCTCAGCTCATTGGGCGCCAAATTAGTCATCTGCTCTCGTTGGTTCACCTCTTTTTCAGAGCCTGTTGAATTGGATGATTCGTGGTAATGATGATAATAATTGTGCTGCTGCTGTGCCAAAGTAAGACGCGAAAATCCGTTCATATCCTCGTCGTTTGCAATTGAAATCATCACCTTCAAATGGGGATATTTCATCTTAATCAGCCGCACACTGTTCAGATATTTATAATCCGATTCGCGTGCAACCTTCAACTCGCCATGGCAGTTTATTCTCACTGAGGCCAGTATCAAATGTGTGCATAGACTTCCGTCCAATTGGTCCAGAGTGAGTCTATTTGCCTTGCCCTCTGGTTCCATACGAAAATAGCTGACCCTTTTGAAATCTTCCATCTGGTCCAGTTGGACGCCGTTCAGCTTGCTCGTCACCCGCTCACCATTGAAGCTCTGGAAATCGTTTTTCCTCTCCTGCTGCTGGAGAGTAGCTCCCTCTGATTGGTAACTTTCTTTTGACTATTTTTTGGACTCATCAGGTGTCAGGAATGGTCATTCTTCATAAGAAAACGCACTCAGACAGGTCCAAAAGTGGACTCCATGTACTCTATGGTGCATTAATCATCAGGAAATCACTGAGAGGAAATCGACTCTACTCACCATCTTGTGCGTCTCAAAATTGAGAATCCTGTAAGAACCGTTTGGTGTCACTTGCTGAAGGTCATCCACTTCTCTGACCACAACCTTCCTCTTCCATTTTGCCCCTTTCGTTCGGTACTACTCTCTGCTTGTATTTTCCGAAGACAAACCCTAATAAACCGACGTAAATTTCCGGCTAGAGTTCCGTTTCTGATTATTTCCGATGAAGTATGACCGTAATTCTCTTGTTTTGGTTTGCATTATTTGCTCTAGTTTGCGATTGGATAGCCTAATCGATGAGAGACACGATGACGAAATTTGGAGATTTTATGCTTGAGAGATTAAACGAGCCAGAAATAGAAACAAATTATCCGGTTGGAAAAGTGGGACCAAATTTTCAGGAAAAACGTAGATGAGCTTTAGAGGCAAGTGTGCGCCCTATATGCCTTTTGGTGCTCTGCTAGGGGGGGAAGCACGCGTCTGGGAGTGGGATCAGTGAGTTTTGGGCGCCACTAGATAGGGGAGACTGTTTATTATTGTTATTGTCGCTGCTCATTAGCCAGCTCGTCTGTTCGCCATCTCGCTCGCTCACGCACTGCTCTAAGCTCGCCCACAAGCTCGCCAACCAAGACTGGTACTGTGCCCGGAGGGAGGGCCGCAAAAGAGTGTGTGTGATGGGGGCGAGCTTTTGTGTGGCTGAGGGTGGCCTCATGTTTGGCGCAATGTTGTTGTTACCATGCGTGCACGTTTCTGCGCAATTGTTCGCGAGAAAGAGAGGGAGAGAGAGAGGCGCCCTTCAGGAGGCCTCTGGGAAGAGGCCGGATGAAATCTGTGTCGGTCGGCCGCCCCGTCCGGTTGGCGAGCTTACAAATGGGCGCCAAAGCTAGTGGAGCGACAAGAGGAGTGCGCGCGGAGAGGGCGCCATCTTTATCGAGCCAAATGGGGCCCGCCGAGACCGAACTGGAGCCAGTTGGCTGCAGCTAGAGTTTGGCCCAGCGAGTGGGGGTGGCAGAGGAAAGAGAAATGGGCTCCCAGCTCGCTTTGGGAGTAAACTATTCAGCGAGTTATATAAATGCCCGGCCCGGGCGACCGCCAAAACGGTTGGTGGTAAAGATGAGCTCAGGGGCGCCTACTTTGCCCCCCTTCCTGAGGGACGTCTGCACGGTGCAGGTACACCAGTCGAGCCAAGTTTTGGGCGGGCAAATTTGCACGTTGGCAGGTGTCTGCAGGGGAGTCGCTAGGCGCGTATTGCCCGCTCATTGTGTGTGTCTGAGTGTGTGTGTGCGTGCGTGCGTGCGTGAGCGACTTGGTGGGGGCGGCTTTTGTGCACTGGAGAAGCGCGTGCTTCACAATTCCAGAGGAGAGAGAGTCTTCCGAGTGAAACTGGAGACGCCCAAAAGGTGAAATAAGCCACCCCTTTGATCTGGTTTCTTTCCCCCAAACAAAGAGCGCCATCCTTGAGCCCCTTTCCGCTTCCTCCTCCAACTCCACTCCCGAGCCTTAGGGAGAGTAGGAGGTCCAGACGGGCTGCTTGAGGGGAGCACTCGCGAGCCAGCCGGTTGGCTCGCTGCTGGCCAGATGTGTGCCAATTGAATTGCTGTTTAATTTGAGTATACAGTTACGAGCTTGACAGTGATCGAATTGCCCTCCTCTTGCTCTCGAATTGCTCCTCTGCCTTCTGCCAGCGGCCATTGCTCGCCCGCATCCAGCCGAGCCTGAGAGCAAATAGACCAACTGGAGGCCGCCGCCTGGACGGGCAAACATGGCGAGTCGAAACTCAATTTTCTCATCTCGCTCGCCACTCTAAAGAGGCCTCTCAAAGGCTGACAACAAGACTGGCCACTTGTTAGATGAGCAAACACGGCCCAGCTTGCTGAGAGCCCCAGCAGTCCAAATAGGGCGCCTGTCCTCTGGAGTTCCAGTGGGGCGCTGCCACAACTGGTGCTCATGATTGTTTACAAATGTCTCCAAGTCAGCCATAGACTCAAAGGGGCCCACTCGAGCTTGTGTGCAGCTCTCAAAGAGTCGCAAATGGACCATGAGAAGGGCCCAATAATTAGTCCCGCTCCTAATCCATGGAGCTCGACTGGTTGGCCGCCGCCCAGTGTGGTCGCTGGATGAGCACCAATGGTCGAGTGGGTGCCAGTTCCAATTGCACAAACCGGCCGGGCGTCACAGTGGCAGCTGGAGGTCGCTTTCACTTCCTGGCTCTTTGGGGCGCTGGATTCTGTTTCGATCGAGAGCCAGACAGTTTGTGTGCCTTCTCGGCAACTGTGTCGAGAAGGCACAGTTGCCTTCTGGATCTCAGAGGGGGCCCAGCTCGAATATTGCACCCTTGCTGTTCGTGAGAGCGTTCGCTCGTGACCAAGATCAGCGATTCCTTAGAACTGGCTGCTCCCAAACAAACTCAAGGCCTTTTGGACAAATTCAAGCCCAACTGGCGAGCCGCTCGGGCTGGGCTAGTCTGCGGAAGAGGAGCCCAAGTTGTGTGGGGCCTGTTTGTTTGTTTGTTTGGTGTTGGCGTTTGGCGGGCCCCAAAGAGTTGTCGCGCCAACTCTTTGGCCAGAGAAGAGCTTGGCGAGAGCTTGGGGAACGAGATTAAGAGCGCACAGGTGGCCCCTTTGGAGTGGCTTGGCGCAGTGAAAGGGCCAGAGGGCGAGATTAGGGCAAGCTAGCAAATCGGGTGAGATTGGGGCAAGCTGGCAAATGGGGCCAGATTGGTGCAGGGATGAGATGGAGATTGGCAAAGTGGGGGAAATTGTTTGGGCCTCTTGGGTGATGATCGTCAGTCGGGCGGCGTGTTTGCGTCACGGGGCTGAAGCATGCGTCATTTGCACAAGCGAGAGCAGGTCTGCACAATGGAGGCAGAGTGGAGTGGCCCTGTGTGGTGCCGGCTCACTGCAGAGACTGGGTGTGCACGCGAGGGCCAAAAATACACCGCAAACCGTTGGCCAAAGCAACCCCTTTGGCAACTGGCACTAAGGTGGCAGGTTGGCGGCCAAACTGGCTTCATTACTCATCGTTTAGCTGGCAGAGTTTGCAGTTGGCAATTGGGCGCAAATGTGGCCGCAATGCGAGCTCGGCCGCACGCAAGCACTGGCCCGGTGCTTTCATGCAGGGACACGCAACTGGGCGGCGCCCGGTCCAAGTGGCAGCGAGTGTGCCGGCCGCCATCTGGCCGGAGCGAGCGGAACTGCGAAAGGTGGGCGCCACTGGACGCAGTAGATCATTGCAGGGGCAACCAACGGGCGTCCGGCTGGCCAGCTAGTGAGACGAACAGCCCAGACGGACGCCCAGGTCGAGTGGGCGTGGGCAGGTGTGAGCCGGCGGCAGAGACGGTGGCCGGCGGCGCCAGCGGCCAGTGGAACAGCTGCGAAGGTGGCGCCAACAAGCTTGGGCGGCGGTGGCGGCGGCGGCTAAGCTGCCTGCTTGTTTGCTTGGAGAGCAATGACAAGGGTACGCTTTTGTGTGACCTCAATGCGCGCAGCAAGACTGATGGGGCTGGAAGTGGCTTGGTGCGCCGTGGCGCTGCTATGGTCTAGTTGTGCGCCGTTTGGGCGGCCCGCCTAGACTGCATTGGCGAGGCAGGGCGCGCACAGTGTGGAGCGGCGCAGCTAAGGTGCAGAGTGCACACTTGTGTGGAGCGGCGGCCGTTCGTTCGCGCGCCAGCTCACTCGCTCACTGCGGCCAGCTCGCACACAGGCCAGTCGTCAGGCCAGTCGGGCCAGTCGCGTTGGCGGAATTGCCAAATGCGCATTGTGGCGAAAAAGTGCGCCACAAAACTGTGGCAACAGCCCCGAAACACCAGCGACTGTCTCTCTGCGCTTGTGTGCGCGGCAAGTGTGTGCGCTTTTCTATGGCTATGCTTCTGTATGCCCGCTAGCAATGCTACACAAGCGCAGCCCTGCCCCCCTCCCCCCGCATTATGAGGCCGCGGCCGATAACTGCCGCAGTTCGCGCACTACTCTGCGCGGCCGCCACTCGCAGCAGCCAAGCATTCTGCCCTCTCTCTCTCTCTCTCGCTCTCTCTCTCTCTCTGTGCTTACTATCGTGTCGCTGCTGCCGGCCGCCGTCATCCTCCTCGCGTAAAGCAGCGCAGGCTAACTCCACTCCAGTCCCCCCCTCTCTTGCCTACTACTCCTAGTCCATCCAGGGCCGACCGCCACAGCAGAGAGCGCGCTTCTGTGCATTTCACCGCTTTGGGAAGGTGTACACGACTGGAACTGAAGCGACAGTAGCAGCATGTGTTCGATTTGCTTACTCTGCTTTGCGCTCTGATGTTTATTCTTTGCATCGTAGTTGATAGTTTCACGATTTCATATTAATCATCATCTCGTAATAAATTTTCTCTCCCCAATACACATTTTGTGAGAATATCATTATTCCTTCAATCAAACGCTGAAAACAATTTCCCCACTCAAACTCAAACCCACACCCTCACATACACACTCACTCACCTACATCACTCACTCTCATACTGACGGACACACACATACAAACAAAAAACAAACACCTTAACGTCTAATACATACATATATATAGTTTAATCACATAATATTCTCCTCTATTTCTTAATAACAAACACCCTGACGTGTGTGCTCGGCGTCCTATTTTCAACACAAGACAGAAAGGAACATCTCATTTAAACCATCAACATTACACGTATGAGTCAAAAGGCAGAACGACCGACACTACAGGGTCAACGTTTCAGGACCAGAAAAAGAGATGAGAAAGAAAAATTCAATCCAACTGGCTTCCGTGATACAATATTGAGCAGTTTTCACGTCGAGGCAAAGAATCAATTAGATTTTGATGCAGTTATAAAAAGCTTATTGAGTGACACTAAGATCGATTATCGTGTTTATGGAGAGCAATTGTTTGACATCATTATTGCCGGTGGCATATTAGCACCTGGTGGCTCTATTCTCGCTGATTCTGACTCAAGCAAACAATATCGAACTGATGTTTGCCTCTTTAAAGCAGTTGAAGCTCATGACTTGGTAACGATCAAAAATTTTGCCAACATATTCGTTCGTTTAACGCAACGTTTCGGTTATTTGGAGAAAACTTTGGAGGAAGAATTCAAGAAGATCATCGTTTTTCTCAAAGGCTTCGAACCGGATGACCGTATTAAGTTAGCAAAATTAACAGCTGTTCTCCTCAGCTTAGGACTATTGCCCTCACATGTAATATTGTCCGGAATCCAAGATCATTTGGTTAAAGAAGGTTACGCTCTAGATTTCCTTATTCAAGTTTTGCAAACTTGGATCAATGAAAAGGACCCCGCTACTGTGTGGAATTCTATGCGCCGCTCCGGTGTTGATAACAAATTACTAGAATTTCTACCACCAAACAAGCGAACCTCTGAAACTATCATACAAACTTTCCAAAATAATGGCCTGCAGTCATTGGTGGCCTTTCTGAAAATCAAAGAATCTGAGGCTAAGAAAGCTGAATTGCAGAAGAAAATATCAGCACATATTAAGAACAAATCGGCTAGTAAGGAAATTGTTGAACTGATCAAGGAGTCCAATTTGAAGAACAATTTAGAGGAGAGCGAGTTGATTGTTTTGATCTGGCGTACTTTGATGTCTATTGTTGAATGGAACAAGAAGGAGGAACTGGTGGCCGAACAGGCTATGAGACATCTTAGAACCTATGCCCCTTTGATGGAAGCTTTCACAAAAACTGCTAAAGCTCAACTGGCGTTAATAATAAGGATTCAAGAGTACTGTTATGAGAATATGAATTTTTTGAAAGTCTTCCATAAGATAATCGTTCTATTGTACAAAGCAGACGTTTTAACTGAGGATATAATCATTCAATGGTATAAGCGAGACCATTCTAATAAGGGCAAATCCGTCTTTTTAGAGCAAACTAAACCCTTCATTGAGTGGCTGACTAATGCGGAAGAGGAATCAGATGGTGAATGAATAGTAACTTCCCTTCCCCCTACTACTACCCATTAACCTTAGATTGCATTTCAAAGTGCCCAACATTTAGCATTCTGGAATACAACAATAAGGTTTCCACCATTTAACACATCTGTTTGGTTGGTCATCCCGCGCACCATCCTGGTTATATTATACGGTATAGAAAACGCAAGGAAAAAAAATTACAATTTCGAAATAAGGGCATCAGGCACACACTAACACAGACACTTGTATGCAAGAGGACATAACTAAAAAAAATACCCAAAAAGAGAATATTATATATGCGTATACATTCTAAAGACACAGGAACACCAAGGACACCCTCCTGAATCCCAATATAACTGAGAGCTCTTCAAAGAGACAGATATTAACAGCAGCATCGTCAATAGAGCGCCAGTTAAGCTGAATTTACTGTCCCATAAGATCATGGAAACTTGCACAAAAAACTACAGAAATAAAGGATGTATAAAAACCACCAAATCATCTTTCAATTCGACCAAATGCTGTTATATACGATATTAGTCAACCGTATTCATATCAGAACCCGATGCGAGTTCAGGGGTGATCATCTGACATCCCAGACGACAGACGAGTGGAACCATGGAGAATTTCACTGAGAGATCAATGTGGATGTAGTATAAGTGGAGAAAGATGCAATCCTTACGAGATCATGTGGCTGTGGTATTTGATCAAGCATTTCAGTAAGCGAGTGGAGAGCCAGAATTTTGAGCAACAGTGATGACCAGAAAGTCGCTTTGGGAGAGTTTCTTCGAACCTCCACTAGGGGGTTTAGCAGCGGAGAAAGAGAGGTTGGACTTGGTGAGGAGTTTGCGCATACACGCCCATGTAGATTAGAATACCTTATAGTAGCGAGGAGGTGAAGCTCACTTACCTTCTTCCACCACACCGTATCGAGATCTAAATCTAACTTACTCACCGACCATTGGGGCAATATCCAGCCCAACTTGGTAGCACCTTGTCGCCTTGTAGCCTATCTGTGATCCCAAAGTGTCCGCGCGCCAGATTGCGTCACTGCAACGCGATAGGACCAGGTGGAGAGGGGTAGTCTCTGATCGATTTTTCCAAGTGTGTTGGTTCATGTCGCCAGCGCCTAGACGGGCTAGCCGCACGAGCTCGGCGGGTGCTCCACTTCCGAGGGGCGACAATTGAGGTTCGTCCAGTGTCTCAGTGTCTGCAGTGGCAGCCCATCATATCTTGCTGGAGGAGCGTAAGTGAGAGGGCGGACTGAGCCGCTGTGTGTGTATGCATTATTCTTATCTTCACTTATCTGCCGCTCGGCAGTCGCACCGTCGGCACACAGGGCCATTGTGCGAGCCGAGTGGGCACTTTTCATCACTTGAATGGCGCTCGCTTGGTGCGCCACGTCACCTAGTCCGTATGAGAAAGTGTTGGCCCTCATGGGCGAGACTGTCCTGGGTGGGCCCGAGTTGGCTGGCTCTATTTGGCCAGATCTTGAAAGATTTAGAGCCGCCCGCACATGGAGAGTTGAGTGGTGGCCGCCTCAGAGGCTAGTGTTCCGAGAGACTGGCCATTGATTGGTGATTTAAAATCCATCTGAGAGGCCGAGTTAACACATTCAACTGGGCTCTTATCGAACGGAAGCGATCGGACTTTTTTCTAATTTAAAGAGTCGCCTCGGCAGCGCGTCTGTGAGGCGATTTTATTCTCGCTCAATCAATTGAATGGGGGGCCAACCTTTGAATAGCCGGCCGGCTGCCATCGAGTCGCCTCCAGACTAATAAGGTCCACGAAGCTCTAGGCCTTGGGTGCCCTTTGGGCCAATCGATCTAGTGGGGCGGCCTTTTTTCGCCCGCCGCCGCCGACGTGGATCGATTGTCTCGCATTGATGAGACGAGTATGGGCCATTGATATGGGCGTGTGGAAATAGCTAAAGATTATATGAGCTATCAAGTCGGAATTATCCCGCCTTTTCAATATTGGCAGTGGGCGCGCGCGCACTGCATGGGCCAGGCTAGTGCATGGCGAGCGCGCACTGACAGGGCCGAGGACTAGCTCTCCTTACGACCTGCTCCTTTGGCCAGCTCCTCCCCCGCCCTCTCCTCCCACTCTGGCCCCTTTCACCTCTGGCTAAATTCTTCCCAATTCCAATTGATTGGACGCCGGGCCGCCGCCACTTGTTCCGGCTGGCGAGCGGGAGGCGAACCCAATCGGAGGCCAGCGGACATGAATACAGTGCCCATGAAGCGGCGGCGGCACTGGCGGCCCAATTTGAGCGGCTGGGACGGGCCCATTGGCGAGCAAACATATTAGATGGTAGTCACAATGGTCGAGACGCGGCCGGCAATATCTTTCAGCAAGGCCGAAGCGTATCGGCGAGGCACTTGGGCGCTTTGGGTGGCGCCCACAGCCACGCGCCATTAGTGACATTATTGCTTTCCGCCAGTCTCGCCAGTCTCGCTAGTCTCGCCGGCCAGCCAAACGAGGACTAGGGTCGGGCGACGGGCGAGCGCCCAGTCGGCCCTTCCAGGAAGCGTGCAGGCGAGTGACCAAGTGTTTGAAAATGATGAAGCGTTTCCCATTTAGCCAGACGGACGGGCCGCGTCGCCCCTCGTGTGTGGCTGCACGGGCGTCTGTGGGCAGCCCGTGGGACTGGCGCTCGCCCAACACAAGTCCCAATATAAATTCAAATCCGATTGCTCCTGCCTCGCCACTGCTGCACGGCCCAAGCAATGAGATAGAGTCAATGAAATATATATATATATATATATATATAGATAGAGTGTTGGGGCGAGCAAGTGTGTGGGGCGCGCATGCAGAGCGGCGGCGCGGATTTCTCCCCCGATGGATAATAAATGGGCCGCCGGCGTTAACTAGGAAAAAAGCTGCCGCCCGGCCGGATGATGAGGAGCACGGAGAGACTTGAGAAGGGGGAGGAGAAGGAGCAGGAATTTGCGAGTGCCGTCCGCTGACAGTTCCACTTACTCTCCGGCCGGCCGCAAGCGAGCCGGCTGCCCAAGACGAGGGTGGTCGAAGGAATTCGCATTGAGCCGCGAAATCCGCCGAGGCCACCCACAGTGAAGCCAAGGGGCCGCCGCCTGTTGCCAGTCAGGCCAGGCACTCTGGGAGGGCGTCGAGCTGGTGGCCGAATGCACGAAGGCGCCGAGCTCGCCCATTGGTCTGGGCAGCGAGGTGCGCGCGCATACTCAATTGTCATCGCCCACCTAGAGGGTGTCTCTGGCTGGAGGCTCGTGGGCCAAGTGCAGGGCCCTGCCCAGCAGCACTGGCTGATTATTTGCGGGCCTGAAAACGGGGCAGAAGAGCGAGAGCTAAGCCAGCCTCGTCCGTTGCGTTAGAGTCCCATCCTATTGCGTGGCCTCTCGAGGCGCAGCCAGTGTGTGTTGTTAGTTTGATCTAAAGTAGATCTCTTGGCTAAGTAAGTGCAAGTGAAAGGCGGGCGGCCGAAAGAGAGACAGTATATGAGCGAGCTTTGCGAGGGTCCAGAGGTCTAGAGGTCTGGAGGTCTAGAGGGCGCCTAGGAGAGTCTCAGAAGGAGGTTCCGGTGGGCGCGTTTGCCGGCGAGCTGGCGCAGTTGGCCCGCCGATAGAGCCATGTCTGAATTGGACAGAGGCGCAGCTAGTCGCAGCAGCGCCACCAACAGCGCCTCCACTCTGACCAGCCGGCCGGGCCACTCGCTGGCCAGCTCGCTGGGCGCTGGTGGAAGTGTGTCTGCCGGAAGTGGGGCTCGTGCCAAGCTGGAGACAAGCTCGGGGGCTGAGGTGCGCCAACAGAGACAACAGCAGCAGCAGCAGCAGCAAGGGAAACATCAGCAGCAACAATCAATACTCCAGACACAGGAGAGAGTGTCGTCGGGGGGCCAGCGGCAGACAGGCAGCCAGTGGGCCGGCGATTCGTCGGCGGCCAGTGGTCAATTCTCGACGAGCCAAAGGGGCCCAAATGCGCCACTGAACACCACGAGCAGCTCGCAGCGTCTAGGTTCCATTGAGATTTTGAACGAGAACAAACAGAGACAGTTGCAACTGGAGCAACAGGAATCCTTCAGGCACCACTTGGAGGAGAGACAGCGATTTATCCAACTGCAGCACAAGCAACAGAGGCAACAGCAGCAACAAAGCGGCGCCCCAAACCAGCCGGGCAGCCTCCAGCAGCAAGTGGGCGAGCCAGATCTCAGCTCGAACCCCGCCTACCAGGTGCAAGCCTCGGCCATGGACTACGAGGAGGCGTTTCCGGGCAGGCGCGACAAACTGGCCACGAGCCAAACGAGGGCGAGCGTGGCCAGCCGGTCGGGCGTGGCCGTGAACCCGTTCGACTCGGCGCAGGACGAGCTCACCGGGGCCGAGCTGGAGTCCAGCTGGAGACTGGGTCAGACAGGCGGAGGGGCAGCCTCCAAGAACGGCTTCAAAGCCACCCTGGTGGACGCCGAGCAGGCAGCCTGGCAGGCCGGAAGCGGGGCCGGAAACGCAAAAGGGGCCGCGGAGAGGCGCGGCAAGCAGGCGGGCGCCGGTGGTGAGGGCGCCTTCGAGGAGGAGCGAGGGGTGAGCGGGACCGAGCAGGATGAGGGCCGAGCTAAGGGTGGCAGCAGATACAGCAAGGTGGCCGAGGCCAATTCGTGCAGCTACAACTACGGCGACGGCCCAAATGAGGTCCCATTCTACCGGAAGGATCTGAGCGCCATCCTGCAGGAGTGTCGCGGCTCCAGGCGGTTGGTGATCCTGATTGTGGCCATTGCCTTGCTGTTGGACAACATGCTGCTCACCGCAGTGGTTCCGATAATTCCGGCCTACTTATACAGATTGAGGATAGAGCGCGAGCACCGCGAGGCCCTGCTCAAGGCCGACCAACAGCTGGCCGCCAATAGGTCGCTGGTGGGCCCAGCGAGAGTTGGCAACAAGGGCCAGTCCTCAGGGTTGTTCTCCCGCTTGGACAGCGACCGAAACGGGCGACTGGACGAGGAGGAGATCCAGACGGAGCTGGAGCGGCGCATCAATCAGTCGATTGCCGGTGCAAGAGACAGGTTCTCGGGCAGTTTCTTCAAGCCGGGCGTGGTGAGACCACAGCAGCAGCAGCAGAAGCAGCTGCTGGGCGAGGATGAGGCAAATGAGGGCGACCAGGAGGATGAGGACGAGCAGGAGGGCGACCAGGACAGTTACCGCGACCAGTTGGCGCGTTCCCAGGCCAAGGGCGGCCGCAGACGAGGGGGCGGCGCGCGCGCCCGCAAAGGCGGCCGCTCCCGGAAGACGCATCCTTCCGGCCAGGACGACGAGCTCGAGGAGGGCGAGGCCGAGGGGGCGGCAGTGCGGCGAGTGCGCGCCCCGCCCGAGCCAGCCAGACGGCCGTTTGAGGGCGCGGCCGACGAGCCGGACGAGTACGAGGAGCTGGAGAGCGGCGACCGGAAGGCTGGCCCGGAGCCTTCCGGAAATCAGGCCAGCTCGAGCGGGGCAGGCCAGCCGGAAGGGGGGCGAAGGGCGGCCAGCAGAGGAGCTTCCGGCGGGCCCAGACTGGCGCAGGTGGCGCGCCAGCAACAAGCGCAGGAGGAGCGCAGGAGGCCGCCGAACGAGCGGAAGGAGACGCCAGCCGGGGGGCAGAGCCGCAGAAAGGAGGATAGAGACAGGGAGGAGGAGGAGCAGGAGGAGGAAAAGGGCCGCGGCGAGGACGAGGAGGACGACGACGAGGACGCGGCCAACTCGCGCCGCTGGTCCAGGTTGCGCTCCACGCTGGCCAGCTCGGCCAGGAAGAACGGCAACGATACTGACACGCTGGGCAGCATGTGTCTGCGGCTGGCGATGGGCGACTGGCCGCAGTCTGCGGGCGACGAGCAGGCCGCCCGGCGCGCCCCCAAGACCAGGCCCAGCTCGGCGGCCAAGTCGGGCCAGCGAGCCAGCACTCAGCTGGACAGCGAGCCCGACGAGGACCAGGACGACGAGGAGCAGCCGGGCGACCAGCAGGCGTCCAGAGCGGCGGCGGCCGGAAGGGAGCCGATGGGAGAGAAGCCAGGGCCCAGGGCGAGCCGCTTGCGACCGGGCGACTCGGCGGGCAGGAGGCAGCAGCTGAACAAGATCCAAAAGGGGCCAGACTCGCGCTGGGCCGCCCAGGACGAGGCTCGGTCGACAACAAGTGGACCTGAGACGGCGGAGAAGGCCCAGAAGGAGCCCTGGCAGCTGGACGACGACGAGCTGGTGATCAACCACCAGGACATTGTGGACGAGAGTTTCGAGGTGGGCGTCATGTTCGCCTCGAAGCCCATTGTGCAGGCCATAGCCAATCCATTCATTGGGGCGATCACCAATCGGGTGGGCTTCACTCTGCCAATGTTCCTCGGCTTCACCATAATGTTCCTGTCCACCCTGGTCTTCGCCTTTGGCTCCACCTATGGGACCCTGTTTCTGGCGCGCGCCATCCAGGGCGTGGGCTCGGCCTGCACCTCGGTGGCCGGCATGTCGATGATTGCCGAGCGCTTTCCCGACGACGCCGAGCGAGGAAACGCCATGGCGGTGGCGCTGGGCGGCCTGGCGCTCGGGGTGGTCATTGGGCCCCCATTTGGAGGATTCATGTACGAGTTCTTTGGCAAACCGTCGCCCTTCATTGTGCTCGCCGGGCTGGCCCTCATGGACGGCCTGTTGCAGTTGCTGGTGCTACAGCCAAGGGTCAGCAAGAGCCAAGAGGAGGGCGCCTCCCTGTTGACGCTCATCAATGACCCGTACATCTTGGTGGCCGCCGGCGCGATCACCTTCGCAAACACCGGAATTGGAATCCTCGAACCGGCGCTTCCCCTCTGGATGATGGACACCATGCAGGCCAAGAACTGGGAACAGGGGGTGGCCTTCCTTCCGGCGGCACTCTCCTACCTGTTCAGCACGAACATTTTTGGCAACCTTGGCTTCAGGATTGGCCGCTGGCGTTCGGCCATGCTGGGGCTCATCATCATTGGTTGCTCACTGCTACTTATCCCCTTTGCCACCCGGGTTGATCATTTAATCTTGCCAAATGGAGCCATAGGCTTTGCAATCGGAATGGTGGATTCCACAATGATGCCAATGCTGGGCTATCTGGTAGACATAAGGCACACCTCTGTCTATGGGAGCGTCTACGCCATTGGAGATGTGGCCTTTTGTGCTAGTTTTGTTTTTGGCCCGGCCCTTAGTGGAACACTGGTGGAATTAATTGGATTCGAGGGTCTTATCGTGACGGCGGCCCTAATTTGTTTTGCCTTTGCGCCTCTTCTCTTCATGCTCAGAGATCCGCCGGCGCGTCTTGTGTCCGAGTCAAACGAGCCAGACGAGATGGCCCAGCTGAGAGAGCGCACCGCAATGCGCTATGTCAACACCAACAATCTGGACTCGCCCGAACACGAGGCCAACCTCAACACAGTCTCGGCCATCAAAAACTACGAACACTGACATCCATCATTCAACCTATTGCACTAGTTTCATTATATTTTGTAAATATCATTATATTTTTCTCAATTATTTTTTTCTTCGACTCCCTCATCTATCCATTTTACAGCCGAATTCGGCCGGTTGCACGGCGCAAATTGCCCCTTAGCCCATCGGTCGATTATTGATGATCTCAATAAAAAAACTCCAATTAGCGAACAACAAACAAAGCCCCAGATTGAGCAGCTGGAAGATCCTAGCGAAGAGTCGATGACAATCGATTTGCTCGACGATCGATGACTGTCGATCGATTAGGTCGTAGATTCCGATAGCCTTTAATTCTTTAGGCATGATCCCCCCTTTGCTCAAACACTCACAATTTGTCGTGACCATTTATTTGTCGATTGTCGATTTACTCATGGCTCTCGAGGTTTTGAAGGCTGCATTTCATTTTAGAGCAATCTTCTAACAGTTTCGGCAGCGTATTTCTCCTCTGGGAAGAAGGATGCCTAGTGGAGTGATGAGATCTGATAGGAATTTGGCCGGAAATTCACCACCGACTCAAACTCTAGTCATAACTCGGGGCTCAATCGCGAAAGATTATCCAAATCGAGCTTCTAGAGTATATCTGTTCGAAAGAAACTCTTACGGACGATTACAGAGATACAGCTCGTTACGAATCTCAATGGACAATATTGTCTTGTCTCCGTTTTCGTCAACCTCTCCTCTAGGCGAAAGCGAACAATTAGATATTTCTGTCATTCGTTTGGACCCTTTTTGAGCTATACTAGTGATTCGCTCATAGCCGATCACATACATGTAATAGTCGAGCATTCACCATGGAAAGAAACCGAGATCGGGAAATGTAGTCATTTGATGCCTGTTATTATTGCTTTCTACCATTTGGGTGAAGACGTTTCGACGAGAGTCAATGAGGCGGAGGCCCTCGGACAATGCTACTTAGCATCAAAATTCTAGAAGAGACCGAGATTTAAGAGTCGCAATTGTGTTCCCTTGAGTCCAGTCTCTGATGCTTCCGGTCAAACTGCGAGCTGGCGTAAGTCCGGCTCTATCTGCTCGTAGGCGCCTCCCACTACTGCCATGTGTCTGTGTTGCCTGCTCTCAGGTGCGCTGGTTGTGCTGATTGGCGCGACCTGCAAAACGTGCGCTCGAAACTTTTGGGCGCGCATTTGCCCGCAGTCGCTCCGAGTCCGATCACCGCATGAGACCGTGTGCGTCATTCCAATGCGATCGGTACTTTGCGAGCAGACACGCCCACCAGCTCCCTGCGAGCCTCTGCAGCACCGACGGGGCTGCGCGCGAAAATAAGTTGTTGCAAAATAAACGAGTGGCTGATGTTGCTGAGCGGAACAAGATATCAGAGTTCTAGGGGATTTCGGCTCATTCGATGCCTCTCACCGCCGTATCCCGTTCAAATATGGATAATACAAACAGCAACAATAACAACAACAACGCCTCGATGGACGAGTCGTCCAGGCAAGAGAAAAGTTTAGGTATATTGACCACACGCTTTGTTAGATTATTACAAGAGGCCCCGGAGGGTATTTTAGATCTCAAAACCGCAGCAGATATCCTCGCTGTCAAACAAAAAAGACGAATCTACGATATTACAAATGTTCTTGAAGGCATAGGTCTGATAGAGAAAAAGTCCAAGAATTCTATCCAATGGCTTGGTGCTGGGCCTGGCTGCAACTCGAACGAGATAACTGAAAAGTTGATCGATTTAAAAGAGGAAATCAAACAACTGAAACAGAAAGAGGATGAGATAGAAACCTATTACAAGTGGTGCAAGCAATCTTTGGTCAATATGACAGATGATAAAACGAATAAACAACATGCCTACGTTAATGATTCAGAGTTATATCAAGCATTCCCCGATCAGACAGTTCTAGTTGTTCAAGCCCCAGCAGGAACAATACTAGAGGTCCCAATAACCGATTCGGCGCATCAGAACAATCGAAGGCATCATATTAGGATCAAGTCAAATAACGGCCCTATAGATGTTACGCTAGTTCAAAGTGAGAATATGTTGACCTCGCTACAACCCCCACCGAACAAAGATGATTTCATCTTCGGGCTTGGTCCTCAAGAGGGACTTACGGAGCTATACATTAATGATTGAATAAACTATACAGATATTAGGTGAAATTTATCAACAGTGATCGCCAGTCCTTCAGAGGATTCAGAGTCAAAATCAGGTTGTTCCAAAGAAGAGCCACAAAAGGTTGGTTTGCTCAAAAGAATCTTCATCCAGAACGACAATCAACCAAGACTTGGTGAATACATGTAGGAGCTCACTCTCTAGTTCTCATTGTTTGTTATTTCCTGAGAGTCGATCATATTTTCACCCATGCAAGATGGAACGAAACTTCTTTATTTTAAGAACTAGTCCAAATGGAACATACTCCGCAAAGTTCCACACAGTTCAAATATCCTTTGACAGGTGGCAATTTTCACCTCTCTGTGGCATCTTAGTGCTCAAAAGCCAAGCGGATAGGTTGCTCTGTAAAGATGGAGGCAATGAAGGCAACAAGATAGGTAATCAAAATATTACCAACAATCACATGGAATATCAAATACAGACTAGGGAATAGGGCTTGCTCCTGGGCGGCTAGTATGAATGAATGCACATAAGGTGTCCATAAATAGGCCAATAACGACAAGCGACCCATTACCACTGATGGCTTGCAACTTAATAGCTGAGCAAATTTGGTCAATTGATTGTTATGAGGCCGAGGCAAACAAAGCTGTACCATGATACCAACTAGAGCTAAGGACCACAATAGACGAGTCGATGAGTCGAATAGGGCTGAGACCATTGGCGATGGGAGTTGTTGAGTGGACCAAGTGTATGTTGAGAAAATAATTGAAAGCAGACACACGCTTGCGGATACAGTGAAGAGACTCCATCCAATTTTTTGAGGATCGTTCCCGTTGCAAGAAGACGACGACGAGCACGTCTCCGACGATCGTTGAGGCACTGTTATAAAAAGGCCACGATTACTTGATGGACAGCTATCAGTAATCGATGGTATTGAAGCACTCGGTGTCAACTCGTTTGCAATCTGTCTCTTGGACAGTCCGCAAGAGTTTTCATGTTGTTGATTGATCTTGTTGAGGCAATCGTTGTCACTGTCTATCGAGCGATCTCTCGAACGTTGTTGTTGTTGTTGTTCATGTGAAGTGATACTGTTTCTCAATAGTATGGTTGAACGACATAAATGGCCCATAAACAGGCCTAGTACGAACGTGCTTAAATGAGTCCAGGTTTTCGCTAAATGTGCACCGAAATAATGGTTCCTATCATCTACATCTGGGAAAGTGTTGAACCAACTTGGTGGTAGATTGTTTGTGTAGACATTAAAGAAATTAATTGAGGTACCGATGAGAACAATGAGCATTCCTAGAAGGCCAGCCTGTGATTTGAGCAATTGTATGAGATTATCACAGAAATAGCATGATTTCACTTCCGGATGAGTCTTTTCCAAATCTTTCTCGCCCATGAGACTCATCAGTTTGGCTTCTCTCTCTTTGAATGCGCGTCTCATCAATGCAACCAATGGTATTGCAACAATCAAGAGTTGAAACTCCACGCAGACAAGCCACGAGTGGGGGATGCACTATTTCGAGTTGATTAGATAAATGTTAGGATTCAAATTGGATTATGGGTGAAAAACGTGATCAGAGATTAGAGGACTCTTGGGGAAGGTTGGTGACAACTAATTTCTCTCTTGCATCTGGTACTTACTATCTTTTCATAGGATATGAAATTTTGCAAGAAGAACAAATCCAGATAACCGGTGGACCTACAGACGGACGCTTGCTCATCGACAAAGTTCTTCCAAACTGGTGAAAGTACTCCAAATGAAGGTGTGACTAATGTCACCGCAATAAGCAAGATTATCGATGGAATGATTCTCAGATATTTGAGGAGGGTGTATTTGAACAGTTGCTTGATTGACGAGTTTAGGTTGCAATAGCCATAGGTGAACGCTGTGATCAATATGAGTGACTCAAATATCATTGATGTGTTGATGATAATCTGGAAGGGCCAGTAGTTGAGAAGCATGTTTCGCAACACAAGCGACTCGCGTAGATATTGATACTTCAACTGGACGGTCATTTGGACTATGATGAACCAGATCAAAAAGACACTCCGCAAGCCATACAGAGGCCACGGTTTTGCATAGAGCTCCTCTTGTTCCGAGCAACTCTTATGGCTCCGATCTCCTTTTGAGATCGAGGAGATATCCTGAGGCACCGCCAGCAGGCGACTCACAGTCCCAAAGAGAGACAAAGAATGTAGAATTGATCCTGCTCGATCACGAGCCGGCGTTCTTGTTCGGAGGGCTTCTTGAGTGTTGGCGCTAGAGGTTCCATAGGATCGCTTGAGGAGGACTAGAATGGTTGTGAAGATGGTAGTTATAAACAAAATTGATGGTACCAAGAGCCACAATTGGACCAATTGATCGTTCACAAGGGCCGAGCCAAAGCCACTGGAATCACGTTGCTCTATATCACATCTCAATACTTTTGCACGAAACTCAAGCTTTTTGCTGATCAACTCGGCCACACGCTGAATATCGGCCTTGGTGCAAGTGGACGGAACGCAAAGATCCATACGGATGTCGATGAACTGGAATGCAATGGCAATCTCGGCCAGCTCATCGTAGAGTGTCTTTTCGTAATATTTGTAGTTTTTTCTCAATAGGAAATCAATTGTTGAGTTGAGATGATAGTAAGCGGTCCTCTTGGGCAGATGAGGACGCAAATGGATGACACAATATTGGCCCCGGAAGTACTCCTCAAATTGGTCAGTGATTTCAATTTCATCCTCGTCTGGGGCGCGAACACTTAGGCATTGTCCGTAGTTGCCCATCATTGTTAGAGAGCCCTGAAAGATGCCCGAGGTTGGCTTCCCAGTTGCGTCGAGCACTGGTTAATGATGGCGATTATGATCATGATCATCGCCGTCAGCAGCATTATCAGTAATTATCAGTTCATTAAAGGTTAGCGATGAGGAAAGTCAGTTAGTTAGTTTGTTGGTGGATGTAAGATATAAGAGCTAGAGGTGAAATAATGAACCCGACGGCGAACAAATTGATGGCCCATCAATCATCCTTAGCCATTGTTAAAGCAAATGTTTGTACGTCTGTTTGTTTGTTTGTCTGTCTGTCTGTCTGTCTGGCCGTGTGATGAAAAGGCGAACTTACTTTTGATTGCCCAACTGCGTAGATTGCGCAAGCTCAGGATCCATTTCAGGATGCCGCCAGAACAATCGCCGCTTACTTTTGCATCCTGCGAGATGGCGACAATTTGCGGAAAGATCAGTTTCAATATTGAACGGATGCCTTCCTGAAATTGGTTGTCCATATTTTTCCACCTCTTGACTAGTTCCTCCTGCTCAGTGGGGGCCGAAAAGAGCTCATCAACGAGGGTGAAATTGACTAGCTTGGGTTTATTGACTTGTTGCTGATGATTTATTGAACTGCTGCCCGTGGAGTTGTTTGTTGTTTGACCGCTGATGCTGGACGTGGGCGGCTCGCTGGTCATTGTCATCGAGGAGCCGCCGATCGTAGTGTTGCCGCTTGTGCTTGCAGTGGCCGTGGTGGCTTCTGAAGGCGACAATCCGGCATCACTGGAGACCGTCGACGTATTATTATTTCCATCTGTCGACGCTTGAGGTGCAGGCGAGAGCGTTGAACTCGAGCCAGACCCATCTTGTGACGGAGCACTGCTCGCCTGGATGCTGCTTGTGCCGCTGGTACTGGAGCTTGGCGCCGCAGTCGAGCTTGGCGCCGAGCTTGGCGTCGCCGGTGTGCTCTGGGCGAGGATTTGGGCTGGAATGACGCAAACTATGCTAAACAATATCAACGCCGCACCATAGGGGCTGGCACGCCTCCTCACGCAGGCCCATCGCCTGTTGCCCTTGCGGCGCGAGGACACCCCAGACTCTGTAGTTTGGGTCACTGTTGGAGCTCCTTTTGGGGCTCCAACCTGCTCGTTACTGATTGGCAGGCCTGTGCAACTGGTGCGTCCGCCAAGTGGCCCTCGTCTCGTTTGGTTGCGAGCCTCATTGTTGAGGAGCTTGTGCTCTTGGTGAGATCTGGTCGTCGAGGCGCCGTGGCGCTTTTCGCTCTGGAGGCAAAACTTTCTGCACCAACTCATCCTCAGCAACACTGTTCCGCTCCCAAGGGTTTCACACCCCAACACTCGTTTGCATTTGTCCACCCGGCCGGCCCTCACCGGCAAACAACTCTCACAACTGCTCGCCCACATTCCAACAAGAGTCACTTCTTGGGTTTCTGCGCGAATTGATTGATCACAAGGGAAATTTTTCTCTTTCCTCCTCTTCTTCGAACTTCTTCAGGCCAAACTCTGAATAACCTACACACCTCTCACTGTGTGTCTGTCTATGCGAGTCTTCCACAATGGACGGTCTTTTTTTCAACTTTCTGCCTTCTTTCTTGTCACCCTGGTCCACTTCCTGCAGACTCTGGCCACATTCAGAGCTCTGCTTTTGCTTGGATTGCAAATCTCAATCTGATTCCAGACTGTCTAGTGCGAACTAGCGCCGACACGAACTGGTCGTCGAGTTGCGCGAGCTCGGTGGAGTGGCGCACGCGTCTCGCTTGCAACATCCGACTCGATTAGTCACTAGAATGAAGATGAACACTGCCTGTCCAGTGCTTGGACAGGCAGCAGCAGCAGCAGCAGCAGCAGAGGCAGCAAGAGGAGTGGCAGGGGAGGCAAAAATGGCCGCCAGGATGAGTGAGAGCAACTGTGAAACAAATAAACAAACTTGTTCAGCTTCCTTTTCGTGTCCTGTAGTTTTTGGTGAAGTTATACTCTCTGTGTTGCTTCAACTCTCACTGTTCCCTCACTTATGTTCGGCTTTTTCTCTCTCTCTCTTTTACTGTTTTCTCCTCGTCTTGAATCATGATAGCCAAATGGCAAGCGAAATGAAGCAAAACTCTTTCCGCTAACGGTCAGTGGCGAGCAGCATTGCGAATGTGTCTGGCCATCGAATGCGTGCCGTTCAATGGCGAGCTTGCCTTTAACTGTGCACCAATTTAGTGCATACACATGCACAAGCACACACACACAGACACAGACACACTCTAGAAGTGTGGTGCTTCTACCCACTGATTCTGCTGTTTCTTGTGGTGCCGATGGTGGTCGAGGAGACAGAGATACAAGTTTTAGCATTTTGCCGAGCGGGTGGAGCAAGCCAGCCGCAGGGGCAGGGAGCCAGGTGAAGAGATAGAAGAGCCAGAGTTGGATTGGCTGCTGAATGAAAATATCAAAATTCACGCACCAAATGTATGCTCGACCATAGGTGGCAAGTAAAGGGTCGCCCGTCGCTCTGTCTGTGGACTTTTGAGCGCACCTTTTCAGCAACTATTACGCGTCGCAATGTCGTTATTGGTTATAGAGAATCTGAAGATCAAAGACATAATGAGAGGCGGTTTGTTTTTCGCGCTCTGCTTGTGCCAATGGCTCCAGATTGGCGGGCAATGGCGAGTGAGAGAGGAAGAGAAAGTGAAATCAAACGACAGAAACAAGTCGTCGAACTAACCCAATAGAAGCTAGTCCAAACCCGCAAAGAGCTCTTGGCAGTTTGTTAAAACTCAAGAGAGGGAGATATTTCGCCACTAGCTAGGAGGGGCGAAAAGCACACTCCTCACACAGACACTGATCATTGCTCAGAGACGGCAATAATAATAGCGGTAATAATAATAGTAATAGTGATGGTTATAATAACGAGCCCTATTGGAGAGTCCTGGTCAGGCTTGGGCGCAGCTTCAACAGATTGATTATACCAGAACTCCACTGGCCGAGCGTCTCCCTTGCTCACCTGCTACCTCTGCTTCCCCTGCAGCTCGACAAGGGGCCTCAAATGGGCGGCAGTTTGCACTTTTCCATCTCGTCCATGTAACCCAGCGACCCATTTTGCAGCTATTTCAGTAGAATGACCATGACGTAGTGAAGCCTCAATAATTATTCCAGGAAAGGGAGGCAAGATTGACACTAGTTTTCCATTTTTTGCAACGGGCAGAACTGGCGAATAAATTCTGCTCATTCCCTCTCTCTCTTTCATTGCCACCAACATTCCACTTGATCTCTGGCGGGATCACTCTGGCTTGCTCTCAGCATTATATCTTACAGTGTGAGCCAACAGTGTTGTATGCCATAGTTGCCTTGGTGCAATTTTCTGCCCGCTACTTAGACACTATTTCCAGTGCCAAGTGAGTGATAATTGGCCCTCGCGTCTGATTCACACGCGCACCATCACAATGGAAATGAGCCTGTGCATCCATTATGGAAATAGTGTTCTATTTAACTTCGAGGGCGCGCCAGAAAGACTTGGGTGCTGCTCAGAGCGACTGGCAAGCTTCCAAGGCAGCATGAGAGCGCTAGACTCTTTTTGCAAGCTCACCATGGGCCTGGCCTGCTTGGTATAAGGCGACTTTTATGAGACGATTTCGAGAAATGCACCTCTCGTTGGTCATAGGCGAGCACCATCCTCAAGCGGCAAGCTCGTGCATGCCCTCCACCTCTGGCGGTCCGCAAGAGAGCCAGAGGCCTAACTGGCGAGCGAGCGAGTTAGCTAGCCAGCAGGCTAATCGGCCCGCTTCTCGCTAAACACATACACCAGGCAGCTAGAACATCAGTAGCATGCTGTGAATGTGTCTCGCTTTGCTGAGTGGTTGAACAAATTGTGTGTGTGTGTGTGTGTGAAGAGGGTACAACAAATGGCCACAAGGCACTGGGCTGACAAGGATGGAGTTCGAAAGTCGTTGGGAGCCGAGGCGAGCGAGATGACGGTTAAGTTTTGGGAAGAGACGCGTGTGGGTCGCTTGGCGCGAGCTATCGAATGCCGATGATACGGTGAAGTTGGCCAGCCTGTAATAGAAAGGAGCCCAGAGGAGAGGAGGGCAGACGAAGCAATCGCCGGCGGCCATCTCGGTTGCGCTTGCCGAGTTGAGCATTGAGAGTTGCGCATTGCAATTCAAGAAGCAAGCCCAACCACTGGAATGGGCAATCCAAACCAAATGAGCCACTTACGACCAGCTTGGCGTCAATTTTCCCCCACCTGCCCCTCGCCTCTTATTCTCTCTCTCTCTCTCTCTCTCTCTCAATTTCTTTTTCCATTTCCATTTCACTTTTGCTCCCACTTCGTCGCTACCACCACCCTCTTTTTCAATCCCACCATTACTCCAACCCAATCGGTACTCCTTACCTCTAGACTCTTAATTCGGACACTCGCCGAAGGGCTGCTACTGTCGCTTCTGAACCGAACGGCTCATACACAGTCATGAGCAGCTCATGTACAAAATGCAAATGCTTCCACTCATCGAGCACTTACTCAAACTCAAAGCCGCTCAGACTCCTTCAATCTTTCTCCCATTGGACCACTAACGAATTCCCTCTCTCACTTCTGCCCGCCTGTTGAGCTCTAGAGATTTTGCTGTCTCGCCTAAAATTATCAGAATATTTCCCCAACTTCCTCCCGCACCACTTCGTCCGCTTTCCAGCTCCTTCGTCGTCGTCCAAATCTGTTCGAAAGCAAACCATCCAGATTTGCTTTTCCCAAGATCTCGAAATGGAATCTCGCGCTCTCTGGGCACTTTACCTTGATAAAGTTTCTCTCGAGTTGGCTTGGTTCCCCGGAGCTTCTTTGCTGACTTCTGGAGCTGAACTAAACCAGTCTCGGATGCAGCAGCAGCACCACACCTCTACTGCTCACTGGGGCTAGTCCGTTCAATGAGACCCTTCAGCCAGATGTAGAGTATCGAGTGATCTGTGTAATCAATCTTTTCGACGTGAAGTTTCCATTTATTTATTTTGGCATCCTCTCGTGATGTTCCTCAAAGGGGTGCAGTCATGCGTGGCTACCAAGTTTCCACTTTCGAGTGCAAGGTACTCGAAATATCAGTCCCTATGGATTCCCAATGCCATGCCTAAGCGCCTAAGTTGGAATGTATCGATACAGTATAACTTATCGCTTATCGATAGTTGTCCGTATCTTTTGGCCGAAAATGCTACCGCAACTGAGCATACACTGCGGGGTCTGAACTGACTGCGAATACAACGAGAAACTCCTCCTTGATTGAGGCGAGTAAGCTCGATTCCTGTGGACGCATGACAATCCCTCGAGAACTCAGTTACGACGAGACACCCACGCTAAGACCCCTTCCTGAGCGTCTCCCTTCACTCGCTTGACACTGCTATGAGACCGCTTCTCCTGACTTGTCTGTTTCCGCCTGACGAAAAAAGTATAACATAGTCTAAGGAGGATGAGAAAATCTCTCTTTCTCTCTCAGATTAGTCGTCGGGAAGCATCCATGCTGTTGAATTGCCGGCACCCAAACCCCTCGCTCTGAAAACGGTGGTCTGCGAGGACGGACCCAAACAAAAATGTCAACTGAGGTTCGAGGGTGACCCTCAGGAGTGAGTGTCAATGGAACGAAGGTATCATTTGAGTTGAGAGGATCAGATCGACTAAATCAATCGATTGAGTTGCCAGCCTGCCCCATCATGACGTTGCTCCACGAAGATGAGGCCTGCAGCCTTCGCGCAACAATAATTTGCATGCATCACACTGTACCTGTGCTGACTCAGGAAGCGGTGCAATGAGACTGTTGCAATCCTCTGTGTGCGGTGATGCCACATGACACAATATCCATGCTTATTATAACTCCAGCAACTGTCTGACATCACCTAACGAGAGTCAGATCCATCAGGTTCTCTTTCTTGGAGCTTTTATAATTACTATTAGATCAATATTGCTAACACTATTGAATGACAGCTTTTATCCATCACAGACCATTGATTCTTCTATTCCAACTAAAATGTACAGCTCGATATCAACACACAACAGCTGCACAATTATTTTCACCCTTACCCTGGTTTCTTGTTTCCTAAACTTTTGTCATGGGATCTATTTCCATATAGGTGAAACAGAAAAGCGATGCTTCATCGAAGAAATTCCAGATGAAACCTTACTATTAATGAATTACAAGTTACAACTACATGATCCACAGACTGGTGGATTCATGCAAACTGCACCGGGGTTAGCCATGCACGTTGATATCCGTGATCCAGATGATAAAACGATATTGTCCAAAGTATATTCGGCCGAAGGAAAAGTTGCCATAACATCACACAAGCCAGGCGAGCATGTCATTTGCATACAATCTAACTCAACCAAATGGTTCGCTGGCGGGCAGCTAAGGGTACACTTAGATATAAAAGTTGGAGAGCACGCCATGGACTATGGAGACATTGCGGAAAAAGAAAAATACACTCAGTTGCAACTTAGGATTAGACAGTTACAAGATCAAGTTGAACAGATAACTAAGGATCTTAACTATCAACGGTATAGAGAGGAAAAATTTAGAGCAATCTCAGAGAGTACCAGCCAGCGTGTCTTCTGGTGGTCTATATTTCAGGCTGTCGTCGTGCTCGGTCTAGCTGTCTGGCAGTGCAGTCATCTCAAACGTTTCTTCGAAGCAAAGAAACTTGTATAATATAGAATTATATTTTTAGACTGGCTGTTGTTTAATAAGTTGTGTCTAATAAAAGTGAACTTGGCTCCATTTAGACCTTATAATCAGTCACAAAGCTTGTCATTGTGCTTTAAAAATCAATCGCTATCACAGAAAAGTAAAATCACACGATTTCCAAAATCAACTAGATCCTTCGCACCATCTTGAGTTGATGGGTGAGCCACAGACTAGATGATAATAGAGCCAGAGCACCGGCTTGATGCGTCGCTGCCAAATGTTTGGGTACATATAAGAGCAACGTAGATACGCCCAATGATAGCTGAAAGGTGGCTAAGAGCATAAGCAAATTTGAGGCGGCTTTCAGTCTTGGTGGCAGGGGAAGCCTCCTCGAATATAGCCATGTAAAGGTAGTGGCCAAGAATGTCAACTGGCCTAGCCAACGATGGTCGAACTGCACAGTTGTTGAATTATGTATGAAGTTGATCCACAGGGGCGTCTTCGCTAGTAAGTCGGTCGGTATCCATCTATCCGCCATCATGGGCCATGAGTTGTAAGTCAGGCCGGCCTCCATACCTGCCACGAGAGCACCCGAGAGAGCCGTAGTGAAAACAGCACCAGTTAATCCATAAGCACATCTCTTAAATTTAAATAATTCGACTGTTTTCACCAGTTTTTCAGGTGGCATCAGATGATGCATGGCAGTGAGAGCTGTCGTGGAAAAGAACAAGAACGCTGTCCCAAGATGGGCAGCTAGTCTCAAGTGGCTAACACGTGGCTCCGAGTAATCTTTGGGTTTCTCCTCAAGCCCACTCTTCACCATGTACCATCCTAGTCCTCCTTGAAATAGAATGAGTCCACCTAGAGCTGGGATAACATATTTAACCCGACCTTTGAAATATCCCTTGTAGCCGAAGTATGCCGCCGGCACGAAGAAACTCAGACCAATTAATCTTCCAAATGTTCTGTGGATGTATTCCATGTACCAGATCCATTTAAAATCTTGCAATGATATTTCGCTATTTCTCAACTTAAATTCTGGATATTGTTTATACTTTTCGAACTCATGCTCCCATTGCAGCTGATTCCTCGGTGGTAATTCATTAAATGGGTGCCAATCTACCATCGATAGTCCAGATTTTGTTAGTCTAGTTATGCCTCCCAATGAGACGGTAGTTGCGGTTAAAGCGCCCACACCAACGAGCCAATATCCAACTAACTTTCTTTCTTTCTCGACTGAATCAGCCTTTGTGATCCATCTCGGAAATAACGAATTCTTGAAAATAGGGCGTCGAACCAGCCCAGTTAGTAATAGTTTGATCGCCATTGTTGATAGGTCCGTGAGATTATTGATATTTTGAACGAGTCGTTTCATCTGTAAGGCGCGCAACGATGGGCTCACTATGTGCGTTTTCAAGCTGTAAAGCGAGCAACAAACTTGATAATGGGTGGCGCTTGTCTCTTGCGCAGCCCAGATCACTCGTCACCCCCGGGGCCCGAGATGGCATACCCCCTCTCACTCACACTCCCCCGGACACTTTTGTTTTCTGTTGGAATTGATTATCACATGCCATCTCTCAAGCATCACTTTCCCTCACCTTGGAACCTGAGACCCACAATTCATCTGACGTTGCCAAATAATCTAAGGACCTCCTCCCTGAATCTCTCGTACTAGAGGAGCAACTTCCGGGTGGGGTTGATTTGGTTTGTCTTTGATATTTCCCATTCTGTGGTTGATCTGCAGAGGATGCACTCAGAGAGCATCTACAGGAACTCACGGGCCTAGAATTTCTGAAATTGTTGATTGATGACTCAGGTAATGCAGTGTTTTCTAAGCTCACGCGGAACTCAGATAGCTCCGATCAACCCATAACGGTTAGAGAATTTGCGGTGGCCTGTAGCGAGCCAATATCTTGGCACTCAAGTTAATCAGAGTGGGTGACAGTAGATATGTATCTCATATTGACTGTACGGTATTAGAGAGGACGATTCACCATATAGACCGAGTTTGCCACAGTTCGGAAGTGAACATGGTTATCAAAGAAAAAGTCAGATTCTTGCACGGGTATGCAAATTGAGTGGCTTTTATTAGATCTAACCTCAAGCAGTCATTCCCTCTATTGCCTGGGCCAATTTGTCAAGATCGACTCCTCTTGCTGCCGTGCATGTCTCATAATGGGCAACCTCAACCAGTCTCTCGGGGAACTTGTTCCAATCGAATGGTATCCTTTTGATGAATTTGAAGGCCAAATCAAAAGTACCTTTGAGAGCTTTCTTCCCGTCCATTCGGTCACACGTCTCGTGTATAATCGTGGTTATCAAATCTTTGGTCAAATCACGCGAATAGAATTTGTCCTCCGTCACGGGGCTCATCAGGGACCGGGTATCGAAATTATGGCTCAGAGCTGATCGGACATCATTTAAGAAGTTGTACCATCCGAATAAATTGAGCTTACTACTGAGGTCATTCAGTCGCTTCATACGTTCTTCACTTTTCGCGAGATATATCGGACTACCAATTTTACCGCGGTAAGAGAACAGGAGAGTCTCAAATTTTTCCATTTGCCAGAAGGGCCATGCGAAATCCTGCTTGAATGGTGCAATATCGTACTCGTATCTGGAGACACAATACTCGGCAAAATCCTTGTGCCAGCCGTTGATCACTTGGCTCAGGCGCGATGGGATAGGTTGTCCCGAATAAGCCTTCATCAAATCAAACATTTGAGCCACATCCTCGATATCCTGCTCTGTGCATTGCAAACTTCTCGCCGTCTCGGCCTTGACTAGTGGTTCCCAGGACGCAAGTATATTGAGAACCCTTTTTGCGTTCACATCAGTCTCGGAGCTCAACAAGTCCTTGGCTGCCTCGATGTTAGTTAATAGATCGTCTGAATCGGTCTTGGCGACCAGTAGGTTGTTAGCTTCCAAGAAAGGATTTGAACCGCTTCCAGGGACAACTATACCAACAGTCTCGGCAACCAGATTTGCCGAGGTAATATAAATAATCGCTAAAACTAACTTGGTGAACGACATTTTGTGTGCTTGTATTCTGGAATTCAATTTCATTACCGCCGACTATTGAGTGATACTGAATTGACACGAGATTTCCATAAAAATTTATAATGGGCCTCTGGCTAAAAATAACTGGTTACAAATGCATTGCCAAATGACAAAAATAACCGATATACTACCACTGGAGGGCTATCGTCGCTGCCGTGACACAAGTCTCCCTGTTTCAAACGATATCTCTGACCTTATACCGTCTAGCTTTCGATTCACCCCTGTTGCTTTGGGGTATTCTCGATCCAACATCCGGTGGATCGAGTTTTAGAGGTTCATGGAGAGCTATTTCTACGGTGGTCGGAATATAGATGTGATTAACCAATCTACATCTCACGACTTCAATTGATCAGGGTAGAGGATACTAAATCCAACTCAGCGATCGTTTTAACTAGTTGTCAGATGATGCTGGAAACACTGACTCTTGTCTCTATCAGGTTTTCCCATAATCGAGTTGGACTGAGTCCTGTCGCGATCTGATGGAGCTCAAATAGACGAATAATGATTTTCGTCTCGTTCTCATGCCTGTTACATATCTCCAAAGGTTGAGGCGCCCGAGTCAACTCATTCCACCCTTCTTTGAAGCAATGGACACTCTGGGCTGCCCGATCCACTCTTTTAGTCCGACACTGGCGTTAAAACCTCCTGCAGATATCCAAGCTAGTTTCTTTTCAAATTAGCATGTCTAGCGCTCTTAGCTCGGCAAACAAAGCTTCGAACGAGCACAAACCAATGGTAGGCGAGGAAAAATGGTGAGCAAACATCGTTTCAATGGGGAAATTTGCCGAACTCAATGAGATCAGATTGTGCCAGCTGTTTCAAAGCTCATATAGAATGAGCGAACGTATCAGCTATCAAGTCAAAGGGAATAGCACCCTCATGAGAGTGGGATTCCTCTAGAGATTGGTCTGGCCGATCGTTCGGATCAGTGTAGAGTCAATGCTCATAAAACGAACATTTTCGACAGTTCCGGTTGAGCTCCATGGCGACCAAATCATTGTGTGCTCAGAGCTACAAGTGCCGTAGTCTGATTAGCACACGTCGGAAAGATGATTAACATCTCTTGATGGCCGCATTTTTTGACGCCTTTTCTGAACTTGTCGTTGGCTTTGTGCCTACAAGAGGCCACTGGGATCCTCGAGCGGCATTCTTTTCGAGCGCAAGTCACCCTCGGCAGTCCCAAGTACGCATACCTCCGCTACATTGGAACCACAAGATGGCCAAGCTCCGGATTAGCTCTTCAACGAAACGTAAACAGCACATGAACTCCAAGAGGGGCTCTTCAGGAGAAAGTGAGGAACAGATCAGCAACCACCTGTGGAGATACCTCAACAGTGTGAGCAAAGAAATTGAAAACCTTCTGCATTATAGTGGACTCAACACGGACCAAGAAACGTTGGACAAGTTCGAGCGCTTGACTCGCGACAAGTCAGCAGCCTCGAGGGTTGTGGATGGATCTCCGAGCACTCCACATGCGAAGACAGATCACACGTTTGGATCCGCCAATCGATGGTTAGCAAACCGGCGCATGGATACACTATGGAACGTGTTTGGCGAACCGTCGACTTCATACAATGCACACAAGTCATCCAGCGGCCATAACGGCGTAACTCCCTACCATGATGCATCAAATGCGGACAGTGAGGTCTCTTTGCAAATTAACTCACATTCTGGGTGCCACGATGAGTCGTCCAGATGTGAGCAACAGCAGCAAAGTCATCGTCAGTCTCACGAACAGTTAGATCTTTCGCGAAACTCAGTGACTGAAATGGATAACTTGCGCCTGCAACACATTGTCCAGCAACAGGAATCTCCGTCCGGTGGTTTGGGTTGCTATGTTCGACCAGTCGAAAGGGTCATGCACGCGCAACAAGTTCATCTGACCTCCACGAATCCCAATCTGGCCACTCTCGATGAGAGTTCTCTTTATTCATATGCTATTCGGAGCACTCAATTCGGGCAGCCATCAGTTTGGCATCCGAAGATCACAAAGGAGTATTGTTCTTATTGCGATTGGCTGTATAAAAATGCTCAGCATCATCTGACTATCACACACCCATAAAGGAACAGAAGTGATCATCAATCTGATGTCACGACTTCGGATAATGATTATCGTTCTATGAAATAATCTTCTCGAACATCTCGTGCTACAAACTCGACATTTTAGACTGATCAAAGCACTTTGCACCACATATAACACAGTCTAGATCGTTGTGATGCACCAGTTAAGAAGGGCGCTATCTCATTCGTCGAACAGACATTTTTCGTCACCAAAGGCTCGTTAGCTGAATGATTTTCATTGTATTATGAGCTTCCGCATGAATGATAATCTCTGTGAGTGCCGTTGAAGAGTCACGAAAGATCAAGATGATTTGAAGCACTCCGTCAGGAGGATTTTGATCGACACTCATCCACGACGTACGATTACTCACTAAATTGAGGGAAAAGGGCTTAATGAGATTGTTTTGGCTCGTTGCGCCAAGAATCAACTCCAAGTAACAACCGCGAAGTTGATGATTATAAGACCCAAAAGTCACACATTTTTGGATAAACCAGATATCATCGTTATGTCACTGCCAGACTGACTTGAAAGTTTTGTAGAGGAGAACCTGCATACTATCAATGAGGAATCACAATTTTTCGTGTCACGACGGTTTCAGTGAGAACTTGGTTGTTTGCCTCTCCGCCCGACGATCAGGCGAAGACACCTACATGCCGAAAGTACTAGCTCTACCTAGAGCTAAGATACTCAAGACAGAGGTGATCTGATCCTAATCAAACGGTTTTCCATTCTTTCTAATCTAGCTTCTATCGCACAAATCAATCAAATCGGACTGGCCCCTCAAAAAGTTGAATCAGGATGAGTGGGAGCTGGCGCCGCCAATGGACCAGCGCGCGGCCATCAACAATCATGTGCTGTGTTTTTGCAGGAAGATTTGCTCCACGTGAACTGAATCACAACAATCAGATATTTGACTCAACTATGCCCCTTACCTAACAAGTGGCCCACATTACTTCTATTCCTAACAAAATATGCATCGATATCATCGGATAACAATGACTTAGCATTAGGTATATCTATAAAGAAGTAAGGATATCGCGAATCGAATCTCCAGATCTATCGACCCTACATAGGATACCTCCAGTTATTTATTGTTGCACACAACCCAAGGAATCCTTCATAATCCGCAAACATGGTCGTAAACGTTCTCATGGTAGCTGAGAAACCTAGTCTGGCTCAATCCTTAGCCGGCTTCCTCGCGGAGGGCCCCGTTAGATCACGAAAGGGCCCCGGATTACCGGTACATGAATACTCTGGAAGGTTCTTCGATCGTCCGGCAAATTTTAAATTCACATCAGTTGCTGGCCACGTGATGACCTGTGATTTTCCACCAAGCTACAATAATTGGGATCGTGTCGAGCCCGTAGAGTTGTTCAAAGCTCCAACCGTCAAGAAAGAGGCCAATCCCAGCATGCATATGCCCAAATTTCTACAAAAAGAAGGTAAAAATTGTGACTATCTCGTGTTATGGCTCGACTGCGACAAAGAAGGTGAGAATATCTGTTTCGAGGTGATGGAGGCCCTCGCACCGGTTATGCAGATCAGTATGTACAATCCCCAAACCGTTTATAGAGCACGATTTAGTGCTCTAACAGCGACTGATATAAAGCGGGCTATGAAGAATCTAGTTTCTCCAAATCAGCTGGAATCTCTTAGTGTTGAAGCCCGGATGGAGATAGATCTCAGGATCGGATGTGCATTCACCCGCTTCCAGACCAGGTTCTTCCATGGAAAATATGGAGATTTAGATAGTAGTGTGATTAGCTACGGGCCATGTCAAACTCCGACTTTAGGCTTTTGCGTTGATCGTCATGATAAGATACAGTCTTTTCAGCCAGAACCTTATTGGGTCTTGATAGTCAAAGTCCGTCCATGTACATCAGAAGTAGCTGCCGAACTGACTCTCGATTGGGCCAAAGATAGAGAGTTCAAACAATCCGTCGCAAAGGGTGCTCTGAGTGAGGTCAAATCACACGGTAGAGCAAAAGTTACTGATATTACATACAAGGATAAAGTAAAGGCAAGGCCCACTGGCCTGAATACAGTCGAGTTATTGCGTATTTGTAGTTCGTCTCTCGGGATAGGACCACATCAAGCCATGATTGTTGCCGAGCGCTTGTACACACAAGGTTACATCTCATACCCAAGAACCGAGACTACTTCGTACCCCAAGAATTTCGACTTCTTAACCTTGGTCAACATGTTCCTGTCTAGCCCGGATGTCGGCTCAGCTGTCCGCGAACTACTCCAGGAGGGTATCAATAAGCCGAAGGGTGGAGTTGATCACGGTGACCATCCGCCAATTACTCCTTGTAGAATGGCAACACAGACAGAAATCTATGATCGTGATGGATGGAGAATATACGATTACATTATGCGTCATTTTCTGGGGTCTATCAGTGGTGACATACGTTACAAGCAGACCACGATAACGTTCATGATTGGTAGGGAGATGTTCACAAAGACAGGCGCTGTCGTCACTTATCCTGGATTTAGCAAATTCATGAATTGGATCTCAGTGGCTGAGGGATATCTGTCCTCCACAATCAAAGTGGGAGATGAATTCAGCATAACAGAGGCAAAGGTTGTTGAAAAGAAAACGTCTCCTCCCGACTATTTAACTGAGGCCGATTTGATCTCTCTCATGGAGAAACACGGTATTGGTACCGATGCATCGATACCCACTCACATTAACAACATCTGCACTCGTAACTATGTACAAATCGGCACAGGGCGCCGCTTAATTCCAACCCAGTTAGGAATAGTCTTGGTGCATGGATACCAGAAAATAGACAACGATCTGGTGCTACCAACTTCAAGAGCTGCCGTTGAGAGAGATCTCAATCAGATCATTGAAGGAAAGTCTGATTACAAGACTGTTCTCACGGACACCATAAGAGATTTCAAGAAAAAATTTGACTTCTTTGTGGAGAACATTGCAGCAATGGATCAACTTTTCGAAGTATGTTTCACATCATTAGCTGAGACCGGAAAGCCGATGAGTCGGTGTGGACGTTGTAATCGTTACATGAAGATGATTGTCGCTAGACCCCAGAGACTGTATTGTGTCAACTGCAAGGAGACCTTCTCAGTGCCCCAAAGAGGCACAATCAAGTTGTTCAAGGAGATCAAGTGCCCAATCGATGGCTTTGAGATGCTTTACATGCAATCTGATCGCAACGAGAGGTCATATCCCTTCTGTCCTAACTGTTACAATAACCCACCATTTGAAAACATGAGAAAGGCTAACGGCTGCAACGATTGTCCCCACGAAACTTGTGAGCATTCTATGACATTGAACTCCGTTCGCAATTGTACAGTTTGCACATTTAACGGGAAGCTTGTCTTGGACACTGGTTCGGGTCCCAAGAAGTATTACATATCTTGTAACCGATGCTCCGTGAGCTATCAGGGGTTAGACAAGGCAGTTCGTGTGAAGGTTAAAGTGAAAGAAGAATGCGAAAAGTGCCATGCCAAACTAGTGTTTGCCGAATTCAAAGAGGACGCAGCCAAAGACTCGGGTGATGGTCAAACAAAGATCACCGAGTGCATTTTCTGTGGTCCAAAGCTGAGCAAGATGTTGCATCTCAGAGGGGCCCACCTCAAAGGAAGGCCCGATGGTGAGATGGGCGACGGTCATATGGGTTATCAAGATTATGGAAATCAAAAGCGTGGGGGTTTTCGAGGTGGTAGATCAAGCAATAGGGGTCCTCGTGGTGGAGGCCCTGGAGCTAGAGGGAGAGGGGGACAAATCCCGGGCGGTGGCCCCGATGGATCAGATTATAGCGATGATGAGTTCGATGGTGGTCGAGGAGGATTCAGAGGAAGAGGTCGATCTAGGGGACGTGGAAGAGGCCGCGGAAGTGGTGGAGGTGGCTTCAGAGGCCGAGGGGGCGGATCGGGCCGGCGTCCGTTTTGAATTTAGGCGCCTTCGCGCAAGCGCACATTGCACAGACGGAATTCCGGCATGTTGAATTTGTACACACAGATTCTCGTACATGACGATTGTGTTTACGGCGACATTTCTCCATTACCATACCTCGAACGGATTAATTGGAGATAAATATATTCCTTAGTGACTGTTGTCAACCATATTGGTGTCATTCGTTAGAATCAATCTCCTGGACAAGTATTAAACTGGTGTCTAAAAATGGAAGGCGAAGATACAGAATTTCAGCAAGCTGGGGCCAATGCCTCGTCTACCTATCCAATGCAATGTTCGGCGCTTAGGAAAAACGGTTTTGTTATGATCAAAGGTCGTCCGTGTAAAATTGTTGAGATGTCCACATCGAAGACTGGCAAACACGGACATGCCAAAGTACATTTAGTTGGGATTGATATATTTAATGGTAAACGTTATGAAGATTTATGTCCATCAACACACAACATCGATGTACCAAATGTTTCTCGCATTGATTTCCAATTAATTGACATTAGCGATGATGGATTTGTAACTTTAATGACAGACAAGGGAGATACTCGTGATGATTTGCGCTTGCCAGATGGTGAATTAGCTCAAAAGATTAAGGAGGAGTTTGCCAAAGAGGATAACACTGTATTGGTTACAGTTATTTCTGCGGTTAATGAGGAGTCAATTATTGCTTGTAAGAATGCCACAAATTGAGAGCTTTTTGTCGCTAATAAACACCATTGTGTGCACCTCGAATTGGAACACTTCGAATGATTTGCTTCCCGGTATTCATCTATCGCTGATCAACACTTCAGGAACCAAATTAGTCGATCCCGAAATAAACGACTAAGCACATGTGAATAAACAAGGACTTAAGACGGCGCGGAGGAAGATTTATTTCCACAATCAGCTCTCCTACCTGAGAACTTGTTTCTCTTTCTACTAAATTGACCAAAGTTTATTTCAAGCCGATAAGAGCTCCTTGTTTTATCCTTGTAGGATTTCCTCCCTCGGCCTACCCTATTCGTAACCCACTCCTCGTGTTGCCGGCTCTCTAGACTCGTATCGCCCGCCAGCAATGTTGCCGTTGATTCATCCAGCTAGCCGGCCCTTTGAAATCTCTGCACCTCTACAGGCCGACTGGCAAGCCAGAGCCGCATAGAATTGGATCGCTACTGCCAGCGCCATCTGTGTTGCCGCTTTCTGCCGGGGGCCCACGTGTGTGCACCTGTCACCTGTGCTGTTAGAGATGTTCTATGATAGCCAAGGGCCGCCAACTTTTGATTCGAGCTAGTCTCTTTCGACAGTTTAGACTTCTTTCCGGTGTTATTCGGTCAGCTAGATTACTTACTTGACCCGGCGACTCGAGCGAAAGCGTTTCCTGCAAACCATCGAAATCAGATGACTTTCCTCATTTCAGATAGTCCAAAGCGAACTCAACTGTGGCTGCCAGGCGGCGCTATAGGCTGGAGCTTCGAGCTTGAATCTGCCTCTGACTCGAGAGCGGCAATGCATCATAGCTTGAGAGGCTAGAGCGATATCACGCTATGAGACTCTGATCAAACAGAGCAAGAATTTGGATCAATTTCTAATCCTGGCCAGTCCTAAGAAGAGGGGTCAGAAACGCAAAGCGGTAGCACAGGGAGAGTAAGAGGAAATTTATCTGAAGCGAAAAATTTCTTTGTAAAAGATAACCGAACAAGATTTTGCACTTGTTTCATAGTGTCTGATAGTGGCCGGGTGGTGTTGTTACGCTTGTTGATGAAAAGAGGGCGAGCAGGAGGAGAGTGGAGGGCAAAAAGCAATTTGCGAAATTCCATCTTGTAAACGATCGCTCATGGAGAAGAAAGTCAGGTGTGCTCGTCACATGTTGCGGTTTGTGTGTGTCCAGCGGAGTTTGTAAAATGTAAAACTAATGCAAGATGTTGCATTGCTTGGCAGTCCAGCTGAGACCGCTTGTGGTGCGCCGGCTAACAGTTGGCAAAGTTGTGCCGGCTAACAGTTGGCAAAAAAAGTTGTGGCGGCGGCGACCTGGGCGACCGCTTGCAGTGCGCGTGCCACCAGTGCAAATTAGGCTCGCCTCAAGTTGGCCGAGAGACTGCATATGAGGCAAGAGGGGGACCAGAAGATGGCGGAGAAGAAGCTGAGGAGAACAAGTAGTCACAACTAATTGGAAATTGTTTCCCGAGTTAGGGGAAAAATGCAAAACCGTTGCAATGGAGAATATTGTAAACTTTTTCGCTCATCCATTGGAACTTTGGATTGGTGGAAAAAGTGGAGCTGGAAATGGAGCTGAAGCTAAAGTTGGAGAGCCAAGGAGGCCGACAGATTGTTGCCCCTCGAGATGTTGTGGCTCTAAATCCATTGGACTACTGCAAAGCGTGGCATTGTTTTAGCTTGTTTTCCCTCATTTCGCCTTGTTTTCGCTTGTTTTGGCTTGTTTTGGCTGCCTCGTGGGCCTGCTGGTGGTGCGTAGCAAAACGAGTGATGCCACTAATACTTCTTATGATGGAAGCGCTTTTAAACTATAAATCAAAACAGTGTGTTGCCTGTTGTTGTTGTAGTTGTTGTTGTAGTTGTTACAGGCTGGCCGGCCGGCTGGTCCTTTTTGCCAGTTGGAGCAAATGTAAACTCTGTTCAACAAGTTGTTTCTGCTGATTTGTGTTGAGCCGCGGAAACGAATTGCGGCCCAAGAGCGCGGCGAGCAAGTTGCAAGGAAAAAGAAAGAAAGAGAGAGAAAATTCATTGGAAACTTATTATCATCTTGATCATCGTCATCACAAGCATCATCATCATCACAAGCATCATCATCTGCTACTGATGCTTTTAAGCCAAAGGTGAAGCTTATCAGTTTTGCGCAATCAGTGTTGGCTGGCATTTTTGCGCCCCTTCCTCTGCATCGGCGGCCCACTGAGTCGGCCCGTTGAAGTTGTTGTTTCCCTCGACGTTTTGTTCCTCTTGCCCTCTTCTTGATCTCTGGCCATTTCTTCTCTCTCGGTATTCAGCTGACCACTCGCTCTATGTGGGCAAGTGTCTGGGCGACGAATGGCGCCCGCGAGCCGCCCTCTGAGCTGAGCATGGAAACAATCGGCTCCGTTTCGCCTGTTGGCCAGCCAACAGTCCAGTTCGTCTCACTCTTCGCTCTTGGTCATCAGCGGCCCGAGATTCTTGGCCGGCGGAACAATTTGTGTGCCCGGCAACTAGAGAGAGAGAGAGAGAGAAACCAGATGAAAAGACAAGAACAGCAATCACCAAGTCGACCTTTTTCTCCCTCCCAACTGGCCCTAGTCTAACGCGTCGAGCTGGCCACTCTCGTCTTGGCGTCCCTTCCAAAAGAACAATGCTCTCGGCCTCTCAACAGGTTGCGGCGATCCACTGTTCTCAGAGTGCACAGTGCAGACTGAAAACTGGACACTGGACACTAGAGACTGTGGCCGGCAGCCAGTCTCTCTCGGACAGCCCGAGCAGCAACGATTGGCCGCCGGTGGGTGCGATTAATCAACTGGTTACGCGCGCAACGAGCTCTTCTCGAGTTCCTGATTGATTGTGGCCCAATTGTGTGCCCGATATGAGATGTATATTTGGCCGCCGAGGAGAGTGGTTGATCTGCTTTGCTCTCTGCTTGCAAGTTGCAACTCTCTGTCTCATGCCGCCGACAATGCGCATTGTTTCCTGGCCTGCCCACTGGCTAGGGCCTATTTTTGTGCTCCCATGGAGAAGCTGAACTCGCTTGGCCAACTGGCCATTTGGCTGGCATGCAACCGCAAGCAAGTTGGCAGCCAAATTTAATTGATCTCCTCGAGTGGCGAGCAGCGAGGAGAAAGATGAAAAATCGAACCCATTTGTCTGGGAACTCTGATGTCTAATGTCTCCCTCTCAAGGCCCCACCAGAGCAGTGTGCCCACTAGCTCAGTTTCTTCAAAGTTGCTCAGCTCCATTCCTTCCAACAGACATTCTCTCGGCCCTCATCTCGAACCTTGTCCCATGGGGCTCAACTTGTAGCAGCCAGCTCGAGGCCGCAAACTCGCCCCCAAGCTCGAGATCCAGGCCCAATTGTTGCCCCTCTCTCTCTCTCTCTCTCTCTCTCGCTCATCTAACTCGTTAACTAGGAAACTAATCACGGCCAGTGAATTATCATTCCACCTTTGGATGGACACACACACACACCGCCGCCGAGCCGCAAAGGTGTGCTTTGATTTCGCCGCTCTCGGTCGACGTTTGTGCAACAGGCCCTCTTCCTCCTGGGCTCCTCCAAATGGGCCCGATTGTGTGCCTGTTTGCCAGTTTGCAGGCGAGAACAGAGAGGAGCCAACAAATGAGTTGCAGTTTGTGAGTGTGTGAGTATGTGAGGTGGGCAAAAAATGGCAAAAATGGTCAAATCGAGAACACGAAATGAGTATATCTGTGGCCGCAGTCCAAAGAGACACGGCGGCATCATTATTTGGGCCGCCCTGTTTCCATCTCCTAACTCTCCAAGTGCGTTTCCATTTCAAGTGCCAACGGCCAACGCAATCAGGCCCAAATGTCTGGCTAATCAACTTTCTCTCTCCTTTTGGCGGCTTCTCCCTTTAATAATCACTTCACTTCTCCTCCACTTCTTCTCCACTGATCCACCACACCAGCACCATTCCTGCGCCGGCCCTGATCTTTCGGCTCCAATTGGCGGCCAACCAGTCTGCCTGTGCGCCTCCATTTCGGCTGATCCCCAATTGGCAACCACTTTTAGTTGGCCAAAATGAGCCAGAATTCCTTCCAGGCCACTTTGATCGCGCCCAAAAAGCGAGAGTGGCGAGCAAAAATAGGATCGACAAATGTGTTTTTCAAAACTCCCGCCAGGTGGCGCTGCGCTGCGCGTCCATTTGCGCTTTTGTTTACCTCCAGTGGGCGGCCCTTAGCTTAGGCTACACCTGAAAGGCTCTACCTTAAACGAGGCGCCTTTTCCTCTGTTTGTGTCACCTGCCCCCAGGTTGCCCGTCAAACTTTGGGACAGATCGTCACTTTATAGACTCTCTCGTGGAACTACACAAAAGGCGGACGGAACAAAATCGGACATTTGGGGGCGCCGAACTCGAACAGAGATTCGAGGAGAATTTTAAAAGTTTTCCCTGTTGACACGAGCCCAAATGGAGGCCAAAAAAGAAAGAGCCAAGCGGGGGCGCCATTTAAGTGAGCTGTCAGATGTTTGCAGAAAGTGGCGGCAATTTACTCGTTCGGCTTCCTGCGGCCAAGCACTAGTTGCAAATGCTGTTATTTTCACTTCCACTTTCCGCCTTTGCCATTTCCTCCCAAAACATCCGGCGCACTGTGTCTAATTCGATTTGCCGCCTTCCTCTGTCCATTGTGTCCGTCCGTCTCCCAACCTCTGTCTGTGACTGCTTTCCCCGCAGCTTAGGTGCGACACTGACTGGTTTTCTGCAAAGAGCAGCTGCAGTTCCACTTGGCCACTTGAGGCAATTGCTTGTTGTCAATTTGGTCAATTTCGGCTGCAACAAGCGCGGCCAAACCAAATCGATCATCAAAACACTTTTCATTCTTGTTGCCAATTTCCAACTTTCAGCCGCCGAACAGCAGTCTCTCTTCGCATGACAGTCTCTCTTTGCATGTTGGCCACTTTTGCGCCCCAATTTTGCCAGCAAGACTGAGTGAAAATGGGCGAAAAGTGGCCCGAATTAGAGAATTTCAAGCCGCCAGATTGGGACTGTCTGCGATCGGTTTGATTTCCCTTTCGGCTAAACTTTCCACTTTCCACTTTCCCATTCTAATTCTCATTCTTATTCATCCACAAGACCCTAAGGTCCAGCCCCCAAAGCTGGACCTTCGACCTTGAGCGAAATTCGAGTCAAATTCGAGCTGAATTTTCAGGTAAATTTGAGCCGAATTTGAAGCCAAATTTTCAACCAAATTTGAAGCCAAATCTAAAGCTCCGAAAAAATTGGGCCAAATGGAGTTGGAATTGAGCAACGAGGAAAATCAAATTGTCAAAATCAACAAGAAGCGTCGCTCTCTAAACGATTTGCCATCGTTTCTTGTAACTGGGCCCGATTTGGCCATTTGGCGCCCGATCGGCCCGAATGAAACCGGCAATTACGCTTTGCTGGCAAAAGAGACAAGCCGAGAGAGACAAGCCGAGAGACAAGCTGCAGTCTGTGAGCAGTGGGCAAACTGGCGCGCGATTCTACGACACACTGTCTCCAGTGCGCGCACACTGCGCTGTGCATTGCGCGTCAAAAATAGGATTACATTTGTGCGCAGTCTTGTACAGAAATTTATCACCCTACTTTTGGCGGATAGTGTGCAATGGAGACTGGCTTCTCTGCAATGGAGTGCCATTGGCAGTCTGCAGACAGTGAGCAGTGGAAAAAAGGCACACAGAGAATGCAAATGGCCAAATTGGCCACCAGACACAGACTCTGCTTGGTGGCAAATTATCAGGTGCCACTCGTTGTTTGGTCAGCCAGTGAGTGGCAGCCAAAGAGGGCGGCCACTCAGAGGCGAAGAGGCGAGAGTGAAAGCGAGCCCCAGCTGATCGTTGGCGTTTACATGGCTGGCTGGGCGGCGCGCGTGCCACTGGCCAAATGTGGAAATCTCTCAATGGATTTGGGAGACTTCCATGAAACCTCAGCCTGCTCGCTGGGGCGCCCATTCACCTTCGTGTCGTGTGTCAGCGGCCGATCCAGAGGGCCCAATTGGAGGGCTGAATCTCCTTCCATTGAGCGAGAAGTGCGCCCACTTTTGCAGCCACTCCTCAGGGCGCGCCACTCGGACATCAATCAGCCGCGAGAGGCCGCCAGTTGTCCGCCTTAGCGGCCAAGTCTCGTCCTTTACAAGGCTCGCAGACCAAGCAAGCTGCAACCAGGCCGCTTCATTGGCCCCCGACGAGCAGCAACAGGCGACCCATGGCAAAGGTGGCCTCTGGCGAGTGGGCGCGCCTTTCGAGGGGCCACCTTTCGCTTTGGGGGCTGAGCTCTTAAGGCTGAGGGCCGATCGGTGAGGGCCGGTGGCTGAGCTTTGGGGCGCCCTTTGCGCAACGTCGTGACGCGGCTCGAAGCACGAGCAGCGGCCGGCTGGCGGCGGACGAGCATTCATAAATCTTGGCCACTTTGTTTTGGGGCTTTGGGGCGAAGGTTTGGCACTGAGCTGCATTGGACTGCATTGAGAATTGCATTGAGAACTGCATTGGACTGTGCGTGGAAGTGTGTTGAACTTCGTCGAGTGCAGGCGAACTGTGCGCAGAGTGGCCCGCCAGAGACTGTGTGCGGCGTTGAGTGAGCGTGTTTTTTCCAGCGCCGAACACAGTCTCTGGCTGAGGACACTTGCAGGGCCAGTCTGAGAAGGGCGGCTGGCGAGCAACAGGATCTCTCTTTGGCCAGAATTTGGGCGCCAAATCAATTAATGTTCGCCCGGTGAGAGTGACTCTCCAAACGAGCTTTTTGTTTCTGCTCGCCGGCAACCAAACAAACCGGCTGCGAGGGGCCAACAAAGGCCCACAAATGCACTCAACTGCATACAGATGCACACAACTGCATACAGATGCCCGCGTGCAAGATGCTTCGAGAATGATGTGGCGCCGGGCTGAGCTCGTGCGGCAATTATCGTAAATCGTGAAGAGCGCCGTGTCCGCCCCAAGCAGCTCGGCCGCAGACTAGGAGCGGCGGCCAAGCGGCGGCCAAGCAGCGGTGCTCAATGGTGCTCAATGGGGGCCAATGGAGACGGCTGGTGGTCACTGGCGGCCAGTCTGCCTGGTGCGTAATTAAAAGAGAAGCTTCTCCTTTGGAGTTGGCCCAGAGAGTTCGCCTGAGAGAGAGAGACAGACAAAAGGTTGCTCGCCAGCCAGACGGACGAGCAGTTCAAAGGGACGCTCAGCTGCCGCGAGCTCCATGCAACCGCCCGATGCAACTCGGCCACTGCTCACCTGGTCGCGTGGCCTCTGGGCGCGACCTCAGAGAGTGGCCGGAAGTTGAGGGCGCCCGTCGCGAGTTGAGGGCGCGTGCGGCGAAACACGCGAGCCAATTGGCA